>Ga0210385_10000385_pt1 | contig 33678 bp, 26 predicted proteins | sample IncBWH26OmetaG_FD_160107 | JGI IMG/M metagenome (GOLD analysis project Ga0210385, IMG submission 160107) | Forest soil microbial communities from Barre Woods Harvard Forest LTER site, Petersham, Massachusetts, United States - Inc-BW-H-26-O ...
CAGACGCGCGAGGTCCAGGTAGTAGGTACGGCTCACGGCCCGGCGCAATGCCGCGCGGCGCGTGATCACAAAGGAAGCCCCCGGCACACCGTGCAGACACTTGTTGGCCGTGGCGGCCACGGCGGCCAGGCTGGCATCGGCGAAATCAATGGCTTCGGCACCGAAGCTGCTGACGCCATCCAGCAGCACCTGCACCCGATGCGCGGCACACACGCGGTAGAGGGCCGCGATGTCGGTGAGACGGCCGGTGGTCGTTTCGTGATGGACCGCAGCCAGATGCGTGAAGGCCCCGCCCGCCAGGCGGGTGGCCAGCGCATCCAGATCCGGCGCCGACAACCAGGCGCCCGCGAGTGCTTCATGAGCGATGCCGTACTGGGCGCAAATCTGCCGGATGCGCTCCCCGTAGACACCGTTTTCCAGCACCAGCAGCCGCGCCGCCGCCGGCGGCAGGCTTGCGATCATGCTGTCCACGGCCGCGGTGCCCGAACCGGTCATCAGCACCGCGGACCATTCCTCAGGATCCAGGTCATACACGGCCAGCAGCCCCGCGCGCAGCTCCTCCTGCAGGTCGAAGAACTCCGCCTCGCGATGACACAGGTCCGGATTCAGAAGACTGCGGCGCACCCGTTCGCTCAAGGTCACAGGACCCGGATTGAGCAGGATCATGTCGGCACCGCAACGCCGATATGCTTCATGAAGCGCTCACGAACCTGCATCGGTGTGACCTTGGGACGCGGCAGGTCCGGCGCCGTTCCGGTGCGCGTCAGCAGCCGTGCGAAATGCGGACCCTCCGCCAGCGCCAGCCACTGCGCCAGCTGCGCCACCGAATCGGTATCCAGGCAGGAGCGATAGCCACAGGCGGCGGCGACATCGGCGAAGGCCACGGTCGCGGAGACCGTGGCCTGACCGCCGGTGGATTCATGCGCGCTGTTGTCCAGCAGCAGGTGCCAGAAGTTGCGCGGCGCGCTGGCGCCCACCGTGGCCAGGGCGCCCAGACGCATCAGCGCCGCGCCATCGCCATCCAGCGCGATGACCTTCAGATCCGGTCGCGCCAGCGCCAACCCCAGCGCCAGCGGCGTCACACAGCCCATCGAACCCACCATGTACAGATGATTGACCCGGTCCGCGACCGCATACAGCTCGCGGCCGCAAAATCCTGTCGATGCCAGCAGTACGCTCTCACCCTCGCGGGTGTGGGCGACCATCTCACGCAGCGCCTGGGCGCGTGTGGGCCGCTCCTCGGGCCGCGCGGCGCTGCGCCGCACGCTCACCGCAGCCGCCGGCCCCTGCGCAACCGTCAGCGGCGCCGCCGCGTGCAACTCGGTGGCGGCGACACTGCCCTTCTGCATCAGCAGCGCATACGGGCGGCCCGTTTGGTTCATGCAGGTGAGCGCACGATCCAGCACGGCAGGCAGCTGCGCGGCCTCGGTGGGAAACAACTCCCAGGCAATCTGCATGGTGTCGAGCATGGTCGGGGTGATCGGCCCCATCAGCGCATGCTGCGGCTCATCGGGGACCCCGGGCTGGCCACGCCAGGTCACGATCAGCAGCTGCGGCAGACCGAATGTCCAGGTCAGCGAGGTGAGCGGACTGACTGCATTGCCAAGGCCGGAGTTCTGCATCATGGCAATGCCGCGGCCCGGACCTCCGCGACCATCGCCGGCCAGCGTCACCCCGGCGGCCAAGGCCACCGCATCGCCTTCATTGGCCGCCGATACGTAGCGCAGCTGCGGGTCCTGCAGCACGTAGTTGATGAACGGCGTCAGGTACGAACAGGGAACTCCGGCGTACCACCGGAAGCCGCGCCGGCGCGTGGCCTCGACGAACTCACGTGCCTCGAGCATCGCGGGTCTTGCCGTTCGTGCCCTGTACGGCCCCGATTGGCGCCTGCGCGTGCGCGAAATCCACCGCCGAATGCAGGTCTTCCAGATCGTTGACACCGCGCCAGTGACCGTGCACGTACTGCACCTCGATGGCGGCGCCATCGGCCACCAGGGCGTTGAGCAACGCCGGCATGTCCAGCGAATCGAAATCGGCACGCGCCTGAAGCTGCCCCAGCACGCGCTGCAGGCGCGGGATGCCGCCGCGGCTGACATTCAATAGACCGATCCAGCGCCCATGGGACGGGCTGGGCGCGGCACCCTCCTGCGCGGCTTCCTTGCTGCCGACCACGCGCTGCAGGCGCACCGGGGTGCCGAACAGGCCGCGGTCATCGGCACTTGAGCAGAAGGCGAAGTCCCGGACGGTGCGATTGTTGGCGTCGGTGGCCGAGGAATCCACGACCACCGAGAACTCGCCCTTGCTTTCCACCAGCGCGCGCAGCACATAGCTGCGAAACAGCAGATCGCCGTAGGAGATGACCGTATCGGTCTCCAGCGCGGCGGCGGCGCAGGCCAGTGAGGCGAGCTCGCCGGTTTGGGCATGCTTTTCATTGAGGACCAGGCGGATCCCGGCCGTGTCGATGGCATCGGCACGGTAGCCGCCGACCACCGTGATCTGGTTGATGTTCTGTTTCTTGAACCCATCCACCAGCCAGCGCAGCAGCGGCTTGCCGGCGATATTGAGCATGATCTTGGGGCGGTCGGTGGTCTGCGCCTCAAGCCCCCGGCCACGCCCCGCGGCCAGCACGATGGCGTTGCGCGCCGCGGACGCAGCCGACAGGTACAGCCGCTCGGCGGCCGAATACTCATCCGCATCCTGCAGCCTGAAGATCTCCTCCACGGAGACGATCCGGTCCTCGACATTCACCACGGTCTGGTGGTCATGAATGTCGCGGGCCACCGCCTGCATGGCCGCGGCCGAGGAGCGCACCAGGTGATTGGCCCAGATCACCGTGCTGATGCCCGCCTTGCGGAACACGTCACTGGGCGTGCTGTAGTACTTGGTGGGTACGATCACCAGCGGCGCGCGCCCGCCCCACTCGCGCGCGAAGCTCAGGATCTCATCGGGACGCGACAGCTTGCTGTGGATGAGGATGGCGTCCGCGCCGGCGCGCCGGTAGGCCTCGGCGCGGCGCAGCGCCTCCTCCATGCCCCAACCGGCAATCAGCGCCTCGACCCGGGCCACGATGCAGAAGTCAGGATCGGTCTGGGTATCCTTGCCGGCGGCGATCTTGCCGGCGAATTCCTCGACGTCCGCCAGCGGCTGGCGCTCACCGTTCAGGAAGCTGTTGGTCTTGGGAAAGATCTTGTCTTCGATGCACACGCCGCCGATGCCACGCTGTTCGAGCTTGCGCACCAGGCGTCGCAGGTTGTTGAAGTTGCCGTAACCGGTATCGCCATCCAGCAGGATGGGCAGATCGCTGGCGTCGGCCATGAACTCCAGCATGTCCACGACCTGGGTCCAGCTCGCCTCGTTGTTGTCGCGGACCCCGAATTGCGCCGAGATCGACAGTCCCGAGGCCCAGATGCCACTGAATCCGGCCTCCCTGACGATGCGCGCCGAGAGGCCGTTGTGCGCTTCCATGAGAAATTCGAGTTCCGGACCCACCAGTATCCGGCGCAACTGCGCGCTGCGTGATACGTGGACCGGATGGGGGGTCAGTGTCGCGTTCATGCGGCCGCTCCTGAAAGGGATGCGAGCTGCGGCAGCACATCGCGTGCTGCCCGTTCGACATCGGCGGGAAAATCGATCTCGATCCAGGGCGACCCGGTGACATCGACGATCTGGAAGACCTGGCTGCGCTCCAGGATCAGGTCACGCAGTGTTTCTTCGTGGGGCAGGTTGGCACGCCCCGAATCGACGTAGTCCGCGACCAGATCCGCCAGGCGCCGCGCGGCACGCTCATCGAAACGGAAGAAGCCCACGGACTCGCCGATGCAGTCGAAGGACAGTCCCGGAGCCAGCTGCTTGCGCAGTTCCACCGGGACGCCGTCCTTGACGCACACCTTCACCGGTTCGTCGCCGGCCTCGAAGTCCCGGTCGATGAGAATGCGGTTGCTGGGGGCCGGGCCGGTGCTCAGCGCCTGCATGATGCGCTCGTCGTACAGGACGTCGGCATCCATCAGCAGCACATCCCCGCCGCGGCGCATGGCCTCCTGCACCACGTGCACGCTGAGCACGCTGCCCAAAGTGAAACGCTCGTTGAGCAAGACCTCCACGTGCGGCAGGCCCAGCGCCGCCAGGCGCGCAAGCTCGCGCTCCACCACCTGGTGCTCGAAACCCAGGGCCATGACGACTTCCCGCACGCCCGCCGCCTGCAGCAGCCGCAGATGCCGTTCGAGCAGGCTTATGCCGCCGAATTTCAGCAGGCACTTCGGGAGCTGGGTGCCCTGGGACTGGGACAGCCGGGACCCGCGCCCGGCGGCAAGAATGATCGCGCGCATGATTGCAGAAACATTACCACACCGTTACACCTTCAAGGCGGCACGGCCCCGGTGGCGGCCCCTCCGGAGCGGCCCGCCAGACGCAGGTACAGCAGGCCCGGCAATCCCAGCAGCAGTTCCCGGACCCGCTTGGCCAGGGACAGCGCCAGGGCCACCTCCGGGGTCAGTCCCGCCAGCGGCGCCAGCAGCACGTAGCCGGTCTCCTGCAGCCCCAGTGCCCCGGGTACGGCAAAGGCGGCCCCACGAACCGCCTGTCCGAGGCTTTCCAGCAGCAGCGCGGTCGGCCAGCTCACCGGGTGCTCCATGTACAGCAGGATCAGGTACACCTCGCCCGCCCCGACCAGCCAGCCGACCAGGCTCGCCAGGAAACTCCAAGCCACCGGGGCGCTGCGTGAATAAGTCTCCTGCACGGCGGCATCGATCGCCTGGGCCTGGGTCATGAGCCCGGACCAGTTGCGCGAACCGGCCAGCCGGTTGACCAGTCGCAGCAGTTTGCTGAAAAAGCCGCGCCGCTGCAGATAGTAGAAGCCGACGATCTGCAGGGCGAGGAAGCCGCTGGCGATCAAGGCCATGCTGCGCAGGGTGTGCTCGGAGGCACCGCCGGCCCGGGCGCCCAAGAGCAGCACGCCCAGCAGCGCGAACAGTATCTGCGCGAAGGTCTGCAGGGTCGTGCTGACAGTGATGACCGCGGCGGACTGCGACATCGGCATGCCGCGCTGGGCCAGGTGGCGCGCCATGAACACCGGGCCACCCAGCTGCCCGGCGGGCATGAGGCTGTTGGCGGATTCGCCGATCCAGCGGGTCAGCACCGCATCCAGCAGTACATGCTGGGTCTGGCCGCGCTGATACAGAACGCGGATCGCAGCCGCATCCAGACCCAGGGGAATCAGGTGGAAGGCCGTCACCACCAGCAGGCCCCATCCGGCCGCGGCCAGCGTGGCGAGTATGGCGGGCAGGCCCTGTGACAGCAGCAGCACCAGGAACAACAGCAGGCCGGCCGTCAGCAGCCAGGATCCCAGACGCCTCATGGACCGGGCGTGCGCCCCCGCACCATCCGACTGAACACCTGGCGGAAGCCGAAATACGCGATCGCGTCCTTCATGTTGGAGACGAAGCGCCACCACGGACTCATGCGCTGATCGGTGACGTATTCAAAGGTGAGCGAAACGCGAAACTCGTCCGCGCCGATCGGCGTGATGCGGTGGCGCAGCTTGTCACCGTCAAAGAACACCAGGCCACCGGGCGCAATCTGTATCGATCCGGCCTGCACGCTGCGACCGGGCTCCTTGGTGTGCAGCTCGTAATCAAGCCGGCAGCTGGATCGGTCCACGACGCCCAGCAGCAGGGTATAGCGCCGACCGGAGTAATAGGAGGTGTCGTAGTGCCAGCCTATGTGATCGCCGGGCCTGGTATAGAAGTACAAAGCATAGGCATGCGGATCGTCGGGCGGCGAAAGCTGCAGCCGCTCACCGCTGAGGCTGCCCAGCCATGACAGCAGCGACGGGCAGTGGTACAGCTGCGCGATGAACGGTGCGAGCTGATCGATGCTGTGGCGACTGACGCTGCCGCCTTGCTTGTGGCCGGGCAGAAAATTGCGATTGACGACGGGCATCACCGCATCAACCGCCGCGATCAGACGCGCCGTGAATTCGGAGGGCAGAAAATCCGGCAGGTAGAGGAAGCTGCCCTGCTCCCGGTACTGCCGGCGCAGCCCCTGCGCCTCCAGCGCGTTCAAAGTTGCCGACAGCGTCGCATCGAGTGCGGGATCAACCGGCGCGGCAGCAGGCGGCGCGGCCCTGACCCGGGTCACGCGCACGAAGTCCACGATGACCAGCAGCGCGAACAGGGGCGCGCCCACGCTCGCCGCCAGCAGAAACGGCGTCAGGCCACCGAACAGCGTGACCAGCGGCAGCAGGTACAGGATGTCCTCGGTTTCAAAGCCTGCCATGGAGCCTTGCCGGGTGGCGGCCTTGCCCAGTACCGCCTCGATGCGCATGCGCAGGTAGAAAATCAGCGCCACGGCGGCTCCCGCCACCGTGCCCATCAGCGCGGCTGGCACCCCCCCGGGCAGGCTGCGGGTGCCCCCGGCTGCAACTCCGATGCCGATGCAGCAGAACAGCAGGATGGTGACCAGCGCATCGCTGGCCAGATCATAGAGATGTCCGATGCGGCTGGTCTTGCCGCTGATGCGCGCCAGCTCACCGTCGGTATGGTCGAGAAAATTGGACACGATCACCAGCAGCGCCGCCAGGTTGGTCCAGCCCCAGGTGCCCGGAGTGAAGGCCAGTGCGCCGGCAAGCCCCACCAGCAGTCGCACCGTGGTCAGGTGATTGGGGGTAACCCAGCTGTCCTTGAGGGGTGTGACCAGCCGCCGGCCCAGGCGCGCGTCCCAGGGACGCGGCTCGACATGGGGGCTTGCGGCAGTGCTTTCCGACGTGATTTCCATGAGCTTACAGCCGGCAGCTTACGCAGATTCGCCGATGGCATCCAGCATGGGTCAATCAGAACGGATAGTTGATGCCGGTGAAGACCGCCACCCCTTCGGTCCCATAGCCAATGTCCACATAGCCGACCACGGAGGGCCGGGCGATGCCGCGCACGCCGACGCCGAAGACCTTGTGCAGGCCCGACAGCGGATCGGTCCCCGTATGCGAGCTGACCTCGCCCATGTCGATGAAGGGGGCCACTTCTATGTCGACATGGCTGGCCGCGGCATCGAAGGAAAAGGCCCGGTGCCGGAATTCGAAGGTGGCATCGAAGGAATCCCGATCGACAAAGCGGCCCTGGCCGAACCCGCGCAGCAGCTGCTCTCCGCCGATGTCGCTTTCCCCGCCGCCGATGCTGCTTAAGTCAAAAAACGGAATCTCATGGCCGCTGGGCAGGTAACGCAGCGCGGCGTGCGCCGCAAGAACGGTGTCCGGAAGGAAGCTGAGCGGCACGAAGGTGCGCGCGTCCAGACCCGCAAGACTGTAGATCGAATCGCTGATGGTGGCGTCATGCCCATTGACGCCGGCGTAGGCCACCCACTGGGTGCCCCGTGTCGGAATGGTGGAATCATCCCGCGTGTCATAGACCAGCGCCACCTGGTTCAGCACCTCGTTGGTGACCCCCAGGCCATGCACGTCCGGATAACGGGTCTCGATGGTCGGAACATGCGACAGCGTTCCGGGAGTAATTTCCATGCGCCGGGCGCGCAAGGTGTACTGAATCTGCCAGGTGTGATTGAGGTTGTAGCCGACCTGCCCCTGACCCAGCAGCTGCGAGGCGGTGTAGTTGGTGACATCCCCTGCCAGGGTATGATTGCCGATACCGTAGAAGCGCGGCACGCCGCTGCGATCGAAAATCAGGCTCGAGTCGAACGACCAGTGGCTGTCGCGCAGCCGGCCCTTCTGGAACTCGTAGTCGAATTCCCGTTCGACACGCTCCATGGAGCCCGCCACCACCGACCATTGCTCATCCAGTGAGGGGTACTCGAAGATCCGGAAATGACCGCCGACGCCGAAGTTCGGGTTGTAGATCAGATCCGGGGCAAAGATCCGGGTGATTTCGTGCTGGTCATTGGTACGCAGCCACACCGGCAGCACGCCCAGCGTCACCCCGCTATCCGGGTCCACGCCGATTTCCGGCACCGGGATCAGCGGCCAGGTTGACACATCAAGCCAGCCGCCGCTGGGGCTGGGCGCCGCCGGAGCGGGCGGGGGCGTCGCGGTCGAGGGGGTGTCCAGATCGGCAGCCCGGGCCTGCAGGCTCAGGGCCACGCCTGCGCCCAACGCCAGGGCCAGCGCCGCGGTCATTACCCCGAAGCGGCCCAGCCGGCGAGTGCGCGAAAGTATGCTCAAGACTACCTCTGTGTTCGGGGTATGAGGTGATCTTGCGGCCGCCCTCCTTCTGTCCCCAGGTCGAGCCGATGATTCTAGTCGAACCGCGGCAGATGCGCCCGGGCGACAACCGGGATCGCGGCAGTTCCCCCCGATCGTGTCAGAATGCGCCCATGGACAAGACGTTCATTTCCGCCGAATCACTGCTGCGGGACTCCCTTGAGCTGGGAATGATGGTGGTACGCAGCGGCTATCGGCCCACGTTCCTCGTGGGCATGTGGCGCGGCGGTGCGCCGATCGGCATCGCGGTGCAGGAAGTCCTGGACTATCACGACATTCCGACCGACCACATTGCCATCCGCACCTCCGCCTACTACGGCATCGATCAGCAGGAAAAGACGGTGCGCGTGCACGCCATCGACTATCTCGTGTCACGCCTGGACGCTGAGGATCGGCTGCTGCTGGTGGACGACGTATTCGATTCCGGGCGCAGTATCGAAGCCGTCATTGCCGAGCTGCGGCGCCGTTGCCGCCGTAACCTTCCGGAAAACATCCGCACCGCGACCGTCTATTACAAGCCTTCGCGCAACCGCAGTTCGCTGGCGCCGGACTTCTGTGTTCGCGAGGTTGAGGAGTGGCTGGTGTTTCCGCACGAGCTGCAGGGACTGTCCAGCGAGGAGATCCTGAAGAACAAGCCGGTCGGGCCGGATTTCCTGAACGACAAGTGACGGCCGAACGGTCAGCCTGACTCAATAGTGCGGCGGCCGTTCATCCTCAGGTCGGCGTGCAACTTCCGCGCTCTGGCGGGCGTCGAGTTTCTCGGCAAGCGCCCGCAGTCCCTCGCGCAATCCTTCGAGTTCCTTGTGCTGGCGATAGACCACATCGCTGAGCTCGGCATTGGCCCGCTCCAGGAAAGCCAGCTTCAGCTCAAGGCGTTCGACGATGTCCTGATCCATGACCTAGGGATGATAACCCGGAAGCGTCAGCAGGACGCTGAGTCCGCCGCCCTCGCGATTGCCGAGCCGCAGGCTGCCGCCATGGGCCTCGGCGATTTCCCGGCACAGCGCCAGCCCCAGACCGGTGCCATCGTGCTTGGTGGAATAAAAAGGCAACAGAGCCTGCGCCAGGACCAGCTCCGTCATGCCATGGCCCCGATCCAGCACTTCGATGCGCTGTTCCTCGGGCGACTGCTGGATCCTGATGCTGACCTGCGCCGGGTCGCCGCCGGCTTCATGCGCATTCTTCAGAACATTGATCAGCGCCTGCTCCAGCTGCTGTCGATCAAACCACCCGGGCTCCTGCGGCAGCGGCGCCGCGAGCGCGAAGGACTGCTGCCGCGCCAGATCCTCGATCAGCTCCGTCCAACCCACGCGCGCGGGTCGCGGCGTGGGCAGGCGCGAGATGGCGGCGTAGCCGGCCACGAACTGATGCAGGTGGACGGCGCGTTCACCGATCGCCGCAAACACATCCGGCAGCGTGGTGTTGTCGCCGCGCCGCAGCATTTCGCGACCGGTATCGGCCATGGAGGCGATCGGACCCAATGAATTATTCAGTTCGTGACTCACGACGCGGATCAGCTTCTTCCAGGTTGCCACTTCCTGGCGTGACAGCTCGCGCGTCAGGGTCTTCAACAAGAACAGCCGATGCCGCTGCCCCTGCAGCGCGAAGCTGCGCTGCGCCAGGCTGAAGGTTTCATCCGTATCGGCGATGCGGGTCGAAAACAGGCAATCCCCGCCGCTCGCGATGCCCTCGCGCAGGGCCACCGGCGCCACCTCGAGAATCGCGGCGAAGTCCAGGCCCAGCAGTGAGCGGCCTTCGTTGAGCAGATGACGCGCGGCGATATTGGCGTACACGACCCGCTGATGCGGGTCCACCAGCACCAGTGCCACCGGCGAGTTCTGCGTCACCGTGTCCAGCAGCAACTCGCGCTGCACCAGGTGGGCGCGCTGGGTGCGCAGCGCACTGCCCAGTTCATTGTTGGTGCGCAGCAGGTCGCCGAGTTCGTCGTTGCGATCCACCACCAGCGAAACGCTGAAGTCCCCGTCACCGTAGCAGGCGACGCTGGTCTGCATGGCGCGCAGCACGCGATGCACCGGCCTCACGGCGCGGCGCGCGGCCAGCAGCGCCGCCACCAGCGCGAGCGCGGCCACAATCGACACGACGTACCAGGAGTTCTTGAAGTACTGGTTCAGGAGGATCCCGAGCGCCCCGCTGACCAGCATCATCGCGAAGAGGAACAGCGCCAGTTTCAGGACAAGGCTGATTTTCATGACGCGATCCGGCTCAGGAGCGCATGCCCAGTCGTTCCATGCGCCGATACAGTGCCTGCCGCGACAATCCCAGGCTGGCCGCCGCGCGCGACACATTGCCGCCCGCGGCCCGCAGGCTGGCTTCGATCGCCGCCCGGTTCAGAGCGTCCTCCTCGTTCGGTCCCTGAGCCTTCGGCGCCGGCAGGTTCAGATCCGCCACCTGCACCTGTCGGCCGCTGACCAGCAACCGGGCCCGTTCCACGACATTGCGCAGTTCGCGCACATTGCCGGGCCAGGAATGCTGCAACAGCGCCTGCCGCGCCTCATCGCTCAAGCTCAGCTGCGCGCCCAGGAAATGCTGCGCCAGAGGCAGGATGTCCGCGACGCGCGCCGCCAGTGCCGGCAACGGGATTTCGATGGTGTTCAACCGGTAGAAGAGGTCTTCCCGAAACACGCCCTGGCGGATCATCTGCGGCAACTCGGCGTTGGTGGCGCTGATCACCCGCACCCGGGTCGAACGGGTGCGGCTGGAACCCAGGGGCTCGAACTGTCCGGATTCCAGCACCCGCAGCAGTTTCACCTGGCCTGACAGCGGCAGATTGCCGATCTCGTCCAGGAACAGCGTGCCACCATCGGCGGACTCGAAGCGTCCCGCGCGGGCGCGGTGGGCGCCGGTGTAGGCGCCGGCCTCGGCGCCGAACAGTTCCGCCTCGATGAGCTCGGCTGGCAAGGCTCCGCAGTTGACGACGACAAAAGGACCGGTACGGACCGCTGAGTTCGCGTGCACGATGGCCGCGATGCGCTCCTTGCCCGAGCCATTCGGGCCGGTGATGAGCACGGGCACTTCGGCCCGGGCGACCCGGCATGCCAGTTCCACGGCGGCCTCCATGGCCCGCGATTCGTACACCACGCCGCACAGGTCATAGGTCTTCACCAGCTGCGCACGCTGCTGCTCGCGTTCGCGGTGCAGCCGTGCCGTCTCGCGCATGCTCTGCGACAGCTCCAGAAGATTCTCCACCGCCGCCAGCAGCCGATCATTGTCCCAGGGCTTGGCCATGTAGTCGGCCGCCCCCAGCTTCACCAGCTTCACGGCTGACTCCAGGTGGGTCCAGGCGGTGAGCAGAATGACGGGCAGATCCGGATGCCGGGCGCGGATGTCACGGAACAGCGCGACGCCTTCCTGGCCGGAGGTGGTGTCGGCACTGAAATTCATGTCCGCGATGACCAGATCGACGTTGGTCCGGGCAAGAGTGGCGAGCCCCGCCTCAGGCGCTGCGGCGGTGAGGGTGGTGATGTCATGCAATCCGAACAGCAGGCTCAAGGCCGTGCCAACCGCCGGATTGTCATCGATCACCAGAACCGTACGCATAAGAGACATGTTAGCTAGCTGCCGGTGCGAAAGCGCGTCCACATGCGGGTGCGCAGACGCACGAAGGCATCGCTCCCCAGGCGCTCGGGGATCAGCCGCGTCGCCTGCGCACCGCGCGGATAGATCGCGGCATTGGTAAGCTGCGCCTGCACCAGGGGCTGCGAGGCGGCATTGCCGTTCGGGAAATGGATGGCATTGGCGTTCTGGGCGGCGACCTGGGCGTCCATGAGGAAGTTGACGAAGCGGCTCGCATTGTCCGCATGCGGCGCGTCGGCGACGATTGCCGCAGTGTCGATCCACATCACCGCGCCTTCGCGCGGGATGCTGTAGCCGATGGCACGGCTGGATCCTGCGATGCGCACCCGCTCGCGCACCTGCAGGGCATCACCGTTGCTGGCGATGATCAGGCACAGATCCCCTTCGGCCAGCTGCGCCACCAGTGAATCGCTGCCGATCTTGCGGATATAGGGCCGCACCGCCATCAGTGCCGCACCCGCGCGCTCCAGGACCTTGGGATCCTCGCTATCGGGCTGCTCGCCCAACCATGCCAGAACGCTGGCCACGATCACGGCCGGTGACTCATACAAGCCGATGCCGCAGTCGGCGAAGTGCGCGGCGACTTTCGGATCAAACAGCATCGCCCAGCTGTCCACCGGCGCCTGAGGAAAACGCGCGCGGATCTGCGCCTCATCATACGCAAAGCCCGTGATACCCCAGGCATAGGCGATGGCATGGCCATTGCCCGCATCGTGCCGCGCCAGCTCGGCCATGATCACCGGATCCATGTTGGCGAGATTGGGCAGCCGGGACTTGTCCAGGGTGCTGATCGCGCCGGCCTGCTGCAGCATCTGCAGGTAGGAGGCGGACGGAAACACCACGTCATACCCGGAATGTCCGGCCAGCAGCTTCGCGGCCAGCGTCTCGTTGGAGTCAAAGACGCTGTAGTGCACCTGGATGCCGGTTTGCGTCTGGAACTGGCGCAGCATCTCAGGCTTGATGTAGTCGTACCAGTTGTAGACGTTCACGACCCGCTCGCCGGCATTGGCAGAGTCAGCGGTATGCGAGGACCCGCCGCAACCACCCAGCAGCGCGCCGAGGATGCCGAGCATGATGAAGCAGGCGATGCGCATGAACATCATGGTAGCGGAAGTTCCCCTACAAGCCCCGTGTGGCCATGGCCGGGGGCACCGATGCCGCACGCAGCGCCGGCCACAATACGGCGAGCTGACACAGCAGCAGCACGATCGCCGCGCCGCCACAGGCATATGTCAGGCTCATACGCTGGATTTCCAGCCTCGCTGCCAGCCAGGTATTGCCCGAGAGTCCCAGCGCGACGCCCAGCAGGCATCCGGTGCCGGCGATCAGCAGGTTCTCGGTATGGAAGTAGCGCAGGATGTCGACCCGGCGGGCTCCCAGCGCGCGCCGCATGCCGATCTGGCGCCGCCGCTGTCCCACCCAGTACATGGTGAGGCCAATGACGCCGAAGGCCGTGATCGCCAACAGCAGTGCACACAGCACACCCAATACAATGATGGTCGCACGATTGCCGCGTTGTGCCTGACTGCGGATTTCTAAGAACGGTTCGACATTCGCGATGATCCGCTCACGCGTCAGCTCGAGCAGTTTCGCCGGCGCAGCATGCAGCATGGCGTCCTGTTGGCCGGACTGGGTGCGCACCAGGTACATGATGCCGTTGTTCACATATTGAAACGGGACGAACACCGAATACTCACGCCAGGGATTGCCCCACCCTCCCGTATCCGAGGGCCGCTGCATCGTCTGCACGATCCCAACGATGCGGCTGGGACCGCCGTGCTGAAAATACAACATCTGCCCCAGCGCCTGCCCTGCAGGATATATGTCCTTTGCCACGCTTTGCGTGATGACAACAGACGGTGGCAAGCGGGTCTCGCCGTTACGGATCTCTCCTACTTCACTGGCGTAGAACCAGCGCCCGGCGCTGAGCTTGAGCCCATAGGCGGCAAGCCCGTGTTCATCGACGGTGTAAATGGCGGTCCACGCCCCAAACTTCTCCGGATCCGAACCGCGCGCCAGCGGCCAGTGCCATTCGACACCCGCCAGGGGCGTGCTGTTGATCGCTTCGGCATCAACCACGCCGGGCAGCGATCTCAATGCTCCCAGATCCCCCGAAATGCGCGCCTTGAGATCCTCCGGATCCTCGGTCCAGGTATTCGTCAAGGCAAATATATTGGCTTCATCGATGCCGCTGTCCCGCTGCATCCATTGCACCCGCTGCAGAATCATCGACAGACTGTTGCTGACGATCGCCAAGGTCACGGCTATCTGCAGCACGATCAACACGGCTCCGACCTTGTTGCGTCGCAGGGCCCGCAGGATGGGAAATATCTCCATGGGCTATTGAGCCTTGAGCTGCCAGCCGGGCTGGACCCGACTGGCGCGCCATGCGGGATACAGACCCGAACACACGGTGGTGATGATCGCCACGGCAAAGGTGATCGCCACCATCTGCATGTCCAGGGAGGCCAGGTGAACGCGGGCGGTGTCCGCCGGCTCGATGCCGCGCAGAGCGCGCACCGCCGAAAGACCGGCGGCCGTCAACGCCAGCCCGAGAAGCCCTCCTGAGAGTCCAATCAGGAACGTTTCTGTCAGACACTGCATGAACAGGTCGACCCGGGAGGCGCCCAGGGCGCGGCGTACGCTCAGTTCCACGGCGCGACTGGAGAACTTTGCCAGCATCAGTCCCACGGCGTTGATCAGGCAGACTATCAGGAACCCTGAGGCGATTATTGAGTTGATCCGTACCTCACTGGGTATGGCGCCCACATGCGCAAGCCACTGCGGCACGTCGCGCAGGGTCACCAGCGGCAACCACTGAAAACGGCCCAGACGCTGCTGTTCGGCCGCATAGTTCTGCAGGTTCGTGGTGAAGGTTCGGACCTGCCCGGCCTGCGGCAACTCCAGCCACAATTGAACCCAGGCACAATCCGAGTTCAGCCGGCCGGTCCAGTCGGGGGGCAGCGAAGTCGCATCGCACCCGTAGTCGAGGGTCTGGATCTGACGCTCTATTGCGATCGAGAACGGTATGAAGAAATCCTCGCCATCGCTGGACCACGCATAGGCCTGTTCGTCGTAGAAACGCGGCAGCGGATTCCATGAACCGATGACACCAGTGACGCGATAGTCGCGCTTTCCCAGGTTGATGGTCTTGCCCACTGCCTCTACGCCGGGAAAAACGCGATCGGCGAGCCTGCTGCTCAATACGACCGCATTATCGCGGTCATCATCCGCCCTGCGCCCCCAGGGAGCCCCGCTGCGAAACGGCACTTCGAACATTGAAAAGAAATCGGCGCCGGTTGCCCGGCCGGCCGCCGGGAACGGGGCGCCCCGGGCCGGTTTCACGTTCAGGCCTATCGGGTACATGGACGCCTGGCGCGCGTCGGGCTGCATCTTCATCAATGCCACCGCGTCACGATAGGGAAGCTGGCGCGGAATCCAGTTGCTGTTGTGCTCCTTCGAGCCTTCCCCGAAGCTATCCATCTGTGGCACGAACAGTTGCGATGATTTGTCAGGAATCGGGTCGCTTGACATCGCCACGAGCGTTGTCAGCATGGTCATTGAGGCGCCGATCCCGACCCCGACGGCCACAATCATGAGTGTCGTGAGTACCAGGTTGCGCCGCAGGTTGCGCAGGGCGAGTTCCAGGTGATAATCCAGCATTACATGGCCCGCGTCGCCAGTGCCGGCGGAATCGATGCCGCCCGCAGCGCCGGCCACAGTACCGCCGCCTGGCACAGGCCCAGCACCATCAGCGCCCCACCACCGATGAATGCCGCGCTCATGCGTGTCAGCTCCAGGCTCACGGCCAGCCAGGCATTGCCCCATAGCCCCAAGGCGATCCCAAGCGCGCACCCGGTGCCGGCGATCAGCAGATTCTCGGTGTGAAAATACTTCAGGATGTCCAGGCGGCGCGCGCCCAGCGCGCGCCGCATGCCGATGTAGCGGCGCCGCTGATTGACCCAGTACATGGTCAGCCCGATGACCCCGAAGGCGGTAATGGTCAGCAGCAACGCGCACACCGCCTCCAGCATGACACTGGTGGCCCGCTCGCCCAGATAGGCCTGGTGACGGATGAAGGAAAACGGCCGCAGCGCCTGGATCACCCGCCTGTTTCTCAAGCCGTAGAGCTTGTCCTGGGCGATCCGCATCACCGTCGCCTGCTGACCGGCGCGGGTACGCACCACATAAACGACGCCGCTCTTGTCCAGATATTGGAATGGCACGAAGGTTGAATTCTCGAGGAAGGATTCGCCCCAGCTCGAACCGGCAAACGGCGTCTGTGCGGTCTGGATGATGCCCACGATGAGGCTGGCCTGCGCCCCCTGGATGTCCTCTTTGGTGGTGAAATAGACTAGCCGCCCCAAGGCGTTGCCTGCCGGAAAAAGCTGCTCGGCCAGGTGCTGCGTGATCACAATCGTGGCGGGGAATTTGTCCTCGTCGGTACGCAGCTCGCCCACCTCATCGGCTCTGAACCAGCGCCCCGCCGTGAGCTTCAGTCCGTATGCGGCCAGGGCGTGCTGGTCAACGTAGTACAGCGCCGAGGTGGCCTTGCGATGATTCTTTTCCGGCTTGATGCTCAGATCCCAGCTCGAACCCCCGCCATGCAGAGGAAAACTGTTGGTGGCCACGGCATCGATGACGCCGGGCAATGCGCGTAGCGCCGCGAGATCGCCCTGAACCCGGGCCGCGGGGTCCGTCGGATCGCCCAGCCAGCCGTTCCAGAAGCTGAAGATGTTCGCCTCATCGATGCCGCTAGGCCGGCGCATCTGCTGCAGATGCTGCTGGATGATGGACACGCAGTTGCACACGATCGCCAGCGTCAGGGTGATCTGCAGGCCGATCAGGACGGCGCCAACGCGATTGCGACGCAGGCTCCTGAGGATGGGGAGGATTTCCATCTATTGAACCTTCAGCTGCCAGGCCGGCTGAATACGGCTGGCGCGATAGGTGGGGTACAGGCCGGAGCACATGGTCGCGACGATCGCGACGATCACCGTGATCACCACCATCTGCGTATCCAGGTAGGCCAGTCGACCGGACACGCTGTCGCGGCCACCCAGATCCAGCAATGCGCGCAGTACCGCAAGACCCGCGGCCGTCAGCGCCAGGCCCAGCAAGCCGCCCAGAAATCCCACGATCGTGGTCTCGACAATGCATTGCAGGTACACGTCCCGGCGTGAGGCGCCCAGGGCACGCCGCAAACTCAACTCCACCGAGCGGCCGGAAAACTTGGCCAGCATCAGACCAACCGCGTTGACCAGGCATACGACCAGCAGACCGATGGCGACCAGCGAATTGACGCGCACCTCGTGCGGCACCACATCGCTGTAGACCAGCCAGTCGGTAACGTCGTGCAGCGCTACCTCCGCCGGCCAATGGAATCTTCCCAGTTGCTGCTGTTGCGCGGCATAGCCTTGCAGGAAATCCCTGAATGCCCGAACCTGCGCCGCGCTCGGCAGCTCCACCCAGAACTGTATCCACACACAGGAGGAATTCAGCCGTCCCTGCCAACCCGGTGGCGGAAGCTCGGTGCAGTTGGTGCCACCCCAGGTCGGTATCTGCCGCTCAATGGCGGTGGTGAACGGGATGTAGAAATCCTCGGTATCGGCAAAACCCCCGCCCGTCAGATCGTAGAAATGCGGGATCAGCAGCCAGGTATCGAGGACTCCGATGATGCGGTAGTCGCGGGAGTTCAGGTTGATGGTGCTGCCCACGGGATTGCGGTGCGGAAACACGCGCTCGGCCAGGTGCGCACCCAGCACCACCACATTCTCCCGATTGTCATCCTGCTGCTGCCCCCAGGCGGCCCCGGCACGAAACGGCGCCTCGAACATGGTGAAGAAATCCGCATAGGTGGCCCTGCCGGCCACCTGGAAGGGCCTGCCACCGGGCGGGTTTACCGTCTGCGCCACCTCGTACATGGCCGTCTGGCGCACGCCGCGATGCGCTTTAAGCAGGGCCACCGCATCACGGTAGGTGAGCTGGCTGGGAAGCTTGGCACCGTCCGGACCGCCGCTGCTACGACGTGCCGCGGGTCCCGCCACATCGATCTGCGGCACGAACAGCTGCGAGGATTTGTCCGGGATCGGATTGCCCGACATGCCCACCAGCGTCGTGAGCACTGTCATGCAGGTGCCGATCCCCACGCCCACCGCTGCGACCGTGAGCACCGTCAAAGCCAGGTTGCGCTTAAGACCGCGCAGGGCCAGTTGAAACGAATACCGCAGCATCGGCTACAGATCGCGGATCGCCGCGGCCGGCGGAATGGCCGCGGCGCGCAGTGCCGGCCACAGCACCGCGACCTGGCTGAGCGCCAGCACGACGACCGCCCCGACCGCCAGGTAGCCGATGCTCATGCGGTTCAGTATCAGAGTCGTCGCCAGCCAGGTATTGCCGGCAACGCCGATCGCGATGCCCAGAGCCGCGCCGGTACCCGCAATCAGCAGGTTCTCCAGCTGAAAATAGCGCAGGATGTCCACGCGCCGTGCGCCCAGCGCGCGCCGCATGCCGATCTGCCGGCGCCGCTGTGCCACCCAGTACAGCACCAGTCCGACGATGCCGCAGGCGGTGACGGTCAGCAGCAGTGCGCACAGGAGGGCCAGCAAGATGCTCAGGGAATGTTGGCTCTGATAGGCGCGCTGGCGGATCTCGCGAAACGGCGACACGCTCAAGATGACGCGTCGGCGCGTCACTGCATAGAGCCGCTCCCGCACCGCCCCCATGGCCGTCTCCAGCGCCCCGGGGCGGGTACGCACCAGGTAGCTGGCAAAGCTGCCGATGAATTGATGCGGCAGGAATATCGAATTCTCGACACTTGATGCAAACGGGCTCGCACCCCCACCGGTCCAGGGTGATTGCGCCCGCTCCACGATGCCCACGACGCGTATCGGACTGGTCGAATTCACATAGACGACCTGACCGAGGGCATCCCCGGAAGGAAACAGTGTTCTGGCGAGACTGCGCGTCAATACCACGCTGGCGGCGCTCTCATCCTCACCCATGTGCTGATCCTTGACCTCAGCCGCGCTGAACCAGCGCCCCGCGATCAGCTTGACGCCATATACGGCAAGCCCGTGTTCGTCGACGAAATACTCGGTGGTGGACGCATTGGGCTGCTTCTGGTCCGGCTTGAGGCTGATGCCGGTTACGAGGGCGGCTCCGCCCAGCGGAAAGCCGTTCGTCGCCTCGGCATCCAGCACTCCCGGCATCGAGCGCAATGCGGCAACGTCCGCCGCGGTGCGCGACTTCAGATCGTCAGGCTGTCCCACCCAGGTATTGAGCACCGAGAAGACGTTGGACTCGTCCATGCCGCTGGGGCGCGCCATCTGCTCGCGGTATTGCTGGATCACCGACAGACAGTTGCAGACGATCGCCAGCGTCAGAGCGATCTGCAGACCGATCAGCAGCGCGCCGACCTTGTTGCGACGCAGAGTCGAGAGAATCGGCAGGATTTCCATGCGCTATCCCCTGCTACTGTGTTTTCAGCTGCCACGCCGGCTGCACATGGCTGGCGCGCCAGACCGGATATAGGGCCGAGCACACCGTGGCAGACACGGCGAGCGCCAGGGTGATGAAGATCATGGTGCCGTCAAGGGAGGTGGCCCGATCCACCGCGGTGGTTGCGCCTGAGATCATGTGCAGTGCCCTCTGGCTGGCAAGCCCAGCGGCCGTAAGTCCCAGTCCCAATATCCCGCCGGGCAGGCCCACGACCGCCGTTTCAATCAGACATTGCCGGCAGATATCCCAGCGCGATGCACCCATGGCGCGCCGTACGCCGAGCTCGCCCGCCCGTGCTGAAAACCTGGCCAGCATCAGTCCCGTGGCGTTGGTGAGGCACACAGTCAGGAATCCGAACGCGACCACGCTGCTCACCCGCAAGGTATCCGGGACCGAGATCTCCAGGGCCATCCACTGGTGCACGTCGCGCAGCTGCGCCCGGGGTGGCCAGTGAAAGCGCCCCTGCCGACGCTGCTGGGCCGCGTAGTTGTAGAGGAATGTGCGGTAGTCACGGGCCGCCGCCGCGCCTGGCAGCTCCACCCAGAACTGGAGCCAGATGCATTCTGAAGCGAGTTGTCCCTGCCACCCCGGGCCAGGGCGGGCGTTGCACATCATGCTGCCATTGGCCGGCATCTCACGGGCAATGGCGGTGGTGAAAGGCAGGAACACCTGCTCGGCATCGGCCAGCCCGTTGCGCTGGCCCTGGGTCAGATCGTAGTAGCGCGGCACGGGGTTCCAGTCATCGATGACCCCGACGATCCGATAGTCACGATCGCTCAGGCTGATGCTCTTGCCCAGCGGATTGTCGTGGGGAAACAGCCGTTTGGCCAGTTTGGCGCTCACTACCACGACATTGGTGCCGCCTTGATCATCCGCCTCACTCCAGGGGCCACCCAGGCGGAACGGCACCTCGAACATCCGGAAAAAATCTGCATAGGCGGCTCGGCCCGGAACCGGAAACGGCACCCCGTCCAACCCAATCGCATCCAGTGAAACCGCGTACATGGCGCTCTGGCGTAGCGCCCGATGCGCCCTCATGAGCGCCATGGCATCGCGGTAGGAGAGCTGCTCGGGCAGCTGATCGGCCTTGATCGGACCGCCGGGGCGGGTTGGCGGACCCCACGCGTCGATTTGTGGCACGAACAGCTGCGCCGACTTGTCCGGAATGGGATCAACCGATATCGCCCGCAAGGTCGTGAGCACGGTCATCGAGGCGCCGATGCCGAAACCCACCACCGTCACCATCAGCGCCGTGAGGGCCACATTGCGCCTGAGGCTGCGAACGGCCAGTTCCACGTAGTAATTCAACACAGTGACTGCCTCCCGTTGCGCCTGCCGTGAGCGGCCCTAAAGCCCTCGCGTCGCCAGCGACGGCGGTACGCAAGCCGCCCGGTAAGCGGGCCACAGCACCGCCAGCTGGCACAGGACCAGCACGATGAGCGCACCGATGCCGATGTAGACCCAGCTCATGCGCGCGGTGCCCATGTGAGTTGCCATCCACAGGTTCGCACCAAGGCCGCCCGCGACTCCGAGCAATGCGCCGCTGCCGGCGATCAGCAGGTTCTCGGTATGGAAGTAGCGAAGGATGTCGACCCGCCGCGCGCCAAGCGCACGACGCATGCCGATTTGTCGCCGCCGCTGCGCGACCCAGTACATGGTCAGGCCGACGGTGCCCAATCCGGTGATCGCCAGCAGCAGCCCGCACACCGTCCCCAGCAGCCAGCTCTCGGACTTCTGTATCTGATAGGCACGGGTACGCGTCTCCGAAAATGGCATGAGCTGGTCTATGACCCGCTGGCGGGTGACCGCGTAGAGCCGATCCGGTACCGCGCGCATGACCGCGGCGAGTTGGCCGGGTCGCGTGCGCACCAGATAGTTCATCTGGTTGGCCACGAACTGCAGCGGCAGGAAGGTGGAATACTCTGCCCCCTCATCGCCAAATCCCTGGGCGGGCCACGGCGTCTGAGCACGATCCACGACTCCGATGACGTGCACCGGTTGGTCCGTGATCATGTAGATCACCTGCCCGAGAGCCGCGCTCTTTGGAAAGAGTTTTTTGGCCAGCGCCGAAGTCAGCACCGCGCTGGGAACCCCCTTCTCGTCATCGATGCGCATCTCTTCGATCTCGGAGGAGGAGAACCAGCGCCCTGCCACCAGCTTCAGTCCCATGGCGTCGAGCCCGTGCGCATCATTGAAATACAGGGTCGTGCCAGCCGCCCCGCCATTGCTCGAATCGGGTTTCAGGCGGATGCCCCAGCCCCAGCCGCCACCGCGCAGCGGGTAACTGTTGGTGGCTTCGGCGTCCACGACGCCTGGCATGCCGCGCAGCGCCGCCAGATCCTCCTCGATGCTCGCGCGCAGATTTTCCGGCTCGCCCACCCAATGGTTCTGCAGGGTGAAAATATTGGCCTCATCGATGCCACTTGGGCGGCCCATGGCCGCCAGGTGTCCCTGGATGATCGACATGCCATTGGCAATCACGGCCAGCGTCAGTGCGATCTGCAAGGTCACCAGAATGGCGCCGACCTTGTTGCGCTTCAGCGCCGACAGGATTGGGACTATTTCCATGATGGACCTCACTGCGCCTTCAGCTGCAAGGCCGGCTGGACTCGAGTCGCCCGCCAGGTCGGGTACAGCCCGGAACACAGAGTTGCCCCCACCGCCAGTGCCACGGTCAAAGCCATCACGGCCGGATCCAGACGCATGAGACCTCCGACGTATTGCGCCAGATAGCCCAGGCTTGCGCGATTCGCCGCCAACCCCAGGGCGGTCAGCGCCAGGCCCAGCATCCCGCCGAGCACGCCGACCACCGCGGTTTCAGTCAGGCATTGCAGGAAAATGTCGGTTCTGGTGGCCCCCAGCGCGCGGCGCACGCCGAACTCACTGGCGCGTGCGGAAAAGCGCGCCAGCATCAGTCCCACCGCGTTGACCAGGCACACGGTGAGGAACCCGAACGCCAGCAGCGAATTGACGCGCACCTCATCAGGAATGACATGCATGAGGGACAGCCATTGATGCACATTGCTCAGCTGTACCAGCGGCGGCCAGTGGAAGCGCCCGAGGCGCCGCTGCTCCGCGGAGTAATTGAGCAGGTATTGCCTGTAGTTGCGAACCGCCGTCGCATTCGGCAGCTCCGCCCAGAAACCGAACCAGATGCACTCGCTCGAAAGCCTACCGGCCCAACCGGAAGAGGGCAGGACCGCGCAGTTGTAGTTGCCATTGGTCTGCATCTGATGACCTATGGCGGTCGTGAAGGGAATGAAGAAATCCTCGACTTCCGAGAAGGCATTGCCGTTGACCACGTCATAGAAACGAGGCGTCGGGCTCCACGCTTCCAGCACGCCGGTGATCCGATACAAACGTCCGCCCAGACTCACGGTCTGACCCACCGCGGAGCTGTTCGGAAACAATTTCCCCGCCAAGGTCTTCCCCAGAACCACCACATCGGCGCGGTCGGTCTCGTCCTGCACGCTCCACGCAGCGCCTGCAGCGAAGGGCACCTCGAACATTGAGAAAAAATCGCGGTGGGTTGCGCGTCCCACCTGCGAGAACGCAATTCCCTTCGGCGGTGTGACATCGAGCGCAACGGGGTACATCGCTGCCTGATGCGGCGCGCTGTGAGCCTGCATGAAGGCCGTGACATCCCGATAGGTGAACTGTGGCGGCAAGCGGATCTCGCCGGTCCCGCCCTTGGGTCGCGTGTTCGGACCCCAGACGTCGATTTGCGGCACGAACAGTGTGTCGGATCTGTCGGGTATGGGATCCCCGGACATGGCGATCAGAACCGTCAGAATCGTCATATACGCGCCGATTCCGACGCCCACCGCGGCAATGATGAGTGACGTCAGAATGACATTGCGTCGCAGGGTCCGCAGCGCAAGGTGCAGGTAGTAACCCAACATCAGGTGCCTCTCCTCTGGGCCGCGAATGGCGGCCAGGACTGTCTATACGGCCGGGCGCGTCGCCGGGTTTTCAACCAGATGGGTCGGTGCCGCCAGATCGATCACCTGACCGTCGACGATCCGCACTTCACGCTGTGCGCGGGCCGCCAGCTCCGGATCGTGAGTCACCATCACGATGGTCGCGCCATCCCGATGCAGCTCCTCCAGCAACTGCATGACCCCGCGGGCCATCTGGGTATCCAGATTTCCCGTGGGTTCATCCGCCAGCAGCAGTCGGGGACCCCCGGCCAGAGCGCGGGCGATGGCGACGCGTTGCTGCTGGCCACCCGAGAGTTCCGCCGGGTAGTGCTTTGAACGCGCCAGTAGGCCCACGCGCTCCAGCGCCTCGTTGATGCGCTTGCGGCGCTCCGCGCCGGGCAGCCGGCGATAGCGCAGCGGCACATCGACGTTGTCGAACACATTGAGATCGGGGATCAGGTTGAAGGACTGGAAGATGAACCCGATCTTCTGATTGCGCAGACGCGAGCGCTGATTGTCGTTCAGGCCATGGACATCGGCGCCGTCCAGCTGGTACTGCCCGCCGGTGAACTCCTCCAGCAGCCCGGCGATGGTCAGAAAGGTGGTCTTGCCGGACCCGGAGGGACCGGTCACCGCCACGAACTCCCCTTCTTTGACATGGATGGAGAAATCCCGCAGGGCGTAGGTCTCGACCACTTCGGTGCGGTAGACCTTGGACAGATGAGTCATCTTCAACATACGTTTCTCCGTATCCTTCAGTGAGTGACGATGACGCGATCCGCGCCATTGAATGCGTCCGATCCGGAAACGACGATTTCGTCGCCGACGTTCAGGCCATCGAGAATCTCGACTTTCTGCACGCTCTGTGCGCCCAGGCGCACCGGGTGCCGTTCGGCGATGCCGTCGTGAATCACGTAGGCGTAGCCCGCGTCCTGATCCACGAAGCTGCCGCGCTCGACGGTGAGAACATCGGCGCGTCTATCGATCAGTATGCGCACCGCCAGACGCTGGCTCTGCCGCAGACCCACCGGTTGCGTGCCCGTAAAGCGCAGTCGTGCGGTGACTTCCCCGGAGACCACTTCGGGGGATACGCCACTTAACGTGGCCGGCCACTGCCGGCCATCGCCCTCCAGCGTGGCCGACATTCCGGGCTGCAGGTCGCGCGCCAGGCTCTCCGGCACCTTGATCTCCACTTCCAGATTCGAAAGATCAATCACGCTGAGCAGTGCCGCATCCTTGGCCACGCTCGCGCGTTCGGCGACCTGCACCTGTCCCACTCGACCCTCTACCGGAGATTGCACCTGCAGGGCATTGACCTGGCGTTGCAGGTCAGCCACCACCAGCTGCTGGCGGTCAAACAGCGCCTTCTTGCTGCTGACATCAAACTGGGTCTGCTTGGGCGCCGCTTCGTAGTCCGCCTGCGCCTGCCGCAGCGCGAAATCGGCTTTCTCCAGATCGTCCTTGGCCTTGAGCGCCTGCAGTTCGGTATAGGCGCCCAGTTCAAAGGCCTTGGCGCTGCGATCCGATTCACGCTGCGCCGTAGTCCGATCAACCCTGGCCTGTTCGTACTTGTCGGAAAGGTCGCGCAGCTTGCTGGCGGCATCAAGCTGCGCACGCTGCCAGTCGACCCGCATGCTCTCCAGCGTCGCCCGCTCCTGCGACAGCTTTGCGGTGAGATCCGGACTGTCGATCACGGCCAGCACCTGGCCCTTCTTCACCGCATCTCCGGCATGCACGTGCAGGGTGATGATGCCGGTCTCGATGGCATACAAAGTGGGGCTGGATGCCGCCACCACCTGGCCATCGGCGGCCACGTCGCGTACAAACAGGCCCCGCTCCACCGTGGCGATGGTGAGTCGCGAGCGATCCACTGAACTGCTGATGCCGCTGAAGCGCAGCAACCAGATCACGAGGGCCACGAGGGCGGCCGCGGCGCAGGCACCGATGATGATCAGGCGCCGGTGGCGCCGCAACGCCGAGGGCTGCTCCAGCGGGGTATCCTGGCCGGCCGTGTCGCGCATCCGAATCGCCTCGGCGCCCTGGGCTTCGGACTCATAGTCTTTGAATTTGGACATTGGGTATATCGCGTACGGCGTTAGGGAGCGTGCTCGATGAGCAGCGCGTCAATGGTGGCCAGATCGGCTTCGGCCAGACGGCCAGCCTGCTGCTTGAGCGTCAGGAGCGCGGTCAGGTAATCGTAGCGCGTCTGGCTGTAGAGCAGCTGCGCGACGAAGTATTGGTTCTGCGTCTGCAGCAGGTTGTATTCAGCGCCGGTGCCGAGCGCAAATTCCAGACTGCGCTTGCTGGCCTCGAGGGCCACCCCGGCCGAATCCACGTTGCGGCGCGCCGCCGCAATGCGTGCAATGCCGGTCACCACGTTGCGATAGGACGAACGCGTCAGGCGCTCAGCGTCGCGCTCGGCACCCGCGTACAGCGCCAGCGCCTGTTTCCACAGCGCGCGCGACTGGCGTACCTGCGAAGCCACCGCGCCCCCCTGGAACAGCGGCCAGGTCACCGATACCCCGATCTGGTCGTCCTGCGAATTACCGCCGATGGTGAGATCGCCCCAGCCGCGGTTGCGACCTGCCGCGAGCACCACCGACGGCAGCGCCTTGCCATGCTGCACATCGATGTCCCGATCGGCCGCATCCACCTGCAGTTGCGCGGCCCGCACCAGCGGATTGTCCTTCAGGGCAGCGGTCACCCATTCATCCACCGACGCCGGGTCGGGGGATTCAAGCGGAATCTGCTCGCGCAGGGCCGCAACCAGCGTCGCGGGCGCCCCGCTCACCTCGCTCAGCAGCAGCTCGGCATCGTCCAACCCGTTCTGCGAGTCGATGACGGCCTGTGCGGTTTGATCGTAGTAGGCCTGGGCCTGCTCAGAATCGGCGCGCGCCCCGACGCCGGTCTGCTGGCGGCCGCGGGCCTGGTTCAGCAGCACGCTATAGGACTGCCGCGCACCCTGGTTCGTCACCAGCGCGTCGTGGGCCGACAACACGCCAAAATAGGCTTGCGCCACCCGCAGCATCAGGGATTGCTGCGCCGCCAATAGATTGGCCTCGGCCGCCGCGGCCGTCGCGCTCGCCTCGCGCAACTGGCTGAAGGACTGAAAGCTCCACAGGGTCTGCGACAGGTTCAGCCCATAGCCGTGGCCATCGCCGAAACACACCTGGGTGGCGGCACCCGCGGCGATCTGGCAGCCCGTGATGGTCGTGCTGGCCACGGTCTGTGGCGCAATCAGCTGCTCGCCGAGCTTCTCCCGTTCGGCAGAGGCATTGGCACTGACCTGCGGCAGCAGCAATGCCAGGGCCTGCGGCTTGGCCTCGATGGCGGCGTCGCGTTGCGCCAGGGCGGCCTGCAGGGTGGCGTCGTGGTTCTGGGCCAGGTGGTACAGCTGCAGCAGATCATTGGCCCAAGCCGCAGGGGCTGCGAACGCCAAAGCAGCCGCCACCAGCGCCCATCGTCCCCCGCTCAGCGTCTGACCCATCGTTGCTTTGCGCCGACTCTTATGACTGCAGCTTTGGAAAGCAATCGCCATGCCAAGTTCACTGACATCATAACTATCTGTTTATATTTGCCTTTCACCGCTGTTGCGAGGGCATGCCGCTGTCCGCGGACACTGCTGCGGACACCCTCGCGGACACCCTTGTCCGCGGCCACGGGTCGCGCTGCGGCGCCGCGGCCGGTACGATGCTGCGTTTGAGTCGCGTGGACAGACATTCCGCGCATGCGGAAATTGCTTGAAAACACCCGGCGGCCTGCAGCCCCTGATCGAAGATGGGGTCATCGACGAAGTCCTGCGTTCATTGAAAAGCGGCAAAGAGGCCACGGTCTACGTGGTGCGCGCCGGGGAACGAGTGCTGTGTGCCAAGGTCTATCGGGACATGGGCCAACGCAGCTTCCAGAAGCGCGCCCAGTATCAGGAAGGGCGCAAAATACGCGGCAGCCGTCAGGCGCGCGCCATGGGCAAGAGCACCCGCTTCGGCCGCAAAGAACAGGAAGCGGCCTGGAAGAACGCTGAGGTGGACGCGCTGTATCGCCTGGTGGCGGCGGACGTGCGCGTCCCCAAACCCTACGGCTACTTCAATGATGTGCTGCTGATGGAGATGGTGACCGACGCCGCGGGCGCGCCCGCCCCGCGCCTGGGCGAGGTCGACCTGTCGGCCGAGACCGCCGAGGAATACCACCTCTTCCTGATCCGCCAGGTGGTGCGGATGCTGGCCATCGGGCTCATCCATGGCGATCTGTCGGCATTCAACGTACTGGTCGGACGCGACGGGCCCGTCATCATCGACCTACCGCAGGTGGTGAACGCGGCCGGCAACAACGCTGCGCTGGCCATGTTAGAGCGTGACGTAAATAATCTGCGCGGCACGCTCGGCCGTTTTGCACCGCGGCTGCTGGGTACCCAATATGCGCAGGAGATGTGGGCCCTGTTCGAGAAGGGTGAACTGCATGCCGACAGCGAACTTACCGGGACCTTCGCCCAGGACCTGTCGAGTGCCGACACCGATGGAGTATTACAGATCGTCGATGATGCGCGCGAGGAGGCCATCCGCCGCCAATTGGGGCGGGAAAACGGCTAAACGCAACACATCGGGCCGCCCTTGCGGTATCTTGGCGGTCGACACCCCGACCTTGCGCCGGGTGTCCGCAGTAACGCGATTGCTAACGAGGGGCAGCGGATGCGCTTGAGCAAGACCGGCTATTACGCCGATTTCTTCATCTACGCCACGGTGGTGGTGACCGTCACCGTTGTCATGGCCTGGCGAAACACCGCCTACGAGACCTCGATCTGGCTGCTCACCGCGGCCGTGGGCGCCGTGAGCTGGACATTGTTCGAGTACCTGCTGCACCGCTTCGTGCTGCATCAGATGCAGCCGTTCGCCGCGATGCATGACGCGCACCACCAGGCCCCCCTGGCCTTCGTCGGCACGCCGACCTGGTTGAGCATGGGGGTAATTCTGGGCGTCGTGTTTGCCCCGACATGGGCGCTGGGCTCCTTCAACGCTGCCAGTGGTCTGGCGATCGGGGTCATGGTCGGGTTCTTCTGGTACGGGCTGGTGCACCACGCCATCCACTATCGCAAGCCCCGGGCCATTGCCACGCGCCTGCTGCTGGCCTCGCGGCGGCATGCCCAGCACCATTACTCAAACCAGTTGGGTAACTTTGGCGTCACCACCTCGTTCTGGGATCACGTATTCGGCACGACGCTGAACGTGGCTTCGGATCGTCCGGTGCAGGCGGAGTAGCGCCGACTTTCAGCCCTGCCGGGGCTTCTGCCGCTTGAAAAATGCCTCGACGCGCTGCAGCGCATCGGGCGCCAGCCCCTCGTTCTTGAACAGTTCCAGCGCATGTGCATCCGCCAGCGACAACCCGTCGCTGGCCAGCAGTGCGCGCTTGTTGAGCTGGTTGGAGTACCAGGAATTGGCGATGATGTCGGCCGCCAGGGCGGCAAGCTCCGCCTCGAAGCGCGGCGCCGGATAACAGAAATTGACCAGGTGCATGGCCTGCGCCTCCAACCCCGTATAGGTGCGGCAGGTGAGCATCATCTCGCTGGCCTTTGCGGTACCGACCCGATGCGGCAGGCGCAGGCTCAGGCCCCAGATCGGCGTCAGACCCCAGCGCGCATAGTTGTCCGAGAAGCACGCCGATTCGGTGGCGACAATGAGATCCGCCGCCAGCGCCAGTTCCAGTGAACCGGTGGAGCATTGGCCTTCCACGGCCGAGATCACCGGCTGGGGCAGCGCGGCGAGTTTTTCAATGATCTCGGACTCATAGTGCGGCTTGCCATGAGCCCTGACGTGATCGCGTACCTCCTCCATGTCGTAGCCGGCCGAGAAATTCCCGGCGGCTCCGCGCAGGATCACCAGCCCCACCTTGCGCTGTTCGCGCGCCAGCCGGTCCAGATGCTCCTCGAGTGCCTCGAACACCTCCTTGGACAGGGCGTTCAATTTCTCCGGCCGGTTCAGCGTGAGGGTCGCAACGCCGCCTTGATCCTGACGCAGCACCAGATCGCTCATTGGCCTTTTCCTCCTTCGCGAGTCCACCAGCCACCGCCCAATGCCTGGAACAGCGCTGCGCTGTCGGCAAATCGACTCGACTGTGCCTGGACAAGATTGACGACCGCCTGCTGATAGCTCTGTTCGGCGGCAATTACCGCCGTGGTGCTCGCGGTTCCCAGTTCGCGCTGATGCTCGGTCAGATCCAGGGTGCGCTGTGCCGCGGCGGCGGCCGTGGTATCGGCCTCGAGCGCGGCGGCGTCCTCACGCAATGCCTGCAGTGCATCGGCCACATTCTGGCAGGCCAGGATCACCGCGGCGCGGTATTGCGCCGCGGCCTGATCCAGTGCGGCATCCGCGGCGCGCTTGTGATGCAGCAGGGATCCCGCATCAAACAGGGTCTGGGTCAGCGATCCACCCAGCGACCAGAACCCGGTATAGGGGCCAAACAGGCCACTCATCTGCAACGCGCTCGACCCCAGTGTGCCATCGATGCTGAACTGCGGCAGCATGTCCGCCAAGGCGACACCCACCTGGGCCGAGGCGGCATGGAGGTTCTCCTCGGCCACACGCACATCGGGCCGTTGCCTCACCAGCGCGCTGGGCAGGCTCAGCGGCAGCTCGTGGGGCAGCGTCAGATCCGACAGCGCGAATTGCTCCACCGGCGCGTGCGCCGGCAGGCGGCCCATGAGCGCCGTCAGCTCATCACGAGTCTGGCCCAGCTGCTTGCGCAGCGGCGGCAGCGTCGCCGCGGTCTGTGCCATCAGCGACTGCTGAGTGAGCAGGTCCAGTTCACTGGCCGTTCCTGCGCCCCGTTGCTGCTGCACGACGCTGAGCAACTGCCGCTGCAGCTGCAGCAGCCGCTCGGTGGCCTCGATCTGGCCGCGCAGCGATGCTTCCTGGATCACGGTGACGACCACGTTGCTGCTCAACGTCAGATACGTCGCCTCGAGCTGGAAACGGGCGCCCTGCGCCTGAGCCAGCGCGGCCTCGTTGGCACGCCGCACGCCGCCGAAGATATCCGGCAGATAGCTCACGGTGAGCTGCGCGGTGTACAGGTTGTAAGTGGGATCGGCGGCCACCGTGGCCGGGGTGATGGTGCCAATGGGATATTTGGCGCGCGTGCCGCTGAAGCCGCCAGCCACCGTCGGCAGCAGCGCGGTGCGCTGTGCCAGATACAGCTCATGCGCCTGGCGCAGCGCCGCCCGGGCCGCCTGTACGTCCGGATTGGCGCGCAGCGCCTCGGCGACCAGTTGATCCAGCTTGGCTGAGGCGAACAGGCTCCACCATTGATCCGGAATCCTAAGATCCGCGACCAGTTGCTGGGCATCAGCGCCCGCGCCGATGGGGCCAGAACTTACCGGGGTCGGCGCATAAGCGGTGTCCGTCGGTGCAGCCGGCCGGTGAAAATCCGGACCCACCGCACAGCCGGACAGGGCCGCGGCGATGCACCAGGGCACCAGGGCCTTGGCGAGCGGCATCAATGACTTTGCCATGCCGCCTTCCCGCCGCGCGATTCGGCCCAGTGTTCGATCACGTGATACATCGCCGGCAGCACGATCAGCGTCAGGAACGTCGACACCAGCAGCCCGCCGACCACGACCGTGGCGATGCCGCGCTGCACGTCGCTGCCGACCCCGGTATGAATGGCGGCCGGCAGCATGCCAAGGCTTGCCACCATGGCCGTCATCAGCACCGGCCGCAGTCGTTCGGTGGCTCCCTTCATGATGGCCTCGTGCAGCTCCAGGCCGGATTTTCGCATCCGGTTCAGATTCGAGACCATGATGATACCGTTCTGAACGGCGACGCCGAACAGGGCGATGAAACCGACTCCGGTGGCCACGTTGATGTGCTGCCCCGTCAGATGCAGGGAGATCAGTCCACCCAGTGTCGCCAGCGGCACCACGCTCAATATGAGCAGCGCCTGGCGGAACGAGTGCGTGCCGATGGTGAGGAAGATCAGCATCAGTCCCATGACCAGTCCCAGAATGATGAGCAGGCGCGACTCGGCGCGCCGCTGGTTCTCGAACTGGCCGCCCCACTCCAGGCGGATGCGGCGCGGATCGAAGTGCACCTGGGCCGCGATCTTCTCCTCGGCCTCCTTCAGGTAACTGGTCAGATCCCGATCGCGATTGTCGATGCGGATGGTGAGGTTGCGCTGCCCGTTCTCGCGCGTGACCGTGCTCTCGCCCACGCGCTCGCGCACCTCGGCCACCTGCGCCAGGGGCACCTGCATCCCAGCAGCCGTCATGACCGGCAGGTTGCCGATGGCCGCGGCACTGCCGCGGGTGTTCTCCTCGTAGCGCACCGTCAGCGGATAGGTGCGCTCACCCACGTATACCGTCGACACCGGCGCCTGGCCGACACCGGTCTGGATCACATTCTGCAGATCCGTCATGTTGATGCCGTAGCGTGCCGCCTTGTCGTGATCGAGCTTGATCTCGATCTGCGGAATGGGAGGCTCCTGGAAGATCGAGGCGGATGATGTTCCCTGCACGGTGTTCAGCACCTCGACGATCTGACCCCCGACCGCGCGCAGCTCATCCAGATCATCGCCATAGAGCTTGATGACCAGCGGACTGTGCGCGCCGCCAATCAGATCATTGACGCCATCGATGATGGGCTGGCTGATGCCCACCGAGTACTCGGGCAGATCACGGGCCAGATCACTGGCCAGCTGGTCCAGGAACGCCTTCTTGCTTTCATGGCCCGGCCAGGTGTCGTAGGGCTTCAGGCCCACCGGGGCTTCGATGTGCGACATGGTCCAGGGGTCGGTGCCATCATCGTTGCGTCCGGTCTGCGTCACCACATAGGACACCTCCGGATGCTTGAGTATCGAGCGCCGCAGGTCGCTCGCCATGTCGCTGGCCTTGTTCAGCGAAATGCCGGTGGGCAGCTGCACCTGCAGCCACAGTGCGCCCTCGTCCAGATCGGGCAGGAACTCGCGCCCTATGGTACCGCCCAGGGCAATCACCGCCAGCAGCGCGAAGGCCACCACGCCATAGACGATGCGCGGCTGCTGCAGACAGTTGGCGAGGATGCGGTCATAGAATTCGGTGAGCTTCTCCAGCCAGCGATTGTGATAGACCCTGCCGGGAGCCCGGAATGCGAAATAGGCCAGACCGGGCACCAGCGCCAGCGTCGTGAGCAAGGCACCGAACAGGGCATAGCCCATGGTGTAGGCCATGGGCGTGAACAGCTTGGCCTCCGCGCGCTCAAAGGAAAACAGCGGCAGGTAGGCGGTGATGATGATGAGGCTGGCAAAGAATATCGGCCGCGTCACCTGCAGCGTTGCCGCGCGCACCTCGCTTTCGCTCAGTTCCTCTTCGGGCATGGCCTCACGACGCCGCAGGATGGCCTCGGTCACGACGATGGCCCCGTCCACCAGGATGCCGAAGTCGATGGCGCCCAGTGACAGCAGGTTGGCGGAGACCTTGGTGAGATTGAGCAAGGAGAACACCGCCACCAGTGCCAGCGGTATGGTCACGGCCACCACCAGGGCGCTGCGCGGGCTGCCCAGGAATACAATCAGGATCAGGAACACCAGCGCAATGCCTTCGGCGATGGTGTGCCCCACCTTGCTGATGGTCTGGTGAACCAGGTCATCCCGATCGATGTCGGGCACGATGCGCACACCCTGTGAGGCCAGTTGCGCATTGAGCTGCGCAACCTTGGCGTGCAGCCCCTTGAGGGTCTGTGAGGGGTTCTGGTACTTGAGCATCAACACGATGCCTTCGACCGTGTCCGGATTGTTGTCCTTGCCCAGGATGCCCTCGCGCTCCTGGTGACTGAGCACCATGTGGCCCAGGTCCCCGACTCGCACCGGCACGCCATTGACCTGGGTCACGACGATCGAGCCGATCCCGGCCAGGTCGTGCAGCAGTCCCACGCCACGCACCACGAAACTCTGCTCGCCGCGTGACACACGGCCGCCGCCGGCATTGCCATTGTTGTTGTTGATGGCGTTGATGACATCGGTGATGCCCACGCCGTAGTGCTGCAGCTGCTGCGGATTCAGGTTCAGCTGGTACTCGGTGGTGAAGCCGCCGAAGTTGGTGTCATCGACCACGCCCGGCACCGACTTCAGCGCCGGGATCACCACCCAGCGCTGGATTTCGGATAATTCCTGCAGGTTCTTGGCGTCGGATTCGAGCGTATAGCGGTAGATCTCCCCGCCCGGACCTGCGACCGGGTCCAGTGAGGGGCTGGCGCCCGGGGGCAGCACCGCCTGGTTGATGCGCTCGAGCAGACGCTGCCGGGCCCAGTAGTCCTCGTAGCCGTCGCGAAACAGCACGGTGATCAGCGACAGGCCGAAGGTGCTGGAGGAGCGCATCAGCAGCAGACCCGGCGTGCCGTTGATCTGCCGTTCCAGCGGCACCGTGATCAGCTGCTCCACTTCTTCGGCCGCGAGCCCCGGCACCTGGGTGGTCACCTGTGCGGCGACGTCCCCCAGCTCCGG
>Ga0210385_10000387_pt1 | contig 33600 bp, 33 predicted proteins | sample IncBWH26OmetaG_FD_160107 | JGI IMG/M metagenome (GOLD analysis project Ga0210385, IMG submission 160107) | Forest soil microbial communities from Barre Woods Harvard Forest LTER site, Petersham, Massachusetts, United States - Inc-BW-H-26-O ...
CCCGCGGCGCAACTCGTAGCCGCCGAGCTCCTTCATGCTGGCGACGAACTGCCGCCAATGCGGCTGCGCCGCGGCGTAGGGTTGGGCCGCAAGCAGTCGCGCGCACACCTCGGCGCCGGAAAGCGGTCTGAGGAGCGCCCTGCGGCCGGTTCGAGGTGACAGAAACACCACGGTGCGAAGTCTCGGCGGCTTCGCGGCCAGCCGAAAATCCCGGCGGCGCAGATCAATCTCAAACTTCCTCACGCCGCTGCGGCGCCTGATCTGCGGGGATGCGCGCAGCACGCCGGCCTCCCGCCGTGGCAGCCAGCGCAACGTGTCGGCACAGACGTGCAGGAAATTGGCGACGCCGGTTGCGCGCAGACCGTTCGCGGTGACGAACACGGCATCCTCGGACACGAAATCCAGCTCTCGGCGCAGACAATGCAGGGCCAGGGTCGACTTGCCGGCACCGCTCGCGCCCACCAGCAGCGCGCCGCGGTCATGCAGACTGACGCAGGCGGCGTGCAGCGGCAGGAGCTGCTGCGCACGCGCTGCGAGCGTGAACACCGCGAATTCGATCAGCTCATAGCGCGCATGGTAGGGATCCCTGAGTGACTCGGGTGAGACGGCGACGAGCGCCGCGCCGTGCTCCGGCGACAGCGCGACGCAGCTCGACGACCCGCTCACCGCGCCCAGCAGTCCGGCTCCGCCCAGGAAACTCGGCTGCGGGGGTGCCCGACGCGGCGCCCGGCACGCAGCGGCGCCGGTCAGCGCCAGATGGACGTTGAAGATCGGCGGCTGCGCCGAAAACGCGTGGGCTGGAAGATCGGCATAGGCCCAGTGCACCAGCCGCAGCAGCTCGGCGCTGGCGCTCGCGAAATGAAAGCGCCCGCCGAGCAGTTGGCGCGATACCCGCCTCGGCGGCCGCGCGCGCTCCGCGAACGGATCGGGATGCGGGTCTGCGCTCACTACAGACCCGAGACCCGCGGGTCCCACAGGCGTATGAACCGTCGCGACGCATCCAGCTCCCAGGGCTGCCCGTAGCGGCGGAAGCGATAGCGCCAGGAAGCCAGTGCACTCAGCGCGGACTTGCCCCACGTGGGCGAGCGCACATCAGTGATGGTGGGGAAACGGCAGCCGAGTACCGTGGTGAAATCCTTGATTCGCCGCCGCAGCTGCGCAGAGATCCAGGGAGTGTTCGTATGGCACCAGTATTCGATCCACTCAGGCTCGGCCCAGCCCCGTGCCGTGGTCGGAAAGCGCAGCGGTTGTCCATCGGAGCCGCGCAGCCGGGCGACCGAGCGCTCGACATGGGGATTGCTGCTGCCCGGAGCGGGCGGCAGCGGTGCATAGATGTACAGCATGATCTCCGTGCGCGGATGCACCCGCTTGATCCGGCGGATGAACTCGAAGGTCCGCTCGGTTTCGCCCTGCGGGTCCTCGGGCGGGGCCAGCATGAACGACAGTTCCGGAATGACGCCGTTGCTGCGGCACTTTTCGACCACCTCCAGGGTCTGGTCGGTCTTGGTTCCCTTGCGGATGTCGTGCAACAGCCAGTTGCTCGGCGACTCCGCGCCGATATAGGCCATGCTCAGTCGACTCTTGCGGACCTGTGCCCAGCCCTGTGGCGAGAGATTTACCAGCGCATCCGAACGGGCGAAACACCACCAGGGGAGCTGAATGTCGGCGAGGACTTCGAGCAGTGGCAGCGTGTCCGCTTCGCGATCGAAGAAATTGTGATCGTAGAACTGGATGGAGTCGGCGCCCAACTCATCGCGCAGATAGAGCAGGTCCTGGCGCAGACGCTGCGCCGGCGGCAGCGCGGTGCGTCCGCGGAACATCGCGGCCACGCCGCAGAAGGTGCAGCGGAAACGGCAGCCGAGCGCCGCCTGATAACCCGTGGTGCGCTGCCCCAGGTAGGTCCGACCGAGATAACGGCGCGGATCCCCCAGGCGCTCGAATGGCAGTTCACGGGTTACACCCGCCGCCGAGAACGGCCGGTTGCGATTGTGGATGACCTGATCCTCTCCACGCCATGACAGTCCGGCGATGCCCGGCAGGCGATCCAGGCGCTGCGCGAACAGCGCATCGAGCAGCTCCACCAGGGTCTCCTCGCCCTGACCGCGGATGGCATAGTCGACGAAACCTTCGGCAAGACAGGCCGCGGCGCAGATGGTCGGAAAGTGCCCTCCCCAGATGATCGGCACTTGCGGAAAGCGCGCCCGAACGGCCTGTGACAGGGCGATCGCGGTGCGCAGCTGCGGGCCGCCCATGACGCTGACGCCGACCGCATCGATCGTTCCGGTTGCGAGTCTGTTCAGCGCGGTGGACACGAAATCCCGGTCGATGTTGCCGTCCAGAATGGTCGACCGGTAGCGACCCTCCAGGGCGGCCGACAGAGTGAGTGCGGCCAGCGGAAAGCGCGCGCTGCGGCGCGAGGTAATCGTCGGATTGACGAGCAGGACCTGCGCTAGGTTCGACACTGGTCCGCCCGCGCAATGAGATTCTGCCAGGAGCGGCCCAACTGCGCGCGCGCGGGCTCTGCCGCGGGAACGTCGCAGGCGGTGGACTGCAGCTTGACCTGCTCGTGCAACAGGTCGCGCACGACCCGATAGAAATCCGAGTCGTACGTGCCGCGGAACATCATCGCCAGATCGTTGCTGTCCTGCCAGTGAGTCTTGGTCCCCAACTGCTCCTTGACCCGCTCATAAAAGGCGGTGCCGGGCAGCGGATAGGAGACGCTGATGCCGATATCATCCGGGCAGGCGGTGTCGATGAGTTCACGGGTGGCGAGGATGTCCTCGAGCTGTTCGCCGATGTACCCAAGCTGGATGAAGAATCCGACACGGATACCCTGCGCCTTCAGACGCGCACGCGCGGTATGGATCTCGGCCACCTTCACGCCCTTGTTCATGGCATCCAGGACGCGCTGGCTGCCGCTTTCGGCGCCCAGCCACGCTTCCTGACATCCGGCGAGTCGCAGTGCCGCGGCCATGGCGGGAGTCATCAGATCGGCGCGCGTCTGAATGGTGAAAGGGATGCCGCCGCCGCCGGCGTGGAGCGTCGCCGCGAAAGCCTGCACCCAATCTGCGCGAAAGCCGAAGATGTCATCCGCAAACCACACATGGTCCGGCGCGAACTGCCGCTTGAGATGCAGCATCTCCGCGGCGACCGCATCCGGCTCGCGCTGCAGGTAGCGATTGCCCCAGATCGGCTTTGCGCACCAGGCGCAGCGGAACGAACAGCCGCGCGAGGACGCCATGTTGAGACTGAAATACCCGTGCGCGTCCTGCCACACCCGTCGATAGCGGTCGATATCGACGAGGTCCCATGCCGGAAGCTCGGGCTGGCCTTTGTCCGCAGTGCGCGCGGCTACCTCGATTCCGGCCACCAGCTCCGCCGCGTCAAGCGCGGGATTGGCGTCGAGGCGGCTCACCAGCTGCCGCAGCGCGTGGAGGCCTTCACCAGCCAGGACCGCGTCGGCGCCGGCGCTGCGATACGGCTCTGGCGCATCGGTGGCATCGGAGCCGGCGACCACGACCCGTACCCCGCGTTGCCGGGCGGCGCGAATCATGGTGCAGGCGGCGACGCGCATCGCGGACAGACACATCTTGCTCAGGAAGTTGAAATTGTCCTCGTAGATGACCAGCAGTTGTGGCGATTGCTGCTGCAGGCAGTGCTGGTATTCCTCCAGACCCCCTGCCAGCATCGCGTCGAACAGCGCCACCTCATGACCCGCACGCCGCAGCATCGCCGCCACCTGCAGTGTCGCCAGCGGTGGATACGGTTTCGCGCGCTGGAATTGCTTCGGATCGAAGCGCAGAAAATAGGAATGACAGACCAGCACCGACAGCATCGGAAAACCTTCACCAAACGGGGGCCACTTGATGAGTACCCCGTGATGGGCGGAAGGTTCAGCGCGGTGGCCGCTGCAGTGCCGCCTGTGCGATGTACAGCGGAGCCTGACGCCTGGGGCGGCGAAACAGCCAATGAAGCACGCGGCGCCACTGCGGCATGTGCGTCCAGGGACTGCTGAGCGCCCACAGCTCGGCGGCCGCGACTTTTCGTGTCGCGGCCTGCGTCGAATCCGGGAGGATGCGCTCGCGCAGATAGCGCACACGTTCCGTCAGGGTCGAACACCACGCCAGCCCCGGAAAGGCGGGAATTGATACCGAGGCATATGACACGCTCGAAAGGTTCGAACGTTGACACAGCCGGCGCAGCGGCCGTGGGCAAGCGCGTCGCGCTTCGGCCAACACCTGCGCAGGTATGAGCCCTGTTTGATAGCGATCGATCAATGCAAGCGGCGGATATACCCACCACCATCCCTTTGCTGCGCTCAGCGTGTTTGAGAGTTGTCCCCACTCCGCGGCAGTGGTGGCTGCGGCGAGCCGCGCAATATCGTGCAGATGCATCAGCCGCAGCGAGCGGTTGCACATGTTGCCGGCGGCATGCAGCAGCAGGTGCAGCATTAGCGCGCCGCGCGAAGGGTAGGGATTGAGACCCGCCGCGGCGTCGAGCGGGAAGATCTGCGCCGTGATGTCCACCGCCGTCACCGGCAGGCGTTCGGCGATCCGGGTATGCAGCTCTACCTTGATCGGGTAGTCCTCGTGCTCGCCGAACGGCGGGGCCGACGCGGCGGACTTCCAGGCGAGCGCCTGTGCGGACAACTGTTTCGGTTCAAAGATCCGATGCTTCCAGTTCGCTCCGGTTTCGACGAAGCCCAATGATGTCAAGGAGGCCGCCGCGCGCTCGACATCGGCCTCCTGCACCAGCAGATCGATATCCGCCATCGGGCGCTCGCCGGCCGAATATATGGCCAGGGCATGCAGCGCCGCCCCTTTGAGCGCGACCCCCGCAAGACCCTGCGCACGCGCGTGGCGGTCCATGTCATGTAGCACCACTGCGATGCGCCGATGTCGCAGCAAGGTCTGCTGGCGCTGCGTCTGCAGGAAATCCCGCCAATCTGTCGGCCCGGCCCAGCGCAGTCGGCCCGCGAGCAAGGCACTCACCCCGTGCATCACCGCCGCGCCGCGCGCCATGCGCCATTCGAAATCGGTCCAGTCGGGAGCCCGCGGTTGCGGCTCGGTCAGCTCGAGGGCAAAACGCTCGGTGGCCCGGACCAGGCTCGCGCCGATGATCTCCGGTGTCGGCAGCATCAGCGCCCCTTGCTCATCCTGAAGACGATGGCCACCGGGACTTCAAGCGCGCGAGCATCGAAGCGCTGGCCGGCGCGGATGTCCGCCGGGCACAGCCGCGGCTCGATCACCTGCTCGATGCAAAGTCCGGCCGCTTTGCTCGCGGCATGCCAGTCCGAATAGTGATGCGTCGCATAACGCACGGCGTAGCGCTGCTGGTCGTGGACGAAGCTTCGTTTCCAGCCCAGGGCGGCGCCGCCGGGATGAAAGTCGCTGCAGAGCAGGCTGCCGCCAGGCCCGAGCACGCGCGCAAGCTCGCGCAGGCCGGACCTGAGATCTTCGATATGACCCAAGGTCAGCGCGCACACGAGGACATCCGCCCAGCCATCGATCACGGGTACCTCAGTGAGGCTGCCTTGCATGACCTCGAGGCCCTCGGCTCTTGCCAATGCCAGCATTTCCGGCGAACGATCGACACCGATGGGCGCCGCGCCTCGCCGGCGCGCATGCAGCAGGTAACGACCGCTGCCGCAGCCCACGTCCAGCACGCGCGCGCCGATGAGCACGGGTGGCATCAGGGCGAGCATCGCGCGCTCTTCGGCCAGCATGAACGGGTTGTGGGAATGCGGTGGATAGTGCGCCGCCCACAGCGCGTAGCCCGCGACCGGATCAAGTTCCTGCGCATCGCTCATTGCACGGTCAGCCCCGGCTCATGAATCCAGGTGGCGGATCCATCGAGCCACAACGCATCGGTTCGACACAGCTTCGGCCGTCCATCGAGCGTGACGGCGGTGCACGGGATCGCGAGCGCTGCGAACCAGTCCTCGAAATCCGGGTCCGCGATCAAGGGCTCGCCATTGCGTACGACGGCGCGCAACTGCGCGCGCTGCAGGGCGCCGCGGCCGCGGAACGGGTCGGAAGTACGGTCACGGATGATGATGCGGTCATCACTGTGTGGCGCGCGCAGCAAGCGACGCGCATGTCCCGTCACCAGCTGCAGCAGCTCGCGGGACGAGAAGTCACTGTGGGCCGCCGCGACGGCGAGCTCGGCGAGCAGATCCCGCGAGCCGGTCAGGCGCGAGTCCGTGCCCAGTGCCAGGCGACCCGCATCGAAGAGCGCCCGCAGCCGATGCGGTGCGATCGTCCGCCCCAGCATCGACAGATTGCTGGACGGGCACCAGATCACCGCGGCCCCGGCACGCAGGATGTCGGCGATGTCATCATCATCCAGGCCGACGGCATGGATCAGCACGCTGTTGCCGGCGAGGCATTCGAGACGGCGCAGTTCGCGCAGCTCCGCGGCGGCAAGCTCATCGACTCCTTCGGCAAGGTGTATGAACCAGGGAACTGCGGCGGGTGCGGCACGAAAACTGGCGGCGACTTGCGGGCCGTAACGCCAATGCAGCGAGTGCGCCCAGGCGCACGGCCGGGAGACGTGCACCGGGAAGGTCCCGGATGCGAACAGATCATGTGCGGGATCGTGGTGCATGACGGTGGTGACGCCGCTCAGCGCATTCTTGAGCGCCCCGTGCCACAGACGCAGTTTGAGCGGAGTGGACAGCGCCGCCTGCACGGCCGCATCCTGGAAGTGATCCTGAAAGGCCGCGGCCCATTCGTAGCTGTTGCGAAACGGCGCCGACTGGGGCAGCGGCGGCACGCAGTTCTGGTGCAGGTGCTCGTGGGGGTTGACCAGCGCGGGCCACACCACATGATCCGGCAGGTCCTTCTCGAACGACGGTTCGGCGCGACTTGCGGCTGCCAGACACAGGTCGCGCACGACGACGCTGCCATCGTCCACGCAGGCGACGATTACATTGCGCAGGACCACCATTTCCGGTGAGTGCCCGGCACGCAGCGAAAGGTTCTACCGGCGCGGATCCAGGTACTTCGCCTCGAACATCACGAACACGCCAAAGCCCGGCTCCGGTTCGAAGAACCGCGAGTTCGCGTCGTTGACGATCACCGAGCCGACGTAGGCCTTGTTGAACATGTTCTCGATGCGCACGAATTCGCTGGTCTGCCAGCCGGTGCGCTGCTGTTCGAAACCGGTGCGCAGGTTCTGCGTCCAGTAACCACCGGCGTACCCGGTATTGCGGTCATCGCCGTAGATGCGGGAGCGCGCCAGGGTTTCGGCCGTGATGAAGAAGCCGGTTTGCGGGTAGCGCCAGGTGAAGCCCGCGTACAGGATGTTCTGCGGTATCGCGGGCAGGAAATTGCCGGCCGGGATGATCGTGGCCAGGCACGGGGTCCCGGCGCAGCCGGCATAGGCATCCGCGACCACGGCCTTGAGGTAGGAATAGGCGACTCGCGCCGCGAAGTTCCCCGGCAGATCCGCCGTCACACCCAGTTCTGCGCCTTCGCGCTGGGTCGCACCGATGTTCTCGTACACGGACCGGCCGCCGGAGCTCTGCAACACGCCCAGCTCATCGATCGTGCGAATGAAGAACAGCGCCGCGTCGGTCCGGAACATCCGACCGCGGCTCTTCACGCCGACCTCGTAGTCGCTGCTGTGCGCCGGCTGCAGTCCGAAGTTCATGCCCGGAAGGCTGCCGTTGATCGAACGGTACGCCAGTTCATTCAGGGTCGGCGTCTCGAATCCGCGGCCGAAGGAGACGTACGTGCTCAGACCGTTGGTGATGCTGTAGCTCAATCCGGCGACGGGATTGGTGGCCGAGTAGCGCGTGCCGCTCAGGGGCAGTGCGCCACTGACGGACAGATGGCTGTGATCGGTTATGTCCACGACGCTGTTGCGGATGCCGGCCGTGGCGTGCAGTTTTTGCGTCAGGTCCCACTGCGCCTGGAAATATTCATCGAGGTCATGCACCAGATTGGTCTCATAGCGCCGCAGCGCTCCTTCGACACCCAGGTCCGTGCCGCTGTAGCTGAGGTAGCCGCGGCGGTGCTCGTCCAGGTCATCGTAGCTGATGCCCGCCGTCGTCGTCAGCGTCGTGCCCCAGAGGTCGCGATGATCGCTGAAGTGCACATCGGTGCCCTCGTACTCGCGCGCCAGATCGATGACACCACCCGGGCTGGTCGGCGCGGCCTGGGTGCTCAGGGGAATGGACTGGAACTGGGTGGTCTGTCGATGGCCGCCGTATACCATCGCAACCAGCGTGTCGTTGTCGGTGAGCCGGCGTTCGTAGTTGAGACCCAACTGTTCCTGGGCCAGTGACTTGCGGGTATTGAACTGATCGGCGCCGGTGCCCGCCTGCATGGGATTAGCGGCCAGCTGCGCGCTGGTCAGCCCCAGCGGATCCTGCACGAAGGGGGTCTCGATGGCGTTGGCGATGAAGGTCAGCTGCGAGACCTCATCGAGCTTGAAGCGCACCTTGCCGTTGAGCAGATTGCGTTGTGCCTCGCTGTGATAGCGGTAGCCATCGGTCTGAAAATGCGAGACATCCATGATGTAGTTGACGGGACCCGTGTCGCCACCCACGTATGCGCCATAGCGCTGGGTGTTCAAGGACCCGTATTCGAGCGATGAGCCGAGCTCGAATCCCGGCGGCGCATCCTCGGTGAAGATCGCGATGACACCACCGGAGGAGTTGCCGTACAGCGCCGAGAACGGCCCGCGCAGCACTTCGATGTGATCCGCGGAACCCAGGTCAAATTGCGAGAACTGCCCCTGGCCATCGGGCATGGTGCCCGGAATGCCGTCCGAATACAGACGCACTCCGCGTACCCCGAAGCTCGAGCGCGCGCCGAAGCCGCGCGATGAGATCTGCAGGTCTTGCGCGTAGTTGTCGCGGCTCTGCACCGAGACGCCCGGCACGGTCTCCAGGGATTCCGACAGGTTCACCTGCGATTGACCGTCGTGGATCTCGGCCCTGCCGACGCGGTCCACGGACATCGGCAGCGTCAGGCTCTCGTGCGCGACGCGCGTCGCGGTGACGACCACGGCGTCCAACTTCTCATTATGGAAGAAACCCGGGGCATTGAAGGCTTCATCACAGCCGGGGACGCTTGGATCGCACGGTGGTGCAGGCTGAACGTCGGCGGCCCGTGCGGCCGGTCCGGCCGCCAGGGCGCACAACGCGATCAACATCCCTGTTCGCTGCCGGCTCATACGCGGAAATCCTGAAGAGCGGTCTTTATGGTTCTTGGTGCGCGCCAGAATGAGCACTCGGGCACATTGGCGCAATACAGATAAAAGCTAAAAAGCACGGTTTCGCTACAATGCCGGGGTGCAGCAGCATGCAGTCATGACTCCCGGGAAACAGAGCTCGCGCGCCGGCGGCCTATTTGTGATCTCAGCGCCCTCCGGGGCCGGCAAGACCTCGCTGGTGCAGGCCCTGCTGGCACGCAATCCGGCGCTCACCGTATCAGTGTCCCATACCACACGCCCGCGACGCGCCACCGAGGTGGAGGGGCGCGAGTATTGGTTCGTAACAACGGCGCAGTTTCAGGAGCTGCTGGCACGGGGCGAGTTTCTGGAGCACGCCCGGGTGTTTGACAACTTCTATGGCACCGGTCGGGCGACCGTCGAGGCGCTCCTCGCCACGGGCCGGGACGTGATTCTCGAAATCGACTGGCAGGGCGCACGGCAGGTCCGCCAGTCTGCTCCCGGCTGTACCACCATTTTCATCCTGCCGCCGTCGCGGGCCTCCCTGGAGCAGCGCCTGCGCAACCGACGGACCGATTCCGACGCGGTGATCGCGCGTCGTCTGCAGGACGCCGTCGGCGACATGTCGCATTACCGTGAGTTCGGTTACGTAGTGGTCAATGACGACTTCGACACGGCCTGCGAGCAGCTGGAGCGCATCCTGGCGGGCGCCGGTCAGGCGCTGGCCAGCGATCGCCCCGAACTCGGGCCCCTGCTGCAGGACCTGCTTGGCACACCGTGATGCCGGTCTGGCCAAAACAGCGCTCTTTGCCGTAGACTTCTGAACCTCTTCCGCCGCTCCGGCGGCCGTCACCAAAGTTAGCAGGATATGGCCCGAATCACCGTCGAAGACTGTCTCCAGAATGTCGATAACCTGTTCCAGCTGGTCCTGCTGGCCTCACAGCGCGCCCGCCGCCTGGCCAATGGCGCCGAGCCCACCGTGGCCTGGGAAAACGACAAGCCCACGGTTGTTGCCCTGCGCGAAATCGCCGAAGGCTCGATCACGGCCGAAATGCTGCGCGAACCGGAGCCGCCGCCGGTCGAAGCCCCGATGCCCGATGCCGAATCGATGGCCTTCCGGGCCCCCCAATTCGGTCTTGGAGACTGACTCCGAGGCGTGACCTATGGACTATGCGTCTTCGCTCCTGGGACTGATCCCCGGTGCAAGGCGCGCCACACCGGGGCTGAAAGAACTGCTGGCCACGGTGGGCACCTACCTGCCGTCCGAGCAGGTCGAGCGCATCCGGGAGGCCGCCGAATTCGGCGCCTCGGCGCACAAGGGCCAGACGCGGCTGAGTGGTGAGCCCTATATCGCCCATCCGGTGGCCGCAGCGGCGATCCTCGCCGACCTGCATCTCGACACCGACACCATCATCGCGGCCATCCTCCATGACGTCATCGAGGACACGCCGACTCCGAAGGATCAGCTGGCGCAGCGCTTCGGCGCCGACGTAGCCGAAATCGTCGACGGCGTCACCAAGCTCGACCAGATCAAATTCAAGAGCCGCGAGGAAGCCCAGGCGGAGAGCTTCCGCAAGATGCTGCTGGCGATGGTGCGCGACCTGCGCGTGGTGCTGGTGAAGCTCGCGGACCGCACCCACAACATGCGCACCATCGAGGCCATGGCCGTCACGCGGCGGCGCGCCATCGCGCGCGAGACGCTGGAGATCTATGCGCCGATCGCCGAACGCCTCGGCCTGTATGACCTGAAGCTGGAGTTGGAGGATCTGGGATTCGCGGCGCTTTATCCGCAGCGCTACCGGGTGCTCGAGCGTGCGCTCAAGCGCGCCCGCGGCAACCAGAAGGAATTCCTGAAGAAGATCGAGCAGCAGCTGACCGCCGCCTTGATGAAGAACGAGATCGTCGGGCGGGTCGCGGCGCGCGAGAAGCACCTGTACAGCATCTACCGCAAGATGCAGCGCAAGCGCTCCACGCTCAATGAGATCGTCGACGTCTACGGCCTGCGGATCGTGGTCGACAAGGCCGACACCTGTTACCGCGCGCTCGGCGCCGTGCACAGTGTGTTCAAACCCATGCCGGGACGCTTCAAGGACTACATCGCGATTCCGCGCGTCAACGGCTACCAGTCGCTGCACACGACCCTGTTCGGTCCGAACGGCGTGCCCATCGAGGTTCAGATCCGCACCGAGGACATGAACAGCGTGGCGCAGTCCGGCATCGCGGCGCACTGGCGTTACAAGACCGGCGAGAGCATCGGCTCCTCGCAGCAGGAGCGCGCGCGCGAGTGGCTGTCGCGACTGGTCGAGCTGCAGGACGGTGGCAGCAGCTCCGAGGAGTTCCTGGAAAGCGTCAAGGTGGATCTGTTCCCGGACAAGGTGTACGTGTTCACGCCGAAGGGCGAGATCCTGCGCCTGCCCAGCGGCGGGACCGTGGTCGACTTCGCCTACTCGGTGCACACCGACATCGGCAATCGCTGCGTCGCCGCCAAGGTCGACCGCCGCCTGACGCCGCTGCGCACGGTGCTGCGCAACGGCCAGACGGTGGAGATCATCACGGCGAAGGGCGCGATGCCCAATCCATCGTGGGTCAACTTCGTGGTCACGGCCAAGGCGCGCAATGCCATCCGGCATTATCTGAAAGGGCTGCGCCGTTCGGAGGCTATCGCGCTGGGCAAGCGGCTGCTGAACCAGTCGCTGAGCGAGTTCCATCTGGCGCTCGAGGATGTGACCGAGACGCACATGCAGGCGGCGGTCGGCGAGTTCGGCATGAAGGACATCGACGAACTCTTCGAGCGCATCGGCATGGGCGAGCGCCTGGCGCCGCTGGTCGCGCGCCGGCTGTTGCCGGTGGTGCCGCAGGAGGAAGGGTGCGAGGTCGCGGCGCCCGGGGCCATGGCCATCGCCGGCACTGAGGGTCTCCTGGTCGCCTACGCGCGCTGCTGTTTTCCGATTCCGAACGATCCGGTCATCGCCTTCCTGTCGAGCGGGCGCGGCGTGGTCGTGCACCGCGAGACCTGCGTGAACGTCGAGGACTATCGCAAGCATCCGGAGAAGTGGCTGCCGGTGACCTGGCAGGCTACCCCCGATCGGGTCTTCAGCTCCCAGATCCGGGTCGACGTACCCAACCGCATGGGCATTCTCGCGGCCGTCGCCGCCTCCATCGCGTCGACCGAAACCAATATCGAACGGGTGTCGGTCGAGGAACGTGAGTCCGAGACCTCGGTGCTCGATTTTGAACTGCGGGTCCGCGATCGCGCGCAACTGGCGGTCGTGATCCGTACCATACGGCGCATGCCGGACATCCTGCGCGTCACACGCACGCTGGCAGCGCACTCACGCAAGTCGCCCGAGGAGAAATCTTGATGACCCGTTCAGTGATCCATACCGACAGCGCACCGAAGGCCATCGGCACCTACTCACAGGCGGTGCGCGTGGGCAAGACCGTATACGTCTCGGGACAGATCCCGATCGATCCGAAGACCCAGGAACTCGTGACCGGCGACATCGAGGCGGAGATCCGCCGTTCGTTCGACAATCTGCTGGCGATCGTGACGGCCGCCGATGCGACCTTCTCGCAGGTCGCGAAGGTCACGGTATTCCTCACGGACCTCGCCAATTTCGCCAAGGTCAACGAGATCATGGCGACCTATTTCCGCCAGCCCTATCCGGCACGCGCGGCCCTCGGAGTCTCGCAACTGCCGAAGGGCGCGCGCGTGGAAATCGAATGCATCGTCTGTCTTGATTGAGGCGGGCGAACAGCGACCGGTCACCACGCTGCGCGGCGTGGGCGCGGCCCTCGCCGAGCGCCTCGCCAGACTCGGTATCCGGCAGGTGCAGGACCTGCTGTTCTGGCTGCCGACGCGCTACGAGGATCGCACCCGGGTCGTGGCGCTCGGCGAGCTGCGGCCCGGTGCGCATGCCGTGGTCGAGGGCGAGGTGCAGCTCACCGAGGTCACCTATCGCCGACGCCGGCAGCTGCTGTGCCGGCTCAGCGACGGCACCGGCTTTCTGACGCTGCGGTTTTTCTACTTCACCGAGGCGCAGCACAAGGCCCTGACTCGCGGTCTGCGATTGCGCTGTTATGGCGAAGTGCGCCGGGGACCGACGGGCCTGGAGATCGTCCACCCCGAATACCGGCGCGTGAGCCAGGACCCGGAAGGCCTGGAGGAATCCCTGACACCGATGTATCCGGCCACCGAGGGCCTGACGCAACCGCGGCTGCGCATGCTCATCGGGCAGGCGCTCGGCGAGCCCGGCGGCAGGATTGCCGTCAGCGACTGGGTGCCCGGTCCGGTACAGCGCGAGCTGAAGCTGCCCGCCCTGCGCGAGGCGCTGGAGCTGTTGCACCGGCCGCCACGCGATCAGGATCACACCGAGCTGCTGACGGGACACCACCCGGCGCAGCGCCGGCTCGCTTTCGAGGAACTGCTTGCGCACCAGCTGAGCCTGCGCTTGCGCAAACTGCGCACCGCGGCCGACTCGGGTCTGCCGCTGCACGACGCCGCGGCACTCGAGCGCCGCCTGCTCGCGGCGCTGCCCTTCACACTCACCGCCGCCCAGACGCGCGTCTGCGGCGAAATCGACCGCGACCTGACGGGCCAGCACCCGATGCTGCGACTGCTGCAGGGAGACGTGGGCTGCGGCAAGACCGTGATCGCCGCCCTCGCCGCCGCGCGCGCCGTCGGCAGTGGCCAGCAGGTGGCACTGATGGCACCGACGGAACTGCTGGCCGAGCAGCACTGGCGCAATCTCAGTGGCTGGTTGCACCCACTCGAGGTGCCGGTCGCGCTCCTGACGGGGTCGCAGCCGGCACGCACGCGGCGCAGCGCCGAAGCCACAATTGCCGCAGGAGAGATTCAGATTGTGGTGGGAACACACGCATTGTTCCAAAAGGGAATCAATTTTTCGAACCTGGCTTTGATCATCGTGGATGAACAGCATCGCTTCGGCGTCCAGCAGCGCATGACTTTGCAGGAAAAGGGCCGCGCCGGGGGCCTCATGCCGCACCAGCTGATCATGACCGCCACCCCCATCCCGCGAACGCTCGCGATGACGGCCTACGCGGACCTCGACATTTCGGTGATCGATGAACTGCCGCCGGGGCGCACGCCGGTCGTGACGGTCGTCATGGCCGATCAGCGACGGCACGAGGTCGTGCAGCGCATCCTGCTGGCCTGTCGCGCGGGTCGCCAGGCCTACTGGGTCTGTCCTGTGATCGATGAGAACGAGGAGCTGCGGTATCAGGCCGCCGAGGAAACCGCGATTGCGCTGCGCGAGGCGCTGCCGGAGCTGACCGTGGAACTGGTGCACGGCCGTCAACCGCCCGCGCAGAAGGAGGCCACCATGGCGGCCTTCCAGGCCAACCGCATCCAGCTGCTGGTGGCCACCACGGTGATCGAAGTCGGCGTCGATGTACCCAATGCGACCCTCATGGTGATCGAGAACGCCGAGCGCATGGGGCTGGCGCAGCTGCACCAGCTGCGCGGCCGGGTCGGACGCGGCGCGGACGCCTCGATGTGCGTGCTGCTGTATCGCGCACCGCTGTCACCGCTGGCGCGCGCGCGGCTGCAGACCATCCGACAGACGACCGATGGATTCGAGATCGCGCGCCGCGATCTGGAACTGCGCGGACCCGGCGAACTGCTCGGCACACGGCAGACCGGCCTCGCGCAGCTGCGCGTGGCGGATCTCGCTCGCGATACGGATCTGCTGCCGGTGGTGCAGAAGACCGCCGAGCTGATGCTGCGCGATTATCCGGATAACATTACGCCGCTGACCGCACGCTGGATTGGTGAAGGTGAACGCTACGGAACCGTTGGCTGAAGAGCTCGCGTTGGAAACGCTGGAACGGCCGCCAAAAACAAAGGAGGCGCCTCTCCGCTATCGCCTCGGCCGCCGGCTCCACGAATACGCACGTCTGACCCGCCTCGATCGACCCATCGGCATCTGGCTGCTGCTGTGGCCGGTGCTGTGGGCGCTGTGGATCGCGGGTTCCGGGCGACCGGCCTCGAAGGTGCTGCTCGTGTTCGCGGCGGGTGTATTGGCGATGCGCGCCGCGGGCTGCGTCATCAATGATCTCGCCGATCGCAACATCGATCCGCGTATCCGCCGTACCCGGCAGCGGCCGCTGGCGGCGCGGCGGGTCACCCCTCACGAGGCCCTGCTGCTGTTCGTGCTGCTGTCCGCGGCGGCATTGTGGCTGGTGTTGCAACTCAACGCCCTGACCTTCCGACTCTCGCTGATCGGGGCCGCGCTCACCGTGAGCTACCCGTTCGTCAAACGCTTCTTTCCCCTGCCGCAGCTGTATCTGGGAGTTTCCTTCGGCGGCTGGGGAGTGCCGATGGTCTTCACCGCGCAGCTCGGCCAGATCCCGCGCATCGGCTGGGTGATCTTCATGGCCGCGGTGGTCTGGGCGGTGATCTACGACACCGAGTACGCGATGGTGGACCGCGAGGATGACCTGAAGATCGGTGTGCACTCCACGGCCATCACCTTCGCCGACATGGATCGGGCGATGATCGGTATTCTGCAGCTGCTGATGCTGGCGGCGCTGGCCCTGGTTGGGCACGACCTGCATTTCGGCAGCTGGTACTTCGGCGGGCTCATCGTGGCGGCCGCCACCTTCGTCTATCAGCAGTGGTTGATCCGCGCGCGCGACCCGCAGCGGTGCCTGCAGGCCTTTCTGAACAACAACTACACCGGCATGGCGATTTTCGTCGGGCTCATGCTGCAATACCTGTACGGTAGTTATTCTCAATAAATACATGATGTTGTGAGCCATCTGAGCCGCTGATCCGGCGGCCGATTGCGCGACTGTTATTTCTGTATATACTGTGCATACTCATATGCACAGCTTCATCACGATCTCCCACGCCGACCGGCGGCCCATGTATCTGCAGATCATCGAGCAGATTCGCCACCGGATCGCCGTCGGGGACTGGAAGGCGGGCGATGAGCTGCCGTCGATCCGGGCCCTCGCGGTGGCCACCCAGGTGAGCGTGATCACGGTGAAGCGGGCCTATCTCGAGCTCGAACGCGAGGGCGTGATCGTGACGCGGCAGGGTAAAGCCTCGTTCGTGGCGGAGAACGTGGACCTGGGCGGCCAGCTGCGCCGCGAGGAGCTGGATCAGCACCTCGCGGCGGCCGCGCAGATCGGGCGCGAACTCGCGCTGACGCCCGAGGAGCTGATCGAGCGGCTGCGCATGCGGATGACGGAAGGAAGAAAGAAATCATGACGGACCTGGCAATCGAAGTCGAGGGCGTCGCAAAGGCGTATCGCTTCTTCGCGCTCAGCGACGTGAAACTGACGCTGCCCTGCGGACAGATCATGGGCCTCGTCGGCCCGAATGGCGCCGGTAAGTCGACCCTCATCCGGATCCTGATGTCGCTGATACACCAGGACCAGGGACAGGTGCGTGTCCTCGGGCACTCGATGCCCGAGGAGCAAGTGGCGGCAAAGTGGCAGGTGGGCTACGTCTCCGACGACATGCGCCTCTACGGCTTCGGGACTCTCGGTTGGCACATGCGCTTCGTCGCCTCCATCTATCCCGGCTGGGATGCGCCGTACGCACAGACCCTGCTCAAGCGCTTCAACCTGCGCACCGAGCAGCAGATCCGGCATCTCTCCCACGGGGAGCGCGCGAAGGCGACACTGCTGCTGATGCTCGCGCGCCGACCGCGATTGCTGCTGCTCGATGAACCGACCACCGGCCTCGACCCCGTCGCACGCCACGAGCTGCTGGTCGAACTGATGGACGTGCTGCGCGATGAGCGTCGCGCCATTCTGTTCTCCTCGCACAACACGCAGGATGTGGAGCAGATCTCCGATCAGATCACCTTCATCGATCGCGGTCGCATCATCGATTCGAGCGACAAGGAATCTTTCATCGAGCGCTGGCGGCGTCTGAAGCTCGAGGTGCCCGCCGGTGTCACGCTGCCCGGCGTTGCCGGTGTCGTGGATCTCGATGTCAGCGGCCACCTCGCGACGGTGACGACCAACGCGCATTCGGATGAGCTGGAGCGCGCGTACGTGAATGCCGGTGCCACCCTGCACGAGGTGCAGCGGATGACACTCGAGGAGATTTTCGTCGCGAACGTCATGGCGAGCCGCAGGGAGCGTGCATCATGAGCCGATCGATCGTCACGCGGCTGATATTGAAGGATTTCTACCTTCAATGGCCGACCCTCACCGGCTCTCTGGTGCTCGGATTCGCGACGCTGGCACTGGCGCTGTTCGGTGGCGGCAGCCCAGTCACTTTCTACGTCGGCAGTGTCTCCTTCATCTGCGTGCTGATCCTGCTGAACGTGCTGCTCGTCGGCAGCATCGTCGCGCAGGAGAAGAAGGACCGGGTCATTCTGTTCGTACTGAGCCTGCCGGTCTCGACGACCCAGTATGCGCTCGCCAAGCTGGTCTCGAGCCTGCTCGCGTTTCTGATCCCGTTCTGCCTGCTGGGCGCGGCCGCAGTGCTGGTGATTGCCCTCACGCCGATTCCTCACGGCCTGATTCCGCTGACGCTGGCCGTGATGATGTATGTGTGCCTGTATTTCTGCATCTTCCTCACGGTCGCGCTCGCAGTGGATTCTGCGGGGTGGAACACCGTGGTGATCGTCTGCGGCAATGTGCTGCTCAACTTCCTGATCGCCTGGCTGCTGAATCGCCCGTCGGTTGCCCATGCTTCGAAAGCCGCGGCGGCGGTCTGGGCCCCGGAGATCCTCGCCACCCTGGCCGTTGAGACGCTGGGATGTCTGCTCGCCCTCGGTGCGGCCGTGGTGACCATTCTTCGCAAGAAAGACTTTCTATAAGGAACCGCCATGTCAAGCCATGAACGTCTGCATGCACTCGATGCCGTCCGCGCCTTCGCACTCCTCTCGGGGATCGTGCTGCACACAACGATGTCGTTCTTCCTGCCGATCCCCCCGCATGTCTCGCAGAGCGCGACGCTCAATGTCCTGTTTTTCCTGATCCACACCTGGCGCATGACGACCTTCTTCATCGTCGCCGGGCTGTTCGCGCGGCTGGTGATCGCGCGCCGCGGCACCCGCGGCTTCATCGCCGATCGCGCCCAGCGGATCCTCGTACCGCTGCTGGTTGGCTGGATCATTCTCGTGCCGCTCACCATCGGGGCACTGATCTGGGGGGTGACGCGCAGTGCGGATCCGACGACGGTGGCCGCCGTGACGCAGCCCACGGTGGTTCCGGCGGGCGCGTTCCCGCTGGCGCATCTGTGGTTCCTGTACTACTTGTGCATCTTCTACGTCGCCCTGCTCGCCGTCCGCGGCGCCGCCCTCAGGATCGATGCGGCGGGGCATTTGAGCATGCTGCTTGACCGCGGTACGCGCGCACTGCTGTGCAGCTATGCCGCACCGCTGCTGCTCGCGGCGCCGATTTTCGCAGTGCTCGGCTTTGACCAGCGGATCGCCGTGCTCGGTGGCATCCCCACACCCGACAGCAGCCTGGTCCCGCAAATGCCCGCGCTGGTGGGATTCGGCACGGCATTCGTGTTCGGCTGGCTGTTGCACCGCCAGCTCGATCTGCTCGACGAACTGCGCCAACGCTGGCTCGGGCACCTCGTCGCAGGCGTCGCGCTGAGCGTCGCGTGTCAAACGGTGCCCGGCATCAAACTCGGTCCCACGGCGACACCCCTCTATGCTGGCTGCTATCTGCTCTCCTCGTGGTACTGGAGCTTCGGCATCATCGGCGCCGCGCTGCGCTTCTGCGACGGCGAGAGTGCGGTGCGTCGCTATCTGGCGGATGCCTCGTACTGGCTGTATCTCGCGCATCTGCCGCTGGTGTTCTTCCTGGCGGCGGCGTTCGCGAAGCTGCCGTGGCACTGGGCCATCAAGTTTCCGCTGATCCTTGCGATCACGATGACCGTGCTGCTCGCGAGCTACCACTACCTCGTGCGCCCGACCTGGCTCGGCGAGATCCTCAATGGCCGCAGGTATCCGCGCGGCAAGCGCCGGGCCTCATTCGAAAGCCGCGCCCCGGAACCGGTGCCGATGCCGATGCCACTCGCGGCGCAGCCGCTCGCCGAGCTCATCGATGCGCGCAAGTCCTATGGCAAGAGCCAGGCGCTCGATGGCGTGGCAATCGAGGTGCGCCGGGGTGAGCTGCTGGCGCTGCTCGGACCGAATGGAGCCGGCAAATCGACGGCGATATCGCTGTGGCTCGGCCTGCTGCAGGCGGACGAAGGGCAAGTGCGCCTGATGGGACGCTCGCCGCTCGAAGTCGAAAGTCGCCGCGAGATCGGCGTGATGATGCAGGAGGTTGCCCTCGAACCGCTGCTGAGCGTCCGCGAACTCATCGAACTGGCTGCGAGCTACTATCCGCAGCCGCTTTCGATCGAGGCGACCCTGGAGCTGACCGGCACGAGGCCGCTCGCCGGCCAGCGCTACGCCAAACTGTCAGCGGGCCAGAAACGGCAGGCGCAGTTTGCGATGGCGGTCGTGGGACAGCCCAGACTGCTGTTCCTCGATGAGCCGACCGTTGGCCTCGACGTGCAGGCGCGCGAGCACATGTGGCGCGCGATCCGCCGGCTGATCAAAGACGGCTGCTCGGTGGTACTCACGACGCACTACCTGGAGGAGGCCGAGGCGCTGGCCGATCGGGTGGTCGTGCTGGCGAAGGGCAGGGTGATCGCATCGGGCAGCGTTGCGGAGGTTCGCTCGACGGTCAGCCGCAGCCACATCAGCTGTACCGGCGCCCTCAGCGCCGATGAGGTACGACTCTGGCCGGGCGTGATCGAAGCCATCCGGGAGGCACACAAGCTCGTCATCACCACGGCCGATGCCGAGTCGGTGGTTCGTCGGCTGCTCGCGGCTGATGCGAGTGTGCGCCAGCTGGAAGTGCGTCAGGCGGACCTCGCGGATGCCTTTACCGAGCTCACGAAACAAGCTGCTTAGGAGGATCTATGAACACGTTGGCAACAACCCTCGTGCCCGACGCGGCCGGCCCGCTGATGCCGCTGCGCCGGCTGCTGCGCGCATACCTGATTGAATCGCGGTTTCAGTTCATTCAGGCACTGCGCGCCCCGGCGTTCGCCTTTCCCTTTCTGCTGATGCCGGTGCCGCTTTACCTGTTCTTCGGCGTCCTCATGGCGGCGGGCTCCAAGGAAATCGCGGCCAACCCCGTGTTGATGAACTATTCGTTCTCGGGCTGGTGCTCCATGGCCGTCATGGGACCTGCGATCTTCGGCATCGGCATCGGCCTCGCGATGGACCGCGACGCCAACCTGCTGAAGCTCAAGCGGGCAATGCCGCTGCCACCGGGCTCGTACCTGATCGCGAAAATGCTCATGTCGCTGGCCTTCGCGGCGATCTCCGTGGGCCTCGTGACCATCGCCGCACTGGCCGCCGGCAAACTCACCCTGTCGCCGGGCGGACTGCTCGCGATGGACGCCGTGCTGATCCTCGGCGCCATCCCCTTCTGCGCCATCGGGCTCTTCATCGGCGCCTTCGCCAGCGCGAGCGCGGCGCCCGCTTACGCGAATCTGATCTATCTGCCCGGCATCTGGCTGTCGGGAATGTTTTTCCCGCTGCCGAAGTTCATGCAGCCCTGGTCCGTCATCTGGCCTGCCTTCCACCTGAACATGACGGCGCTCGCCGCGGGCGGCATGAAGGTGGGAGTGAGCCCAGTGATCACGAGTGCGGTGCTGGTGAGCATCTCGGTACTGTTCGGGGGCCTCGCGATACGGCGTCTGGCACGGACGGGGTGAGGTGTCAGCGCAGTCTGAGAGCTCTGCATCGCAGCGCCGCGACCACCACGGCCAGCAGTCCCGCCAGGACGATCGCCGTGCCGAACGGGGTGAGGAGCCAGTCGACGCCGACGGTGAACCAGGTGTCCAGCTGCCTCGACGCGAGGGAGGCGGCTGCTATCAGCCAGCGGGAGCCGAGGATCAGCGCAGCAACCCCCGCGGCCCACAGGCCTTGTCTGCGGTATTGCCGGGACCGGCGCGCCGCGGCAATGCGGCGCGCGGTGACTGCAACGAATGGATCGTGAGGCAATGATCCGCCTGGCTGCCGAAAATGGGCGAGCAGTTGCGGGTCCAGATCATCGGGCGATGTGTTCATCGATCGTTCTCCGCGTAGCCGGCGAGCAGGCAGCGCAGCTGCGTCGCACCGCGAGTGATATGGGATTTCACGGTCCCGGGCGGCATGCCCGTCAGCGCGACGATTTCAGGATGCGTCAGACCTTCCTCATAGGCGAGCACCACGCACAGGCGCGCGTCCGTCGACAGGCGGGCCAGGGCGGCATCCAGGTCCAGGCGCTTCTCAATTGCGCCCCCGGTGTCGACCGGTATTTCGGTGTCGACCTGCCCGCTGAGGAGCTTGCGACGCCGTACCTCCGCAAGCCAGGTCGTCACCATGATGCGCTTGAGCCAGCCGTCGAAGGCCGCGGCCGTTCGCAGTTGGTGCAGCGACTGCCAGGCCGTGATGAATACCAGCTGCGCGAGATCATCGCCCAGGCTCGGTTGTCGGCAAAGGTGGTACATGAACTTGCGCACACGCTCGTGCCGGCGTCGGATGAGTTCCGTAAAGGCGCTCTCATCGCCCGCGCAGGCCAGCGCCACGATCAGGGGATCGGCCGCCTGTCTGAGATCGGCGGCCGACGCGGTACCCTTCACCTTTGCGGTTGCGGCAGGATTCGCGAGCCGAGGATCAGTCCGAGGCCGATCAGCGCCACGATGCTCGCGGAGCCACAGCCGACCAACGCTCGGCTCCAGGGTTGGACGCCGGTCCACCCCAGGACGGTGAACTGAATGACGGTACCGGCCGCGATGAAAATCATCAGCAGACCGATGATTCGCATGGCGCGTGAACCACCGCCGGGCGGGGGAACCCGGTTGAACACGCTCGGCGCCGGTTCGAATACGGATTTGAGTTGCGCCTCGTTGACCTGACCCGTCTTCTCTACGATCTGTCGCAGGGTCTCGTGTTTGGTCTGTTCGCTGCGCCATCTGAAGAACATGGCGGCGATGACTACGAGTGCGAGGCTGATCCAGAATGCTGCAGCGCCCATCTTTGCTCCTTGGCGAGAATATTATTGTCCGCCTGCACCCTAAGATGCAGGCGGGGGCCAATTGGATGCAGCGGGTGAGGAGCCTTATGCGCTCGGCAGCTGATCTCCCGGCACCCAGAAGCCATGAATCTGGCCGGCGATCCGGTATGGCATTTTGACCGTGGCGATCGGACCGTCTTCCAGATGCTGGGTGTCCACCAGCACCAGGTCCGCCCGGCCCCCTTCACGCGGATGGGTGGCCACGCCAATCAGGTAGCCATCACCCTCGGCCGCGCCTTTGCGCCGCGGTACGAAGGTCATCTCGGCGAGGCTCGCCTCCTTGCCCAGCGAGAAGAACTTCGCGGTGCGGGTCATGTGATCGAACATCGCCCAGCGGCTGCCGACCGCCGGATCGCTGCTCAACAGGAATCCGTAGCGGTACGGCACGGTGTGATATCGATCATCCTGCCGTGACAGCGCGCCGGAGACGCCGTCATACATGTTCTCGATTTCGTAGGAGGTCGCCTTCTTGTTCGCGAGGTTGACGCTGTAGCGCATGACCCGGCCGGCGGCCTTCACCGGATCGAACTTCTCGTGCAGCTGCGGGAAGAACGGAAACTGGTTGGAATCAGCGCCATCGACGTCGAAGTAGACCTTCTCGCCTTCGTTCCAGCAGCCCATGGTGTGCGTGGCCATGTAGCCCGGGCCCTTGAACCAGCGCAGGTCCTTGCCATCGCCGCCGCGGCGAAAGATGCCGAGCCAGCTCGGGAGCGTCGAGTCCCAGGCGAAGTGCGGACCGGCGTTCTTGATGAGCTCCATGTTGGTGGCCATCGGGCTCACATACAGGATGATGTACTTCTGCGTCACCCCGAAGTCATGGATCATCCCCGCATAGGGCACCTTGACCCAGGCCGACCAGTTCACCGCGCCCTTCGGATCGGCCGAGAACACGAACACATCATCCGTGCCCAGCCCCTTGGCCTCGTAACCGAAGGCCACCAGTTCACCGGTGTGCGGATCGATCTTCGGATGCGCCGTGAAAGTCTTGCCCTGCAGCCCGCCGTTGAAGGTGTAGTAATCATCGACGGTCTCGAGGGTCAGCGGATTGAGCGCGACCGGCGGGCTGTCTTCCTTCATCGCCAGCAGGCGCTGGTGGTGATAGAAAATCTGCGTGTTCGCCGTGCCGCGGCTCAAGCCCGCGACGCTCGGATCATCGGTGGTCGGATTGCGGTACATGCCGAACAGCGAACGGCGGGCGGCGTGCTGCGCCTTCCAGCGCTGCGTGCGCACGTAGCGGCTGCGAAAGTCGACGTGCCCATCCTTGATGCGAAAGGCGCCGATCGTGCCCTCCCCATCGAAGGGGATGTCGTGCGCGTAAATTTCCGGCTTCGGGTATTGCGGATCGGGGCCCACCCGAAAGAAGATACCGTCGAGGTCCTTCGGCAAGGTGCCTTCGACTTCGCAGTCATAGAGGTCATTTTCGGACCGGTAGACCGCGCCCATGGCACTGCCGCCACCGCCGAAGCCGCTGCGGTCCTTCGGGAACTGGACTTCGGCTGCGGCGGTGCCCGGCAATACCAGGCCACCGACGGCGGCCGCCGCCCCCGCGCCGGCACCGGCCACGGCGCCCATGAAGCTGCGGCGACTGAAGGACACCGAGCTTGCAGAATCATCGTTGACGGGCGGCTTTGAGCTCATGTCGGTGATCCCTCGTTAAACGGCGGATGATGGTACTACTGGGATATCGAGGCGGCAAAACAATGCTCTTACGTCGCTCCTGCCTGATTCTGATTGCCGGCGCCGCCGCGGCTGCCCAGGCCGACAATGCCGCAAAGCGTTTCGATGGGAGCTGGGAGACGGTCGTGTCGTGCCCGAACTCCAACGGCGCCCTCGGCTACTCGTTCATGTTCCCGGCGGTGGTGAAGGACGGCGTCTTGCATGCCGAAAAAGGGGCGAAGGGGGAGCCGGGCTGGCTGCAGATCGACGGGCGCATCGGCGCCGATGGACACGCCAGTTTGTATGCCAGCGGGTTGGTGGGGGCGGCCGAGGCCGCCGTGGGCCACCGCCCGCCGGGTACTCAATATGGCTATCACATCGATACTGAATTCGGCGATAAGGCCGGCAAGGGTCACCGCGTCGAAGGCCGTCCCTGCACGGTCGAGTTTTCCAGGGACAATGGTCAATAATTGATCAATTGTCACCCGCAGGGGTAATCCTGAGTTGACAGCGCGAATCCCGGCCGGGAACATCCCGGACCCGGATCCAGCCAATTCTGCCGCTTTGGAAGTACCCATGAACAGCGCCCCTCGCCACGACTGGTCCGTTGCTGAAATCGAAGGCCTGTTCGCCCGGCCCTTCCTCGATCTGCTGCTCGACGCCCAGAGGGTCCATCGGCAGCATTTCGCTCCGAACACGGTCCAGATGAGCACGCTGCTGTCGATCAAGACCGGCGCCTGTCCCGAGGACTGCGCCTACTGTCCGCAAAGCATCCGCTACGACACCGGCCTGTCGCGCGAGGCACTGATGGAAGTGGCGGCCGTGAGGGACAGTGCCGAGCGTGCCAAGGCCGCCGGCGCCACCCGCTTCTGCATGGGCGCCGCCTACCGCTCGCCGAAGGCGCGTGACCTCGATGTGATCTGCGCCATGGTAAGTGAGGTCCGCGCGCTCGGCCTGGAGACCTGCGCGACCTTGGGCATGCTCGAGCCCGCCCAGGCGCAGCAGCTGAAGGCCGCGGGTCTGGACTTCTACAACCACAATCTGGACACCTCCGCAGAGTTCTACGGGGAAATCATCACCACCCGCACCTTTCAGGACCGGTTGGACACCTTGTCGGCGGTGCGCGATGCCGGTCTGAAGGTCTGCTGCGGCGGCATCGTCGGCATGGGTGAGTCCACCCGCGATCGTGCCTCGATGCTGGCGACGCTGGCCGGACTGCCGCAGCACCCCGAGAGCGTGCCCATCAACGAGCTGGTCCAGGTGCCGGGCACGCCGCTGCACGGTGCCGCCCCGGTCGATCCCTTCGATTTCATCCGCACGATCGCCGTGGCGCGCATCGTGCTGCCGCGCTCCCACGTGCGGCTGTCCGCCGGGCGCACCCAGATGAGCGATGAAATGCAGGCGCTGTGCTTCATGGCCGGCGCAAACTCGATTTTCTACGGCGAGAGGCTTTTGACCACCGGCAATCCGGATGTCGAGAAGGATCGCAGCCTGCTCGTGCGCCTGGGGCTCACGCCCGAAGCGCCCCCGCTGCTCGCGCCGGCCCAGGCGCACGCCGCCGCATGAAACGCGAAGCACTGCGGGCCGGCCTGGCGCAGCTCGCTGCGCGGCACCTGCAGCGTCGGCGGCGAACCGTCACCGCGATCGAATCCGACGCCGGACCTGCGGTCGTCGTCGACGGGCGGCGGTTGATCAATTTCTGCGGCAACGACTACCTCGGCCTGAACTCACATCCTGCCCTGACGACGGCGCTGACGCGAAGCGCCGCGATCGCCGGCGCGGGCAGCGGCGCCTCCCACCTCATCACCGGCCATGGTCTCGAACATGAGCGACTGGAAGCGGAGCTGGCACAATTCACCGGCCGCGCCCGGGCACTGCTGTTCTCGACCGGCTACATGGCCAATCTTGCGGCCATCACCTGCCTCGCGGAGCGAGATGGGCGCGTCGTCATGGACCGGCTCTGCCACGCCTCGCTGATCGATGCCGCGCGACTGTCCGGCGCGCAGCTGAAACGCTTTGCCCATGCGGATTACGTAGCGGCCGGTGTGATGTTCGAACGCGGGGGAACCGGCGCCGATCTGCTCGTGTCCGACGGGGTCTTCAGCATGGACGGAGATCTGGCACCCCTGCCGCAGCTGGCGCAACTCGCCGCCGCCAACGCTGCCTGTCTCATCGTCGATGACGCCCACGGCCTGGGGGTCATGGGCCCGACCGGCCGCGGTACGCTCGAGCACTTTCAGCTCGACAGCGCCGCCGTGCCGATCCTGGTGGGAACGCTCGGCAAGGCCTTCGGCTGCTTCGGTGCCTTCGTCGCGGGCGATGAGGATTACATCGAATGGCTGCTGCAGACGGCGCGCAGCTACATCTATACGACGGCGCTGCCCCAGCCGGTCGCCGCCGCCGCGCGCGCGGCGTTGCAGGTTGCGGTGAGTGAAGGTTGGCGCCGCGAACGGGTGCTGCAACTCGCCGCGCGGCTGCGGCGGGGCGCGACGGACGCCGGGATCACGTTGCTGCCGTCGATCTCGCCCATCCAACCGGTCGTGCTCGGTTCTTCGGCCCGGACCCTGGCAGTGAGTGAGCAGCTGTTTGCGGCCGGGTTCTGGGTGGCCGCGATCCGCGAGCCGACGGTACCGAAGGGCTCGGCGCGGCTGCGCATCACGCTGTGCGCGGCGCACAGCGAAGCGCAGGTCGACGCGCTCATCGAGGCACTCGTGCGGGCGCTGCGCGACACGTCAGATGCAGCCGCCTGATCCCTTCATCCTCGACCGGCGTGCGGTGCGCGCGGCCTTCGATCGCGCCAGTGCCACCTACGATGCGGCGGCGGTTCTGCAGTCGCGCGTGCGCGAGGAGCTGCTGTCACGGCTGGATCTGATCAAGGTCGCACCCGAGGTGGTCGTGGATCTGGGCTGCGGTACCGGGGACGGTACCCGGCGCCTGAAGGATCGCTACCGCGCGGCGCTCGTGATCGGGCTGGATCCCGCGCTCGGCATGCTGCGCGAAACTCGCCGTCGCAGCGGCTGGCTGCGCCCGCTGCGCACGGTGGGCGCCGATGTGATGCAGCTGCCGTTTCGCGACCGCTCGGTCAACCTGATGTTCAGCAACCTGATGCTGCAATGGTGTGACGATCTGGACGGCGCCCTGGGTGAGATTCGCCGCGTGCTGGTTCCGGACGGCTTTTTCGCCTTCACGACCTTTGGTCCGGATACCTTGCGCGAGCTGCGCGGCGCCTGGGCGGCGGCCGACGGCGGCAGTCATGTCAGCGGCTTTCGCGACATGCACGACATCGGCGATGCGCTCACGCGCGCCGGATTGTCGGAGCCGGTGATGGACGTTGAGCGGCTGACCATGGTCTATCCGAACGTCGCCGCCATCACCCGCGACCTGAAAGTCATTGGCGCGCACAACGCCACCGCGGCGCGCGCCCGCGGGCTCACCGGCAAGGGCCGCTGGCGCACCATGACCGAAGCCTACGAGACCCATCGGCATGAGGGCCAGCTGCCGGCCACCTATGAAGTGGTCTACGGCGCGGCCTGGGGTGCACGCGGTCGTCCCGGCGTGCCCGTCGTGCAGGGCGAGGTGCAGATCCCGGTCCACGCCATCCGCCGGCGCAATCCCTAGATGTCCGGCGCACTGTTCGTGACCGGCACCGACACCGCGGTGGGCAAGACGGTCATCGCGCGACTCATCGTGCGCTCGCTGGTGGCCACCGGTGTTCGCGTAGCGGTCATGAAACCCGTGGCTGCGGGCAGCATCGACACACCCGGCGGGCCACGCAACGAAGATGCCCTGGGTCTGATCGCCGACAGCAATGTCGTCATGCCCTACGCCACGGTGAATCCCTACTGCCTTGAGGCGCCGGTTTCACCGCATCTTGCGGCCCGCGATGCGAGCCTCACGATCGAGCTCGGCCACCTCAAGCGGCAGTTCGCAACGCTGAGCGCAGCCGCGGACTGCGTGATCGTCGAAGGCGCCGGCGGCTGGCTCGCCCCGCTCAACGATCACCAGTTCATCGCGGATCTGGCCGCAACATTCGCTGTGCCGGTGCTGCTGGTGGTGGGTCTGCGCCTCGGCTGCCTGAATCACGCGCTGCTTACCGCGGCGGCCATTCGACAGCGAGGCCTGGAATTGGCGGGCTGGATCGCCAATCGCATCGACCCGGGCTTCGCCCGCGTGCCGGACAACCTCGCGACCCTCGAAGCGCATTTGGGCATGCCGCCGCTGGCGCTGGTCGCGCACGATCCGGCGGCACTGACGACCGCGCGACTGCCCGCGGCCGCCGTCACCCTGATCGCGGCAGCCATGCGTAAGCGATTGACTTGAATAAATAATTTCACCCTGTAACATGCACTGCTCTGCCACGGAGCCCATGCGGTGGAGACAGCGCACGCCAGAATCGTGATTGCTCCCAACTGCTCGCTCAGCGTGCGGGGTGCGTTACTTTTTTTCCTCACCGCCTCAGCACCGTGTTTTGGCATCGCGGGCATCCTGACTTTCCTCGGGTTCTGGCCGGTCCTGCCCTTTGCCGGGCTGGAAATGCTGATTCTGGGTGCGGCCCTGCGCATCAGCCTGAGGCGTCGGCATCATCGGCAGACCATTGTCGTGTCCGAGTCGGACGTGGCCGTGCAGACGAGGCTCGGCAAGATCGAAAGCGAGGTTGTGTTTCCGCGGCACTGGGCACAGGTTAAACTGCGCCGCTCTACGTCGCGCCTGCATCCGAGCCGCCTGGTTATCGAATCGCATGGTCGACAGTGCGCAGTTGGTGACTTTCTGACCGACGAAGAAAGGCGCGGCCTCTACGGTAAGCTCAGCAAGCTGATCGGCCGTGTCAACGAGTCGCCGACTATAGGTTTTGCAGGTGAGGCTCGAGGTTTTTGATGGCCGCAGGCCCTGAGATACATATAAACATGATGCGCAAACTCCTTTCCCGGCTCGGCACTGCTGCGGCCCTGGCCTTCAGTCTGTCGGCTCATGCCGAGTCCGGCTGGGCCCAGCTGAACATGACGCCGGGCGTGACCGCGATGTCACGTCAGATCTATGGCCTGCACATGCTGATGTTCTGGCTGTGCGTGGGCATCGCGGTGGTGGTCTTCGGCGTGATGGCCTATTCGATTTTCGCCTTCCGCAAGTCCCGTGGCGCAGTGGCCGATACCTCGCTGGTTCACAGCACCACGGTCGAGATCATCTGGACCATCCTGCCGATCGCGATCCTGGTCGCCACCGCCGTCCCGGCCGCGACCACGCTGATCAAGACCGAGGATCTGCGCAATTCACAGCTGACCATCCGGGTGACGGGCTTCCAGTGGGGCTGGAACTACGAGTACCTCAACAACGGCGTGAATTTCTTCTCGCGCCTGGACCGTGAGAGCGATGCCGCCCGGCAACTGGGGTCGGGCATCGATGTGACGACGGTTCCGCACTACCTGCTGAACGTCGACAAACCGCTGGTGGTGCCCACGGGCGTCAAGGTGCGCCTGCTGGTCACGGCGAACGACGTGATTCACTCCTGGTGGGTGCCGGCCTTCGGCGTCAAGAAGGACGCCATCCCGGGCTTCGTCAATGAGACCTGGTTCAACATCGACGCCGACAAGCCCGGTCTGTATCGCGGCAACTGCGCGGAACTGTGCGGACGAGACCATGGCTTCATGCCCATCGTGGTCGATGCCCGCAGCAAGGAAGATTTCGAGACCTGGCTGAAGGCCAAACAGCTCGAGCAGCATCCGCCGGCGCCCGCCGACGCCTCGGCTCCATCGTCTGCGCCCGCCGCGGCCGCCAAGTAATAGATAGAGATACGCACATGGCTTACAACGATCACGCTGCCACCGACCACGACCACGACGCGCACGATCACAAGCCGCATGGCTGGCGCCGCTGGGTATACGCGACCAATCACAAGGACATCGGCACGATGTACCTGGTGTTCGCCGGCATCAGCTTCTTCATCGGCGGCAGCATGGCGATGCTCATCCGCCTGGAGCTGTTCAAGCCCGGCATGCAGTTCCTGGATCCGCAGTTCTTCAACAGCATGACCACGATGCATGCGCTGGAGATGATCTTCGGCGCCGTGATGCCCGCCTGGACGGGGCTCGCGAACTGGATGATCCCGATGCAGGTCGGCGCGCCCGACATGGCACTGCCGCGGCTGAACAATTTCAGCTTCTGGATCCTGCCCTTCGCCTTCACGCTGCTCCTGGCGACGCTGTTCGTGCCCGGCGGCGGACCGGCGGGCGGCTGGACCATGTATCCGCCGCTGATGCTGCAGGGTGGCGCGGGATTCCCGATGACGATCTTCGCGATCCACATGATGGGTATTTCCTCCATCCTGGGCGCGATCAACGTCGTCGTGACCATCATGAACCTGCGCGCGCCCGGCATGACGCTGCTGCGCATGCCGCTGTTCGTGTGGACCTGGCTGATCACCGCCTACCTGCTGATCGCCGTGATGCCGGTGCTCGCGGGCGCCGTCACGATGCTGCTCACCGACCATTTCTTCGGCACCACCTTCTTCACCGCGGCCGGCGGTGGCGATCCGGTGATGTTCCAGCACATCTTCTGGTTCTTCGGGCACCCCGAGGTGTACATCCTGATTCTGCCGGCCTTCGGCATCGTCTCGGAAATCATCCCGACCTTCTCGCGCAAGCCGCTGTTCGGCTACGAGGCCATGGTGTACGCCACCGCCTCCATCGCCTTCCTGTCCTTCATCGTGTGGGCCCACCACATGTTCACGGTGGGCATGCCGCTGGCCGGGCAGCTGTTCTTCATGCTCTCGACCATGCTGATCGCGATCCCGACCGGCGTGAAGGTCTTCAACTGGACGGCGACCATGTACCGGGGCTCGCTCAGCTTCGAGCCGCCGATGCTGTTCGCCCTGTCGTTCCTGTTCCTGTTCACCATCGGCGGTCTGTCCGGACTGATGCTGGCCATCGTGCCGGCGGACTACCAGTACCAGGACACCTACTTCGTGGTGGCGCACTTCCACTACGTGCTGGTGCCCGGCGCGATCTTCGCGATCATGGGCGGCGTCTATTACTGGCTGCCGAAGTGGACCGGCAACATGTATGACCAGACGCTCGCCAAGTGGCACTTCTGGCTGTCGACCATCTTCGTGAACGTGCTGTTCTTCCCGCAGCATTTCCTGGGTCTCGCCGGCATGCCGCGCCGCATTCCGGATTACGCCGTGCAATTCACCGACTGGAATCAGGTCTCCTCGATCGGCGGCTTCGCCTTCGGTCTGTCGCAGTTTCTGTTCCCCTACATCATCTGGAAGTGCGTACGCGGCGGACAGCGCATCGGCAACCGTGCCTGGGAAGGCGCGCATGGTCTGGAGTGGGAGCTGCCCTCGCCGCCGCCGTTCCATTCCTGGACGGATCCGCCGTCTGATGCCCTGATCCAGCGCGGCGCCGCGCATTGATGTCCGCCGCGACACCCGCCGTGTCTGACAGCCGTCAACGCCAGCGTGGCGTGCGTCGTACCGCGTGGCTGCTGGGCATCGTGGCGGCGATCTTCTACTTCGGCTTCATCGTCATGATGGTCTGGCGTGCCACGCGATGAAGCTCGAACGCGAAGCACGCGGCAAGACCAACCGCTCGCTGACCGCGAAGCTGCTGATCTTCGCCCTCGGCAGCTTTGGTTTCGGGTTCGCGCTGGTGCCGCTGTACAACGTGCTGTGCGCGGTCACCGGCCAGGGGGACCAGTCCTCGCTGGCGCGTGCCGCCACCGTCACCGAACACCCGGACCTGAACCGCTGGGTGACCGTCGATTTCCTGACGGATGTGCCGGCGAACGGCAACTGGGTCTTTCACCCGATGGTGAAGACCATGCAGGTGCATCCCGGGCAGCTGTATTCAGCGCAATTCTATGCGCACAACCTCATGGGTCATGACACCGTGGCCCAGGCGGTACCGGACATCTCGCCCTCGAAGGCGGTGGCCTGGTTTCGCAAGACCGAGTGTTTCTGTTTTTCCCCGCAACACTTCAACGTCAACCAGGAACGGGTGATGCCCGTTCGGTTTTTCGTTGATTCCGCGTTGCCCAGGTACATTGACCGTGTGACGCTGACGTACACGTTCTACGATTCCACGACCATGATTAAACCCGAGAAATGACCATGTCACAGGCTCACGCCCCGGACACCAGCCACTACTACGTCCCGCATGCCAGCCTCTGGCCCATCGTCGGCTCCATTTCGCTGTTCACGATCATGCTGGGCACCGTGACGTACTTCAACGACTGGGCCGGCCCCTGGGCGCTGATTCCGGGATTCACGTTGATCGCCTGCACCTTCTTCGGCTGGTTCTACTCGGTCATCGGCGAGAACCAGCAGGGGGTGTTCAACAATCAGGTGGATCGCTCGTTCCGCATGGGCATGATGTGGTTCATCTTCTCCGAGGTGATGTTCTTCGCCGCCTTCTTCGGCGCGCTGTTCTATGCCCGGGTGCTGTCCACGGCCTGGCTCGGCGGCCGCTCGGTGCACATCTTCACGAACATCCTGCTGTGGCCTCATTACGACGGGACCTGGCCGACCAATGGCCCGGGGCATGTCGGCGGCAAGGCCGACGGCACTTTCGAAACCGTTCCGGCGTTCAGTCTGCCGGCCATCAACACGCTGATCCTGTTGACCAGCGGCGTGACCGTCACCATCGCCCATCACGCGCTGCGCTCGGGCAAGCGCGGCGTGCTCGCGATATTCCTGGCGCTCACCTTCATCCTGGGATTCAGCTTCGTGGGCCTGCAGGCCCACGAATACGGCGAGGCCTATCGTGAACTCGGTCTGCGGCTCAGCACCGGCATTTACGGCTCGACCTTCTTCATGCTGACCGGTTTCCACGGCCTGCACGTCACCATCGGCGCAATCATGCTCACGGTGATCTGGCTGCGGGTGCTGCGCGGACACTTCACGCCCGAGAAACACTTCGCCTTCGAGGCCGTCGCCTGGTACTGGCACTTCGTCGACGTGGTGTGGCTGGGCCTGTTCGTGTTCGTGTACTGGCTGTAGGGGCTCGCCGCGCCTCTACAGGCCGTGGGGCTTGATCAGCCCCAGCGCCCAGGCCGCCATCAGCAGAATGAACAGGCCAATGGACAGGCCGACCCGCAGTGCCAGCGACCGGAACATCTTTTGCGAGTCGCCGCCGCTCTTCGAGAGATGAAACAGCGCTGAGCCGAGGCTCGCGACGATGGCCACGAAGATCAGGATGATCAGAATCTTGAGCGCCATCGGACGATTATAGATCCGAAAGACCCCATGGCTATCGTCAGTTTTCCCATCGGCAAACGCCGCTTCGCGCCCTCCTGGGTGATGACGCTGCTGACGATCGCGCTGTGCGTGCTGTTCGTGCGGCTGGGCGAATGGCAGTGGGACCGCGGCGTGCATCGCCAGGCGGAGTGGGATGCCTTCGCGCGCGGCGCCGACGCTCCCGTGACGCTGGGTGCGCAGACGTTGAGTTCGTTACCGCGCTTCAAGCGCATCACGGTGGCGGGGAGCTGGGATGGCGTGCATCAGTTCCTGCTCGACAATCGCTCGCACGGCGGCCTGCCGGGCTATGAAGTGCTGACGCCGCTCGATCTGCCGGATGGCCGGGTGCTGCTGGTGGATCGCGGCTGGGTACCCTTCAGCGGCTCGCGCGCGCGACTGCCGCCGATCACGTTGCACGACACCCGGACCGTCTCATTGACGGGACGGTTGGATAATCTGCCGGTGGGCGGACTGGCCCT
>Ga0210385_10000388_pt1 | contig 33592 bp, 23 predicted proteins | sample IncBWH26OmetaG_FD_160107 | JGI IMG/M metagenome (GOLD analysis project Ga0210385, IMG submission 160107) | Forest soil microbial communities from Barre Woods Harvard Forest LTER site, Petersham, Massachusetts, United States - Inc-BW-H-26-O ...
TCGGTGTCATTGACTGCTCTCGTTGGTGGCGATGATCGCATACGCGATGCTCATCGCGAGAGTGTTCGTGTCGCACTGGCAGAATTGGAGCACTACGCGCAGGCCCGGATCGGGAATATCCGAGCGCCAGAAACCACAGGACAATTCGTGGCCGCAACCTTTGAGCATGACACTGCGCGGCCTGTCGAGGGATATGCGGCCCCACAACTCCATACCCATGCCGTCGTCTTCAATGTGACGGTCCGAGAGAATGGGGAGACCCGAGCGCTTCAGGAGCGCAGTCTTTTCCAATCGCAGCACTACGTCACCAGTGTCTACCGTTCGGAGCTTGCTCAGCGACTCCAGGGCCTGGGCTATTCGATTGAGCGCGGCAAATATGGACAGCCGGAGATCAGAGGCTACACGCAGGAATACCTTGACGCTTCCAGTCCGCGGCGGGAACAAATCTTACAGCACCTGCAATCCCTCGGTATGGAAGGAGCAGGGGCGGCGCAGGTCGCCGCTCACAGAACTCGTGACCAGAAAGAGCTGCTTTCGCAGGGCGATGTTCTCAAGCGGCACCGCGAATTGGCGGCCCAGTATGGAAACCAGCCGGATCGAGTGGTTGAGGAGGCCCGCCGGCACACTCCAACTCGCGCGCAAGAGCCGGAAATGGTCACTGAGCAGGCGGTTACCTATGCGCGTAGGCATGTCTTCGAGCGCTCCGCTGTTCGGGATGAGCGCGTTGTCCTTCAGTCTGTGCTGGATCGCGGAATGGGCAGCATCAACTTCCAGCAGGCCCGGAGAGAACTTGAGCAGCGGGTGAGGGCAGGTGAGTTTCGCCTTCTGGAGCCGCAGGAGGGCGAAGCTGGGCGACGATACACCACTGCGGAAATGATACGGCTGGAAAAGGAAACAATCTCCCGAATGCAGGAGGGCAATCAACGTAGTGTGGCCAATTCACCGCTTGTCCGCCCGGAAGGCGGCGCCGCGGTGTTAGGTCGGCATCCTGAGATGAATGCTGCCCAACGCAGCGCTGTTCTCGAAATCCTGGATTCGCGTGAGCAGCTCGTTGGACTTGACGGTAAAGCGGGTGCCGGAAAAACAACGGCCCTTTCAATTGTGCGTGAGGCTGTAGAAGCAGAGGGCTACCACATTGAGGGATTCGCGCCTACCTCTCGGGCCGCGCAGAAGCTGGCAGAAGCCGGCATCGAGACAATGACCTTGCAGCGGCACCTCGCACGAGGCGATCAGCCCGATATCAGTGCTCAGCGTCTTTATGTTCTGGATGAATCGTCTCTCGCATCGACGAAGCAGATGCATGATTTCGTTAGCCGACTCTACCCGAGCGACAGAGTGCTCTTTGTCGGTGACACGCGACAGCACGAAGCAATTGAAGCGGGCCGGCCCTTCGCGCAACTTCAGGAAGCCGGTATGAGGACGGTGCGGCTTGATCAAATCGTCCGTCAACGCGATCCCGAGCTGAGGCAGGTCGTAGAACAGCTGGCGCACGGGCAAACACAGGCGGGTGTGGCAAACCTTGAGCGCCAGGGAAGGGTGATTGAAATGCCGGCTCGCGCAGACCGCATCGCCGCCATTGCGAGAGAATACGCCCACGCTCCAGACGGCACATTGGTGGTGTCCCCCGACAATCGCTCCCGCGCAGAAATCAATGAACGGATTCATGCGCAGCTCCAGACGCTTGGCCTGGTGGGCCAGCGTGAATACCAGGTGACCACGCTCGTCGCTCGCCAGGATTTGACTGGCGCTGACCGCAGCTGGGCGCAGAAATACCAGGTCAACGACGTATTGCGATATTCCCGGACATCACACGAAACTGGCTTCCAGAAAGGCGAGTACACCCGCATCGCAGGCATCGACGCGTGCAACAATCTGTTAACGGTATTGAGAGCGGACGGAAGTGAACGCACGTACGACCCACGACGGCACACCGGGGTTTCGGTCTATCGTGATGAGCAACGCGCCTTCTCCGTAGGCGATCGAGTTCAGTTCACTGCTCCGAATCAGGACCTGAAGATCGCGAACCGTGAGATCGGCACAATCAAGGGTGTCGATGAAAACGGGAGAATGGCTATACGGCTCGACAGCGGGCGAGACTTGCGGATCGATCCGCAGCGTCACCCACACTTGGACCACGGCTATGCCGTCACCAGCTATTCCGGACAGGGGCAGACTGCCGAGCGGGTATTGATCCACGTCGATACAGACCTGCCCGCGAAAGATCTGATCAACAATCGAATGGCATATGTCGCGGTCTCGCGCGGAGCGTGCGATGCGCAGGTCTTTACGAATGATCGCAGCAGACTCGCTGAGGCGTTAAGCCGAGATGTCTCCCACGAGAGTGCGCATAAACCCGAGAGGGTCATTCCACCCGTCCAACAGGATGTTGCACAGTCGCCGAAACCCGCACGCCCCCATGGAATGGAAGTCGGTATTGGTGTTTAACAGTTCGACCGCGGTGCGATCTCCTGCAAAACCTTACGAATAATTCGTCTATACCGCGTAGATTGGGGACGCTCGACCTGCTCCATTCGTTCTATTCTGTGCAACGGAATCGCCAAGCGTTATCGCTGGAGTGCGCGTCGGAGCCGCGCGGCTTCTTTATCTTGTCCGGCTTTCTGAAGGGCGTAAATCGCGTCCCAGACCAGGCGCTCCAGCATTTGAATCTGCCTTTCTCTCTGTGCAATGGCGGGGTCGTGCCCAGTCCACTGCCGAATCACAGCTGCGGACGCTTGAAAGTTGTTAAGCAGGGAGACCGTGTGCTCCGTTCCTGGAGTGCGTATCTCCCGAGCAAAATTGCGTTCGGTGGCCTCGATGCTAGCCAGCACCGCGTCGGGTTCGACAGCACAGAACTTCTTAGCAATCGCGAGGGCTTCTTCAAACGGCAAATGAATAATTCCTCGTCGGTCCGTGTACGCATAAGGAGAAGGTTCGTCAAACTCCATTTTTGTCCGGATGCGGACACGTTCGATAGCCTCGGGTGTGCAGAGCACATCACCTTTGTAAAAGCTCACATCTTTCTCTCCCAGGCTTTCGAATACGTCATACAGTGCGCCGGCGATCGTAGAGTCGTCCGAGTACCCTTGCTCCTCATTTCGCCTCTTCAGCGTTTGGCGATGCTCCTCTTCATCGAGGAATGCTCGGCGATCTTTCCAAATGCACACAAGCTGAACCGACTCTGCATAATCCACGAGACCCGGATTAGGATCGAGCCATTCCACTTTCCATTTGTTTCCCCGGATGTGTTCCAGGACTCTCACGTGTTCGAGGTCGGAGTGCTTTACGGGTTTGTCGCGAAATCCGTATTCGCCGCGCAGCCTTATCTCCTGCTTCTGCATAGAAAAAGCATAGTTGAGAGCACCCGGCTGAGGACTACGGCTGCAGACTGTGGCTTCATTTCGATCCGTGTGGATATGCGAATTCCCGCGAAAAGCTAATCGATAATGGAATACGCGGCTGGTCGTGAATCGGCAACCGGGCAAGCCGCTGGGACGAGGTTAGATATGACTGTTGACAGGACCGCCCCTCTGCTGGCATATACGAGCGTCGGAATCGCTCTCCTTGACGACGAATACGGCGGTCGCAAATGGCTCAATGGTCACGACATCTGTCCGTATTGTCGGTCGAACCTTTTGCGTCTGGGCAGTTTTCATGCACCCGCGAACAACCTTGTTAAGACAAATGATCCGGGGTACGGCCCGGCGTTCTGCTTACGGTGCGGATCTGGCGGCGCAGAACCGAACGAAAGTGGACCCAGACGCACGGAGGACGGCGATGAATTCTTTAGACCTCTCAAAGTTACGGACGGTGCCTGTCTTTTGCATGTTGCTATTTGTGAAGTTTGCGGCTGGTGGATGGCCGTCGAGGACGCCGATCAAGGCAACAACGGCTATGCTAACGCTGTCTGCGGCATACTCGAATCGTTTGACCTCAGTTCAGCATCAGTCCCACTCACAGTCCTCAATGAGGAATTGCCTCGCCAACTACATCGTATTCACGATATTCACCCGCGGCGAATGCAGGAACTTGTCGGCGCGGTTTTGTCTGACGTTTATGCGTGCGAAGTACATCAGGTCGGCTTCAGTCGCGACGGTGGCATCGATTTGTTGCTCCTCAAATCGGACAAAACTGTTGCGGTCCAAGTGAAACGCCGAGAGTCTGCCCTCCGGGCCGAGGCGGTAAGCGGAGTGCGGGAATTCCTTGGAGCCGCATTGCTCAAAGGTCATCGCGATGTAATGTACGTGACGACCGCACCTCGATTTTCCCCAGAGGCATTGGCAGCGGCCAATTCGGCCGTTAATGGACGACTCGTGAATTCGTTCGCTCTTGTTGCTCGTTCGGAGCTCGCGGCTCTATTGCGGACGGCGGCTACACGGGATAACTGGCATCGGGCGATCGCGGGGGCGCGCGAGGGTAAAAAAGGCGCGCCCTATATTCCCGATCCGTTTGGATTAGCTCCCTTGTAGAGGCCGTGGAATTCTCGCATCGTGTCGGGGGTCGATGGCTCAATTGCCTTTAGCATTTCGAGAACCGGAGCGATCAAGTATCAGCGACAAAATCGAGAACCATCTGCCGATGATGAAGCCTGCGCACGGCGTCTTAGAAATACAGACGGAGATCCGTAGTCGGTGCCTGTTAAATCATCAAGCCGATGAGTGATTGTCTCGAGGTTGCCCAGTTTGCTTGACCACAGCCCAGGACCAACCTGTCGAGAAGCGTGAGTTGGTTTGTCTTGCAAGGCGAATATCGCAACTTTCTCCATTCCAATCTCAAATGCAGGACTGGGGCATTGAGAATAGCCGAGGGTGGCGAACGCACGGACGAATTCAAATATGCTCTCCTCCGCACGGCTTGTTGGCCAATAGGCGAATGGATCGGGCCACCATCGGCGACTGATATCTCCTGCTGCCCACGACACGGAATTGAACTCGACGCTTCGGGGGGAGACGACCGTGAAATCTTTCAATCCCGGAAAGAGGGAACGAATGAGCTCATGCGGTTCCAAGTTCTGAATTTCCGGGCGCAGCTTGGCGTCGACAATGGGAATCATTAAAAGCTGCAACACATTCGCGGTGCGGACCATTCGAGCAATCAGTGCGTCGCGCCCGACCCAGTGCTCGATTGCACCGAATCCAGCTTCGATCTCGTCCAGCGTTCCGAATTGCATGACGGGTTCACCCTCGAAGCTGACGATGAGGTTCTCACCGTCAGTCAGAATTCCGAATTCACAACCGGTAACGACCTGTTCAATGATCAATTGGTCAAAGTGGTCGCAGTAAAGCACATCCGCATTTGGGCTCTTTCTCTTCGCCTCAATTGCGGCGGCCACTCGTCGATCGAAGTCCGGAACAATCAAGAAATCTGGGCGCACACGAACCTGATGGGGGCGAACTTTGTGCGCGATTATTTTTCGTTCGCTTTCTGTGATTGGAAAGGCGATCTCCGAGACAACTTCGTGTTCCTTGTATCCAAGCCCCTCAACGAGAAAAGGCCTAATCAGAGCTTCGCGTCGCCACGCCTCATTGTCGTATTCAGGGCAGATACTCTCAAGAGCGTGCCTCAATCGGTCGAAGAGGGCGGTGACCGATCTTGCGTTCCTTCGAGGTGACATCGTTTCCGTTCCAGTATGATCGTACTTTCGCCGTCGCAAATCACCATTCGGAAGCAAGTCTCCAGAAACTTGCAGTGCTTCAGAGCGATCAGCGGATTCTCGTGAAACAAAAGTCCAGGATTGATCTTTTTTGTAGCTTTACACATTCCCTTTCACATGATTATGGAGTTGTGATTTAAACTATTGATTCCAATGGCGAAATCGGCAGACGCAGCGGACTTAAAATTCGTAGCTCGTGATAGAGCGTGGGGGTTCGAGTCCCCCTCCGGGCACCACCAAGATCCCGCCCCAAAAAAGTGGCGGAAAGTTAGCGTCGACCTTCCGCTGCGAAACACACCTCGACAAACGAAGCGGACTCGCGCCTTACTTGGCCACACGCGTGACGCCATATAACAATGAAAACAGTGTATTTAAGAGAAGACTGCTGACCTGACTATAATTACCCATGTGTTACACATTCTTGTGTCTACTGTTATCTGTTGAAATACCCGCTCGACGCTCGACGGAGGATGCCCGAGGACAGAGTTAGCGTTGGACAGCTTGGCTTGCCTGCCCATTTTCCAGTGCAAGTCGATCATGTGCCTTTGTAGTTCAACAGTGGCTTGGGAGCCCGGCGAACCTAACCTTCCTCGCCGCTTCAGACCGGCTCATCGCCCTCCCGGCACCATGTGCATTTGAATTGAGCGCTTCTTCACATCCTCTGCCTTGGACATGGAAGCTGGGCGTCCCGATGGAGCCTGGCAAAACGCCGAGTTCACCAGCCGGCAGCGCCATCGCGCCTTCCGGTGAACCCAGAATCTGCTGGCGCCATACTGTTTCGGAGCCACATGGTTGTGGTCGGTAGTGATGCAAGTCTCCCAAATTAGTCGGGCGCCAATCACGTCCTGTGCGGATCCAGGGGAGAAGGTCAAGATCACGAGACTCACGATCGGAACATTCGATGAGCAGGGGCGGGCGAAGGTCTTTCATGGGCCGCTTATAGCCTTAGCGCTCAGCGTCTGTAGGTATTCCACCGGATCGAAGCGCAACTTGTTGTATTCGATGGCGGTCGGATCGCGCAATTCTCTGATCGCTCGCGATATCTCGATCACTCTCTCATCAATTGCCGTGGGGGGGGCGCGTACTGCCTCACCGGCTGCGAGAAACCATGCAACTCGCGGAGCAGAGAAACTTGTTCCAAAGATATCGTCCGTGACGTAACCATCGAACCCGACAGCCAATGACACGTCAATATTGCGCTCCGGCATTCTCGTCGAGGTACTGTCGATGCCAGCAGAAGTGATGTTAAGAACAGCCATGGTGTCGTTTGTGTTAGGGGCTCGCTGAGCGAAATCCAAGAGAGTCGCGCTGCCGTCATTTCCGGTGGCCGCCGTCACTAACCCGAATTGCGGAGACTGATATTCAACATAGTATTGTCCCCCGAAATCGGGATGCCTCACAGTCCACGACTCATTAACGAAGAATAATGTATCCGATATTCTTGCGTATGCCTGGCCGACTAACAAGATGGCATCCAGTAACGATTTGTCAGTTTGGACTTCGTCGCCCGCCCATTGTCTCGGTAAGACCTTAGCAATCAGTCTTCTTGCCTCTTTGCGACTGCCATCGACCACTCCGGTATCAATCGATGCGCGTGTGGCACCGAGCCGCTGTAACAGCATACTGGTCATCAATAGTCCGGTAAGTACTGGGTCGGCATCCTGTTCCCGGGTAAGAGGGACATAGACGACGCGAATGCGCTCGCTGGGGTCCGCGTCTATGTCGAGCGCTGTCAACTCTTTGAGTGATCGGGCAATGCAGCGGCAATGTCCATTATGGGCAGCTGTCATCACATTGCCTTCTTTTAGCTGGGTGAACGGCTTACCTAGCTTTTCTTTCCAGATGGCGCCCAAGACGGCGTTCAACGTCGTGATGCTTTCGTGATATGCTTCCTGACTGGGCCACCCGGTATCGAGGATGAATAGTACTGGCGATCGCCGACTCCCCTTCGCGAGTAGTTGTGAAATCTCATTACGTTGGGTGATCGTGAGAGTGGGGTGATCGCGCGACGACCGCTCAGTGTCGCATCTGTCATCCGACGCGAGTTTCACTGGCAGCGGGTACGTGGAGATCGAGGCCGCTCCATGCGGAAATGTACCAGAATCAACAAGTGTCACTGCTTCTTTCGCTCCCATTTCAAGGGACAATACAGCAATTGGAACGGTCGAGCGGTAAGGTCCGACAGTTGTCGGTGTTTTGTAGTCGAGGTCCCCAAGCGCACTCTCAAGAGGGCTGGTCGAAGATTGGACTGGATGGCGATTGGCTGCCGATCCGGCAAACACCGCCGAATCAATGGAATACTCGAACTCGTTTGCGATGTAATTACGAGGATTGTCGCGGCCCCAATGCATAAGTGTTCGCCGAGGAATCGCGGGTATAATCATCACTCCCGGCCGCAGATCTTCTGCTTTTCTTAGGTGATTTTCGCTCAAGATGACAGGCAAGAGCAGCGTGTAAGTCTTTGGAAGATCGCTCTTGCCGAATCCATATTCACGGACGAAAATCTTGTCTAAGTTGTCTCCAAGGGTGACGATAACGGTGCGTTTCGGGCCATATCTGGCGACCGCGCTCAAGACTGAAAGATTATCGTGAGAGTCATCGTACGTTGTCTTAAGACGCACCCGCACTGATACGGTCGCAGGCTGGTCGTAAATAGACGACTGCGCCGCGGAATCACATGGATCGACGGTGCAGAGGAAAATGCAGACAATTGCCAGAACTCCCGGGCGAGACCAAAGCAGTGTTCGCTTCATTTTGTTCTCATGTTCAGCGTGACACTGGATCAATAACCCATGCACCTCTGCCATGGGTTGCCGCTACAATCTGTCTTCCGGTACTTAGCTTAAGACCGACAATTGCTGTACGTGGCAAGCCGGTGCCGTGCGGTTGCCAGGTTTTTCCTCGATCGGTCGAAACGAATACGCCCACATCGCTTGCTACATAGACATCGCTGGGGACATCTGGATCGATCAGGATCGAGTTGATTGGTGCATCGATCTGTACGGCCTCACCACCCGATTCAATGGACGGCGTGATGTCGTTCCATCGAAGGCCCTGATCGTCGGTTCTGAAGATGTGACCCAGACCAAACCCTTGAACAGCGAGGTACGCGATCTTCGGATTCTTTGGATCGATCGCAACTGCGGAGTATATGCGATTGGATGGCAGATTCGGTCGTTGAATCGAAAACCAATTATTTGCCGCGTTCGCCGCTAAGACATTCCTGTTGATAAAGACCTGGCTATCACCTGATTGGCTGTCGCTGGCAGCGGCGTACACGATACCCGGCGATGACTGCGATGAAGCGATGGCGGCTACGTAGCCGTTTGGTGCGAGGATCTTGCTGATTGGGCGCCATCCCTTGCCGGCACTCGACGGCACTGCCGGCCCCATCCAGACGCGTTGCGCCCCCAGGAGCACGTAATCCGGATTAGCATGCACCAACTCGTACGGAACATAGAATGCTGAGCTCTCCTTGATGGTATCCCTGTCCACTACTGTATTCCATGTCTTACCTGCATTGTCCGATCGGCAAAGAGAGACCTTGAACCGCTCCGTAAAGTACTGAGAGATATTTACTGCGCCCGCAGCCGTGAATCCACCGTCGCCTGTGAGCGTCGTTGGCCATGTTCCTGGAGCACTACCGATCGTTGTTCCATTGTCCTGCGAACCGCCCAGATAAGCTTGGCCGGAAGATGCAAGCGGCGTAACACTCGTGAACTGGATCGAGTTAATGTTCGAATTGAGGTTGATCCAGTTGACTCCGTCATCTTCGGTTCTCCACACTCCACCATCATTGCCCACGATCCAATTATCCGCATTCAGAAATATTGCAGCGTGTTGATCCGAGTGTACGTGGCGATCGGGGTGGGCGAGGCCGCCAGCCCAGTCGTAAGCCGATGTCAAATTCGCCCAAGTTAGCGGCGCGGCGGAATTGCTTCGCCAAATATCGATGCCGCCGGCTATCACGGTCCCGTTTGCCGGGGCCGCAACCCACTGATCATAGAAACCCTGACCGTCGAAGAGATCTGTGGGGGCCGGCAAGGGCTTCCAGCTCGCGCCGCCATCGTTAGAGAAAACCAAGCCCGTATCCCGATCACTGGGTTTTGACAGGTCGTAATTTCGCGGGTCGTTGTCCGCGAAATACCCAGCGCTAATAAGTGCGAAGAGGGTCACCTGCGCCCCCTGAGAGCGCGCGGCGAGAGAAGATCGATCGAAATTTAGCGCATTGACAGACGCCTGCACAAAAGGAGATGCCAGCCGCCGCCATTCGGTTCCGCCTTTCGGCAGTGCGTAAAATCCCAGACCCTGAATCGCGGCGTAGAATGTCTGCGTCAGCGGCTCATAGATCAAGTCGCTCGTGTTATACGGGCTCACAACGCCGCCCGCGACGTTCATAATCTTCCATGACTGCCCACCGTTATTGGACTCATAGATGCCGGTTTTCGATGAGGGCCTAGAGGCGACCGGAGAAGCCGATACGGCCGCAAGGATGTGACTCGGATTCGCAGCGTCAATCACAATCTTCGGAATTGCGACGCCGACGAATGGACCGTCGAGATTGAATTCCGCAGATGAGGTGAGGGCCACGGGAAGTCCAGCCCCTGTCGAAAGCGTCCAGTTGCGCCCACCGTCGACTGACTTGAGCACGCCGATTCCATAATAACTATCGCTCCCTTCATTTCCTTCACCAGTTCCAACGTAAATCACCGGCTCGCCAATCCGGCTTGTATCCAGCGCTATGCTACCCACCGCGAGGCTTGGCCACAGTGTGTCACTCAATGGCTCAAAAGTTGGCGTTGAAGACGTGAAATCCAATGCGCGCCAAAGCCCACCGTAAGCCGTACCGACATAAATAACGTGTTTTTGGTCGCGAGTATCCGCGGCCAGACTCGTGACGCGTCCCGTCACATTTCCCCAGTAGAGGCTGTGTACCGGTGAAGGACCGACTGCGACCCACGGCTCGAGAGCAGCTGCAAGTCCCGGTCGTGGCAATCGGTATACCTGCTGAATGGACTGCAGCAACCTTCTCGCGGGCGGCTGTTGAGATTCTGCCGCCGCCAGTCCAGGTCCAATGTAAACCCTGCGACCCGCCAGGAACCATTGAGAGCGTTGCGCGGGGCGGTCGCCGAGAGTCTCATCTGCACTCGGTTGCTGCCCCACGCGCGTGTTAGATGTGGGGTTCGTGCATGTGTCGGAACCCCCCATGTACGGTGCCATCAAAGACCAAGCCACGGCAGTCAGGCAAGCTACCCGCAACTGACCCAATTTTAGAGCGTTCATCTCGCACCTTCTAGAGTGGAAGTGCACGTATCGAGCGTGCTTAGATGCGCTATTGAGTCGCGCCTCCAAGCGGAATGCGCAGACTGACGCCGACGGCCGGTTGAACTACCCATACATCTTTGGTAAGCGGCGCGGTCGCCGGCGTGGCGCTGGAACCGAGGGGCTGACCGACCGTGAAGCCGCCGGTCAACTGCACGTCGCGCCCAAAATCCGCAAGCGGGCTGATAACGATGGAGCGCCAGGAAAAAGAGGGCCCAACGGCAAGGGCAACGGAACTGGTTGCCGGGGTGTAGCCCACGGCGCCGGTGATGAAAATGGCTGCCCTTTGCCGGCCCCAGATCATCTCCGGGCTGACACGAATATTGAAGGACGCATCGGGCACCACCGTGTAGGTCTTGTTTTGCTGGACAACCGGGGCACTCGCACTTTCCGTCTGGGCAGCCGTATAGCTGTGATATGGGGTCAACGGAACCAAGACGCCAGTCGAAAGTTCGAAATACGGCGCGGTTTCGTATTGAACCGTGAGCGTGACCACCGACGTCTTCTTTGCAACGTCGGCGAGATTGGCGAGAGTCGCACTGTTGTCATCGACAAACTTGTCGCCAGAGACCTGTTTGGCTATCTGCGTCAGCTTATTGGTTGTGTCTACATTGAAAACTTCCACCTGGTAGTTCTTGTCGGTGGGATTCAGATCGGTAATCGTGAGTGCCTGGTCCACATTCTGCGGAGGTGTGAAATCCGTGATGAACTTGATCAGCGCGTCTAGTTTCAGTTTGAGCTGATCCAGCACCGGCTGAGCCGTTTTCAGCGCATCCTTCAGCTTTGCTTGGTTGTCGTGCAGGGCGCCAAGCTGTTGCGCGGTAAGCTGTGCCGCAGAGGCCTGGATTTCGTTATCAAGGACCTTAATGCGGTCCACGTAGGCGTTATGGCCCGCGGGTGCGAAGTCGTCCCGCGCAGTTGTCAGGCCGGTTTGAATTTCGTTCTTCCAGGTGTTGCCGTCGAGCCAGGGCAGAGCTGCAACACTCTGGGGATCGCTGCAAACGGAGGAAGGTAGGGGCTGCAGAGCGGCGTGCAAAAGCTTCAAAGCATCTTTTGCGGGTCGCAGAGGATTGTTCATATCATCGGCTAGAGCAGCTTGCTCCTCCTTGATCCTCTCGAAGGGCGGCTTGGGAGGCGGGGAGACCGCGTTCGGTTGTGGACCTGGGGACGGGTTCGGTTGTTCCTCCGGAGGATTGGGCAGCGCGATGGTAAAGCTGCCCAGCGCCGCCGTCAGAGCGGTAAAACCGTTGGCAAACTCGTCGGGAGGCACCTGCGCCGTCACAGACTTCACATCGAGAGTTGCAGGGTTCTCGATGGCAGCCGGGTTTTTCAGAATGACAGTGATTTTTTTCTTTCGATTCATATAAATGGTGGGAGGGGTAATTGGCATTAAGCGGTTGATGACCAGCGTGCAGTCGCCATTGACGGCTTCGTAGGAACAGGTGGGCGCGACAGCGGCAGGAGGAGTGCATGCCGCCGGGAGCGGTGGGCTGGCCTGAACCTGATTCTGAGCCTGACCCATCGCGGTCAGGAACACAAGGTGAACCAACAACACTGACAGAATAGGAACTGAAGGAACGACGCGCATCATCCGCCTCCCAAAGCTTCCGGAGTTACCGGTAAATTGAGCTCGATTGGGGAAAGCTAAGCAAAATCGAGTGTCACTCTCTTAAAGCGCGGACTCTCGATAAAGAGGGACACGCGGGTCTCAATAAACCAATGCTACGATTCGTCGTTCCGACCGTCTTCCGGTGTTTTCCGATCCGTATAGAAGTGAACAAAACAGCCGAAGAGAACGCATGTACGGATGTATTGAGGTCGGGCTCCGCGAGCGCTTTGGCGTCTTCCAAAGAGCGCGGCGCAACTACGACGCAGAGTCGCACCCTCCTAATAGGTTTGTAGATGAAGCATGTCGGTGTCGGTAAACATCTGTCCCTCTGGCACACCTCTGTAGCCGCCGAGATACTCTGCGATGCTCCAGTCGCTATCGGCCGGAGTTTTCCCCCGAAGATAGTTCATTGCTGTTCCTCGCCATTGCGAGAAGGTGGTTGGTCCTTGACTTCCTAGAGACAAGCTGCTTTGAGCGTCCGCGGCCTCCGGGAATGCGGCAAAACCGTGGCATACCGCACAGTTAAGGTTGCGGTTGTTGAGCTGTGGTCCTTCGAGGTAGGGATTGAAAAACGGTGGGATCTCACCCCCCGGCATTACAGGTTTCTGCATTCCTCCAACGTAGTGACTCCAGTTCGAAGGCAAATTGCATGGTTCCTGGCCCGGGTAGCACGGGGGATTGCCGCATGGGCCACCCTGGGGTCCGCCCGGGGCGCCTTGCCACCAGAATGTGGCCCAGTTCCACCCCCCCAGGCCGTCTGCTTGTTTCGCGATCACATGGAATGCCAACAGGACAGCTATGCGTCCCGGTGCGGCATTCTCCTTGTCGGTTTGATACCGCTCAAAATTCGCTCTGTCTAACACGACGTAGAAAAAGCAACCCAGCGGGATCAGTTCGCGGGGGCTTCTGTTGTTGCAGGAAGTATTCGTCAGATCTATTAGTTTGCGCGGGAACAGATTGTTCGGCGTCCCCGGGTGGTCAGGGAAGAACGGTCCTCCGCTTGGATCGTAGAGCCGAACCGCGGCTATGGATCGGGTGTTAGGCGGTGAAACACGCGGCGATAAGACGATGGCCCAAAAGGGCCGTGCAATGATCGACCCGTCGGGGAATTGGATCGAATGACTGCCGCGGCTCCCCGCTTTTATTAACGCGCTGACATAGTTTGCCGCGGAGAAGTTGAACCATACCGAATGATCAAAGATCGCATAAGCCGTCCCCGCGGGCGCATGCCGACTCCCGATGCCCTGCTGAACCTTTGATCGACCACTACACGCTTCCGAAATCAGCTCACATCGCGGAGCCCAGCCCGAAAAGTTCTGTAAAGCCGCGCGCGCAAACGTGAGGAACGGCTCCCTCAGAGGAATCGTCGGGGCGTCGGGGAGCCTTGAAGAGGGTTCGACAGCTGCAAGTCTCCAAATTAAGCCGAACGCCGTCACGAAACATGCCACGGCAGCTAGCTTTGCGACTTTCTGTCTCGTCATCGTACTCCTCAGCCGCATTATGGGCTGCGTGTGACTCTTGATCTATTTATTGAATTTCAGGACTGTACACATTCCTAAGCACACGTGCGCGCCATACCCAAGAATGGGAATCCCCTGTTGGACGTAATCATTCGCGGACGCCGCCACTTCGTCAGCGTTGCGGGCGAATTCCCAGACATCTTTTACGTGTTGAAGTTCGAGCGGTTTGAGCAGGTCGGCAACCTCCCTGAGATCGACAAAATTCACGACATGCTGACCAGCGCCTGCCGTTCTCGCTTCTGCCAGCTCTGTGTCCGTCGATACCGCTCTTGTCGTCGGGTTGGTTAGCAAAGAATTGGTGTTCAGCAAAAGCCAAAGCACAAGCAGAGCTTTTTGCTTTTCCTGATCAACAGCCTGACCTTCTACATGTAGCAGATTGATGGCTGGCATGGTGAGTATTTCTCCTTGTTGTGATAGTGACTTCTTCAACATAGAACGACAGCGCCATTACCGATGCGAGCTGGCGTTGTGAGAAATGGAATACCGAATGTTATGTGCAACCTTATCTCCGAGTGCGCTAAAAGCCATCCGGGCAGCTCGCGCGTTCTCATTATCAACCTGAAGAAGCGAAGCCAGATCGCAGTAAGAAACGAGCTGGTCTCGAAAAATGCCAGGAAGTGGCTGAATGGGTTGAATCCAGACCAGATTCGGTCGGAGCGCGGTAAGGCCATAGACTTGCATGGCTTCTGCCAGCGCCATCTTTTGCCGTCTCGCATCGGTCAAGTGAGCGGCGGATAGTCGCAACGCGCGCGCGAGGTATTCCTGACCTGCCGCGGGAGCTTCCATCCGAGAGGCTTTCCTGAACTGGACCAGCGCGTTCTGGTAGTCGCCCTTTGCGAGCAGCACTTCTCCATCGAGACGCAGGCGTGCGATCGTGGAAATCTCCTCCGGCGTATGGGGAAGGATGTTCGCGACCTCGAGGAGTTCACGCAGGAGAGACGGTCGGGCGGAACCAGGCGCGCGAAGCCAAGCCGTTCCGAGTGAAGTGCTGGCCCCGAGCAATCTCACCGGGCTAGCATCAAGCGCGAGCGCAGCGCGTATATCGCGCAAGCAAAGCTGATAGTTACCTGCTCGAGCTTCCAGATAGCTGCGTGCAATAAGCTTCTCGGAAAGGTTGGCAAAGAAACCGTTTTGCCGGTCAACTTCCATGCCAGCGGTAAGCGATGCATCCGCCTGCTCAGGTTTGCCAAGGTCCGCCTGCGCTTCCGCTAACTGCAGGTAGCGCCAGGAGGAGTCTTCTACTGCCCTGGACTGCCGGATGGCCTCGAACGCGGCCAGTGCACCAGGATAATCTCCCTTAAGGAAACGAACGACGCCGATGAGGTAATTAGAGATGCCGAGTTCACCCTGACTTGACAGCACGGATGCCCAATGAAGCGCTTCAGAAAAGTTTCGTGCGGCGATCGCCGCTCTTCCGAGTTCGAATGGTGCGTTGCTACGCGAGGGGTCGATGGAATAAGCCTTCTGCAGAACGGTTATCGCCTCATCTGTACGGTCCATTAGCACCAGAGGATAACCGCGAAAATTCCATCCGATGTAATCATTCTGGTAATACTCCGAATAATCACGATACGCAGCTTCGGCTGCTTCAAAGTCAAATGAGTCGTAGGCGAATTCTCCCTGAATGCGATCAATTTCCTTCCGGGTTAGCCTGCTTGTTTGGTTCAAGTCGAGGGCACGCCGATAGGAATCGTAGCCTTGCTCATAGTGGCCGGTCGCCACCAATAGATCGCCGAGGCGCGCAAATGCTGTCGCAAATTCCGGATCGAGCCGCACTGCATTCTGCAGAGCGTCCACCGCGCGATTGGTTTGCTCCTCGCCCTGCAATCGTTCGGCCCTGATATATTCCTCGAGCGCTTCCCAACTGCTTGTCGTCGCATCTTCCGGCGGCACATCGAGCCGGGCGATGTCGTTGGCCGACTCACCGACTTCATGGCGAATCCAATCGCTGGAGTTGCGAACGGCGCGTAGGAGATCCTGCGGGATTTGTCCCGACGCGGGTTGCGGTGCCGACCAAGCAAAGCTATTGGTCCAGTGATTGCGGTAGCGGCTGGGAGTGTTGTCCGGTTGCTGAATATCGATATCGAGTCTGAAGTCTCTCCCCTCCCTGGAAACCGTAGGGAAGATCGCGCGCACCGCCCCACCCCGCATGGCTATTTCGCGCGCAACCGGCTCAGTTATCGGCGTTTCCGGAGCCTTCGTCATCTGCTGCAAAATGTCCCCCACGCGGCTTCGATCCAGTAGAGTGATATGCGCCGACTGAGTCAGTCCCGCTTGGATAAGTTCCGTCAGATTATCGAGAGAATGGTCGCCAGTCGCATTGCGCACCGGAGCCAGATAGATCAATGCCCCGGCAGTGACACTTGACTGTGCCTTCCACTGGTAGTAGCGGAAACCCGTCGCAAGAAGGGCCAAGGCAACGCAGATGGCAGCCACGATGGCTCCCCATTTGCTTCGGGGATAGCTGCGCGCTGCCTCGGCAGCTCTCCGCACAGCCGGCAAACGGGACTGGCCGCCTTCCAGGACTTTAACGGCATCGGCAGCAGCCGGAAAGCGCTCGGCCGGATCAAGGTGCAAACATCCCTGAATCACCTTTTCCCATGCGGCCGACACTTCGGCCACGACGGCCTGAGCCGAAGGAGTCCTCCCATTCAGCCTTTGTGCGATGCCGCTCAGAAGGCTCGACGGTGGGAACGCTCGCGCCCCGGTGATCATTTCAAACAGCACTAAACCGAATGCGTAGACATCGGTGGCAGCGGAGACCGACCCATTCTCTAACTGTTCTGGGGCCATATAGCAGAGCGTCCCGATAGGCCGGGCAAGGCTGGTCGGTGACGACAACTCTGCTTCCATCTGCACCGGATCCAATCGCGCCAGACCGAAGTCGGTAATCACCACGCGAGTGCATGCCTGTGCCCCGCGCTTTCCAACTACCAAATGGATATTGGCTGGCTTAATGTCCCGATGGATGACACCAATGTCGTGCGCGGCATCAAGTCCGGCTGCCATTTGGCGGGCAATCTCTAGGCTCTCTTCAGGAGACAGGGCGCCCGCTCGCTGAATGCGGTCGGCCAGCGTTTCGCCATTGAGGAACTCCATAGTCAAATACAGAAGCTCAGCGGAGGAGCCATCAGAGCAGACCAGAGTTTCGCGATTCAGGTCGTAAATGCGGCAGATATTCGGGTGGGTAATCCGGCGCGCCAGCCGCACCTCCTGGCGAAATCGCGCTACCGCTTCCGGATGGGACGCGATCTCCGGCCGAATGACTTTCAGCGCCACTGAGACCCTTAGTTCCCGGTCTCGGGCTTCGTATACTTGGCCCATTCCCCCTTCGCCTACAAGGCGAAGGATTGAGAATCTCTTATCCAACAAAGTTCCTGGCCGCAGCGCAGGCTCACTCGACCGAATCCTGTGAGGTGCCGAGTTGTCAATCAGCGGTGATTCAAGGTAGCGGGAGTCCGCAGCCTCGTCCGCCTGAAGGAGCCGCTCAACTTCGAATTGCAGATCGACGTCGCCGTTTGATTCGGCAACAACAAAGGGTTTTCGATCGCTGGCAGGCAAATCCAGCGCCGCGTGGAAGATTCGGTTCACCACTTTCCAGCGTGACGAATCCATGGGGACGGACCGTGTCGTCCGTGAAATTTCGATACAGGGGGGTACTAGTTAAGCTCCTTATACAACCACGCCTTGGCAATGCGCCAGTCTCTTTTCACGGTGCGAGCTGAGATACCCAAGGCCGCTCCCGCTTCTTCTTCCGTCATTCCGGCAAAGAAACGCAGTTCGACGATTTTCGCTTGCCGCGCATCGAGCGCGTTTAGCCGGACTAGTGCTTCATCCAGCGCCAGAATCTCCGGTGCGCGTTCAGGCGAGGGCAGAACCGCCTCGTCAATGGTTACCGCATCCCAACTGTCGCCGCGCTTCCGAGCGTGGCTGGCTCGCGCATGGTCCACCAGAATACGCCGCATCACCGTGGCGCATACTGCAAAGAAATGTGAGCGGCTCTGCCAATCCATCTCCGGCAGCTTGGCCAGCCGAAGCCATGCTTCGTGCACCAGCGCTGTGGGTTCCAGGGTGTGCTGCGGACTCTCGTGTCGCAGATAGCTGGCCGCGATGCGCCGCAGCTCGCGGTAGACAAGAGGTATCAGTTGAGCCTCGGCTTGACGATTCCCGTGCTTTAGCTCGTACAGAAGACGCGTGACTTCGCCTGGGGCGGTTTGCACAGGTACCTCAGCTCGGACCGCGGGAACGATTTCCTCTTTATATTGCACTGATTTCGCTGATGAGGAGTCCGATTTTATTGAAACTTTCGGTCGGTCTGCCATTGCCAGTAGCCGTTTTAGCCTTAATGACCCAGCAGCAGCCCGTGGTTCCCCAGCTGCTTGGCCGGTTGGTTGTCTTCGCAATTGACTGCCCGTATGGGTACCACCAATTGGTTATGCTGTCGCGGCGACGAAGCGCTCAATGCGAGCCCTGAAAACACTCCCTGTCCCCTCCCGCGCCCTCTTTACGCCTTAGTGAGCAAAGAACCTGGAAGTGCACGGCTGCCCGATGCTCAGGTTCTAGGAAATCTCATGTGACAAACAGGAGGTCACTATGCAAACCCGGCTCAAGATCAGGAAGCTGCTCTGTCTCATCTTCGCTCTGCTGGCTACAGTCTCGGTTTTTACCCCACTCGCAGAGGCAGAACCGGCATGGCAAGATGTCAATGGTGTCTGGTGGAACAACATGTGCCGCGCACCTTCCGGTGCGTGGTGGCTCTACCCCGTCGGAAACGCACAGCCTGTAGGCACCGCCTGCACAATCCCCTCTACAGGCGAGATTGGAACCGTAACCATGAGGTAGGTACAAGCTCCGGTCCATCAGGTGACTGAGATTGCGTGATGGACCGGAATCCGCTCTCGGGTTGAAGTGGCTCGCGGAATGCCTAGGGAGAAGACGAAAAGGGCGCAAGCAGCCGGGACCGAATCTTTCACATTCTGTTACACCATGCACAGTCTAATCAATATAGAGCATTGATAATAAATCATTTATCGGCAGACGCAGCGGACTTAAAATTCGCAGGCCGCAAGGCCGTGGGGGTTCAAGTCCCTCTCCGGGCACCATCAAGAATTCCGCCAAAAGTGCCTTCCAAGTGGGCTCGGTTTTCCTGTGGAAGACAAGTCGTGGCAGACGCAGCGGACATTGCGTCTTATCGAGTACGAGTAAAAAAACTTATCGCACTGAAAATGATGTAGTTAAGTGAAGATTGCCCAAGTGGGTTATGACTTGCGCAATCGCTGCACATTTTCCTCTGTACTGGTGTCGGTTCCGACACCTACTCCACTGCGGATGTCCGAAAGACACTGAGAGACCAATCCCTGAGGAAGCTGGTCTCAAAACCGCATCAGCTACACAGTTCCGCTGGGGCCGTCTCCAGCTCCAGGGCCAGCAGCAGACCCTGGAACTCCGCCATCGTCTCGACAGCATGGGCTTCTACAAACTCTCTCGCCTCGAACTCCGTAGCTTCGGGAAAGAAGCGCCGATACAGCTCGTACTTCTGCGAGTCGGAGGCTTCGCCGAGATAGAGCTTGTAGTCGATGCGTCCAGGCCGCAACAGCGCAGGATCCAGAGCCTCGGCGGCGTTCGTCGTCATCACGAAGGCGACGTTGGACGGAGCGTGAAAGCCATCCAGCACATTCAGAAGGCCGGACAGTGTAACGCCACCGGGATCCTGCTTTGGCTCGACGGCCGTCGCGGTCGCAACCTGAGCTGGTTTCGCAGCTGAAAGCTCGGCTCGGCGATTGCCCGCCTTCATGCAGTCGATGTCCTCGAAGAGGATGATCGAGTTCTCCGGAACCGAGTTCATCGCGCCCTTCAATGTGCGGTCGTTCATCTCGGTGAGGTTCACAATGTAAATGGACATGCCGAACTTCGCTCCGATCGCCGAGACTAGCGAGGTCTTGCCAGTGCCCGGCGGACCATAGAGAAGATACCCACGATGGTAGGGCACGCCGAGGCGCGCGTAGCGGCTGCGCGAGGCGCGGAAACGCTTCAGGTCCTCCATCAGATGCTCCTTCTCGCCGGGCTTCAGCAGCACGGAGTCGAGCGAGCGCGGCGCATAGGCGGCGACATAGTCCCATCCGTCGTCGTAGAGATAGAGATAGGACGCGCAGCGGTGCTTGCGGCGATTGCAGGCGACGACTTCGTCGACAAACGCCTTGAGAAACTTTCTGTCGCGGCCAATGGTCTGGAAGGTGAGCGACTCCATGCGGCGTTGGCTCGTGCCCTTGCTTTCCTCGCTGCGGTAGAACCAAACCCAGAAAGGCCGGCCGGCTCGCCAGAACCAGTGGCGGCCCGGTGCGGGAATCAGGGCGAGTTCAGCCCCACGGAGAGTCGTGTCCAGATCGACACGGCGGACACGCTTCAGGAACTCCTGTTCGAGAAACCACTCCTTTACCCAGTCAAATGCGTCGTCGTCATCCTTGACGGTGACGGTCATCGTTGACTGCGCCTCAAGCCACCGCCAAAGGCGCATTGGCACGGAACGCAGAAAGACCCCGATGCTGCCCAGGATCATGAGCAGCAGGCCGCCGGAGGCGAACTGGTTCTGGCCATCGAGGATGTGCTTCAGAAACGCGGACATTGCTTTGCTTTCTAACCGGCTCACAGCCGGAGGTTATGGTGTTGTCATTTACCGTCCCATCCCACTGCATCCATCGCCGGTGTCGGCACCTCGCCGCGGACCTCGTGCAACATTTCCCTGAGTGGCAGCAATGGCTCCTTACCTGCGATCTGCCGCGTCATCAGCCGGTGAACCAGGAGAACATTGACCGCTGCGCTGAGGTTCAGACAGAAGTGCGCCGGGATGTGCACGAACCGGTGGCAGAATCGCTGGATCACCTGAGGAACGCTGCCGTCCTCCGGTCCGAAGATGTAGACCGCGTTCTCCGGATGCTCGAAAAGCGTGAGCGGTTCGCTGTTCTCGTACACCTCAACGCAAACGGGTGTGCAGTCGCCAAACAACTCGAACGGTCGCTGATGGTTGAGAAACTGCACTTGCTTGTACCCTTTCATCCGCTCTTCGCGTGGCAAACGCTCATACTGGGATAGCTGAATCCGTGACCCTGTCCACACAAGCGCATCCACGCCGAAACAGGAACACGCACGAATAGCGGCTCCCACGTTGTGGGGATACTTCGGGTTGATGAAAACTACTCCGGGCGCGTTCAATATAGATTCCTCCCTTCACCAGGACGCACTGCGGCGAAGAATCCCACCGCGAGTCAAGAACCGCGAAAGAGATTTCCGTGAGCAGCAGAAACTGGTGCGTCGGCGCAAATCACCGCACGCTGTGAATGCACATGAGTGCCGCGACGTGAGCGATCTGAGTTATGCGGGGTAGTCGAGGAACCGCGTTAGCGCGGACGAAGCGACGCCCCGTAGGTCAGCCGATTAGTCGGCCGATACTGCCGGTTGCGCGAGTTGTTTTCGAGAACCGCCATTTGGGCGTCCTTTCTTCAGAATGCTGTTACAAGATGCCATGATTTAGGAAATTCTGCAATCCAAAAAAAGCCAGGAACATACACGCTGGCGCCCTGTCTTGTAAGGTTCGATCGAGTTGTCCGAGGTTAGGCTACCCGCTCTTTCGGACGACCCACGTGGTCATCGAGCGCTGATTCTGGACGACCGTCATCTTGAGCGGGTCGGCGAGTTCGCCCAGTCGGTCGGTGTAGGAGCGGAGCATCCCTTCGTCGGCCAGATACCGACTCGAACCGTCGGGTAGTTTGCAGCGCCGCCCCTCGATTCGTTCCACCTGGTCCTCGATCCCAATTGAGGATGCGAGCCGGCAGAAGAAGAGGCCACCGGGTTTCAGCACTCGCCACGAACCGAGAAGCATCGACTCGAAGTGCGCGTCGTCTCGTGCGAAGTGGAGGACCGCGCTGCTGATGACGACGTCGGCGCAGCCATCATCGAACGACAGGTGCTCCACCGCTTCAGCCCGAAAATTTGACGGCGGCAGATGCGGAGCCAGCTGGCGCGCCATACTGCGCACCTTATCCACTTCCTGCGCGTCGGCGTCCGCGGCATAAACTTCATACCCTTCGCGCAGCAAGTAGATTAGATTCCGCCCGGAACCGCACCCGGCATCCAGAATCCGCATCCCGGGCAGGATGCGCCCTCTCAGCAACTGATCGAAAAGATAAATGTCGATTGAGCCGAATTGTTCCTGCAGTGTGAACATAAACGTCTGACCACGATAACATCGCGACGAACTCGCCCGGCTGGATCATCTGCAATCAGAATTCTCCACTCGCGAGAGCGTACCTGCACGATGACGACAATCCGCCTTGAGCGATTGAAGAGGGAGGGACTGCCGTAACAGTCCCCCTCTTCGGAGTTCAATCTTTGTAAGGATCGAACTCGTTCGCGCCCGCCATGGCGACGCCAACGGGCGTGAGTGTGTGCAGGATACGCACACTCGGATTGTGAGCCGCCAGCACTTCGTTCAGGCGCTTGTAGCAGTGCGGCGACTCATCGACACCGGCGCCGCGCAGCTCCACGCGAGCCTCCGTCACGCGAGCGTTCATCATCTCGCGCGTGATCTTCGGCGCACGCTTCACCTCACCGGTCTTGCGATCGATGAGCCCGGTCGCCTCACGGCGTCCCATCACGCGGCCGGCGCCGTGCACGGTGGAGTACAGAGCCATCTTCGACTCCTCGCTGTCGACGCCTTCGAGAATCACCGCCGGCTCCGCCATCGTGCCGCCCACGAACCCCTTCTGACCGGGGAACGCGGGCGTAGCGCCCTTGCGCACGACCCAGTACAGTTCGCCATCGTGTTCCTCGCGCCAGGCGAAGTTGTGGTGATTGTGCACGCTCTCGACGATCGTCGCGCCCAGCAGCTTCGCCACGCGATCGCACACCCAGTCGCGTCCGGCGTAGGCGTACTCGCCGGCCAGCGTCATGGCGCGGATGTACTGTTCTCCGAGATCGCTCGACGCAGAAAGGACGCAGGGCTCTACCTCCATGCCGTCCTTTGCGCCGGCAGCCTTCAGAAACCAGGTCGCAACGCCATGACCGAAGCCACGCGAACCGAAGTGCACGCCAATCCACACGCGGTCCTCCTCGTCGGTGAACAGATCGACGTAGTGGTTGCCGGAACCGATGGTGCCCAGCTGATTCTCAGCCTTCTGGCGCAGAGGACGCGTTGCGTCGAGTTCCCAGCCAGCATGATCGCGCTCGAAGATGGCGTGCTCGACCTTTTCGGCATTCTTGCGGCCAACACCGAAGCTCAACGTCGCCCAGATCTCGTCCATGACCAGATCGATCTTCGCGCGCAGTTCGTCGCCCGGCATGTCGAGACGCACGGCCTTGTTGCCGCAGGCGATATCGAAGCCCACGCCCGAGGGGCTGATCGCATCCTTCCAGGCGATCACTCCGCCAATGGGGACCGCATAGCCGAGGTGTCCATCGGCCATCAGAGCAGCGCGATCCGCCAGCGCCGCACAGGTGCGAATCTGGCCCAGCGTCTTGTCTTCGTGCTCTCCCCACACAGGGATGTTGTCCAGCATCTTCATCGTCTTGCTCTGCTTTCTTCGCCGCCACCGGTGCTCCGGCCTGCAGCGAGGCTCCTGTGATTTCTGTGATCAGGTCATGGCGTCCTGCGTCTCGCCGCGATTGCGCCGCAACGCGATATGGGCGATCTCGATTCGCGGTTGCACTGCGTGCCGTTGAAAGGCGATCATCTTTGCCGAGGGCACCGGCTCCACGGATCTGGCTGGGGCAGCGGATCGGTGCGTCGCAGCCAACCGTTGCAGAACCGACCACAGATCGGCGTCGAAGGAATAGTGCTTCTTGGCGGTCTCCTTTCTTAGGGTGAAAGAATAAGAGTCGAGCAAAAAGCAAAAGCCCCGGCTTGTCGGCCGGGGCTCGTAGAGAAAATCCTGAAAAGGAGTTATCTCATGCGAAGCCCCCGGCCCTGAGCGTCGACGAGCAGCCGCGCGATTTCCGGTTTGCCGGAATTAGGGTGCTGCTGGCGAATTGGGCTTTGGAGTCGCATGAATAACTCACTTGTGGAGCTTCTATCTCAGCATAGTTCCGCGAGTTTGGCAAGACTTCATGCCCTACACTGAAGTGCAATGCTCCTGACGCTGACAACCACACACGAGCCGGCAACCGACCTGGGGTACCTGCTCCACAAGAATCCGGCGCGCATGCAGACCGAGGAGCTGTCCTTCGGGAAGGTGCACGTTTTCTACTCAGAGGCTGACCATAAGCGGTGCACCGCGGCGGTCCTGCTGGAGGTTGATCCGGTAGGCTTGGTGCGGGGCCGTCGGGGTCCAGCCGGCGAGGGCGGGCAACTCCAGCAGTATGTGAATGACCGTCCGTATGCGGCGAATTCGTTTATGAGCGTCGCCATCGGCCGCATGTTTGCGACCGCCATGGGCGGGAAGAGCAAAGAGCGGCAGAGTCTTGCCGAGACGCCCATTCCTCTCGAGGCGAAGTTGCCGGTGATCGCGGCCCGCGGTGGCGAGGATCTGGTTCGCCGCCTCTTTGATCCTCTTAGTTATACCGTCGCCGTCGAAGCTCTCCCGCTGGACGAGAAGTTCCCGGCGTGGGGAGAGTCGCCTTACGTTTCTCTCCGACTCTCTGCGACCGTCACTCTGCAGACGTTGTTGACGCATCTGTACGTGCTGATCCCGGTTCTCGACAACGAAAAGCACTACTGGGTTGGCGAAGACGAGATTGAGAAGCTGCTGAAGCGTGGCGAGGGCTGGCTGGGCCAGCACCCCGAGAAGGAATTGATCGTCGCGCGCTATCTCAAGCGCCAGCGCAGTCTGACGCGCGAGGCGCTGGAACGGCTGGCGGAAGAAGCTCCTCCTGAAGAAGAAACGCAGGCCACGGCAGGAGATGAAGAGGAGCAGAAGGTCGAGCGGCCGCTGGGATTGCACGAGCAGCGTATTGGGACCGTTCTGTCCGTGCTACGCGGGATAGGAGCGAAAACGATTCTCGATCTCGGTTGTGGCGAAGGCAAACTACTCCGTCACCTGATCGGCGACGCTCAGTTCGAGAAGGTCCTCGGCATGGACGTATCGTGGCGATCGATTGAGATTGCCAGCGACCGCCTGAAACTGAAGCAACTCCCTGAACGCCAGCGTGCCCGCATCGATCTCGTTCAGGGATCCCTGATGTATCGCGACAAGCGACTGAACGGATTCGACGCGGCTGCCGTTATCGAGGTGATTGAGCATCTCGACGCCGCTCGCCTGGCAGCATTCGAGCGGGTCCTGTTCGAATTTGCCAAGCCGGCACACGTAATCATCACAACGCCGAACGCGGAGTACAACGCGCTCTTCCCGACTCTCCCCGCTGGACATTTCCGGCATCGCGATCACCGGTTCGAGTGGTCGCGCGCTGAATTCTCAACCTGGGCAGAGCGCCTCGCTGGCGAATTTGGATATAAGGTGCGCATCCAGCCGATCGGCCCCGAGGACCCGGTCCACGGCGCCCCAACACAAATGGGAATCTTCGAACGTGCATGAAAGTCTAAAAACGCGGCCCGAACTCATCGTTCCCGTCGGAACGCAGGTTGTTCTTCGTTTCGAAGTTGATGTATCCGGAGAGTCGGATCAGTTTCAGAAAGGAACCGTAGCGGAGATCGTCCGCGCTCCGCTGGATTCTACCCATTCGTATGGCCTGCGTTGCGCAGATGGGCGTGTGCTGAATCTCCAGCGCCACGAATTCTCGATTTTGAAGCAGGTGAAATCCGGGCCGGTCGGCGACCCTGCACACGTGCTCGCTGAATACGATCTCCACCGATTCGTGATTTACCAGTGCGTGGTTGGTTCGCGCGCTTACGGTCTCAGCCGCGACGAATCCGATATCGATCGCCGGGGAATCTATCTGCCGCCGGCGGACCTGCACTGGTCGATCTATGGTGTGCCGGAACAGCTGGAGGATCGGGATACGGACGAATGCTACTGGGAACTCCAGAAGTTCATGGTTCTGGCGCTGAAGGCGAACCCCAACATTCTTGAGTGCCTGTACACCCCGATTGTCGAGAAGACCTCAGAGATCAGCGACAGCCTGCTGGCTCGCAGGGAAATCTTCCTGTCGAAGCTCGTCTACCAGACCTACAACGGCTATGTGATGTCGCAGTTCCGCAAACTTGAGCAGGATCTGCGCAACCACGAAGAGCCGTCATGGAAGCATGCAATGCATCTGATCCGGCTGCTCCTTCAGGGGATCTCCATCCTGAATGAGCAGCGTGTGCCGGTAAGCGTCGAAAGCCATCGCGCTGAGCTTCTTTCTATTCGCGATGGCAAGATGAGCTGGGACGAGGTGAATCGCTGGCGCCTCACCCTCCATCGCGAATTTGAAGATGCATATCGCGAAACGAAGCTTCCGGACTCGCCGGACTATGCGGAAGCCAATCGACTCTTGATCTGGGGGCGTCACAGGATGGTGGAGGTGGCCCTGTGATTCCAGATCGGATTCGTGCGGCGGTCCGTGAGCATCCGTATCCGCTTATGTTTGCCACCGTCAGCGGCGCTCATCTGTATGGCTTTCCTTCGGCGGATTCCGACTGGGACCTTCGCGGCGCTCATATCCTGCCAGCGTCGGAAGTCCTCGGGCTGCATCCAGTGCGAGAGACGATCGAACAATCCGAGCGATCGAGCATTGAACTCGATCTCGTCACCCACGATGTTCGGAAATTTTTCTGGCTGCTTCTCAAACCGAACGGCTACGTCTTGGAACAGCTCTATTCGCCGTTGATCGTCGAGGCGCGACCGGAACATGAAGAGCTGAAGCGAATCGCCCGCGGATGCATTACCCGCTTCCACGTCCACCACTATCTTGGCTTCGCCGCGAATCAGTGGAAGCTTTTTCAAAAGGAAGATCCTCCTCGCGTGAAGCCGCTGCTCTATGTTTTTCGCGTGCTGTTGACCGGGATCCACCTGATGCAGACCGGGGAGATCGAAGCCAACCTTAGGGTTCTGAATCAGGAGTTCAATTTGCCGTTCATTCCGGAACTGATCACGCGAAAGACGAGTGGCGCAGAGCACGAGCAACTCGAAACTAATGAAATGGCCTTTTTCGAAGAGCAGTATGGCTCACTGGAGTTGAGGCTAAAGGAATCCGGAGAACGAACATCGCTGCCCGCTGAACCCGTGGGCCGGGCCGAGTTAAGCGATCTTTTGGTACGTCTTCGCATGAAAACAGTCGGAACAATAGCTTCCACCGCAACGGCAGTTGATAGCGAGCAATGAAAATCCAAATTCCTGAACTCTCTCTCGTCCTTCTCATCGGCCCCTCCGGCTGCGGCAAATCCTCGTTCGCCAGGAAGCATTTTCTCCCGACGGAAGTGATCTCGTCCGATTATTGTCGTGGGCTGGTCTCCGACGACGAGAACGATCAGGCGGCCACGGGCGACGCCTTCGATCTGGTGCATGCCATCGCTCGGAAGCGGCTTGGACGCGGACGCATGACCGTCATCGATGCTACGAACGTCCAGCCCGAGTCACGGAAGCCGTTGGTCGAGTTGGCGCGCGAGTATCACGTGTTCCCGGTTGCGATCGTCTTCGATCTGCCGGAAAAGCTCTGCCAGGAACGCAATGCGAACCGGCCCGATCGTCAGTTCGGACCCCATGTCGTCCGCAACCAGGCGCAGCAGATGCGCCGCTCCCTGCGTGGTCTCGAACGCGAAGGATTCCGCTACAACTTCCGTCTGTCTTCACCCGAAGAGGTGGAGGCAGCAACCATCGAACGGCAGCCTCTCTGGAACAACCGCCGCGAAGAGCACGGGCCCTTCGACATCATCGGCGATGTGCATGGCTGTCTTGACGAACTGCTCGAACTGCTGGCACAGCTTGGCTACCAGGTGGAAAGGCGGGATGGAAGCTTCCATGTAACGCCACCCGATGGGCGAAAGCTGGTCTTTGTTGGCGACCTCGTCGACCGCGGCCCCTCAACGCCCGATGTGTTGCGTCTCGCGATGAACATGGTCAGCACGGGGCAGGCCTTCTGCGTTCCCGGCAACCACGACATAAAACTGGTGAAGGCGCTGAAAGGCCGCGACGTGCAACTGACACATGGGCTGGCGGAGTCCATGCATCAGCTTCGCGAACAGCCCGATGAATTCCGCACGAGCGCTGCGAAATTCCTCGACGGGCTCATCAGCCACTATGTCTTCGACGACGGCAAGCTGGTGGTCGCCCACGCGGGGCTGAAGGAATCGATGCAGGGGCGCGGCTCGGGGAAGGTGCGGGACTTCGCTCTATACGGCGAAACCACAGGTGAAACAGACGAATTCGGTTTGCCGGTTCGGTACAACTGGTCGCTCGATTATCGCGGCAAGGCGATGGTGGTCTACGGGCACACTCCGGTTCCGGAGCCGCTCTGGCTCAACAACACCGTGAACATCGACACAGGCTGCGTTTTCGGTGGCAGGCTCTCGGCATTGCGTTATCCGGAGCGAGAGATTGTCTCGGTCCCGGCGCATGCGGTCTATTACGAATCGCGCAAGCCTTTCCTGCCCGCGGAAGCCATTGCCGAACGGGCAGCACAGCATGCGGCCGACGACGTTCTTGACATCGAGGACGTTGTCGGTAAGCGCATTGTCGACACCCGACTCGTCTCGAGGATCACGATCCGCGAGGAGAACGCGATGGCGGCGCTTGAGGTGATGAGCCGGTTCGCCGTCGATCCGAAATGGCTGATCTACCTGCCGCCGACAATGTCGCCGTCCGAGACGTCGAAGCTCCCCGGCCTGCTCGAACATCCGCAGGAGGCGCTCGCCTACTACCGGCACGAAGGCATTCCCCACGTCGTTTGCGAGCAGAAGCACATGGGCTCGCGCGCGGTCGTCATCGTATGCCGGGACGAAGATGTTTCGGTGAAACGCTTCGGCGTGATCGAGCCGGCGACCGGCGTCGTCTACACGCGGACGGGACGGCCTTTCTTCTCGGATTCGAAGCTGGAGCGGGAATTCCTCGAAAGAGCCCGGCAGGCTGTTGGCACAGCGGGCCTCTGGGAAGAGCTCAACACGGATTGGCTATGCCTCGACTGCGAGCTGATGCCCTGGTCTGTGAAGGCTCAGGAGCTACTACGCCAACAGTACGCACCCGCGGGAACGGCAGGCGTCCACGCGTTGTCCGCTGCGAAGGAGGCGCTGGATCAGGCCCGAGAGCGGGTCGAGTCGATCGGAGACCTTGCGGCCCGGACGGAGGTGCGTCTGGGGGCGCTCGCGAAATATCGCGATGAATACCGGCGTTACTGCTGGCCGGTCTCGGCCATCGCCGATCTGAAGCTAGCGCCTTTCCACATTCTCGCCACTGAAGGCAAAGTGCACACCGACAAGCAGCACACCTGGCATATGGAAGCGCTGGCGCGCCTTTGTGCCGCCGATCCTCAGGTTTTGCTTGCCACGCCCTTCCGTCAAGTGGATCTGAACGACCCGGAAAGCTGCGAGGCCGCCACGTCATGGTGGACCGGGCTGACCTCCGCAGGCAATGAGGGAATGGTGGTCAAGCCGCTGGACTTCATCAGCAAAGGCCGCCGCGGCTATGCGCAGCCAGCCGTCAAATGCCGCGGACCGGAGTACCTGCGCATCATCTATGGACCGGAGTACCTGTTGCCGGAGAATCTCGAACGTCTGCGCGCCCGTGGACTCGGAGGCAAGCGGTCGTTGGCCAGTCGAGAATTCGCTCTCGGAATCGAGGCGCTGGACCGCTTCGTCCGCAAGGAACCCCTGCGGCGGACACACGAGTGCGTCTTCGGCGTTCTGGCCCTCGAAAGCGAGCCGGTCGATCCACGTCTCTAGGGACGCCAGACCGATGCGCGAGAAATTCCAAAGAGGCAGTACCGGCATCCTACTTAACTCTGGGTAATTACCACAAAAGTGGTTGCGAAAGACTTGAAGTTGGGATATGCTCATTTTCGTGAAGAACCTATTCCAGTCGTATCGGTCCGAAAGCCTCAGCGATTTGCTGGGTACGGAGGGGTGCGGCTGATTTAGGTTCCATCGACGAAATCGCCTATGCCCCTCGAAAATTCGAGGGGTTTTTCATTTTTGCGGGCCTGCAGGTTTGTACTTATAAGCCTGGTCACTCGATGTGTGCCCAGGTCGCCGAAGTTAGTAAGCGTGGGGATGTGGTGGAAATGGAAGACACACTGGTCTTAGAAACCAGCGCCTTCGAGCATGAGAGTTCAAATCTCTCCATCCCCACCAGAAGATTAATGGAGACGTGGCCGAGTGGCTTAAGGCACCGCACTGCTAACGCGGAGTGCCCTCTAAGGGCACCATCCGTTCGAATCGGATCGTCTCCGCCAGTTCGTTGAGTCGGTAGGGTGAGCGGAACGGTATCGCACCTCGTCGGAGGCGAGGCTCACGTCGAGAGGCGTGTGCAGGCTCAAGTCCTGCTCCTACCGCCAAGGTAGCGTTGGGCATGTGGGAAGCCCATCCCGTTCGAGGCGGGACGTGCCTTCGGGGCTTGTGCGTTCGACTCGCGCCGCTACCGCCACTTCATGCGCAGTCCGTTTTAGGTCAGGGAGGTGAATCAAGTGATGTCGAGTATCAAGCAGATCGTGAAGGACAACGTGGCCAGGTTCTCTTTCTATCGCACGGGCAACATGTTCTACACGGTCGATGTGGAAGGGCAGAAGTATCAGTTTCCGGTCTCGCTTGAGGATATCGGTGGAGCAACGCTCACCGCTGAATTCAAGGCGATCACGCTGATGCGCTACATACGCAAGGCTCTTGCGGATGGAACGTTTGTGAACGCCAGGTGACTCGCTTTCGAAGAATTCGATGGCTTGGCGTCGCGCTGGGGGCGTCATGAATGTTCGGAGAGGTTCGGCATGTGGCAAGCCGATCCCGTTTGAAGCGGGGCGTACCCTCGGGGCTTGCGCGTTCGACTCGCGCCCTCTCCGCCAGGTGTCGGGTGTGTTGGGGCAACTGGTTGCCCTCCCGGGCCGTAAACCCGGAGCTCTTTGGAGCATTTGAGGTTCGAGTCCTTCCACACCCACCATTGCATGAAGCAGCCGCTCGCATGAGTGTCGTGTGAACGTGGCTGTCCAATTGCGCGGCTGTAGCTCAAAAGGCGAGAGCTCTCGATTGTCGATCGAGCAGATGCCGGTTCGAATCCGGTCGGCCGCGCCACAGTTTTCACTCCGTAGGCTAACGGTTAGGCCATCGCACCTTCAATGCGAGGATGCCAGTTCAACTCTGGTCGGCGTGACCAGATTCAGGAACAACGCTCGTGCATTTGTAGTTGACTTTTTGGAATAAGTCGGGTTAATGTACTTACCATGATGTTCCGAGCCCATCACGGATTTACACCAGCGGCGGCGCAACCGACGCGGCAGGGTAATACCGTCTTCAGGCCGGACTAGCGATTTAGCTCCATTTTGAGGAGTCTAAGCCCCCGGCCTTCAACAAGGTCGGGGGCTTTTAGTTTTCATAGCAATACTGCGCGGTATCTCAACTGGCAGAGAACCTGACTGTTAATCAGGGTTATGTGGGTTCGAATCCCGCCTGCGCAGCCAAATTTGGTGGCGAGTAGTGTAACTGGCAACACACCGTGCTCTGAACGCGGAGATTCAAGGTTCGAAGCCTTGCTCGCCAGCCAGTTCGTAGATATGTCGGCAGAGTGCCTGACACGGGCAAGTGAAGTGTGTCTCGCCAAAGAGAGAGGAGAATGTTCCGGGATCGTCTAGCGGCAGGACGGTGGTCTTTGACACCACAGACGGATCGGGTTCGAATCCCCCTCCCGGAGCCAGTTGAACGAGCGGCTGTAGTCGAGCGGTAAGACGCTGCGTCGCCAGCGCGGAGATCGCCGGTTCAACTCCGGCCAGCCGCCCCAAAAACATGCTGAATGTTTTCGCAAAAACGTGTTCGCTGGTGTGGCAGAGAGGGCAATGCACCTCATTCGTAACGAGGGCGATGCCGGTTCGAGTCCGGCCGTGAGCTCCAGAAAGTAAGCGAGGCTGTATGAGTAGTGCGATGACGATGCCAGTATTAGTACTCAATGCGAGCTACGAGCCCGTGAACATCACTCGGGCACGGCGTGCCCTCGTGTTGCTGATCAAAGACGTCGCTGTCATCGAAGAGGCCCACGATCGGTTCGTGCACGTCGGATTGCAATTGCCGTGTGTCATTCGCCTGCGTCAATATCGGCGTCTGCCGTCGAGGATCCAAACGCTGTCGAGGAAGAACATCCTCATCCGCGACGGACACGTCTGCCAATATTGCGGCGAGAAGTTCCTGAGCAGCGAATTGGAACTGGAGCACGCAATTCCGCGCGCTCAAGGCGGACCGAGCACTTGGGAGAATTTGGTCGCCGCTTGCCGTGACTGCAATGCACGGAAAGGAGACCGGACGCCGGCGGAGGCCGGCATGAAATTGCTCCGCCAACCACGCCGTGTGACGATCCACACCTCTCGCGCTCTGTTGCGTCAGACGGGAATCGGCGAGGAGAAATGGAGAAAGTACCTGTACTACTAGTCGTGCCGGTATAGCTCAACGCCAGAGTGTCGCCTCGGTATGGCGAAGGATGCGGGTTAAAGTCCTGCTGCCGGCTCCAATGATTGCACCTGTAGCTCAAGTGGCAGAGTGGCTGATCTGTAATCAGCAGAATGGGTTTTCGAGTAACCCCGGGTGCTCCAACTGTGGCTGTGCCGACTATGGGAATGTCGGGCATGACTGTGACTCATGTCTCTTGTGGGTTCAACTCCCACCGGCCACCCATGGGGCGTTAGCTCATTTAGGAGAGCGCCTGCCTTGCAAGCAGGAGGCGGTCGGGGCAGAGCCGACACGCTCCACCAGATTTTTGCCAACCGCGTAGGTGCGGTCATTACGCTCCGCCGAAGACGGAGAGAATAGCGTTCGACTCGCTAGGTTGGCACCATCGGGGAATGGTGTAATGCGTGGCATCCGTGCCTTGGGAGCACGTGGTCTGAGTTCAATTCTCAGTTCCCCGACCAGATTCTTTAGCGTCCGTGCCAGAGAGGATTGATGGCCTTCGCTACGAACGAAGTGAACGCAGGTTCGAATCCTGCCGGGCGCTCCAAAGTTGTGCTACAGTAAGACTCGAAAATAGTGACGGTGAATCGACGCAATGCTTAGGACCTTCAAACGCGACATAGTCAGAATGACCAGCAAGCGGGTCATCTGGGGAGTCGTGTCTTGAGGGTCTGAGTGCATTTTTGTACTGCGCGCACCAGACCCGGCTTAGGCCGGGTTTTTTATTGCTCTTTGAAAATTAAGAACTGGTTTTGCGGGGGATTAGGCTAATTGTGCAAACCGCTCGCCTCCAGAGCGAGATTTGAGGGTTCGACCCCTTCATCCCCCGCCATCGGCTGCGAAGCTCATGCGGATGAGCGGGCGTCTCATAAGCGCAAGGTAGTCAGTTCGAATCTGACCGCAGCCACCAGATTGTGTGGACGTGTAGCTGCTGGCTGGTATGTAGCCGGCGCCTTATAAGCGCCAGTCCGTGAGTTCGACTCTCACCA
>Ga0210385_10000389_pt1 | contig 33590 bp, 25 predicted proteins | sample IncBWH26OmetaG_FD_160107 | JGI IMG/M metagenome (GOLD analysis project Ga0210385, IMG submission 160107) | Forest soil microbial communities from Barre Woods Harvard Forest LTER site, Petersham, Massachusetts, United States - Inc-BW-H-26-O ...
AAAATATGTGATCGTGCCTATACTAATCGGAATATTTCTGATTCCTCAGGGACAACAGGTGTACGCGCTCGGAGTTCATTGGCTAGCATCCAGAATCATTATTTTGGTTGGCTTAGTTCGAGTGTTGATGGTAAAGCTGACGTCGAAAGACCGGCTCTTCGTGGGTGGGTTTAGCGGAATCGATAGCGCATTCCTGGGCTGCGTGATCTGCGAATCGGTTGCTGTCGTTCTGCTTTATATGCAGACGCCTGCATTGGTCAATCAGATAGGCTTTCTTATTGACTTTCTGGGTGGTTATTGTGTGCTGAGAGTTGCCATTCAGAATGAAGCAGATATTTACAGAGCTCTAAAGGTCTTAGGAGTGTTAGCTTTCGTTTTAGCGCTGGTGATGGTGCGAGAGCAATTGACTTACCAAAACATATTCGGCCTGCTAGGGGGAGTTCCACTCACTACGCAGATCCGCGACGGCAAGGTTCGTTCCCAGGCTGTGTTTCAACATCCTCTGACAGCGGGAGCCTTCGGAGCCACATTGTTGCCTCTATTCTTCTTGCTGTGGACAAAGGGTAAGTCGAAGTCCATCGCGGCGATAGGACTGGTTGGCAGTACAGCAATGACATTGTGTTCAAATTCAAGCACTTCTATCTTAGCGTATGCCGCGGGATTGTTCGCGCTATGCCTTTGGCCGCTTCGACGACGATTGAGAACAATTCGCTGGGCGGCGGTTATTTTGTTGATATCGCTACACCTGGTTATGAAAGCACCTGTCTGGATGCTGATCGCGCGAGTCGATCTAACAGGAAGTTCCTCTGGATACCATCGCGCAGAACTAGTAGACCAATTTATCAGACACTTTGGAGATTGGTGGGTGATTGGGACCAAAGACGCGGTCAATTGGGGCGAAGACTTATGGGACGCCCAAAACGAGTACGTTAGCGTTGGGGAGACGGGTGGATTGCTGGCATTCATTTTCTTCATCACCATGATCTCTCGAGTCTGTGCCAGAATCGGAAATGCAAGGAAGCTCTGTAAGGACCGGGAGCAGGAGTGGTTTATTTGGTTCTTTGGTGCCGCATTGTTTTCTAACCTCGTGGCTTTTTTTGGAGTTAACTATTTTGATCAAACCAAAGTGAGCTGGTTTGTGTTGTTGGCCATGATTTCCGCTGCGACTGCTCCCATTTTGGCGAAAAAGAAGCGGAAGTTCCAGGAGCCAAAAACCATTTGCGAACCTCTTGAAGTTGCGTCTGCTTCGGCCGGGGAATGATCGTCTCTTTCGGCAGGTGACTTGTTCTTCGATTCCCCTCCCAATGAAAATCCTCTACAGTTTCCCTCATAAAATCGGCGCTTCTCGAATCTGCTACACCGCTTGGGAGCAAGTCCGAAGTTTAGCTTCAGCGAACGCAGAGGTGACGGTATTTCCAGGGGTTCTCTCACGCGCTCTGCCAGCAAATGTAGAAGTGCACCCGACTTTAGCGCTAGGCAAGCTGAGGATTCCCTACAAACTCCTGGGTCGGATGGGTGCATGTGTTTTGCACGACCGGATCGTCTCTCGTCGGCTCGAGGAAATGGTGGGGAGGGTCGACATTGTACATTGCTGGCCGCTGGGATCGTTAGAAACCTTGAAAACAGCTAAACGATTAGGGATTCCGGCTGTACTCGAACGACCGAACGCGCATACTCGGTTTTGCTACGAAACGGTCGCTGCTGAGTGCCGGCGGATTGGTGTCAGTATGCCTCACCATGATTACCGACCTGATGAAAAGGTGTTAGCCCGGGAAGAGCAGGAGTTCGACTTGGCTTTCCGACTGCTGTGTCCATCGGAATTCACGGCTCGTAGCTTCTTGGAGCGAGGCTTTGACGAGGAAAATCTCTTGCGACACACATACGGCTTCGACGCCGCGACCTTTGCGCCGAGTCTAGAACCGAGAGAAGACGCCGAGCAGTTCACGGCATTGTTCGTGGGCGTTGATGCGGTTCGCAAAGGGTTGCATCTCGCACTTGAAGCATGGTTGTCGTCGCGCGCCTGCCTCGATGGAAAATTTCTGGTGGCGGGTGAACTCAGCTCCGAGTATCAGAAGAAGTTTGCTGCACAGCTCTCTCATCCGAGTGTCTCGGTGCTGGGTCATCGCAACGATGTTCCGAAACTCATGCGAAAAGCCGACATCCTCCTAATGCCCTCACTAGAGGAAGGATTTGGTTTGGTCTGTGTGGAAGCCATCGGCGTGGGATGTGTGCCGCTTGTGTCCACCGCCTGCACGGACGAGTGTCGACACCTACATAATTCCATGGTTCACGCGGTGGGAGACGTAGGGACGTTGCGAAAACATATCACCCTGCTTTACGAGGATCGAACGCTTCTCGCAACTCTGCGGCAGACTTGCATCCACGAGCGACTCAACTATACCTGGACAGTAGCGGGCCGAACACTCTTGAGAGCTTATCAGAGTGCGATTGAGCAGTATGCTGTGCTCGGCAAGCAATCTGTGCGGGGCGACGTTCCGCAAATCGCTGCCCAGTCGAAAGTACCAAGCGCAAATTAAGCAGCCGAGCTATGAGCATTCTGGGCACGAAATACGTGGTTGTCACTCCAGTTCGAGATGAAGAGGCTAATTTACCACTTACCATCGAGAGCATGGTGAGACAAACTGTTCGCCCGAAAGAGTGGGTGATCGTGGATGACGGCTCAAGGGATAGAACGGGCAAGATCATCGAAGAGGCGGCACTACAGCATCCGTGGATTCGCGGTTTGCGCCGCGAAGATCGTGGATTCCGCAAGTGGGGAGCGGGAATCATCGAGGCCTTTTACGACGGCTTTCATGCTCTTGCCTGCACAGATTGGGAGTTCATGGCGAAGTTGGACGGGGACTTATCTTTCGACCCTGCCTACTTCGCCCAGATGCTTGGTAAGTTCGAGGAGAATTCACGCCTTGGAATTGGTGGAGGTTTTCTATACCACCTGGAAAATGGACAAAAGACTTTGGAGCAAAACCCAATGTTTCACGTTCGCGGCGGCGCGAAGATATATCGACGCGCGTGTTGGGACGCGATTGGTGGTCTATGGGTGGGTCCTGGGTCTGACACTGTCGATGAAGTGAAGGCCAATATGCTCGGTTGGACGACCAAGAGCTTTCTCGACATCCAGATTCAACATCACCGCTGGACCGGGGCTACCTATGGCCGCTGGGGAGGTATCTCGAAAAACGGCAAGACTGATTATGTTTCCGGATATCATCCGCTATTTCTTATGGCCAAATCGGTCGCGCGACTAGGGCAACGGCCTTACATTTTGGGGTCTCTCGCTCTACTCTGTGGCTACGTGTCGGCGTACCTTCAAAATACTCCTCGCGTGGATGATCCGGAGCTGATCAAATATCTGCAACAGCAGCAACTTGCAAAACTGTTTGGCCGCGAGACGATTTGGAAGTGAAACCCTGAACGAGGCTGGAAGACAATCGCTGCATGGAACTTTCTATTATTTACGTGAACTGGAATTCGCTGGACTACCTGCGTGAGTCAATCGCCAGCATTTATCAGCAGACACGCGGGATTCAGTTCGAAATCATCGTAGTGGACAATGCTTCTCCAGAACCGGGTGTAGATTCCCTGAAAGAGATATTTCCTGCCGTCAAGATCATTCACAGTGACAGGAATCTTGGTTTTGCGGGAGCTAACAATCTCGGTTTTCGGCATTCGGAAGGTGAGCATGTTCTTTTCCTGAATCCAGACACGAGACTTGTAGCACCCTCAATTGGACTGCTGCTAAACCGTTATAAAGCGCTGCCAGATGCAGGAATCATCGGATGCAAGCTGCTCAACACGGACTTGTCCGTCCAGCTGAGTTCTATCCAAACCTACCCGACAATCATAAACCAAGCTATGGATGCCGAATATTTGCGGTTGCGGTGGCCGCAATGCCCCCTATGGAAGATTTCGCCCCTGTTTGCGGAGAATGTGAGTCTGATCAAGGTCGATGTAATTCCCGGCGCATGCATGCTGTTGAGTAGAGCCGTATTCGAGCGAATAGGTTTATTTAGCGAGGAGTATTTTATGTATGCGGAAGACTTGGATCTGAATTACAAAGTCAAGGCCGCTGGTTTCACCAACTATTACGTCGGACAAACAGCGATCATTCATCATGGAGGCACCAGCAGTTCACAGCAAAGAGTCAATCAGTGGGCCACTATTATGAAGTTTCGGGCTATGGTGCAACTTTTTCGCAAGACTCGGGGGAGAATCTACGCGGCTGGCTATCGCCTTGCCATGGGTATCGTCGCGATCGGAAGATTGATCCTGTTAGGCCTGCTGTCACTTCTCGGGAATACGATGTCGAACCGTGAGTCGTTGAAATACTCTCGAGAAAAATGGAAAACGGTTTTGAAATTGTCCGCTGGATGGCAAGATGTGGCGGCGGACCGCAGATAGAGAGCGGGGGGAAGAAGGCTATGTGCGGCATCTGTGGAAAACTGAACTTCGATAGTTCAAGAAGCGTATCCGGAGCGTTGCTGAAATCGATGGCTGATGCCATTGAGCACCGTGGGCCGGACGATGAGGGCTATTACTACTCTGGGTCGGTCGGTTTCGGTTTCAGGCGGCTTTCCATCATCGACTTAAACACTGGGCACCAGCCGATTTGCAATGAAGATGAGACTGTCTGGATTGTATTTAACGGCGAAATCTACAACTATCAGGACCTGCGCCAGGATCTCCAATCTCGCGGGCACATCTTCAAATCTCGAACGGACACAGAAGTAATTATTCACCTATATGAGGAATACGGAGCCGGCTGCCTTGAGAAATTGCGCGGCATGTTTGCCTTTGCCATCTGGGACGAGACGAAAAAGGAATTGCTGCTGGCCCGGGACCGCGTCGGGATAAAACCGCTGTACTACTGTCTTTCCGATAGATCCCTGGTTTTTGGTTCCGAGATTAAAGCTCTCCTGGCCGATCCCGAGGTAGAGCCCGAAGTTGTTCCGGAGATGATCGACCGATTCCTTACGTTTCTATACGTCCCAGGGGAAGAGACGCTGCTGCGGAACGTGCATAAGTTGGCTCCCGGCTCGTATTTGATTTCGCGGGAGGGCAAGACCGAGATCAAGAAGTATTGGGATCTCCAATTTTCTCCACAGAGCCGGACTGAGGCGCAAGCGAAGGAAGAGTTACTTGCCCTCCTCGAGGATTCTGTTCGGCTCCATATGATTAGCGACGTACCAGTTGGGTTTTTGCTCAGTGGTGGGGTCGACTCCACCGCAATGCTTGGATTTGCGGTAGGGAAGACTGATAAACCGCTCAGTAGTTACACGCTGGGATTCTCGGCGCCCGGAATCATCGATGAGCGTCCTTACGCGACTTTAGCGGCGCAACATTTCGGCACCGAGCATCACGAAACCACAATCAGTTCTCAGGAATTCGTAGATTTTCTACCAAGATTTGCCTGGCATATGGAAGAGCCTGTCTGTGAGCCCCAGGCGGTCGCTCTATACTACGTCTCTCGTCTAGCAAGAAAACATGTCAAAGTCTTGATTTCAGGAGAAGGTGGAGATGAGGCCTTCGCCGGATATCAAACGTATCGCGGGGTTCTGTGGCTAGAGAGACTGAAGACCGCGTTGGGGCCGTTTGCCAATATGGCGGGCCGCGGCGCTGCATATCTCGATCGTGCACTTGAGGTCGATCGTTTGCACAAGTATGCTCCTTTGCTCAGTCTTGCCTTCGACGACTACTACTACGGTAGAACCTATGCTCCCCGGGCATACTTCAACTCGCAATTTTCCAAATTATATTCGAGAGATTTCGCTGGTTGCGTAAACAAGGATTGTTCGGTGGCGCCTGCGAGGGCGCATCTTCACAGCGGACGCGCCAAGAGCGTGCTAAATAGAATGTTGTACACGGACACAAAGACCTCGTTGCCCGATGATCTCCTTTTGAAGGCCGATAAGATGACGATGGCGAATTCTGTCGAGCTGCGAGTTCCACTCCTGGATCACAAGATCCTGGAATTTGCTGCTTCGCTGCCCGAGAACTTTAAAATACGTGGTTTCACAACCAAGTACCTCGCGAAGAGTGCGCTACGGAGTCGCGTCCCGCGTGAGATTTTGGATCGCAAGAAGGCTGGATTTCCGGTGCCGTACGAGAATTGGTTGAGGACGGAGCTGAAAGCTTGGTTGCAAGATGTACTTTTGGATCGAGAAACTACTGCACGAGGATATTTCGACCGCAGCAGCATAGAGGGTCTTATTGCCGAGAATTCCCGTTCAGGCAAGTACTCAAAGGAATTGCTTTCTCTTGCTGTCCTCGAACTATGGCATCGATCATTCGTGACGGGGAGTAACCCAAAAGCCGGCTCTACGGCATCGAAAGAGACTGCATTTGTAGTAGGTGGCTAACGCATTCGGCTCCAAGCGGACAAATCATGTACGAAACAGAAGCAAACAACAAGAAGGAATCGGCCGAGCAGATTCCTGCTGAAATAGCGACACAATTTGGGCAGCTTAAGGAAACGGTGCTGGAGCGTACCGTTCTCCCTTGGAGCGAGCACTGTACTGAATGTGTCTGGCCCACTTGTTATGCGACGTGCGATCTTTACAGCCCGCGGAAAGATGGACGATGCCGGAGATTTTCCGATGGAATTGTCAGGATCGACTGCGCTGAAGCAGTAAATTCCTATGTATTGAAGATCGGATTTAAGAGGTGGGGGAAACTCTGGACGCCCGGCAACGTCCGGCTTCGGTCAATGCGCGATGCCCAGAGAATTGAGCGCCAAGACTATTGGATAGGCAAAACTATTTTTCAGCTTCCCATGCCTATACCTGTGGCAACAATAGCGATGCGGAAGAGGTACAGTTTCAAAAAAAGAAGGACCTACAAGCAGTACACAGGCGATACTTCTCCGACGGCGTTCGTTCTGGAATGCTACAATCCCTCCCCTAAACTTGTGCGGCTCTCACTCGCGATGCGTTCTGTCGACGATCGCGTGAAGATACCATTCCAGCAATTGATTGAGCTTAGTTCGGGCTTTCACCGGATTAGAGTGGGCTACGATCAAATTGCACAGTTCTTGGACCTTCACCTCCCGTTTAACATTGATCTCACCCCCAATGAGGATCAGACCGAGACTACTCTGTACTTTGGCATGATGGACTTTGTACGTGAAGTATCGAAGCCGGAGACGATATCACCAATAGAAAATCGACCAAAGGAGGTCAGGAAAGTCAAGTGCATCGTATGGGACCTCGATAATACGCTTTGGGACGGAGTCTTGGTCGAAGATGGCCCCGAAAAACTCCGACTGAAACCTCGAATCGAGCAGATTCTCAAGGCACTGGACGAACGAGGGATATTGCACTCAATTGTCAGTAAGAACAATCACGATGAAGCGAGAGGCGTTCTTGAGAACCTCGGAGTTGAGAAATATTTCGTGTGCCCGCAGATTTCGTGGCAACCCAAGAGTGAGGGCATTGCGAGTATCGCACGCGAGCTCAATATTGGCACCGACACTCTGCTGTTCGTGGATGACTCTGAATTTGAATTGCAGCAAGTCAAGGCGGTACATCCCGAAGTGTGCGTTCTGAATGCGAATAGCTATCTAGGGATCGCGGACATGGAAATCTGCCGCGTTCCGGTGAGCGCCGAAAGCCGCGACCGACGAAAGATGTATCAAGTGGAGTCGAAGCGCCAAAGTATCGCCGGCAGCTTCGGGGACGATTACTTCGCTTTCTTGCGCTACTGCAATATCCGGCTCAATATCAGCCCGATGACCGAAGAAAATATCGGTCGAGTCCACGAGCTTACTCAACGAACGAATCAAATGAATTTCTCTGGGAACCGCTACGAAAAGAGTGTTCTTCAGCAAGTTCTTTCCACTCCATATTTAGATACTTATGTGCTCGACGTGGAGGATAGGTTTGGTAGCTACGGAATCGTCGGCTTTTGTATTGTGGATACTCGGGTCCCGTTGATGACTGATTTGATGTTTAGCTGTCGGGTTCAGTCAAAAAGAGTGGAGCACGCATTCCTGGCGTACATCATTCGGAAATACATTGCGATAACTGGTAAGGACTTCTACGCAAATTATCGAAGAAGTCCACGAAACGCTCCCTCGGCGCGAGTTTTTGTGGACCTGTTGTTGCAGGACGTGGGCGAGGACCAGGGGGTCTCCCGCCTAATGTTTGCGAAAACTCGTGAGCTTCCCGATGATGGAATCATCGAGGTTGCGGTGCAAGATTCGGTCAAAGGGACGGCATGAGTTTGCGTTCGCAATTTGGAGACGTGCGTAGGCAATTGCTCTCCGGCCTATGTCGGCGGAATGTGCCGCTGGGGAATCGTGGTCCGATCGTTACCTTCAGTTTCGATGACTTTCCGCGAACTGCCCTGACGACCGGAGCCGCTGTCCTCGAAAACGTCGGAGCCCGAGCCACTTACTACGTGGCAATGTCTTTGATGAATACGCAGAACAGCCTTGGGGAACAGTTTCGTCGCGGGGATCTAGATTCTTTGCTGGATCGGGGACACGAGCTCGCGAGCCATACGTTCAGCCATCTGTCGGCCCGCCATGTCAGTTGCGACATCTTCGTGGATGATGTGAATCGAGGAGAGCAAGCGCTCCGAGGAATGATGGAAAAGTCGGACTCGGGTAATTTCGCATACCCGTACGGCGATGTGACCCTCGGAACCAAGAAGAGGCTTGGGCCGGAATTCAAGAGTTCCCGTGGGACTTGTAGAGGTTTGAATGGACCAGCGGTCGACCTGAACTTGCTTCGTGCCAACAGCCTGTATGGCGACGTTGATCATGCTGATGCAGCTAAACGATTGATATTAGAGAATGAAGATCAAAGGCAATGGCTAATTTTCTACACCCATGATGTGGCCACAAAGCCCTCCCCTTTTGGTTGCACACCGAAACTGCTCGAGACCGTCTGCTCGTTCGCCGCTGCTCGGAAAATGCGATTTATGACCGTTGCGCAAGTCATGGAAGACTTTAAACAACAATGTGATCCCGAGTTTGTCGTGAAGGGGCAAAAAGGCGACGGTTCGCTTCGTCAAACTTCTTGGCAAACTTGAACGAGCGGTCTTGACCTACGGTCTATGACCTGACATACGACTTGACATTTGTTGCCGAGTGAAGCAAGGTTGCGCTCACATTTTGAGCACCCCTGCAGATTTGTAGCCAGCGGAAATGCATCTCTGGTACCTTCCACAGTTAATCTCGTAGGCGTGAAGTGGTACCGGTACCTGCCGATAAAAGATGTCGCCTCTTATCAATCGTGATTGAATCGTCAACATCTGTTATGGCTGACTCTGTGTCGGGTTCTGTTCCCTTCGGGAAAATGAATGCTTCCACAAAGGTCTATGAAATTGATCCTACTCGCGATCCTCGTTGGGCGGCCTTGGTTAACAGCGATCCCCGAGCGTCTGTATTTCACAGCCCATATTGGCTGCAAACATTACAAGTGGTATACGGCTACGAGCCCGTCGTCGTGACCACGTGCCCTCCGAATGAGCGGCTCGCCAATGGGCTAGCGTTCTGCCGCATCAAGAGTTGGTTGACTGGCCGACGGCTGGTGTCGCTGCCCTTTTCTGATCATTGTGAACCGTTGACCGGTAGTCCGGATGAACTTGACGCCTTGATCATGCACGTGAACCAGCAGGTGAATAAGAACGAGTGGAAGTATATTGGCATCAGACCCGTCTCATGTCAGCCGAGTCATCACACAGACTTGAGCCGAGTGGTTACCTACTATCTCCACTGCCTCGATTTACGTCCCAGCACGGAACAGCTATTTCGGACTTTTCACAAAAGCTGTGTTCAAAGGAAGATCCACCGTGCCGAACGTGAGAAGCTAAAGTATGAAGCAGGGGCGTCGGAGGATCTGCTACGGAAATTCTATCGGCTTATGGTGATGACGCGGCGTCGGCAGCACCTACCGCCGCAGCCACTGAACTGGTTCCGAGGTTTGATTGCGGCCTTTGGGAACAACCTTAAGATTCGGGTGGCATCCAAGGACGGCGTAGCGATTGCCAGCATTCTCACGATTTCGCATAAGAGGTCCATGTTTTACAAGTACGGCTGCAGCAACCTAGCATTCAACAAACTTGGGGGGACGGCGTTACTGTTTTGGAAGACGATACAAGAGGCCAAGGATCGTGGTTTTGACGAGTTTGAAATGGGCCGATCAGATGTTGAAAACCGCGGTCTCATTACCTTCAAGGAACACTGGGGCGCGTCCGGAAAGTTGATAGATTACTGGACCTATCCTCGGACGGGCGCGGCACTGTTAAGCTTCTCGAAAGCTAGTTTGAGTCGGCGCGTGGTTTCGACTGTCCCAGATCTGGCTCTGGAGAAGATTGGCAAGTTCTTGTACAAACATATTGGGTAGAGTACGGTCAGCTTGGGAGTTCCCGCCGCTGAACGAAACTCCAACAACTGCAAGAAGATCAGCTTTTCGGGAAAACCGGCCAGTCATCGCACAATGCTACTAAACAGAGGGTATTACTTCCTTAAGCCCGTCATGCCCTGGCGCTTGCGCTTGGCGCTTCGACGATGGCGCGCCAACCGCCGCCGGCAGGCCTTCGCAGACGTGTGGCCGATCGATTCTAGGGCGGCTCGTACTCCTTCCGTATGGCCGGGCTGGCCCGAGGGCAAACGGTTTGCTTTGGTGCTTACTCATGACATCGAGGGTAGCAAAGGAGTGTCTCGTGTCGAACAATTGGTCAATCTCGAACTGAAGCACGGATTTCGCTCGTGCTTCAACTTTGTGCCAGAAGGCGACTACGAGGTGCCTGACGTCGTGCGAGAGATGTTGTGTCGGTCTGGATTCGAAGTCGGGATACATGGTTTGGAGCATGACGGGAAGCTCTACAGCTCCAAAGCAAAGTTCGTAGCGAAGGCCTCTCGAATCAGGGAATATCTAAGGCTCTGGAAGGCCTCCGGTTTTCGCTCGCCTCTGATGCAGCATAGGCTGTCCTGGCTGCACTTGCTGCGTACACAGTACGATAGCTCCACATTTGATACAGATCCGTTTGAGCCCGAACCAGATGGTATTGGGACTATTTTCCCGTTCTGGGTGTCGGGCCCTAAGGCCGCCGGCTACGTGGAGCTTCCGTACTCGCTGGTTCAGGATTTCAATCTCTTCATCGTTCTGCGCGAGCAAAACGACGTTTGGAAGCGGAAGCTTGACTGGATTGCCGAGCACGGCGGAATGGCGTTGCTGAACACTCACCCTGATTACATGTGTTTCAACGGCCAACCGAATCGAGATGAGTATCCAGTCTCGCAATATGAGGAATTTCTTCGCCATGTGCGCGACAAATACGATGGTTCGTATTGGAGCGCTTTACCACGGGAAGTTGCCACGTATTACAGTGACCGAATACCGCTTCCTTCACGGAATACCCGCAGAAAGATATGCATGTTGGCTTATACCCTGTACGAGGGCGACAATCGTGTCCGACGTTATGCGGAAACGCTGGCGAGGCGTGGTGACCAGGTGGATGTAATCGCGATAAGCGTAGCCCACCTGGGCAAATCAGGAAGGGAGATCAATGGCGTTAGGGTCTATCCAGTTCAACACCGTGAGCACAACGAACACAGCAAATGGACTTATGCGTGGCGGCTGTTGCGCTTCCTGATTAGATCTTCAGTGGCACTGACAAGACTGCATAAGCGGAATCGGTACGATGTAATCCATATCCATAACATGCCGGACTTCCTCGTATTTGCGGCTTGGTATCCAAAGCTGACCGGATCAAAACTGATTCTTGACATTCATGACGTTGTCCCCGAGTTGTTCGCTAGCAAGTTCCGCTCGCGGTTCAAATCGATTTATGTCGGATTGTTGAAAGCGATCGAAAAACTATCGATGAAATTTGCTGATCATGTGATTGTGTCGAACCACCTTTGGCGCGGAACTGTAGTTGCGCGCTCGGTCCCGGAGGAGAAATGTTCTGTACTTATCAATCACGTTGATCCTCAAATGTTTTCGCGACATGCAAGAACCAGAACTGACGGCAAGTTCATAGTCCTGTTTCCGGGGAGTCTTCAGTGGCATCAGGGAGTTGATATTGCAATCGAAGCCTTTGCTCTCCTCAAGAATAAGGTTCCGAACGTCGAGTTCCACATTTACTGTGGGGCAGGCGGCGACAAGGAAGGCGAGTTAAGGCAACTCGTGCAACGTCTAGGCCTTGAAGAGGTCGTGAAATTCAAAGGGAGCATTCCTCTCGACGAAATGGCACAAGTGATCGCCGACGCCGACCTCGGTATCGTCCCGAAACGGGCTGACTCATTTGGAAACGAGGCCTACAGTACCAAAATCATGGAATTTATGTCCCAAGGCGTGCCTGTAGTGGTTTCCCGAACCAAGGTTGATACATTTTACTTCGAGGAAGGAGTCGTTCATTTCTATCGATCCGGCGACAGCCAGGCCTTGGCAGATGCTGTGCTTGACGTTATCAGCGACAAGAAGTTGCGCGGGTCTCTTGTTACGCGCGGCTATGAGTATGCCGAACGCAATGGGTGGGAACAGAAGAAAAAGGAATACCTGGATCTGATTGATTCTCTTGCAACCGAACGCTTCGATGATGTTCAAGGGGTTTCTGGCTTGGCGGTCGCCGCGGAGCCGGACAACGGCACTCAGCCAAGTGCAGATCGTTTCACTGAGGAGACTAATGAGCCTGTCGTCAAGTTAGATAATCCCTCGTCTGTATCGTCGGTAAAGGGCGGGTAAAGCGTAAAAGGTAACAAGCCGGAAATGCAGAAGATCAAACCGACCGAGGTTCCGCAAAGTTATGTTCACAAACACTTGGCGGCGACCGGCATTCGGTTGCCGGTGGTCGGTCTCGGGACTTGGCGCTATTGAGGGGGGATTTAGCCGCTTCGCGCTGGCATCACCCTGGGGGCGAGTTTCATCGATACCGCTGAATCGTACAGGCCCGAGGAGGTCGTCAGTCAGGCGATTCGTGGAATTCGCAAAGACGTCTTTCTTGCGACAAAGGTGTCCCCGAAGCATTTTAAGCTGGCCGACGTAATGCAGCGGCCGATGCGAGCCTAAAGCGACTAAAAACAGATTACGTGGACCTGTATCAACTACATTGGCCCAATTATACAGTCCACATTGAAGAAACCATGGGGGCAATGGAACAGTTGGTCGACGGCGGCAAGGTGGCCTTCAGCACAACATTACGGTCATTGCTCGCAGTCCCCCAGCCAGTGGATTCCTACCATCGTGTCCAGAGACCGTGAGGGGGTCATCCACAGGGTCGCAAGGTCCAAGTGCAAAACTGCGGCGCAGATTGTCCTGAATTGGTGCATCTCGAAGAAAGGCGTCGTAGCCATACCGAAAGCGAGTTCGCTCGAGCACGTCAAAGAAAACTGCGCGGCCTCTGATTTTCAGCTTTCTCCTGAGGAGTTGGAAGTGTTGGATCAGAATATTGAGTACCGCCGCAGGGGAAGTGCAGAGATGTTCTTACAGCGCGTCGCCAGACAGGGGTTGCAATACCTCGGAAAGAATCAGTAGGGTCAAGGGTCATGAACAGCAAGTCATCAGATTGCAATGTAACTGTGATTGGAGCGGGTCCCTATGGACTCTCCTCCGCGGCATACCTCCGAGCAGCAGGGATTGAAGCGCGGGTGTTTGGCGAATCGATGGCATTTTGGAAGAACCAGATGCCCGTTGGTATGTGTCTACGATCCAATTGGGGTGCCTCGCACATCGCCGATCCCCAGCGTGCATTGACCCTTGACGAGTATTGCCGTCAAAAGGGCAATCACATTTCGAAGCCCATTCCACTCGATCGGTTCGTTGACTATGGTCATTGGTATCAAACACACGCTGTCCCGGATCTAGATACGCGTCGCGTCAATAGTGTGGATATTACTGCTCGAGGGTTTAAGGTGGTCATGGCGGATGGCGAGGAATTCACTTCTCGGCGGGTTGTGGTGGCTGGGGGGATCAGCCCGTTTGCCACTCGACCTGCGGAGTTTGCCGGCATTCCCACGGCGCTTGCTTCGCACACCAGTGAGCACTGTGATTTGAGGAAGTTCAAGGGACAGAGCGTGGTCGTCATCGGTGCAGGGCAGAGCGCTCTAGAGTCGGCTGCACTGTTAAAGGAAGCGGATATTCAGGTTGAGGTGATTGCGCGCACTAAGACTCTCAAATGGGTTGGGTTACATGCGAAGCTGCATCATCTTGGCCTGATTTCCAAAATGCTGTATTCGACCCGCGACGTTGGCCCGGCTGGGATCAGCCGTCTTGTGTCGATGCCGCACCTGTTCCGCCGTTTGCCCCGCAACTTCCAGGACCGATGCGCCTATCGCGCGATCCGGCCCGCTGGCGCCGGCTGGTTACAAGCGCGAATTGATGGGCTACCGATCACATTGGGACGCAAGGTGATCTCCGCCACTGTCGCGGGCAGCAAACTTCGTCTCGGACTTGACGACCAGACAGTGCGCCTCGTCGATCAGGTACTTCTCGCGACTGGATTCCGCGTCGACGTCTCACGGTATCCGTTCTTGTCCCCATCATTGACGAAGCAATTGCAAACGGTAAACGGCTTCCCTGTGCTAAAGCGCGGGCTGGAGTGTTCAATTCCAGGATTACACTTTCTTGGTAAGCCTGCGGCTTGGAGCTTTGGGCCACTTCTCGGTTTTGTTTCGGGAGCAGAGTTCGCGTCGAACGAATTGGTTCGCTCCATGACTCGCAGGAACGGGCGCGATTGACGCCATGAATTCACTATGCCAAGCTGTCCCTAAGCCCAGCACTGTTCGAGTTGCGGACCAAACCGAAGGAGCGGTTGTGATCGGCGGGGACTACCAGGGGCTGGGAATCGTTCGCAGCTTGGGCCGGCAGGGTATACCTGTCTGCGTTGTAGATGACGAACTTTCCATCTCCCGATATTCACGTTATTCCACGAAATTCGTGAAGCTTACGAATCTGCGCGATGAGCGTGTTGTGGTAGATAGCTTGCTCGAGATTGGGAATCGGCTAAACCTGCGCGGTTGGGTCCTCTATCCGACTCGTGAGGAGCTCGTTGCTGCCATATCGCGCCACCGCTCGGAACTCTCCCAATTTTTCCGAGTTCCCACGCCCGAGTGGGAAAGTGTGAAATGGGCATGGGATAAAAGAAATACTTATCGACTTGCTCGGGAACTCGATATTCCAACGCCCGTAACACACTATCCTGAGAATATTGACCAATTGGCAGAACTCCGTAACCTGGCACCCCCATTTGCGCTCAAGCCAGCGATCAAAGAACACTTTATTTACGCCACCAAGGCGAAGGCATGGAGGGCGAACAGCCACTCTGAGTTGATAACTCTGTTTCACAAAGCTTCTGAGCTAGCTGGTCAGGGTGAGATCATGGTGCAAGAGTTGATTCCTGGCGGCGGTAGCCAACAGTTCTCGTATTGCGCCTTTTATCGTGACCGGAAAGCAGTGGGTAAGATGGTTGTAAGGCGCAGGCGCCAACACCCTCTTGAGTTTGGGAGGGCTAGCACTTATGTCGAGACAATAAACGTTCCAGTTCTGGAGGAGTTCTCCGAGCGATTCTTGCGCGCAATTGACTACTATGGCTTAGTCGAACTGGAGTATAAGCTCGATCCACGAGATTCGCAATACAAGCTCCTCGACGTAAATGCGAGAACGTGGGGTTATCACAGCCTCGGAGCCCAGGCCGGTGTGGACTTCAGCTACATGCTCTACTCGGATCAAATTGGTCTGCCAGTTTCGGTCAGTGAAAGCCGTCCCGGAGTGACGTGGATGCGCGCGACGACGGATCTTCCTGCAGCAGTCATGGCGATTCTCAGCGGTGATACTGATTGGAAGAGCTATCTCGGCTCGTTGATGAGCTGCAATACGGAAGCAGTGTTCAGTCTCAAAGACCCTCTTCCCGGTTTGGTCGAAGTGGCCCTCATCCCATATTTAGCAGTCAAAAGAGGCTTCTGAAGCAATCCAATATCGAACCTCTCAAGTGAGGCGTCCGTTTGGTTGAGTCGCAGAAAAGGGCTTGTCTTCGGCCATACTTAGCTACTCTGGCGCTCAGAGGAACGAGTCGAGCATCGTTGAACGGGACACAGCTGTTCGCGGTGCGCACAATAGTGCACACGCAACAATGATGGCAGAAATCTAAAGTAACGTAGACTTTATGAATGGGCAGCGGTATTTTTACCGCTGCGAGAAACGAAGCTGCAATGTTTGCCACTATAACACCGGAGGGCACACAACAGTTGACCAAGGATCAACGCAGCGAATGAGCTTATCGAGGGACTTGCCGTTTTGCGCAGAAGTGTTTTACACGAACGCTACCTGACGGGTCTCCGGTTTCACCTGGAGCAGGCGAGTAGCTGCGGGCACCTTCGATCAGAGTGTTCAACCTTTTCCCATGCCGTGACCGCATGGCGCGAAGTCACCTCCCTCGAAAGATTCAAAGCGTCCAACATGAACCAACCGAGTTCATCCAGACCCAGCCGTTTCGGGGGCTGCCGCATCGCATCGATCACGGAACAGCCGATTATAGGGGAAAGCTTGCAGATTCCAGCCGGCCGGGGTCGCCGAATCTTAGGATCGCGAGTACGGCCAGGCCATACGGGGCGCCCTTCGCTTGCCGCTTCGCCTCGTTCTAGGGAATGTCAATGAAAGTTTCAGTGCTCATCCCGACGTACAATCGTGCCTATATCATTAGCGATGCGCTAGATAGCGTACTGAAACAAACTTACCGCGATTTCGAAATCATTATCGTTGATGACGGGTCTTCCGATGGGACGCGGGATGTGGTGGAAGGCTTCAGATCAGAAAAAATTCGCTACCTGAGGCACGCGTTAAATCGGGGATGTAGTGCTGCCTATAACACTGGGATATCCGCAGCGGAAGGGGAACTGGTCGCCTTTTTGGATTCTGACGACATCTGGAAGGTGGACTACCTCGAACGCCAAGTCGCCTTTTTCTTGGCCCACCCAGAAGTGGATGTAGTTTTCACCGATACTGAGATACAAAACAAATCCGAGACGATTCCGTCCCTTATGAGGTTCATGACGGCGTTTCCGAGGCTCTTGGAAGAGTATCCGAAGGGGAAAGAGTATGTTCTCGCTGGACGACAAATGTATCGTTGTTTGCTGGAGGAAGTTCCAATTAAGCCCTCTGCATGCTTGATTAAACGCGGGGTGCTACAAAGGGAGGGCATGTTCGACGAGGCTTGGCCTTCAGGGACTGACTGGGATCTTTTCCTTCGTTTGTCCCATTCGGCTTGCTTTGGCTACTTCGACTGCCCTTTAGTGGTTCAGCGTCGAACGTCAGACGCCACGCATTACCTTTTTCGAGAGCAGGACCACATCTTCTTGCTGGGAGTTCTCCTGAAAGAGAAGGCTGCACTTGGGCGAGATCCTGAGGGCCAACGGGCTGTCAATCGGGGTCTCTCGATTCACTACAACAGCTTAGCTTGGGCCTATTTGGAAAAAGGGGAAGGTCTAGAAGCGCTGTCGATATATTTGCGAGGCTTCAAGGAGACGAGAAGGCCGCTACTGATAAAGAAGTTCTTGTGGGGGGTCCTACGAATCGCCAGTAGAACTGTCTCAATTGGTCGCCGCTCGCAAAAGGGAAGAAATGCTCACGAGACTGAGAATTGCGCAGAGGAGTCCCCGGGCTCGGGTCTAGTGCGTACCGAGTTCAAAACCGAGAGAAGAGGCAATAGTCAAGTGTCGCTAAAGCCATCAAAGCGATAGCCTTCGCCGCCACTCAGATGCCGCTGACGAACAGCGATGGGAACTCCGGTCGCGCAAACTCGCCATTTTCAAACTTCCCGTTACAGAGGCCGACGCCAAGACGGGTAGAGTTTAAGTCTCTGACTGACAAAATCACAGACCACGCTCGTACTAATCTTTTCAAATGGTACCGATTTTCAAACGGTCCCGAAAATCGGGACGTGTACTCCCGACATCTATCATGTTGGGGCAAGATCTGATATTTTTGGAAGACTCATGGGTACTAGGGGATAAATGTTTCCCGAAACCCATGCCTGACCTGGAGAAAGCGAAGCCGCAGCTATTGTGAAGCTTGCTCGCGGTCTTGGAGGAAATGCTGATCGAGCCCCGAAAAGTTGTTCTTCTCCTCGTATTCGTATTCGCCATTAGCTTTGGAGTCTCCGCCTTTGGACAGTCCAAGCCAGTTTACCCGGTAAAGGCTAGCAGTAACGGCCGCTATCTGGTGGACCAGAACGGTAACCCTTTTCTGATGGTTGGGGATTCTCCTCAGTCTCCGATTGGCGTCATCAATGCTAGTGACATGGGGCTATACTTCGCGAACCGCCAAGCGAAGGGGTACAACACTGTTTGGATGATGTTTCCTTGCACAAATGCCACTGTACCGGTTTGTCCAACGACGGCAGCAGCTTTGGACGGCACCGTGCCTTTCACGAGCGGCACAAGCCCTGCGGGTTATGACCTCTCGACTCCGAACAACGCATATTGGGCCGAGGTTGACGCCGCGATCAATCTGGCAGCACAGTACAACCTGCTTGTTGTGTTCAACGTCATCGAGACCGCGGGCTGGACCGTTGCGATGGAGAACAACGGGAACACAAGAACCTATAATTTTGGCCAGTACATTGGGAGCCGGTACAAAAACTTCCCGAACATTGTGTGGCTGGTAGGCAATGACTTCCAGACGTGGAATACTAGTTCGGTAGACAACACGCTGGCTCAGAATCTGATGCAAGGCATCCTTAGCGCTGACTCGAGCCATTTAATGCTGACCGAGCTTAACTACAATATAAGCGGCTCGCGGGATGACTCATTGCTGGCGGCATATACGACTTTTAATGGAGCTTATACTTATTATCCGACTTATTACGAAGCCCTGAAGCAGTATAATGCAGTCGCGATGCCCGTCATAACTGAAGAAGCGTACTGGTGGGGAATCACTTATGGAAATCTCACACCGACTACGGCGACCCCACTGATGCTGCGCAAGCAGGCTTATTGGACCGTTCTGTCCGGGGGGTTAGGTGGTTATCTCAGCGGCGACATTAATTCGGCAGCGTTCCAAAGTGGCTGGCAAACCGCGATCAACGATATTCCAGCAACCCACATGAGCTATTGGGGGCAGTTTTTCGAATCGCTGCCCTTTTACAAACTTGTTCCCGACCAATCGCATACTGTCGTCACCGCGGGCTATGGGACGGCAACGGGGAACGGAAGCGGCAACATCCAGACCGACAACTATGTCACAACAGCCCTAGCGAGCGACAGTTCTTCAGTGCTATCGTATTGTCCGCAGAATTGTACAATTACCGCTAATATGGGGGCCTTGAGCGGTGCGGTCAAGGCTCAGTGGTACGACCCGACGAACAATAGTTATCAGGCCATTAACGGGTCGCCTTTTACTAATTCTGGCACGCATACTTTTTCTACGCCGGGAAATAATTCAGCTGGCGATCCCGATTGGGTTTTGCTCTTGCAGGTTTCTACACTTCCTGTTCCGCCTACAGGTCTGGCCGCTACAGTTAGTCCGACAACTAAATAATAACCTGAAGAAGGTTTTGAGGTTTGGGAGAATGCGCTTCGGTGTCCCGATAGTGCCTAGCTGACCGAGACATCCCGACTCCAAAGCCCGAGCTGCCGAAACAATCGATGTTTGACGTTCTCCTCCTACAAGGCCTCTCAACTAGACAAACGGGATGATTCTATACATCGCGATCGTTATCTGGTTAATGGCCAAGCCCCCCCGGATACGATTCGCGCTATGAGAGAACCTCTCGTATTTGACTATTCCTGCATGAAGTGGGACTGTTTATGATCTTCAGCCAAAGCAGGCTATCTGGTGTCTTCGAGGTACACCTCGAGCGCGCCACCGATGACCGTGGGTTCTTTGCTCGCACTTGGTGTCTGAAGGAAATGGAAGCCCTCGGTTTGAATTCCAGTGTTGTCCAGTGCAACGCATCTTTTAACACACGAAAGGGTACGCTGCGAGGGATCCATTATCAGGAAGCGCCATATCAAGAGGCCAAGTTGGTGCGCTGCACCAGCGGAGCTATTTACGATGTGGTCGTTGATCTACGCCCACAGTCGCCGACGTTCAAAGATTGGGTCGCAGTGGTTCTGACCAGCAAGAAGCGCAACATGGTTTACGTGCCCGAAGGTTGTGCGCATGGATTTCTTACGTTAGAAGACGAAACCGAGATTTTCTACCAGATGTCGGAGTTCTATCATCCGGAGCTGTCTCGGGGAGTGCGTTTCGATGATCCTGCTTTCAAAATTACTTGGCCGGGCAAGATCGAGGTCATTTCCGAACGAGATCGGACATATCCGGATTTCGAATCAGTGCGATGCCCATCCTAAGAGAACTCGACAAACAAGATTCGATTCAGCTTGGCCGGCGATTGCATGATTTCGCCGCTGAACTCTATCCGATTTGCCGGAGTATCACTGGAGACGGCATCCGGCAAACCTTGAGCTTCATCCAAAATCGAATTTCTTTACAAATCTCCGAGGTTCCAACCGGAACCCCAGTATTCGACTGGACAGTCCCGAAAGAATGGAATATTCGCGACGCATACATAAAGGATAGCAACGGCAAGAAGGTAGTTGACTTTCGCAAGTGCAATCTCCACGTCTTAAACTACAGCTCCCCGGTGCACGAGACCTTGCCTCTGCACGAACTTAGGGCCCATCTATTCACGCTTCCTGAACATCCGGAGTGGATTCCCTACCGCACCTCCTACTACAAGCCGGAATGGGGATTTTGTCTCTCACACAACGAATTAAATGCACTCAAAGAAGGCGACTACGACGTGTTCATTGATTCCTCGCTGGAGGACGGTCATCTCACTTACGGAGAGTGCTACATTCCGGGGCGCCATTCGGACGAGGTCTTGATATCGTGCCACTCCTGTCATCCGTCGCTGGCGAATGACAATCTTTCCGGACTGGCAGTGGCAACTGCCTTAGCGGAGCTTCTTTCTGGAGGAGATCTTCACTACTCTTATCGCTTTCTGTTCATCCCGGGCACGATCGGCGCCATCACGTGGTTGGCGCTGAACCGTGAAAATGTGGGGCGCATTCGACACGGATTGGTCTTGACAGGCGTGGGAGATGCGGCCGGATTCCATTACAAGAAGAGCCGTCAGGGAAATGCGGAGATTGATCGAGCAGTGGCGCATGTTCTCAGTCACTGTAGCGAATCGTCGGAGGTTCTTGAGTTCTCTCCCTATGGATACGACGAGCGGCAGTATTGCTCACCAGGCTTCAATCTTCCGGTAGGTTGCCTGATGCGGAGCGTCTGGGGCACTTTTCCGGAGTATCACACTTCGGCTGACAATCTTAATTTCATCCAACCATCGCAACTGGCGGGCTCGCTTCGGGTATGCGCTGCAATTGTCGATGTGCTCGAGAACAATCATCGATATCGCACCTTGAATCCGTATTGCGAACCACAACTGGGAAGGCGCGACCTTTACCGCTCTACCGGCGGCGAGGTGATCGGAGCCGAGATCAATGCGCGGCTTTGGGTGCTTAATCTATCGGACGGGCAGAATTCTCTGCTCGACATCGCTGAGCGCTCGGGCATGCCTTTTTCATCCATCAGAGCGGCAGCTGAGCTGTTGAGCGAAAGAGGTCTTCTCTCAGTAATACCTGTAAATCCAGGCGAAGAGAAAATTGCCACGATTTCCGGAATTGAAGGTGTTGGGGACCGGCCAACTCCTTCAGGAGCAAAGAGTTGCGACTCTTGATTGACCGCCCCTAGGCCTATATGATCAACAAAGCCCCCCGGTTCTCATCCCCCTTTTTCAGGTGATCCGCTTTGGCAAAGCCAGAATTGTCTCGTTTTCTATGTCTTAAACAGGTGTGCGATGAAAATACTGTTGACTGGCCACAAAGGATATATCGGCGCTGTAGCTGCCCCCATCGTCCGCTCTGCCGGGCACGAAGTGGTTGGTTTGGACACCGATCTATTTGCCGGCTGCGACTTCGGCGCGCAAGTTCAAACAAACCATGAGTTACGAAAAGATCTTCGCGACCTCGAGAGAAAGGACCTCGAGGGGTTTGATGCGATTGTCCACTTCGCTGCGCTTTCGAACGATCCGTTAGGCGATCTGGACGCCGATCTTACCTACGACATCAACCATCGGGCTTCCGTCCGGCTAGCGGAACTTGCTAAGCAGGCAGGAGTAAAGCGCTTCATCTTCTCGTCTTCGTGTAGCACCTATGGAGCGGCTGGTGATGATTTCCTCGATGAAAGTGCTCCACTCAACCCGGTAACTCCGTATGGTGAATCGAAGGTATTAGTCGAACGCGACATAGCGAAGCTGGCAGATGAACGCTTCAGTCCGACGTTCATGCGAAATGCGACAGCGTATGGTGTGTCGCCACGCTTACGACTGGATATTGTCTTGAACGATCTGGTGGCGGCAGCTTACACAACCGGTCAGGTTTACATAAAGAGCGATGGAACCCCCTGGCGTCCCATCGTCCACATCCGCGACATCATCGCAGCTGCTCTTGCCGCGTTGGAAGCTCCGCAAGAGGCCGTCCACAACCAAACATTCAATGTTGGTTTGACTGAAGAAAACTTTCGCATTCGGGAACTGGCGGGGATCGTAGCTGAGACTGTTCCCGGCTGCCGCATCGAGTACGCTCCTGACGGCGGTCCGGACAAACGCTGCTACCGGGTCAACTGTGACAAAATCCGTCGGATGCTGCCGAGCTTCCGTCCTCAGTGGACTGCACGCAAAGGCGCCCATGAACTCTATGAAGCCTATCGCGCCGTGGGCCTCTCCACAGAAGATATTCGGAGCGGCCGCTACGTCCGACTCGCCAACGTTCGGCGCTTGTTGAAGACGGGGCGGCTGGACACTTCCCTACGCTGGACCGGGCAGCAGATGGAGAGCACTGCAAATGCCTGAAGTAACCTCGATTTCCGCAACACTGATAGCTGAGGCCTCGCGTGGTGTGACCAAGGCGTGCCGTTTTTGCGGTGATGGTCTGCGGCGAACGTTTGTCGATCTAGGCATGTCCCCGCTTTGCGAGACATATCCATCCGCAGCTGATCTAAACCATGGCGAGGTTTACTATCCGCTGCACGTCTACGTTTGTGAAAAGTGCTACTTAGTGCAACTCGAGCAATACGAGAGCGCGGAAAATATTTTTGGCGACTATCCTTATTTCTCGTCATACTCCGACTCGTGGCTCAAGCATTGCGAACGTTACTGCAACAAGGTGACGGAGCGATTTGGCCTGGGGAAGCACAGTTTTGTGGTCGAGGTAGCCAGCAATGACGGCTACCTGCTGCAGTATTTCGTGAATCGAAACGTCCCAGTTTTGGGCATCGAACCGGCGGGGAATGTCGCGAAGGTGGCAGTCGAAAAAGGGATTCCCACACTAGTGCAATTCTTCGGGACTGAAGTCGCAAAACACTTGGCGTCCGAAGGCCGCAAGGCTGACTTGGTTCTCGGCAATAATGTACTTGCGCAAGTTCCGGATCTGAACGATTTCGTAGAAGGCTTGAAAATCCTGCTAAAGCCTCAAGGCGTTCTAACGCTGGAATTTCCACATTTGTTGCGACTCATCGAACAAAACGAGTTCGATACGATTTACCACGAGCATTTTTCGTATTTCTCCCTGCTCACCACTGCGCGGATCTTCGAAGCTCACGGTCTGAAGATGTTCGATGTAGAGAGCCTTCCGACGCACGGCGGGTCGCTCCGCGTTTACGGTTGCCGCGCAGAAGATAGTACTCGCCGAGTTAAGCCAGTAGTTGGGGAATTGATCGCTGAGGAAGAAAAAGCGGGACTATCGTCGTCGGAGGGGTATGAGAGTTTTGCGCGGCAAGCAAAGGAGACAAAGCTAGCGCTTGTCGAGTTTTTGCTCACCGCAGCGCGACAAGGCAAATCGGTAGCTGCTTATGGAGCACCGGGAAAGAGCGCAACCCTGTTGCATTACTGCGGGATCGGGAAGGATCTAATTGCGTACACGGTGGATCGCAGCCCTCACAAGCAGGGTCGATTTCTGCCGGGCAGTCACATCCCGATTTGCCACCCAGATCGCATCTCAGAGACCAAGCCTGACTACGTCGTAATCCTGCCTTGGAATCTGAAAGATGAAATCATTGAGCAATTGCAATTCATCAGGGAGTGGGGTGGCAAGTTCGTCGTGCCTATCCCAAAAGTGGCCATCTACTAAGCTGCGCAGTTCATATCGGCGCCTCAGCGAATAAGATGGCGCTAAGGAGTTGCTAAATGAACATTCTTATCGACTCTGTAATGAGTGATGACGATCGGCGGAAGGAGTTGTACGGGGGATCTATCTTTGTTCATTCTCCTATTCCGAGCGCGCTGAAGCTTTGCCGCCTAGCGCAGGAACTAATAGAGGAGTCGTTCCGACCGCTTAACCCGCTCACAGTCCACGAGAATCTACCTGTTGAGAAGTGCGCCGAGATTCTTGGCGTTCTAAAGCCAAAGTTCATTCACCATCCGCAGGCAAAAGAATACATCCGGGAGATCCTTACAGAGGTTGGCTGTGACCTTGCGAAGACCTACTTCGATGTGCCGCGCATGCGCACCGCGTTCCCTGGAGACTATCTGAAATCAGGTATCGCGTATGCGTTCCACCCGCACCGCGACACTTGGTACTCAGCACCATTTTGCCAGATCAACTGGTGGATTCCCATCTATGAGCTTAATAGCGAGAACTGCATGGCCCTACATCCTCACTACTTTGACCGCGCCATCAAGAATGGATCGAGCGGCTACAACTATCAGAGATGGAACTTGGAGAGTCGATACAATGCGGCCAAGCACGTGAAAATTGATACACGAGTCCAGCCGCATGCGGAAGAGCCTGTCGAGTTAGACCCGCAAATCCGAATGGTTTGCCCAGTGGGTGGCGCGTATTTGTTCTCCGCGGCGCAGTTGCATTCCACGGTGCCGAATAGGTCGAAGATTACGCGTTACAGCATCGACTTTCGAACTGTCCATCTCGATGATGTGCTCGGCCGAGTGGGCGCTCGCAACGTCGACTCTGCTTGTACCGGGACCACTATTGGCGACTACTTGAGGGCCACCGATTTGTCGCACCTTCCCCAGGAGGCGATGGCGTTGTATCTCGATCGAACAGAGTCCAAGTATGCGCTCTCGTGAGCGAGTTCGGCGCTGTGAAACACGTTGATTTGCTAACGAATGTGTCCTGAGTTTTAGGACGGAGGGCCGATTATGAAGATCGTACTTTTTTGCGGAGGAGCGGGGATGAGGCTCAGAGGTTACTCTGAAGACGTTCCGAAGCCCATGGTTACAATCGGGTCTCGGCCGGTGCTATGGCATGTCATGAAGTACTATGCGCACTTTGGTCACAAGGATTTCATCCTCTGCCTCGGCTACAAAGCGAACGTTATTAAGGATTACTTTCTGCAATATGAAGAGTCGGTTTCCAACGACTTCGTACTTTCCGATGGTGGCAGAAAGCTCGACTTCATGCAAAGGGACATTGACGACTGGAAAATCACCTTCGTGGACACAGGATTGCGGTCGACCATTGCTGATCGGCTTCGTCTTGTTGAACCGCACTTGGGCGGAGATGAGATGTTCCTAGCGAATTACAGCGATGGGCTCACTGATTTCCCTTTGCCGCAGTTGATCGAGGAGTTCTCGCAGCGTGACAGCTATGTATCTTTTCTTTCTGTGCAACCACGCACCAGCAGCTTGGACACGGTTCATGCGAATGATGATGGAATCGTGAAAGGTATCAAATGCATGAAAGATTCGGACATCTGGGTGAATGGCGGCTATTTCATTCTTCGGAAAGAAATTTTCCGATACATCCAGCCCGGAGAGGAACTCGTCTACCAACCATTTGAACGCATGATCGCCGAAGGCAAGGTCTGGTCAAAACGTTATTGCGGATTTTGGCAGTGCATGGATACCTTTAGAGACAAGCAGATCCTTGATGAGTTAGAGGCCTCCGGTGCCGCTCCCTGGTGCTTGTGGAGGAACGGCAAGCCTGCTCCGCGAGTCGTCGCATGCTAGGGCTAAGCCTTCCTACGAGCAAGGCGGGTTTTCTTACTGTTCTGTGTCTCGGGGCCCACTCCGACGACATCGAAATCGGCTGTGGTGGAACATTGTTGCAGATGAAAAGAATGCTCCCGAGCATCAAGTTCTACTGGGTCGTTTTTAGTGCTGATGGACTCCGTGGCCAAGAAGCCAGAAGGGCCGCCGAGTTATTTACCGCGGGTTCCGACAAGGAAATCGTTCTGAAGGATTATCGGGATGGCTTTCTGCCATACGACGGTGGCAAGGTGAAGGAGTGTTTTGAGGAGATGAAGAGTCGCGTGAATCCAGACTTGATTTTTACCCACTGGTCTGGCGACGCTCATCAGGACCATCGCCTGGTCTCCGAACTCACCTGGAACACATTTCGCAATAATCTGATCCTCGAATATGAGATTCCGAAGTACGACGGGGATATGAGCCGGCCGAATACCTTCGTGCATCTGGAAGCGGCTGCATACGAGCAAAAGGTCGATAATCTTTTCCAAGCATTTGAGTCTCAGCGCGCCAAGCCTTGGTTTGACCGGCAGACATTTCTTGGGTTAATGCGCATTCGTGGGATGGAGTCGAATTCTGCCAGCGGATACGCCGAAGCCTTCTACGCTCGAAAAATAGTGATGGCTGCACAAACGGGAAAGAGGGATCCGGCATGACCAGTAGTAAGAATGGCCCCACGAGCGCGGTTTTGGCCGCCGAGCCGAGGGACTTCTCCAAGTCGCGAGCTTTGACCCCGAAAGCACACCGTCTGATTCCCGGAGGTGCCCACACGTATGCAAAGGGTGACGACCAATATCCGGAGGCAGCGCCGGGTTTCATTGCTCGTGGGAAAGGTTGCCACGTTTGGGATCTGGATGGCAACGAATTCATCGAGTACGGGATGGGGTTGCGGGCCGTTACACTTGGGCACGCCTTTGAACCCGTTTTGGAGGCTGCTTATAAGCAGATGCAGCTTGGAATCAATTTTTCTCGGCCCTCGAAGATTGAAGTCGATCTAGCGGAGGCGATGCTTGAAGTGATCGACGGGGCCGAAATGGTGAAGTTCGCCAAGAACGGTTCCGACGCTACGACCGCAGCCGTCAAACTCGCCAGAGCATACACCGGACGCGACCTCGTTGCGATTTGCGGCGATCAGCCGTTCTTTTCCATCGATGATTGGTTCATCGGAACCACTGAGATGAATGCGGGCATTCCTGATGCCATTCGGGAGATGACTCTGAAGTTTCGCTTCAACGACATTGAGAGCCTCCAAGCCCTATTCGACCAGTTTCCAGCTAAGATCGCTTGCGTCGTGTTGGAAGCAGAGGCTGCTGCTGCTCCCTTCAAGGGCTATCTGAGTCAAATAAAGGAACTCTGCGAGCGACGAGGTGCGGTTCTTATTTTTGACGAGATGATCACCGGCTTTCGCTGGCACCTCGGTGGAGCCCAACAATTTCATGGAGTTGTTCCGCACTTGTCAACGTTTGGTAAAGCGATGGGGAATGGGTTCGCGATTTCGGCACTTATGGGAAAACGGGAGATCATGCGGCTCGGCGGTCTCGATCATGACCAGGCAAGGGTTTTCCTACTATCCACAACGCATGGTGCCGAGACTCACTCCTTGGGAGCTTCACTTGAAACAATTCGAATCTATCGTCACGAGAACGTCGTGGAGTTTCTCTGGAAGCAGGGAGAGCGATTGCGAACACGAATCAATCGCTCGATAGCGCAGAATCGAATTGAGGGTTTTTTCGAGCTGATTGGGCGGCCCTGTAATCTTGTTTATGCAACCCGGGATCAGGATCGGAATCCTTCACAGGTATTTCGTACATTATTCATGCAGGAGTTGATTCGGAGGGGGGTGATCGCTCCGTCGTTTGTGGTTAGTTTCTCGCACTCCGACGATGACATCGACCGCACTGCCGAAGCAGTCGATCAAGCTCTTGAATTATATAGGCGAGCTCTCGAAGGCGGAGTTGAAAAGTACGTACTCGGCCGTCCAGTTAAGCCCGTCAATCGCAGGCACAATTAAGAGTCCGCCCATGAGAGCGAACCTCCGCGAACTTTACAATTACCGCGAACTGCTGGTCATGATTGCTGCACGCGATATCAAAGTCCGGTACAAGCAGTCGGTCATGGGTTTTTTTTGGGCTGTCCTGATGCCAGGACTAATTGTCGCCTCAGGCGTGTTGGTGCGATACGGCTATGCTATCGCCTCTCACAAGAGATTGGACGTAGCGGATCTCATCAGTGTTGCTACAAAATCCATTCCGTGGGCTTTTCTGGTTTCCGCAATTAAGTTTTCGTCGCAGAGCTTGATCGGCAATCAAAACCTCGTTACCAAGATATATTTTCCCAAAGAAATCTTCCCAATCGCGTCGGTCTTGTCGCAGCTGTTCGACCTGTTGGTTGCCGGTTTTGTTCTGGCAGCCTTGTTCGTTTTTGTCAGATTCAGTTTCAGCGCACAGCTATTGTGGGCCCTGCCATTGTTAGGAATCACATTTATTTTGGCGGTTGGAATCGGGCTGCTTGTCTCGGCAGGAAGCCTGTTTTTTCGAGACGTAAAGTATGTCGTGGAGATCTTCCTGACATTCGCAATTTTCTTCACACCGGTGTTCTATGACGTGAAGATGTTTGGCCAGAAGGGCTGGTGGCTGTTGCTGAATCCGGTTGCCCCTATTCTGGAGGGTTTTTCCTCAATCGTTCGCGGTCAGAGACCCGATTGGCATTGGATATTCTACAGCTCTATTTTTGCCATTCTGCTGCTTATATTTTCGTACACTCTATTCAAGAGAGTCGAGCCCAGATTTGCCGAGAGCATCTGATACACGCTTTGGATGCAATGGCTCTAGCGAGAATGCCTTGGATCGCGGGCGCGAGGTTTATTGATGTCAGATATTTCTGTCCGTCTGGATCATGTTTCGAAGAAATTTAGAAAGGGAGAACTTCACGACTCCCTGCGTGACTTGGTTCCGGCGTTGACGCGCCGATTACTTCGACGGACATCGATTCGCTCTGACTCACAGCGCGAGTTTTGGGCTCTAGAAGATATCTCATTCGACGTCCTGCGGGGGGAGGCTTTTGGCATTATCGGGCCCAACGGCGCTGGCAAGAGCACGATGCTGAAGCTCTTGAGCAGGATCATGAAGCCGACCTCGGGGACATTCGAGGTGAAGGGGAGGTTGTCAGCTCTTATTGAAGTCGCTGCCGGCTTTCATCCCGATCTCACCGGCCGAGAAAATGTGATGTTGAGTGGTGCTATCTATGGGATGAGCAAACGAGAAATTGCTTCTAAATTTGAAGAGATTGTAGCTTTTTCCGGTCTCGAGGATTTTATCGATACTCCTGTAAAACGCTACTCCTCAGGGATGTACGCGCGCCTTGGTTTTTCTGTTGCTGCCCACGTCAATCCAGATGTGCTGATTGTTGATGAGGTTCTCAGCGTTGGCGATTATGCATTTCAAAAGAAGTGCATGGACAGGATGCGAGAAATAATTAGGAGCGGGGCCACGGTTTTATTTGTCTCTCACAATCTAAAGGCCATGTCGGAGCTTTGCTCGCGGTGTCTCTTGCTAAATCACGGACGCATGGTCGCCGTCGGTTCGAGTGAAAGTGTAATACGTGCTTACATAGGTGACTCGCAGGCGGAGCGAACGACGGATGCGACGCAAGATGTGCTGATCTCCCGAATCGCCGTACGGGCCGAGGGTAGGGAATGCCAGAATTTCGAGTCAGGCGAGAAGGCGTTGATCGACATCGAGATCACCGCGCGCAAACAGTGCCAAAAGTTATCGGTCTCACTATACCTGACGGACCCGAAGGACTTGATGGTGATGGATACCTCTACGGAACGCCTCGGGCACGGTACCTTTAGCATGGAACCAGGAGAGATATTCCGCTGTACTTTTGAATTGGATCTCAACCTTGTCAGCGGAACATTCTATGTTTCAGCACTCGTCTTTCGGTATGACATCTCAAAGGAGTACGACCGTTGGTTGCGAGCTGCAACGTTATTTGTTGCAAATGATCAGGATGTTCGTGGTATAGCCAACTGCTTTCCGAAGGTTATCCGTCGCGAGATCGTGGCCGCCGGGGTGCCCAACAAAGCGCATGTCATAGCAGAGAGTGAATGTAATATGTGAGCAGGAATAATTCGCCAGAAGGGGCGGGCTGGGTTCTTGTTCGCAGTTTGTTCCGTAAGTGGCGGATATCAGCGATGTCTGTTGGCGTCATGAACGGTCTGAAGGACATCAAGAGCAGAATCACATCGACCTGCTCGCCCATAATCGATGAATTACTCCGTTCTTTTATGATGGTCTTCATTCTGAGGCCATCAGCCCTACTGCTGCCGAGAGATATTGCCTTAGCAATCGCGCGTTGGTGCGGAGCGGTGATGCTTCGGATACCTTCTAGTGGTAAGCCGGCGCTACGGATGACGCAAAGGGCCTTTCAAAAAGTCGATGCTGAGGCGCGAAGAAGTGCAGAGGAATATCTGGCCCAACCGTTTTGCTCGTTCGTAGTCTTTGAGCGTATCTTGCATAATCGCGAGAATCTGAACGATTGGAAAGTCGAGGAAAAGAACGCTGAGGCTATTGCAGCGCTTCGAGAGTCGGGACGGCCTTTCATTCTGGCCGGTGGGCATTTCCGACGGGATTCTTTCATCGCAATATACATGCGACGGTTTTCTCCAGGCAGTGTCGCAACCGTCTCGTTACCAGTTCCTCGACGCTCCTTCCGCCCGTCGAGTATTCGGATGCGAATCCAGTTTGGCCAGTTGCTAAAGGTGATCCAACACACTCGCCCCGAAAACAAGTTTGTATACGTTGGTGGAGCTTCCACCGTTAGAGAAATTCTCAAACATCTTGAAGCACCCGGTCATGAATTGCTTATTGCGATCGACGCGTTCTGGAAGACTGGTGGCTGGTCCGCTCATTTACGTCCTTTCGCGGGAATGCGCTGTCGGCCGTTTAGCGTCGGTTCGGCTGCTTTGAGTCGGCTGGCGCGTTGTCCGATCGTTACATTCGCGAGCTATATCGCAAAGAACGGAACGATCGTGCTGGAGTGGGGGCCCGTGATACCGCCGCCTGAGTATTCGGACGAAGCGGCCGACAGGTCGAATGCAAACATAATTCTAGATTTTCTTGAGAATGAGATCGGATTGCGACCTTCCCAATACACGTTATACATAGGCGACGAAAGGCGATGGAACCCGGACCTGCAGATCTGGGAGGACCCCCATCGGGGGGAGCTTCGAAGTCTTGAGACGACGTCGGGAATACGGACTTGTTAGCGAAACGGGCGTCACGAAGTCGCGGTCGTAAGCTGTTCACGCGACGAGGATCGCAAAGCGGAGTTTCGATGCTGTATAACGCTGGGGGCTTCAGAGATCGAGAACTTCTGATGGCCAAAATCGTTTCGTTCTTGGCAGCCGTACCTCCGTTTCACACCGGAAATCGCTGATGGCTAAGAACATAACCCTTATTATTCCCGTAATCTTAGCATTTGCCCTCATCGTCCTTGTCCGGTCCTATTTTTCTCGGACTGCAGTGGTAAACTGGACGGACATACATCAGGGTATCGACGGCTTTGGTGGGTCTTGTGCAAACTTCAGCAAGGCTCTGCCGCCAGAGATGGCCGATTTCTTTTTCACGACGTCTGGAATTGGCCTGTCCCTTCTGCGCACACAGGTGGTTCCCAGCGCAGCAGACTGTACATCCTATTTTGTGCCGGGTGGATTATCGTGCGTACCTGTCACATCTGGCGCCACGATACTTCAGGGGGAATTGGCGATTGCGAAGCAAGCTGTTGCCAGGGGTGTCAAAGTGTGGAGTACCCCGTGGACTCCGCCAGCAGCGATGAAGACCAACGGTTCGCTGATCAATGGTGGATCCCTATTGCGAGCTGATTATTCCGCGTGGGCGGCCTCGTTAGCGGACTACGTGAAGATGATGAACGCGAATGGAGTCCCGATCTACGCATTGAGCGTGCAAAACGAACCTGACATTTCGGTGAATTACGGGTCGGCGACCTACAATGCCGAGCAAATCCATGACTTCGTACCCTATATGTACACAGCCCTCCAATCTGCGGGAATGGGATCTACGAAAATCATGATTGCTGAAGCGTCACAATGGGATTTCAGACTCACGATGGCAGCAATGTCCGACCCTGCTGTCGCCGACAAAGTAGCTATCCTCGCGGCTCATCACTACGGTACGGCGAGGATTGCCGCTCCCAAGAACTACGGGAAACAAGTATGGCAGACTGAAGCTAGTAGTCAGTCGCAAACCTATGATGGAACTATCGGAGATGGCCTCTACTGGGCTAGAAGAGTTCATAAATATCTGACGGTCGCCAATGTAAACGCGTGGAATTGGTGGTTCCTCTCTGATGGGCGAGACTACGGAAACGGAACAGACAACTCCGCATTGACGGACATAAATCTGAATTACGCGAAGCGCGCGTATGTCGCAGGCCAGTGGAGCAAGTTTGTCCGTCCCGGTTGGCACAGGATTGGAGTCACGACCTATTTTAATTCTCTCCTGATCACTGCTTTCAAGGATCCAGAAAGCCGGTCATTTGCGATCGTGGTTGTAAACCCCAGCGGGGGATCGGTGTCTCAGACTTTTGTGCTCAATGGATTCTCGACGAATTCGATAACTCCATGGATTACTTCGGCTGGCCTATCACTGTCGTCGCAGCCTCGGATCTTGGTGAACGGGAAGAGATTTACGTACACACTGCCTGAATCGAGTGTGACAACGTTCTCGGGTATCGCCAGTGATGCTCGTTGATCATGGATATTGATAATGTCTGACGGGAAGAGGCAGCAAGCCGCCCTAGATGTAGATAGGATTGATTGCGCGCGAGAGCACGTCGCGGAGGAAACCGAGTGAGGCACGCGCTCCGCGGCTGGGTGAGTCGCTTATGAAGCTTCGGCGGACCCCGCGCCCGTTGGGCCGCGTGGCATTTTTGACTCCGTACGACGGTGGCAACCGGGGTGATGCGGCCATCCATGAGGCTCTAATCGCCAATTTTCGGCGATTTGATCCCGGCATCAGGTTATGCGGCATCACGCTGGATCCAGATAGGACCTCGAGGCTGCACGGCATACCATGTTATTCGCTCGCAGTAACTTCCCGGCCTCACTACCACCCAAAGCGAGAGCAGTCACAGACGCATGAGGGTGAGCACCGATCAGACTTAGCCTCTTTGTCGATGAGTCGGTTTCAGCGATTCAGGCGCCTGGCAGCGGCAATACCCTTCTTGCGGCGACTCAAAATCCTGGCGGATGAAGCCAAGCACGTTGTGCGTAGCTACCGATTGCTGCGTGACATCGATATGCTGGTGATTGCAGGTGGCGGTCAGCTCGACGAGGAGTGGGGCGGTTCTTGGGGGCATCCTTATGCGTTGATGAAGTGGACTGTCCTAGCCCGAGCTGCGGGCAGCTCTGTAGTGTTCCTGAGCACGGGAGCTTGTCAGATGAAGTCCAAGCTCACGAGGCTTTTTCTCAAAAGAGCTTTGTCACTGGCTTGCTACCGTTCCTACCGAGACGAGGAATCGCGTCGATTGGCGACCTTGCTCACGCCAAAGGGAGATGG
>Ga0210385_10000390_pt1 | contig 33546 bp, 33 predicted proteins | sample IncBWH26OmetaG_FD_160107 | JGI IMG/M metagenome (GOLD analysis project Ga0210385, IMG submission 160107) | Forest soil microbial communities from Barre Woods Harvard Forest LTER site, Petersham, Massachusetts, United States - Inc-BW-H-26-O ...
CCGCAACGGCAGGAAGCTATGGGGCGCCGAAGTGCGAATGCCGTACGTCAGCAGCGTGCATGACTTCGCCGTGACCGAACACCATGTGGCTTTCTTCATTACGCCCCTGGCGATCGATCACGAACAGATGCGTCGCGGCGGCATTCACTGGTCGTGGGACAGGGATCGGAAGAGCTATCTTGGCTTCATGCGTCGCGACGGGGATGGCTCGGATATCCAATGGGTCGAGGGTCCCGCGCGCGGCGGCAGCCACACACTCGGTGCCTTCGAGGATCAAGGAAGACTTTTTTTCGACCGTGAGATCACCGCGGCCAATCCCTATCCGGTAGTGCCCAACAGGGACGGCGCGCCTTTCGATCCGGCAACCGGCATCAGCTATCTATATCGATTGTCGGTGAACCTGAACGGGCGCAATGACGGCTATGGAATCGAAAAGATCTGCCCGTTGATTGCGCCGTTACCCAGACAGGACGACCGCTACAACACGGTGCCATACCGTTACGGCTTCATGGGCTGTCCGGATCCGCAAGACCCGGTGCGATGGAAGGCGGCCTGCTATGCCCGCATCGATCATCAAACACGTTCCCACCAGCTGTGGAAAGCGCCCGCGACGGTATCACTCGGTGAGCCGCTGTTCGCGCCGAAGAGCGTCAAGGCCCAGGAGGGCGAAGGCTACCTGCTGGGGGTCGCCTGGCATCTGGATCAGAACCTGCGTGCGGATCTGCTGATCCTGGACGCCGAGCATGTCGAGGAGGGACCGATCGCCACGGTCCATCTACCCGTGCAGGCATCACCGCAGATTCATGGCTGGTGGGTGCGGGAGGACCAGTACCCCGTTTGAGCAAAACCGCTCAGACCCGCAATTCCGCCGAGAGGTCGAAATTCTCGAAGCGGTCGCCCAACCACAGAACGCTCACAAAGCTCTCTACGCACAGGACCGCAAATGCCATCAGACCCGACAGCACGGCGGCCGCCGCAACCCCGATCAGCCATCGCGTAACCAGGAACACGAGGGCCGCCCCGATGACGGCCGGCACCGCGGCAATCACGGTGATGAGCAATTGGCCCGCGACGAAAATGATGCGCTGCCCAATGACCTCGAAGCCACGTTCCCCGCGGCTTCCGGCAGTCTGCATCCAGGCTGGAAACAGGACTGCCGCAGCGTTAAGCACCAGCAACTGGATCGCCACCAGCGGCGGCGCAAGTACCGCGAGGCCCAGCAGGGCTACCATGCGCAGCACCGGGCTGAGCCAGGTGAGTGTGCCCCCCGGCAGCAGCAGAGCGCCCGCGATCAGGCAGATCCAGATCAACGCGCTCAGAATCGAGAGCGGTGTCAGCAATTCCCCCAGCACGATCTGCCAGCCGCGAAGCGGATAGGTCTTGAGAAGGTCAACATTAGAGAGTTCCGCCCGCAGATCCTGGCGCGCCATCATCGGCCCGAGCAGCAGCGTATAGGCAAGCACGATCCCGACCATGGCCACGCTGAACACGCGCGCGCCTTGCAGCTGCGGCCGATTCAGCCACTGGGACCCCACCAGCAATACTGCCAGCGTCGTGATCGCGACTTTCGGCCGGAAAATCGCGCTGCTGGAGAGCAGATTCTTCCACAGAAACGCGACCTCAGGCCGCCCCTGGCTGGGCAGCTTGAATGGCGCACTTTGCGGCTTGCGGACTGCGACCTGTCCGCGCCAGTCGCCTTTCTGTACCGCCCGGAGTCGTTTGCCGCGCTTTTCGGCGCGCGCAATCGAGGCTTCCTCGAATGAGACCTCGATGTTCAGGACCCAGAGGTAATGCGCGATCAGCAGCGCGACGGCCGGACCGAGCGCCAGCACAAATCCCGAACCGCCGCCCGCGAAGTACGGTGCCACCAGAAGTCGCGGCAGCGCGAGCAGCCATGGCACGGGAGCGATGCGAAGCTGCGCGGCAACGTAGCTGGAAAATTCGTGAGCGCCGGCGAGATCACTCCGCTGCGGCATCTGCATGACATTCCACGCCCACACGATGATGCCACTCACGAGCAGCCACGCCACTGCGATGGCGATCGTTCGCCGTCGCCCAGAGGTCAGGCTGCGATTCAGAAGCCTCGAGTACACAAAGGATGTGGCCATGAAGTGCAGGTTCAACGTCGCCAGAATGAGCCACCAGCCGATGGCATGGAACCAAAGGTTGCCGCCGAATCCTGACCCGCGGCCGAAGACAATCGTGAATATCAATGCGCTCGAGACGATCCCAAGTTGCGCACTCAGCAGCCGATAGTGCACCAACATGCGCCGGTTGACGGGCGCAGGGAAGAGAAAGGCGATCTCCGCTTCACTGAAAGCGAGTGAAGCAGTCCGGGGTGTTACCCAGTTCACGATGAGCACGACCAGCAGTATCAGTGCGGCAAGCTCCGGCAGCAGTGCAGATACTTCCGGCGAAAACCCTCCACCCGGCCGTCCGGCACCGTACGCGGGACGCGCCATCAGAAGCCGCCGGCCGAAAGTGAGATACAGGTAACCGACGCCCACCACCGCACCGCCCAGGTACTTGGGTTGCCGCAATCGCCGCAGACGCGACTTCAGCTGGCCGAGAAGCGAGGTTGCACGCAAGTACAGGAGCGCCCGCGCCATCGTCGACAGGGCGCTCATGACTCGCTGCCGCCGGTGGCGCGAATGAACACATCCTCCAGACTCGCCTGCGAATCACCATTGCTGAATTGCGCCTGCACCTGCGCCAAGGTCCCGTATGCGATGCGTTCGCCTTTCTTAAGTATCAGTACATGCGAGCACACCTCTTCGAGCAGATGCAGCAGATGTGAGCTCAAAACCACCGCCCCACCCGCCCGCGCCCGCCGCAGGATCGAATCCTTCATACGGCGAATACCAAGTGGATCCAGACCGGTCAGCGGCTCATCAAAGATCATTACGGTCGGGGCATGCAGCAGTCCACAGGCGATGGCAAGCTTCTGCTTCATGCCCCGCGACAGCTCGGTGGGCAAACGGTCGATCTGGTCGGCAATTTCGAGCTCTTCCAGCAGCGGTTGCGCGAGCGCCTCGTGATTGGCAACGCCATACAAGCGCGCCACGAAATTAAGATGCTGGCGCACGGTTAGGTAGTCGAAAAGACGCGGCTCGTCCGGGAAGAACGCCAGTCTGCGCTTGGCTTCGACCGGTTCTTTGGCAATGTCGTATGTGCCGATCCGCACCAGTCCGGCAGTCGGCGGAATGATGCCCGCCATGGTACGCAGCGTCGTGGTCTTGCCCGCCCCATTCGGGCCTACCAGTCCCAGCACTTCTCCCGGCTGGACACTGAAAGTCAGGTCGCGCACCGCGGTGAAATTGCCAAAAGCCTTGCAAAGTGCCTGGATTTCAATCATTTGTCATTTCGCCGGGCCAGGGCTGTCACCGACGCTTTCCATCACGATTTCGGCGGCGCCGTATTGCCAGGGAAATCGGCCCGCAGCAGATGTGTCAGCGTATGCACATAGCGCAGCTTACCGTTCTCGACTCGAAACACGTGGCTGTCCGCCGAGCCGCTACCACCAGTGGGCCCGCCCGCACCGAATGTGCAGTAGACCGAAACGGTGCCCAGCACCTCATCCACGACGAAGCGCCGATTGACGATGTTCACACCCGATGGAACACCGACTTCACAGCTATCAGAAGGCGAACCCTTGCCGGTATAGGCACCCCCCTCGACACGCACGCACGGGAAGCCCCAGGGTACCAGGTCGATCCTCTTCTCCAAGAAGGCATCAAGATAGGCGTTGGCGGCGGCGATGAGGGTATCGCGTGTATCCCGCTTCTCGGCCGGGATCGGGTCCCAGTTTTCAGTGGAGGAATATTTGAGGTATGCGTCAGCGTTGAAAAGCCAGTAGCCGGTCGTGGTCCACAGGATCTCGACCTCGGTGATCTTGTCGTGATTGACGCGCAGGCGTGTGCTGAGGACATAAGGTGCCGCCTTGTCGGTGACGATCACCTCGGTGATCGACTGACAGGTCGCGGTATCGAGATAGCTGCGCTGGTGATCGATCTTCATGGGCTTCCTGATCAACCCCTTCTGCAAGTCCGCGGGTGCCGCGTTTTCCCAATAGCCGATGCCCTTTGCCAGCGGCATACCGGAAACATCACCCTTGGTTTGAGCGGCGATATAAAGATCGACGGCCTGCTGCAGTCCACCGCGCGTGCAGGACACCTCGGCGTGGCTGAGGGCTGGCGCCAGCAGCGCGCTGCCGAGCGTGAGATTCAGGCACATCAGAGTGATGCGTTTCATTCTACTGCTACCCCTGTTGTTGATTTTACTACGGTGTCCAAACCGGCGTAATGACCGGTGTGTCTTGTTTCGGCAGCACCTGAAACCGATGTTTGCCGACCAGCAGGTCCTGCCATGGGCGTTTCGCGGTCGTCACCTGGCCCATCGACAGTTCCGGCACGAGGTCCGCGCCGCGCGCGAAGGTGTTGGCGGCAACGAGCGTACCGGCCATTTGCCAGACCCCGCCGTTGCGTTGGTACAGAACACCGAGGCACATATTCCAAAGAATGAATTCAGAGTCGCCGTCACCCTTGAGATCGACGAACAGACCGACCAGTTCCTGTCCCTGGCCGGGAAGGCAGCCGGCTGTATTCGAAGGGCCATGCAGATCCGCGCGCAGCGCGCTGATCAGTTCGGCGTCGAGGGTGCGACCGGCCGGGAATACCCTCAGGTCCGAAATCAGTTCGTCATCGGTGCGCGTGGACACGATATCCCAAACACCTGAGGCGCGCAGCGCAGAGCTCGCCAGCGCCTGGATCCGCGCAGCGTCGGCATGATTCTGCAGCTGGGCAAGTTGCGCCAGCCGGCGCCTGCCGTAGGCGCCGGCATTGAATCTCAGATACTCGAACGCAGAGGCGCTTCGAAGTCCGCCGGCCCCTGATTCGTATCGACCGGCCAGCACCCGCTGATACTGACTGTTGGCCGCCAGACGATAGGGAGACAGTACCGGTGTCAATGCCAGAGCGAGCACTCCAATCAGGCAAAGCGCGACGCACACGTTGACCCGAGCCACGCCCCCGAACCAACTCCTGCCGTTGAACGCTGCGATGCCGTAGCCGACCGCATAGATCAGCGCGGCCCCTGCCACGATGAAAGCCCAGACGCGGTCGACCGTGAGTCCATAGTGCTGCGTCCGGACGGACAGCGCGTACGCCGCAGTCAATGCGATGATGACGGTGACTGGCACGACGAATCTGAGCGACACCGCAATCCACCGCGGGTAAGGCCTTGCTACCGTGCCGTCGCGATACGCCGCATTCAGGAACAGGACGACGACCGCCACCAGCCACAAGAGCCAGGATGAGCCGATGGCCTTGTTCCCGGTAAACACAAGGCCCGGAAGCTTGATCAGCAGGGCCAAGGTAAAGAGTGCCAGCAGTGCGCCCGAGACGGTTCCCAGCCATTTGAAGAGGTTGAGAATCTGCTCAAGCACGGCGGTCACGACCCGGCCAATCGATCCGATCAGATACAGAGCGCTGCCAAAAACGATCGACGTCACCGGATAGATGAAGATCGGCTTGCAGAACAGCTCGCGGAAAAAATCGATTCCCAGCATATGGAACAGCGACTGCCACAGAAACAGCAGCAGCCAGAAAAGCCCGGTGAACACCAGCGCCTCGGCGAGTGCCACCGAATTGCGCCAGGCGTGGACGAACAGATACGTGTAATCCACGGTCCAGTTCTTGGCTGCAAGCCGCGCCTGGACGAACGGCATTGTGAGCAGCCAGAGGATCGCCAGTACCAACGCCAGCGGAAATGCTTCAGCCGGCTGTTCGATACTGCCTGCTTCCAGATCCGCCACGGATCTGCCGTGATGCCAGCCGAAGTAGCCCAGGGCGACAGTCATTGCGATGATAGTCACCGATGGCGCCCGGTCGCGAATGTGATCTGACAGAATCTCGATGGTTACCGGAATCAGCACCGCCACCGCGTAGAGTGCGAACAGCCAGCCGTGGTCGGTCGCCGGCCAGGTCTGCTCGGTGATGGCATGATGCAGCCCATACAGCGCCCACCCCTGCAGGACCGCGGTTCCCAGAATGATCGGGAGATGGGCACGCAGCGGCGCGGCGGCAGAGGCCTGTTCCAAAAGTTCCCCCTCCCTGTGCCGGCAGAAAATGGCAGTATTCGACAGGCGTGGCAAGCCCGGTGCGCCATCTGACCTCGAGGGGGAATCGTGACCACACGAACAAAACAAGAAAGGGCGAATCTGCGCCTGGTGGAGCGGATATATGAGGAAGTCCTCGGACCGATCGACTCGAGCGCGGTCGACGCGCTGTTCGATCCGGGCTATATCCAGCACAATCCGAACGCCGCCACCGGATCGGCCGGCCTGAAGGAGATGCTCGATCGGGCCAAGGTGAAATACCCAAAAGCCGAACACCGCGTCAAGCGCATGCTGGCGGACGGCGATCTGGTGGCCGCGCATGTGCATGTCATATTTCAGCCGGGTGATGCGGGGTTTGCGGTCGTGGACCTGTTCCGCATTGCACATGGCAGGATTGCCGAGCACTGGGACGTGATGCAGCCCATCACCCCGAGCACAAAGAACAGCAACGGACGCTTTTAGAGGGGATTCCATGCAACTGAATATGCCGACCGCCGGCAGCGCGCCGGCGGGCCGCAGAACCCTGCTCGGCCGCTGGTCGTGGGCGCTCTTCGACGGCGCCCGCATCCCCGACAACGTGCTGGTCAATATCTTCGTGTTTTCGGCCTATTTCAGCACCGTCGTGATCTCCGACCCGGTGCGTGGCCAGATCGTCTGGAGCTACACCAGTGCGGTGGGCGCGATACTGGTCGCCATCGGGGCGCCGATCCTGGGCGCCATTGCCGATGCGGGCGGCCGGCGCAAGCCGTGGCTGGTCGGTTGCATTGCGGTCGGAATCCCCTGCATGGCGGCGCTTTGGTTTGCCACCCCCGCGATGGAATCGGGTCTGATCTGGGTCATGGTGGCCATCGTGGGCGCCATGCTCTTCTATGAATACTCGGCCATTTTCTGCAATGCCATGCTGCCGAACATCGCCCCGCAGGGCATCGGCTTCTGGAGTGGCATGGGCTTTGCGCTGGGCAATGCGTTCGGCGTCGTGCTGTTTCTGTTCTTCCTCTTCGCCTGGAGCTGGAATCCCCACCCGTTGTTCGGCCTGGACAAGGCCCTGCACGAGCCGGAGCGCGCCGTGGGCATCCTGGCCTCGGTGTGGATGCTGATTTTCGGGCTGCCCCTGTTTCTGTTCACCCCGGATACGGCCGGGACGCGACTGGGAATGGGAACGACGATCCGCAGGGGACTGAAGAGTCTCATCGAGACCCTCACGCGCGTGCGCCAATTCCGTAATGTCGGTGTTTTTCTGATCGCGCGGATGACCTACAACGAAGGCTTCGTGGTGCTGATGAGTTTCAGCGGCATCTATGCGGCCGGCGTGCTGCATTGGAGTGCGGAGGCGCTGATCGTTCAGGGATTGTTGAACAGCGTGGCCGCCGCGCTGGCCGGTGTGTTGGCGGGCTGGATGGACCTGAAGATCGGTTCGCGCCGCAGTGCGATGATCTTTGTTGCCGGGTCACTGCTGGCCATCGTGATCGTCTGTTCGACCAGCCCGGACACGGCGCTATTCGTCAAACTGTCGCCGCCGCTGCAAAACTTTGGCGGCATGTTCCCGACACTCCCTGACATCGTTTTCTGCATCGCGCAGGTGCTCGCCGCAACCTTCGTGACCGGAGGACTGTCCTCGAGTCGCGCCCTGATGGGCAAGCTCGCGCCTCCCGCCATGCTGAATGAATTCTTCGGCGTCTATGCAATGTCCGGGACGGCCACTTCCTTTGTGGGGCCGCTGGCGATCGGACTGGTGACGACGCTCTCCCATAGCCAGCGCATCGGCATCGCCAGCGGCATCGCCTTTCTGGTCGTCGGAATGCTGTTGCTGCTGCGCGTGAAGGAGCCGGAGGTCGCGGCACACATCTAGGCGCCGGCCCAAAGATGCTGGGCTGCGTAGGCGCGCCAGGGACGCCACGGTTCGGCCCGCGCCAACAGCTCCGGGGCCGAAAGCCGATGACCCTTGTCATCCGCCAGGGCGCGCATCAGCCCGACATCGGCAGCGGGAAAGGCGTCGGGTTCGCGCAGTTGCCGCAGCGCAATGTATTGCGCGGTCCATTCTCCCACGCCGCGTATCGACCGCAGTCGCCCGATCGCCTGCTCGAGGTCGCAGTGGGCGCCGAAGAGATCGGGATTGGCAAGCGCGGCCGCCGCGACGCTGTTGAGGGTAGTGGCACGGCTGCGCGGCATACCGAGGGTAGACAGATCCGCCTTGGCCAGGGCCTGCGGTGTCGGGAAGACCTGGGTCAAGTGGCGATCGGGCTGCGCCAGGGGTTGGCCATACGCGGCGACCAGTCGTCCGGCCAGGCGGATGGCTGACGAGACCGTGATCTGCTGGCCAAGCACCGCCCGGATCGCCAGTTCAAAGCCATCCCATGCGCCCGGCACGCGCAGCCCGGGACGTTTCTTGAGCAATGGCGCCAGCACCGGATCTGACTCCAGATGTGAAGCAATGCTGAGCGGATCGGCCGCCAGATCAAACTGTCGACGCAAGCGCGCGATGATATTGGGCAGCACAGCGAGCTTTGAGATGCGGATGTTGGCGCGCAGCGCCGAGCCTGCGGCAGGCTGGACACTGATCCGACCCTGCACGCCATCGAGCGCGATCGTTCTTGAATAGATGCCGCCGGCGACTCGCTCGACACCGGGAATGGCACGTTGCTCCAGAAATCCGAGCATCGCGGGCCAGTCATAGGGAGGCTTGTAGCGCAGCAGCAGACTGAACTCGCCATGATCCGCCACCGCCATCTCCGGCCCGCCCAGCCGGCGCAGTTCTCCCGGCGGACGCCCGAACAGGGCCCGGAAGGTTTCGTTGAACCTGCGGATGCTGCCAAATCCCGATGCGAAGGCGATCTCGGTCATCGGCAGGTGAGTCTCGTGGATGAGCTGCTTCGCGAGCAGGATGCGGCGGGTCTGCGCGACGCCGATTGGGGAGGCGCCGAGGTGTTGACGAAAGAGTCGCCGCATCTGGCGCTCGCCCATTCCCAGGCGCTCGGCCAGCGCGTCCACACTGCCATGGTCCAGCGCGCCCAGTTCGATCAACGCCAGTCCGCGTGTCACGCTGGTGGAGGTTCCGCGCCACGCCGGCATATCCGGTGCAGTCTCGGGGCGACAGCGCAGGCAGGGGCGGAACCCGGCCTCCTGGGCGGCGGCGGCCGTGGGAAAGAAGGTCACGTTGCGGGACTGCGGCGTGCGCGCCGGGCATACCGGTCGGCAATAGATTCCGGTGGTTTTCACGGCTGTGAAAAAGCGCCCATCGAAGCGCGCGTCGCGGAGCTTTACGGCCCGGTAACAGGCGTCGTGGTCGAGGTCCATGGCAGAATGTTCGCACCAAAGATCGGCTTGGACTAGCGGTTTTCGGACATCAATGTGCGGGCACCGGCGGTCAACAATGATGTCCGAATTCCGCCAGCAGCCACGAACGCCGTGGAGCAGAATTCACTCACCATGAGTTACCTCTACAAATTGATGCAATCCCCGGTGGGCCAGCTGACCCTGGTCGGCAGCGAGCGCGGTCTCGCGGCCGTGCTGTGGGAGGATGAAAACCCCTCGCGGGTGCGGCTCGCCCCTTTGCAGGAGAGCCCCGGCCATCCGCTCCTGATCCAGGCGCAACAGCAGCTCGAGGAGTACTTCGCGGGCAAGCGACGCACGTTCAGCGTCAAGCTCGACCCCTCCGGCACTGAGTTTCAGAACAAGGTATGGAGCGCGCTGCGGACGATCCCGTTTGGTGAGACCCGCAGCTATGGCCAGATCGCGGAGCAGATTGGCAGCCGCAAGGCGGTGCGAGCCGTCGGGGCGGCCAACGGCAGAAATCCGCTCTCCATCATCGTTCCCTGCCATCGGGTGATCGGCGCCGACGGTACGCTGACCGGCTTCGCCGGCGGGCTCGAGATCAAGGCGCGGCTACTGGCACTTGAGGCGCATGCCTGAGCACGCGCGCGTCGTCGTCCATCAGCTTGGGGTGGCGGCGCCCGAAAATTTCATCTGGATCGATCCGCGGCGTTCGAGAAATTTCCACACCCCTTTTTCGCGCACGAAGCGGTCACGCATTTCGCCGAAGTACACCGGTCCGTTGGAAATGAAGGGCGGGGCCGCGCCTTCGGGAGGCGTGGTCGAGACCATGGTCAGGTAGGACAGTCCGTTCGCCGCATCGCGACCTTCTACATCGATCATCACACCCGTGGTCAGGTGCTTGGTCAGCAGCGTCTTGGGCCGGGTGAGCAACGCCGCGCGAATTGCCTCCCGCCCCTGAATCAGGAGCCCCGGATTCATCGGTCGCGCGAACGACCCGTGCTCGGCAAAACAATCGGCCGCCGCGTTCATATCCCCCAGGTCCAGCGCCCGGCCATAGGCAAAAGTCAGACGCTCGCAGGCCCGCTCGATCTCCATGCGCTCCACGGCACTCAGCACGTCTGACATTTTTTGTGTCCCCCAAACGAAAATCGATATGGCTGTGCAATTGTACCGCCTAGAATGGGGCGTGAGTAAGAACCCACACTATGATGTCCTGATTGTCGGCACCGGCCACGCTGGCGCCAATGCCGCCATCGCGCTGCGGCAGCAGAAATTCACCGGCAGCATCGCCATGATTGGCGATGAGGTGCACCTGCCGTACGAGCGGCCACCCCTTTCGAAGGACTATCTGAGCGGCAAGAAGACCTTCGAACGAATGTTGCTGCGACCGGAGACCTTCTGGACCGCCAACGCCGTCGACATCCACTTGGGACAGCGTGTGGTCCAGGTCGACCCCGCGGGCCATCGGGTGTTCCGCAGTGACGGAACGACGCTCGGCTACGGCCAGCTCATCTGGGCTGCCGGCGGCCGGCCGCGGCATCTCATCTGTCCGGGCCACGAGCTGGCGGGCGTCCATTACATCAGAACGCGTCAGGACGTCGATCGTCTGGCACGGGAACTGATCCAGGCCACGCGGATCGTGGTCATCGGAGGCGGCTACATTGGCCTCGAGTCGGCCGCCACCTTGCGCAAGCTCGGCAAGCAGGTGACAGTCGTCGAGGCACTCAACCGCGTTCTCGCCCGGGTTGCCGGCGAAGCCCTGTCGCGCTTCTATGAGCGCAGCCACGAGGCGGAAGGTGTTGCATTGAGGCTGAGTTCCTCCGTCACTCGTTTCGAGGCAACGGCCGGACGGGTGAGCGCGGTGCGTTTGTCGGAGGGGACCGTGCTGAACGCCGAGCTCGTCATCGTCGGCATTGGCATCATCCCGCAGGTCGAACCGCTGCGTGATGCGGGTGCAGTCGTTTCGAACGGGGTGCACGTGGATGCGCAGTGTCGCACTTCCGTTGCGGATGTCTTTGCCATCGGCGACTGCGCCGCGCATCCCAACGCCTTTGCCGATCAATCGATCATCCGGCTCGAATCCATTCAGAACGCAACCGACCAGGCGGCAACGGTGGCGAAGGTGATCGCCGGACACTCGCTGTCGTACGACGCCCTGCCCTGGTTCTGGTCCGAACAGTACGATCTGCGGCTACAGACCGTCGGCCTGTCTCATGGGCACGATGAGGTCGTGGTGCGCGGATCTCCGGAAGCCCGCAGTTTTTCGGTCATTTATCTCAAGCAGGGCCGCGTGATCGCGCTCGACTGCGTCAACATGGCACGCGATTTCACGCAGGGTCGGCACCTGGTGCTGCAGCGGGCCAGCCCCAGCAGCGTGCAGCTGGCGGACACTGAGGTTGCACTCAAGTCCCTGTACGTCATGCCTTGAGGTCCAAGGCGCGCGATAATGGGCCGTGCTGGGGAGAGCGACGAATGAAAGATGTAACGGGCAAGAGCGCATTCATCACCGGCGGCGCCAGCGGCATCGGCCTGGGCATGGCGCAGGCGTTTGTCGCGGCCGGAATGAATGTCGTGCTTGCCGACCTGCGCCAGGACCACATCGAGGCTGCACTGGAGCACTTCGAGCGACAGGGCCACGCCGGCAGTGTCCGTGCAATCCGTCTGGATGTGACCGATCGCGCCGCCATGGCGGCGGCCGCGGAGGAAACCGAACGAATTTTCGGCAAGCTCCATATTCTTGCCAACAACGCCGGCGTGGGTATCCAGGGACCCTTCGCGGGCATCACCTTCGCCGACTGGGACTTCGGTCTGGCCGTGAATCTCGGCGGGGTCATCAACGGTGTGCAGATCTTTCTGCCGCGGATCCGCGCTCATGGCGAAGGCGGTCACATCATCAACACCGCCTCCCTGGCAGCGCTGGTGCCGATGCCGGCGCGATTTGTCATCTACCAGACGGCGAAGGCGGCGGTCGTGACCCTGTCAGAATGTCTTCGCGGCGAACTGCGGCCCGAGAACATCGGGGTCTCGGTGCTCTGTCCGGGGCCGGTACGCACCAACATCCATGAGCTGTCGAAGAACCGCCCGCCGCAGTTCGGCGTCGGCGATGCCTTTCGAGACGCGGAAAATGCCGGCGGTACGCAGGTCAGTTTTCCGAGCCAGTTGGAGCCGGCCGAGGTCGGCGAGCGCGTGCTCCGGGCCGTATTGAATGATGATCTCTACATCATCACGCACGGGGAGTGGAAGCCCGCGGCCGAACAGCGGCACGCGGCGGTGATCGCCGCGATGCCGGACCAACTCGACCCCCTTCTCATCGCCATGCTGCGAGGGCGCTAATCATGCTGAAGCTGTATCACGCGGAGCCGGCCGCCAATTCCCTGAAGGCGCTGATCACGATAAAGGAGAAGGGGCTCGAGTTCGAGAGTGTCTACGTCGATCTGCACAAGTTCGAGCAGCACGAGCCATGGTTCGTAGCGATCAACCCTGAAGGCCAGGTGCCGGTGCTCGACCACGACGGACACATCATCACCCATACCACGGTCATCGGCGAGTACCTGGAAGATGCGTTCCCGGACGTTCCGGCGCTGCGTCCCGCGGATGCCCTGGGCAAGGCTCGTATGCGCTACTGGAACAAGTTCTGCGACGAACACGTGATGAACTTCGTCTCCATGCATGGCTGGCATCGGCTGGTCAGCGTCATCGCGCGTTCGATCGAGGGCGGCGAGTTCGAGCGACTGATGGCGCGCATCCCGCTCCACGAACAGCGCGAGAAATGGCGCACCGCGCGCTCCGGCTTCGGTGACGCGGATCTCGCCAACGCCACCCGGAAGATCGAAGTGGCGGTCGACAAGGTGGAACAACAGCTGCAGCAGACTCCGTGGCTGGCCGGTGATGTCTACACGCTCGCCGACATCAATTTCTTCGCCATCGGCGGCATGGCGCTGGACCGACTGTTTCCGCAGCTGAATGTCGGCACGCGCGCGCCGCGGTTGACCCAGTGGGTGCGGCTCATGTACGAGCGCCCGGCGGTCAAGGCGGCCTTCGCCATGCCCAATCGCACCAATCCTGCGTTCCGCACCTTTACGGGCGAAGCCCACTGAGGCCCTATGAGGACATTCAAGGACAGGGTCGCCTTCGTGACCGGTGGTGCCAGTGGCATTGGCTACGGCATGGCGCAGAACCTGCTGCAGCAGGGCATGAAAGTCGTGATCGTCGACTTCAATGCGGCCTATCTGGATGAACTGCGGTCGAGGCTGCAAGAGCGCCGGGACCTGCACCTGATTCAGGCCGATGTCGGGGATCGCGAACAGGTTCGCGCCGCCGCCGCCGAGGCGCTGCGCGTGTTCGGCAGGATTCACGTGCTCTGCAGCAATGCCGGGATCGGCGGTGGCGGCGATACCCTCGACCCCGATTTCGACGCCTGGGATAAGGCGTTGCGCGTCAATCTGGGCGGCGTCGTGAACTGCACCAAGGTGATCGCGCCATTGATCATCAGCCATGGGGAAGGTGGGCATATCGTCAATACTTCCTCGATGGCCGGGCTCGTGCCGCTGCCATTGCCGGGCCTGGGCGCCTATCAGACCGCCAAGTTCGCCGTGCGGGGCTTCACGGAATCGCTCCGGCTGTCGATGGCCCCCCATGGCATTGGCGTGTCGTGCCTGTTTCCGGGCGGAACCCGCACGCGCATCATCGAGGCCAGTGCCCCGAACGATGTCGCGCGGGCCGCGATCAGGGAGATGACCGCCTCCTGGATGGATCCTGAGGAGGTGGGTGCGAGAGTCGTCGCAGGCATCCGCGCCAATGCCCCCTACATCCTCACCCATGTGGAATTCCGCGCTGAGGTCCGCGAGCTGTACGAAATGCTGGACGCGGCGTTTCCGCGCGATCAGCAGGTGCCGCCGGGCCGCGGTGGCTTCGAAGAGCGGCGGCGCGCATTGGTCGCCGAACGCCGCGCTGCGCCGATCAAGGACTGACCCGCCTCATCCCCAACGTGAATGCTCCGGTCCGGGTGCGAAGGCCTGTTCGGGCTTGCCCGTGCGGCTCAGCGCAAGCGCCGCATGCACGGCCGGACGCTCACGCATGCGCGCCAGCCACTGCAGCAGTCTGGGCGTGACGCTGGCGTTCATCAGTTCCGGGGTCAATGTCGGTAGCGAATTGCAGATCGAGAAGGCATCGATGTCGGCCAGGGTGTACGAGGAGCCGACCAGCCACGGCGCGCCGGACAAGGCGTCCTCGAGCCGCCGCACGCCCAGGGCCACCTTGCGCCGCGAGTCCTCGATGAGCTCATCGGGATAGCTGTTGTCGAAGGCGCTCTGCCAGGCCTCACGCAGGTACTTCATCGGCACTCGCTCAAGCAGCGAGGCAAGCCTCGCTCGGTCGACCCCTTTGAGCTTCGGTGCCAGGTAGGCGCGGCAACCGAGCGTACTGACGGCCGGCATGAGCACCTCGTTGATGAAGCGCGCCCAGGCCAGAATCCTCGCCTGCAGGATGGGTTCTGCGGGCCGCAGCGACCTCCCCGGAAAAGCATCCTCGAGATACTCGATGATGAACAGTGACTCGGTGATCTGTCTGCCATCGTGGATCAGAATCGGTCCTTCACCCTCCAGCGGCACCCGGGTCTCATCCGTGAGCTTGAGAAAACCCGGTCGATATTGTTCGAAGGCCGGCACATCGACATAATGGCTGCGGAATTCGAGCTGCTTCTCATGCAGCGCGATCAGGGGTTTGAGGCCGCTGCCATTGGGCTCCCAGTGATACAGCTCAAGCATGCTCGCCTCCCGTGGCCGCGGCGTTCCTGCGGTCAAGGTGCGCATAGCGCTTCACCAGCTCGGTTCGCCCCAGCGCAAAACTTCTGCGGATGGCCGGGCGCTCATTGATCCTGCGCAGCCATTCGAGCAGGTGGGGCGTGAGGGTGTCATTCACCACCTGAGGGTTCATCAGCGGCAGCCCGGCCAGCATGTTGAAGCCTGCGATATCCGCGATCGAGTAGGTATTTCCTGCGACCCAGGGCCGCTCGCTCAGGGCAGCTTCCAGCTGTTCCACACCGACTGCGATTCTGCGGCCCGACTCCGCCATTTCCTCAGCCGAAAAGGTGCCGTAGATGGCCTTCGACCAGGCGATGCGGCGCTCTTTGAGCGGAATGCGCTCGATGCGCGCCTTGAGCTCCTCCGGATCCCGCATGCGCATGGCCGGACCGACGAAGAAGCTCCAGCCGAACATGCTGATCGACGGTCCGATCACCTGATCGAAATAACGGCACCACCAGCGCATGCGCCAGCGCTCGAAAGGATCGTCGGGACGCAGCTTCGGACCCTCGAAACTGCCATCGATGTATTCCATCATCACGGTGGATTCGGGCACCAGGACGCCGTCGTGGATCATCGCCGGCACGGTGCCGTTGGGATTGACCTTCAGATACTCCGGCGCATGCTGCTCGAAGGCGAGCATGTCGATGTAGCGGCTCTCGAACTCCACGCCCTTCTCGTAGGCCGCCAGGATCGGTTTGCCCGAATTTGCGTTGGGCTCCCAGTGATAGATGGTGAGCATGAACCCTCGCCTCATGAAGCCGTGGCCCAATCATGCAGCGCCGCAGAATGCAGCGCGCGGCTGACAGTGCAAGAAGCGCCTGCCAACGTGGTATACAGTGCCGATTCACCCGCCCGTGAGGTTCATATGCCAAGGCTGACCCGTCGTGATGCACTACAGATGGTGGGCCTGGGCGCAATCGCCCTGACTACGGGTTCCAGGCTCGCCGGGGCCCAGGCGCCCGGCTTTCCCAAAGGCGCGATCATCCGCACCTTGTTCAGGGACTATCTGCCCGATGAACTCGCTGGTGGCGCGACCCTGTTCCACGAACATCTGTCGCTGGGCGAGGATTTCAACGATCGGTTCCGTGCCGCTTCCCAGGCAGTCCTCATCGCACAGGGCATCACCCCACCCGCCGTCGGTTCGGGTCCGCCACCGGCGGCGCCCGGTCCGGATCCCATGCGCCACGTGGAACTCATGGCCCAGGAGTTGCGCGATGCGCAGCGTGACGGAGTCGCGTGCATCGTCGATGCCAGCCTCGAAGGCGCGGGGATGGACCTCAAATTCATTCGTGACGCGGCAAGAATGTCCGGCCTGCCCGTGGTCAAGGGTGCCGGCTTCTACACCCAGCCCTTCTATCCGAAGGAACTGGCAACGCTGAGCGAGTCGCAGCTCACCCAGAGGCTGATTCGCCAGGCCGACGAGTATCCGGCGGGCGCCTTCGGTGAAATCGGATCATGGGACGACATCACGGCGGTGGAACGGCGCGTGTTCCGCGCCGTGGGCAAGGCGCACCTGGCCACCAACCTGCCCATCTTCACGCACACCGGCATACCCGGAAAATCCGCCCTCGAGCAACTCGACATCCTGGAGGATGCGGGCGTGGATCCGCACCGCGTTGCCATCGGACATCTGGGCAATCTGACCGATCCGAACCTTTATGTGCACAAGGCCCTCTGCCGTCGTGGCGCCTTCGTGGGCTTCGATCGCCAGGGCAGCCCGCGTGACACCCCGGTGGTACCGCTGGTGATGGGTTTGATTGAGGCCGGATTCGCGGACCACATCCTGATTTCGGGCGATGCCTCTCGCGGTTACGCGCGGCCGATCACGGTGTTCGTGCCGAAGCTCAAGGCCGCGGGCGTCGATGAGGCGACGCTGCACCGAATCACCGTTGACAATCCGCGCCGGTTCCTGGCGTTCGTGCCGAAACGTCCGCGCGGGGTCAGTGCCGGATAGTCGCCAAGGCACCCCCATCCACGGCCCAAGCCGCCCCATTGACGAAGGCAGCGGCATCGGAGAGCAGGAAGGTCACCACTTCGCCCACCTCTTCGGGCGTACCGATCCGATCCATGGTGGCGACCTTCCCCAGGACCTTCTTGCCGGCGGCGACATCGCCGTTGAACATCATGCGCAGCATCGCCTCCAGTAACGGCGTGTCGATCACTCCCGGCATCACCGCATTGACCCGCACGCCCTGGTTGCCCACTTCGCTGGCGGCGGTTCGCGTCAGACCGATGACCGCATGCTTGGTGGCGTTGTAGGCGCAGGCGCCGGCCAGACCGCGTTCGCTGGCGATGGAGCCGGTATTGACCACCGCGCCGTGGCCCTGCTTCAGCATCAACGGCAACACGTAGCGCAGCCCGAGAAAAATGCCCTTCTGATTGACGGCGATGATCCGGTCGAACTCGGCCTCGTCGTATTCGTAAATCGGGCCCAGTTTGCCTTCCATGCCCGCATTGTTGAAAAACCCGTCGATTCTCCCGAACACCTCGACCGCGCGCGCCACATATGCCTGCACGTCCGCCGACTTACTGACGTCGGCGACACATGTGTCGACGCGCCCGCCGAGGGCTGCAACGGCGCCCCGGCGCGCGGCGAGTGCCGCAGCGTTGATGTCCACCAGCAGCACATCGGCACCGGCGCGGGCGAGGGTCATGGCGGCGGCGTGACCGATCATTCCGGCGCCACCGGTGATCACCACGGCCTTGCCCTTCATGGACTGCGTCATCTAACGGCTCCCTGCCTGCGAAGTGGCCCCACGGAACAGCATGCTGAACAGAAACAGGACGCCGCGCAGTCCGAGCAGCTTGAGCCCCTCGCGCACCTGCTCGGGGGTCAGGGTCGCCGTCAGCGGCATGGTGCCGAAAACCTTGGCCTTGATGACCAGGTTGTTGCCCTCGCGCTCCAGATGACTGACGGTCATGAGCTCCCGGCGATCCGGGCCATACAGCTTCATGCCGGCGTTTCCAGTTTTCCGAAATCGATCTTGAGGTCATCGCACATGACCTGGGCGGTGGCCCGACCCGCGCCAAAGACGCCCCCGCCGGGATATTGGAAGGGACCGACCAGGTACAGTCGATCGATCCCCGGCACCCGGTACTGACCCAGATCCGGCGTGGGGCGATGCGCGCCACTTTGATAACTGGTGGTCGCAATGCCGTGCAGATCGCCCCGCATGAAACTGGGTGAGGTACGCTCCATGTCGACGGGGCTGTCGCAATGGAAGTCCAGCAACACCTCATCGACGTTTGCGACATAGACCCGCAGGCGCTCGAGCATGCTGCGGGCATACGCGTCCTTCGCCTCATCCCAGGTCCTGCCATCCGGCCGCACGTAGGGTGCATAGTCCCAGATGTGCGCGACGCCCTTACCGGGAGGCGTGCGGGTGTCATCGAACATGGACAGCGACCCCAGGCCCAGCAGATGGGTTCGCATGAAGCCGCCATAGCGCAGGTCATCGAAACACTCACGCAATTCGCGATAGGTCGGCGGCATGAGTTCGATCATCACGGACCGCACCGGATCGGGCGTCCGGAATCTGAGCGGCCCATCCAGTGCCGCGTGCACCGTGACGCAGGCGGCCTCGGTGATGTGGGTTGCTTCCGCCGCCTTACGCACCTGCGGATCAAGGCCTGCGACCATCGATGACAGCTTGTGCGGATGAATGGCACCGATGACCGCCTCGCGCGCGTTGTAGCGACTGCCATCCGCAGTGACCACCCCGGAGGCCCGACCGTTCGCCACCACGACTTCGCGAACGTCCTGGCTCGCGAGCACGGTGCCGCCGCGATCCTCGATGCAGCGGGTCAACGCCTCGGTCAGCCTGCCGCTGCCGCCAACCGGGACTCCGAAGCCGTAGGCCTCGAGGAACCCCAGGAACACGAACACGCCGAGCCCGGTCGCCTTTTCATCCGGTGACACCAGATTCTCACCCGCGACCCGGGCGAAATGTGCGCGCACGCGGTCGTGCTCGAAGTACTCCGCCAGCACGTCGTGGCTGCTCATCTGCATCGCGCGCCAGAACTGCTGGCCCTCGCGGCTCTGGTCCAGGAACGCGTGACCGGCTCCCTGGGGCATGGGCGGTGTATACAGCGTGGACACCAGCATCGGCAGCCAGATCTGTGCCTGTGCCGACAAGCGCAGGAAAGCCTCGGCGTCCTTGTTGGAGAATTTGGCGATCTCAGCGGCGGATTTGGCGGGATCACGGTGCAGTGCCAGCGTCGAGCCATCCTCGAACACCGACATCATCGGCGATTCGGGGAACAGGTAGCGCAGGCCGTAGCGGCTTTTCAGTCCCAGCTCATCCCGCTGCAGCAGCGGATTCGCCTGGATGAAGATATGCGTCATCGAATGCTGGTCATGGCGAAAGCCCGGTCGTGTCAGCTCGCGCGAGACCACCCCGCCACCCAGCCACGCATTGCGCTCCAGCACCAATACGCGTTTGCCGGCCTTGGCCAGGTAGGCGGCGGCGACCAGGCCATTGTGACCGCTGCCGACGGCGATGACATCGAAGTCTTTTTGGCTGATCATACGATCGACATACTTGAGTTCGAAGGGGTGCGTTCCATGAGTCAGTCCAATGCGCAGGGCGAGGCGGTGGTGAGAAGATTCTTTGAGCTGCTGAATGCCGAAGACCTCGAGGGCGTGCGCGCACTGCTGACCGAAGATGCGGCCTGGCTGCCGCAGGCGCGTGACATGCCGGGTGCCGGCGAGTACCGGGGACGCAATGTCATCGTCGATGAGTTCCTGAAACCCATCCGCGGCATGTTCGCGAAGGGCAGCCCCTCGAATCGCATTCTGTCCATGGCTTCAAACGGATCCCTGGTACTGGTGGAGACCCATGGCACCGGGCATCTGCAGGATGGCCGTGCCTATGACAATCGCTATGCCTGGGCCTTTGAAGTGCGCGGTGAGCAGATCGCGCAGCTGCGCGAGTACCTCGACAGCTACTACATCGTCCGCCTGTTCGGCATGACCTGAGTGCATGCCGGTCACTGCGCGTAGAGCCGCAGGGGCAATTTCGCAGGTCCATGCCCGATGGTCGTCATCCAGGGCGTGGGTTCCGCGGCGATCTCGAAGCGCGCGACTCGACGCGCGGTCTCGGTCAGCAACACATGGGCTTCCAGCTGCGCCAGCACCCGCCCCACGCAGGCGTGGATGCCATAGCCCCAGCCCACCTGCTTTCTCAGATCGCGCCCCAGGTCATACTGATCGGGTCGCTCCCAGGCGCGCGGATCGCGGTTGGCCGCGGCGAACATCAGCCCCACTCGCTGCCCGGCCGGCACCGTATAGCCGCCGATGGCGACTTCCCGGGTCGTGATCCGCCCTGCCATGCGGGAGGGCGAATCCCAGCGCAGGCTTTCATCGAACGCCGCGCGCACCTGGCTCGGATCACTGCGCAGTTTCTGATACTGGTCCGGAAATTTCGCGAAGGCGTACATGGCATTGGCCATGGTCAGAATCGTGGTATCGGCCCCGGCGGCCAGGACGGTCTGCAGCAGCAGCTTGGCTTCGGCCTGGGTGATGACACCATCGTCGGCGAGTCCATACAGCACCATGCCGATGCCGCCGGCGGACAGATTGTCACGGTCACAGCACTGCTCGAGCCAGGCCAGCACGGGCTCGATATTCACCATGGCCTCCTTGAACAATGCGTTTTCCGGTCCCATGGTGGCCCAGACCATGTGGCTGAAGGCGTACATGTGTTCGCGGCCTTCGACCCGCAGGCCGATGGCATCCGGCAGCGCCTTGTAGACAAAGCGCTGGGTGATTTCACGCACCGCGTCGATCTCTTCGCCCTGCCGTTGCATGAGGCTGTCGAACAGCGCCGTCGCGTCGCGCTCGAACGACGGCCGCAGATTCCCCAGCACCTGAGTCGACAAGGCGCGGGCTAGCGCCTGCCTGACGTGGGTGTGACGCGGTGGATCATCGGTGAGCAGAATCTCGGGGCGCAGTGAATTCGGGTCGTGCCAGGGGCGCGATCTGTTGGAGAACGTCTGCCAGTCGGCGAGACCCGCGGTTACATCGGCATGGCGCGTGATCATCACCGTGCCGTCGGCCAGCCGCACCACGGGTGAAAATTCGCGCAGCGTGTCATCGACCACGCGCGCATTGCGGACCGACTCGTGACTGAACAGATCGATCGGGTAGTCCGGAATTGCCTGACCCATGGTGATCCTTCCGACTTAGTACTTAAGTTTGCGGCCATCGCCATCGCGCACGATGTAGCCCGCACCCGGATCGGCAAAATGACTGCCGATGACGAGCACCGGTTTTTCAGTGAAGCGTTTGACGAATTCGGTGCGGGTCCTGGCGCCGGTCGGCTTGTCCATGTCGAAGGTCGCCGCATGCTCGGGCAGCGCGACCTGAATGGGGTGATGCATCATATCGCCGGTGATCACCGCCTCCTGGCCCTGCGAGCTGATGTGCACACTGACATGCCCCGGGGTGTGGCCGGGAGTGGGAAACAAACGGATTTCCTCGCTCAGGGCATGATCATGGGGGATGAAGTCCACCAGTCCCGCCTCGATCACCGGATCTACGGCATCGCTCAGGTGATTGATGCCGTGGTAGCCACCGGTGTCGCGCAGCATCAGCCAGTGATCGTATTCCTTGCGACTGAACAGATAGCGGGCCTTGGGAAAGGTCGGCACCCAGCGGCCATCGACCAGGTGCGTGTTCCAGCCGACGTGATCGAAATGCAGATGGGTGCACAGCACGGTGTCGATGTCCATCGGACCGATGCCGAGCGAGGCCAGATCCTGCATGAACGTCGTGCGCATTTTCGTGAACACCGGAAACTGCCGCTCGCGATCGGCGCCGATGCAGGTGTCGACCATGATGCGCCGGTGGCCGGCCTTCACCACGAAAGCCTGAAAATTGATGAACATCCGACCCTCGGGTGTCACATGGTCGGGCAGCAGCCACGGTTGGGTGTGGACGATCGCCGGCTTGCTGTCCTCCAGCACCATCCAGATGTCGTCCTCCCACTTCCAGACCTCGACCAGCCGGGTGATTTCCACCCGACCCACTTTCCAGGTCTTCATGTGTTCAATGGCCATTCAAGGCTCCTGTGCGGGCGCTGGTGGTGCGGGGGCCAGCAACGGCCGCTGGCGGATCAGATCGGCAGCCTTCTCGGCAATCATCACCGCCACGGCGTTGGTGTTGCCGCCGATGAGGAGCGGCATGACCGAGGCATCCACGACTCGCAGACCATCCAGACCGCGCAGCCGCAGTTGTGAGTCCACCACGGCCTCGGGGTGCTCACCCATGCGGCAGGTGCCGACCTGGTGGTGAACCGTGTAGGAACTGGCGCGGATGAACTCGGCGATGCCCTCATCGGACTGCACGGCCACCCCCGGCGCGAGCTCGGTCGCGTGATAGCGGGCGAAGTTCTGCGCACCCAGAATGCGGCGCGCCAGTTTGATGGCGCGTACCAGCGGCTGGATGTCCTCCTCGACGCTCAGCAGGGCCGGATCAATCGCCGGTGCCAGGTGTGGATCGGGGCCTTGCAGGGTGACGCTGCCGCGGCTCTTGGGATAAAGCGATACCGGGCTGATGGCGAAGCCGTGACCGAGTGGCAGCGGAAAGGTCGGCCGGGGACGCGCCGCGGGCTGGAACACAAACTGCACGTCCGGTCGATCAAGATCCGGTTTGGTCTTAAGAAACCCCACCGACTCGAACACATTGCTGGCGAAGGGGCCGGTTCGACCCACCAGATACTGAAAGACATTCCACATTCCGCGGGGCAACGCCTTCGCCGAAATGCCATATGAGGTTGAATTCGTCGTACCCATGAGCACCGGGCAGGCCAGATGATCGTGCAGATTGCGACCCACGCTCGGCAGATTCAGGACCGGCTGCACACCGCTGGCCTGCAATTGCGCCGCGGGACCGATGCCTGACAGCTGCAGTATCTGCGGCGTTTGAATCGTACCGGCGCTGAGTATCACTTCGCGCGTCACCCGCACTTCGTGATTGCGACCCTCGCGCTCATAGACCACCCCGACGGCGCGCCCCTGCTCCACGATCACGCGCAGCACCAGCGCCTCGGTGTAGAGCGTGACATTGCCGCGCGCCAGTGCCGGGCGCAGAAACGACTTGGCCGTGGTCTCGCGTCGCCCGTCCCGGATCACGCCCTGCCGCAAGCCAACGCCCTCGTTGCTGACCCCGGTGAAATCCTCGGTGCGTGCAAAACCCAGGCTCTGCGCCGCCGCGATGAAGTCGTGGTTGAGCTGATTCGGATTTCGCGGCCGCATCACATTCATGGGTCCGCCATGAGCGTGATAGCGCGAGACCGGCAGATCCTGGTTGTTTTCGCTACGCAGAAAGTACGGCAGCACTTCCGCGTAACTCCAACCGGTGGCTCCGGCAGTGACCCAGTCGGCATAGTCGCGCGGGTTGCCGCGCGAATAGACCATGCCGTTGATGGAGCCCGAGCCGCCCACCACCTTGCCGCGCGGCTGCGGGATGCGCCGACCGTTCAGATGAGCCTGCGGCACCGTCTCGAAGCGCCAGTTCAGATCGCGCCTGCCGATCGCGGCGGCCACCATGGCCGGTGTGCTGATCAGGAAACGCTGATCGCTGCCGCCCGCCTCGATCACGCAGATCCGCGTGCCGGGATCCTCGGCGAGGCGGCCCGCGAGCGCACAGCCGGCGGTGCCCGCGCCAACGATGACGTAGTCAAAGGCGGCCGCGGTTGCCATCATGTCTACAGCGCGGCGGCGAGCAGGATGTCCGAGAGTTTCTGCCAGCGCCACAGATTGTCGATGGTCTTCATCAGGCCCGTCATCAGACCGACAAAGCTGATGTCGCGCTCCGGGTCGACCCAGAAAATGGTGGTGCCGGCGCCATGGGCGCCAAAGGTGCCGGGCGACCCCAGCGTGCCGAACATGCTGGTGCCCATCTGCGGTCCGCGGATCGAGAATCCCAGGCCGATGTTCGCCGGAGGCGCAATGCCGCCGGCCGCCCGGATCCCGCTGGCGTAGAACTCATTGGGCTTGTCGCCGGTCCAGATGGTGCTCGCGGCCTTGACCATCGCACGCGAGACGATGCTCCTGCCGTCCAGGCTTCCGCCACAGCGCAGCATTTCCGCGAAACGCATCATGTCATGCGCGGTGGAGATACCGCCCACCCAGGGCATCTCGACATTCTCCTCTTCGAATGCGCCATTGGGCCCCAGATTGCTGTGGCCCAGATGCTTGATGGGATAGTTGTTGCGGAACTCCGGCACCAGGTGCCGCGCCTTCAGATCGCGCCGCACGCCCATGGCCGTATCCTTCATGCCCAGCGCATCGAACAGATCCTGATGCAGGATCTCCTTGTAGGAGCGCTTCTTCGGATCCACGCGCCGCACGGCCTCCCCCAGCAGCGCATGATTGAACAGCGGCGCATAGCCGACGCTCTGGCCCGCGGCCTCGACCGGCAGTGCCACCTCGACGATGGCCGCGATGGTGTCCGCCAGCACATCGATGTACATGCCCGGACGCGCCTCGAACATGCTCGGCAGGCCGGTGCTGTGGGTGAGCAGGTGGAAGATCGTGATGCGCTCGCGCAGGCCACCGCCGAACTCGGGGATGATCCTGCACAGGGGCGTGGTGAGCGTCATCAGCCCACGTTCGATCGCCTGGAACACCAGGATATTGGTAAACGCCTTGGTGACCGAGAACAGGCTGAACACCGAATCTTCGGCGACCGCTCGCTCCTTGCTCTCGCTGCTGTGGCCGAACACCTGGTGATAGGCCGGCTGACCCCCGCGCTTGACGCTGATGACGCCGCCAAAGTACTGCCCTTCGGCGATGTCGCGCTCGACCGCGGCGGTTAGAAAATCAAGACGCTTGGCGTCAAATCCCGAATGAGCTGTCACGATAACCCTACCTTGAAATTCGGCCGATGAGGGTATGCCCGACCCGTAGGCTAATGCAACACGGGCCGGGGATGCCGGGCTTCAGGCGGCGTCGACTTCCGCGAAGGTCTCGCGGGCGATGCGGAAGCTGTCCACCGCCGCCGGCACGCCCGCGTAGATCGCCACCTGCAGGAATACCTCGCAGATCTGCTCGCGCGTCACGCCATTGGTCAGCGCGCCGCGGATATGGGCCTTGAGCTCGTGGGGACGATTCAGGATGCTGATCATCGCCAGATTGAGCATGCTGCGCTCGCTGCGCTTGAGGCCCTCGCGCCCCCACACCGCGCCCCAGCAGTACTCGGTCACCAGCTCCTGCAGCGGCTGGTTGAAATCATCCATGCCGGCCAACGCCTTCTTGACGTAGGCCTCCCCCAGCACTTCGGTACGAATCTTCAGGCCCTTCTCAAAAAGTTCACTGCTCATATTGACCTCGCAAAATAACTGTTTCGCTCAAGCGGTGCGGTCGGGATCCAACCCGGCATCGGACTCGACGATTTTCGCCATGGCGGTGAAGTCCGAATCCGGACCCAGGCGGCTCACCGTGCGCTGCAGCAGGTCGCAGACCGCGATCCCGACGGGGAGCGGCACCCCCAGCGAGTGCGCCGCGCCCAGGCACAAGCGCACATCCTTCAGGCACAATCCCGCGGCGAAGCCGAAATCAAAGGTGCGCGGCAATACCGAGCGCGGCCACTTGTCCTGCGTCGCACTGCTGCGACCGGTGGATACGTTCAGCACTTCGATCATTCTCGCCGGATCGAGGCCGGCCTTGATTCCCAGTGTCATGCCCTCGGCCGTGATCGCGATCGCGCAGGCACCCAAGAGGTTGTTGACCAGTTTCATGGTCTGACCGGCGCCCGGATTGGTACCCATGAAAAATGGCTTGCCGAACACGCTGAGCAATGGACGCACCTCCTCCCAGGTCGCGGCCGGGCCCGCGACCATCAGCGACAGCGTCCCTTCGCGCGCGCCCTTGATGCCACCGGAAACGGGTGCTTCCAGCGAGGCAACCTTGCGTTCAGCCAGGCCCGCGGCAAGCTTCACGGCAGTCTCGGGTCCGGAAGTCGACAGATCGACGCAGACCTCGATGCGGTTGCCGTCGCGAATGCCCTTCGTACCCAGCACCACCTCGAGCACGATGGGCGGATTGGGCAGGCTCAGAAACACCACCGGCGTTGCATCCGCCACCGCCCTGGCAGTGGGCGCTACTTCGGCACCGTGCGTGGCAAGCGCAGCGCTGGCGGTCGCAGCGGGGTCGTACACCACGACACGGTGGCCCGCGTCGAGCAATCGCCGCGCCATGGCACCCCCCATCCGACCCAACCCGATGAATCCACACTCGCTCATGTCACTCCTCACTCAATGGGCGCCAAATCCAGGCGCACGATGTCACGCATGCCAGGCTCGGCCGGAAAACGCCTGAGCACGCCCGGATCGTGCCCGGGAATGATGTGATCGACCGAAGGGGCCAGCTCGCGCAGCTTGCGCAGCGCCTCCAGATACCCAACCACGTCCGCCACGATGGGATACGGCGTGCCCCGTTCCAGATTGGCCCAGAAGTGAATCGCATCCGAGGCCAGCACCACCGCTCCGCGATCGGTCTGGACGCGCACCGCCTGCAGACCGAGTGTGTGACCGGGCAGATGGTGCAGGGTCACGCCGGGATGCAGCTGCGTATCCCCGGCATGAAAATCGACCCGTCCTTCGAAGGTGCGACGGACCATGTCCACGACATTCTCGGCATCGAAGGGTGCCGCGAGGTGCGCATGAGTCATCGCGCGACCCGTGCAGTAAGCCATCTCCGCATCCTGAACATGAAATCGCGCGCGCGGGAACAGCGGCACGTTCCCCGCATGGTCGTAGTGCATATGGGTAATCACGACGTCGCGGACATGCTGTACATCGATGCCGATCTCGGCCAGCCCTTGCGCAACCGGACGCAATAGCGTGCGGCCGCGTTTCGCGGCGGCCGCCGCATCAAAACCGGTGTCGACGACGATGGTGTGCTCACCGCTGCGTATCGCCCAGACGAAGTAGTCCAGCGGCATGCGCTGCGCGTGCTCATCCCCCCCCAGGAAGTTGTGGTGGCTGAGCCGATCCAGGTGACCATAGCGGATGGCGTAAATGCGATTGGTCACGGCGGTATGTCAGGCTGAAGCCAGAAAGCCGCCATCCACATGCAGGATGTCACCGCTGATGAACGAGGCGGCGTCACTGAGCAGGAACAGCGAAGCCTGGGTCGCATCCTCATCCCTGCCGATACGGCGCAGCGGAATGCTCACCGCCCGACGCTCATACTCGGCCTGCGGCGTGATCGCCACCGCTCCCGGGGTCGGAATCGATCCGGGCGCCAGCGCGTTGACCCGCACCTTGCGCGGTCCAAGCTCGGCCGCCAGAGTGCGGGTGAAAGTGCCCATGGCACCCTTCACCATGCTGTAGATGGCGGTTTTGGGAAAGCCGCGTTCGGCGACTGGGGAGGCGAGATTGAGAACGACGCCGCCCACGGCCGGATCCATGTGGCGCAGCAGCGCCTGCACGCCCCAGACGGCGCCTTTGATGCCGATGGCGAGCATCCGGTCCAGGATCGCATCGTCCACGGCTTCGATGGCATCGTAGCGGATGAGCATGGCGTTATTGACCACACCGTCGATTCTGCCGATGCGATCGGCAGCGGCGTTGTAGGCCGCCCGGTCCGCGACATCCACGACCTGAGTGGTGATCGAGTCCGAGGCCTTGCGCACCTCGACCAGCGCGGCTGCATCGATATCGAACGCGGTCACCCTGGCTCCGGCCTGCGCGGCGCCGATGGCCAGCGCACGCCCCAGGCCACGGCCTGCGCCGGTGATCAAGATGGATTTGCCCGAGAGATCAAAAGTCGTAGCCACGTGCCCTCCGATATAGGCCTGATATGCTGACAGACCGGACGAAAAATGGGGGACGGAAATGAACCGCTTCGAGAAGCAGGTGTATGAGTGCATGCACCCCACGGAGAAACTGCTGGCGAAGACCACCGATCCGCTGCATCGCGCCATTCTCCTGAATTTCTGGCGGCATGTGCACCTGGAGGGCGCCGGCGAATACGCGACGATCCTGGCCCCCGACATGGTAGTGGAACATCCGGTGTACCGGGTGACCTGGGGCGCCCGTCCGGGTGTCATCGAAGGCAAGGCGGGCGTCCTGGGGTTTTACAATAGCGTCGGCGAGGCCGTGCTCTGGCACTCCGATGATCGCCTCGCGGTTGCCGACTGGGGGGTGTGCGATGAGATCACCTTCCACCAGCTGGCGGAGGGCGCCATTCTCAAACAGCTCGGCTATACGGTGGAACATGCGGACCGGCTGTACCACGTGGCCAGCCGTCAGGCCTTCATCTGGCCCTACGATGCGAAGGCACGCCTGGCGGGCGAGCATCTGTACGAGGACAAGACCAGCCTCTCCATCGAGGAAGTCGATCGCAGCGAGGCCATCACGCCCGCGCGGGTGCGCGAGATCCACCGTGAGCAACTGGCCAAGCTCGAGGCCCGACTCGGCCCGAATTTCTGGATCCTGGGCTGAGGGGCATGACACCTGGCGCGCCCCGGCCCACATCTTCGAGTAACACTCATCTGGAGAGCAGCTTTCACATGTCGCACATGACCATTCGCACCGCCCGGTTGCAGCTGCTGGCCGCGCTGCTGATCGCCGCGCCGACCGTGTTGCCGTCGGCCGCCCGGGCCGACACGGTGATGATCACGGGCGCGAATTCCGGCATCGGGCTGGAGTTCGCCAAAGAGTACGCCGCACAGGGATGGACGGTCATCGCCACTCACCGGCGCGCCGAGCCGCCCAAGTCACTGACCGACCTCGCGGCAAAGTACCGCAAAGTGCGCATCGAGAGCCTGGATGTCACGAATCTCGAGCAGGCGCAGAAGCTCGCCGCAAAACTTGCGGCGGTCCCGATTGATGTGCTGATCAACAACGCCGGGGTTTACAACGACCGGGCCAAGTGCGCCGCGGAGGACGAGGGGTGCCTGGGCGACTGGAGCGTGGAGAGCTTCGGCAATCTCAAGTATCCGCTGCTGGATACGATCATGGCGGTCAACATCAAAGGTCCGCTGATCGTTTCCGAAACCTTCTACAAGAATGTCCTGGCCAGCGGCCAGAAGAAGATCATCGCCATCAGCTCCAGCAACGGCTCGTTGAGCGGTGAGGCCTCGCCGCGTCCGGGCGCCATTTTCTACCGCCTGAGCAAGGCAGCGCTGAACCGCGAGATGCAGCTGGTCGCGGCCCAGATCAAGAAAGATGGCGTGACGGTCGTGATGTTCAATCCCGGACCGACGCTGACTGAACACCAGGCATCACTGGTCAAGTATCCGGAGATGCTCACGACAGCGTTCACCGTCCAGAACATGATCCGCACCATCGGCAAGGTGACCATCGCCGATACCGGGCGCTTCCTGCGCTACGACGGTGTCACGGAGCCCTGGTAAGCAGTTCGCGCAGATCGTTGAGCACGAAGTGCGGCCGGCGCTTGCCGGTCTCCCGCTCCCAGTCCGCCTGCTTCATGACCCCGGTGGTGACGCCAAAGGCCGTGGCGCCGCCGCGCCGCGCCATGATGATCTCGACGGCCGGATCGTCACCGACGACCCCGACCTCGCGCACCGGCCCCCCGACCTTGCGGGCGACGAAGCGCATCGCATGCAGTGAAGGTTTGCCGGTGAGGATCATCGGTGCCTTGGTCATGCGCCGGATCGCACCGACGATGGCGTAGGAGTAGCCCATGGCGCGGCCCTGCCGTGTGGCGAAGAACGGCACATCCGAGGCCACGTACAGCTTGGCGCCGGCCCAGATGGCCTGACAGGCCGCTTCGATGTCCTTCATGTGACATTCGGGATGCCAGCCGACGAATACCGCATCCACCTCACTCGCGCGCGGCTCGCCGGTGAACACCGTCTCGATACCCGCCGCATTCAGCGCAAAGCCGACGCCGCGATTGCCCAGCACCAGCGCCCGATGAATCTTATGGCGTGCCATCACATCGCCGGCGACGCTCGAGGGCGTGAACATGCGGTCATCCGCGACCGGCAGGCCCAGTGCGCGCAGACGCTTGGCCTGCTCGGGCGGCGGATAGGCGCTGCCGTTCGTGAGCACGAGGTAGGGAATCGAGCGCGCGGCCAGATCGTTGAGGACCTCGACCGCACCCGGCAGCACTTCATAGCCCCCCAGCGAGCGGTCGCTGAGCAGCAGCGTGCCATCCAGATCGAACATGAAGCCCTTGGGGGCGGGCATCGCATCACCGCGCATGGCGGCGCAGTTCCAATTTGAACCCGGGTTTGGTGACCGTCAAATCCGCGACATCCGACCGTTTCGACAGTTGCCGGATCAGGTTCAGCACGGGCTTCAGTGCCGGGTTGTAGTGTCGCGCCGCAGGGCCCGCCGCCAGCATGGCGTCAACCTGCCCGGCGGGCATGGTGGCCCGCAGCAGAAACTCTTCGTCGCACAGGTGTACACCCAGGCGCTGCCGCAGCTCCGCTATGGAGGCCATGCCGGCTTCCGCACGCAGCTCCCGGGTGCGCGGCAAGGACTCGATGCGCTCCATCACCTTGGCATCGATCGGCACATTCGGCCGGCCGAAGCGTCCAATGGCGTAGCGAATCGCCTCATCCGGAATCACCTTGTAACGCTCCTTCGTGGTCACGTTCATGACCGCCTGCGTCATGACGATCTGGGCAAACGGCGTCATGACGATGGGCCAGCCGAGTTCCTCGCGCACCCGCCCGATCTCCTCGATCACCGCGCCCTCCAGATGCGAGAGCCGGCTCTCCGCGAGCTGCCGCCGCATGGTGCCGACCATGCCACCGGGCAGCTGGTGTTGCAGATACGCGGCGTCGAATCCCTGCGGGCGTCCGATCGGCAGGCCCTCGGCCTGCGCCAACTGTGTGAAATAGCGACTGACCTCTGCCAATGCGACATCATCCACGCTGACCTCATGGCCGAGCGCGCGCAGATTCGCGACGATCCGTTCCGACGGCGGGTTCGAGGTGCCGTCGGCGGCGGCGCCCGAAGCGCACTGCAGGACACTCACGCCATAGCCCGGGGCATCCAGGTAGGCATGTTCGGCCAGACCGATGGTGCAGTGGGCGTGCAGTTCGAGCGGCTTGCTGCCGATGACGGCCTTGATCGCCGGAATCAGAGTCTGCGCGCGCTTCGGCGACAGCAGACCACCGGGATCCTTGATGTAGATCGCATCGATATCGACACTCTCGCTCAGCTTCCTGGCGGCGGTGGCGTAATGGGCATCGTCATGCACCGGACTCAAGGTGAAGACCAGCGCGGCGATCACAAACTCACCGCCGGCCTGCTTCACGAGCCGGGCGCAGGCGACGTTGGAATCGGCGTCGTTCATCGGGTCCGCGAGGCAGAAGCGTCGGATGCCATTGCGCGCCAGCACCTCGAAGACCAGCGCCATGAACTGCGGATGGGCCGTTTCCCAGGAGATGAAGCGAAACCCGGTCGACATGAACTGCAGTGGCGTATTGGGAGTCGCCGCCGCCATCAGCCGAATGCGCTCCCAGGGATCTTCCTTCTTGAAGCGCACCGCCACGCCCATGTGCGTGGAGGTCGTGAAATCGATGGCCTTGAATCCCACCCGGTCCATCACCGGCGCGATGGTCAGGGTGTTCGCGGTATCGACGCCCAGCGCCGCCCACAACGACTGATTGCCATCGCGCAAGGAGGTCTCGACCAGCTGCAGGGCGCTCATGCGCCGCGCTCCAGCAGTCGGGTCACGAATCCCGTATCGAAGGCCCCGGCCTGAAATTCCTCGCTCGCCAGCACCCGTGCCTGAAAGGCCAGGTTCGAGTCGACGCCACGGATGCGGGTGGCGGCCAGCGCCGCCCGCAGGCGCGTGATGGCCCCGGTCCGGTCCGGTGCGTGAGCAATGATCTTGGCCATGAGCGAATCATAGTACGGCGGGATGCGCGCGCCGGTGGCGATATGCGTGTCGACCCGGATGCCGTCCCCTTCAGGCCAACGCGCCTCGGTCACCTGCCCCGGGCTGGGGCGAAAATCAAGGGCTGGATCCTCGGCGTTGATCCGGCATTCGATTGCGCACCCCGCGGTGCGGATGTCCGCCTGACTCAGGCGCAGCCCGGCGCCGCGGGCAATGCCGATCTGCTCGGCGACCAGATCCACGCCGGTCACCGCCTCGGTCACCGGATGTTCGACCTGGATGCGGGCATTCATTTCCAGGAAGTAGAAGCTATCGCGCTCCTTGTCGACCAGAAACTCGACGGTGCCGGCGCCGCGGTAGCACAGACGCTGCGCGAAGCGCACGGCCGCTGCATGCAAGGCCGCGCGAAGTGCCGGCGCAAGGCCCGGAGCCGGAGTTTCTTCCACCAGCTTCTGATAGCGACGCTGCGTCGAACAGTCGCGCTCACCCAGGTGGATCACGTTTCCGGTCCCGTCCCCGAGCACCTGTACCTCGACATGCCGGCCGCGGGCCACGTAGCGTTCCAGGTACACCCTTGCATCCCCGAATGCGGCGCCCGCCTCCGCCGCGGCCAGCTCCAGGGTCGCGGGCAGGTCGTTCAGGGAATCGACGCGCTTCATGCCGCGGCCACCCCCGCCGCCCACCGCCTTGACCAGCAGCGGCGCACCGATCGTTCGGGCCGCCGCCAGCGCCTCATCGGTCGAACCGACGGCGGCACCGGGTACCACCGGCACGCGCGCCGCTTCGGCCTCGGCGCGGGCCCGCAGCTTGTCGCCCACGGCTTCGATCTGCGCGGCGGTCGGACCGATGAACACCACACCCGAGGATTCGCACAGCCGCGCGAGCGCCGCGCGCTCCGAGAGGAAGCCGTAGCCCGGGTGAATGCCCTCCGAGTGTGTCGCCCGTGCGGCGTGCACGATGGTCTCCACCTTCAGATAGCTCTCGGCCGGACGGGCCGGGCCGATGCACACCGTCCGATCCGCGAGGCGCGCCGGAACACTGTCGAGATCGGCGGCGGAGGCGGCGAGCACGGTTTCGATCCCCAGCGCGCGGCAGGTGCGGATGATCCGCACGGCGATCTCTCCACGATTGGCGATCAGAATGCGGCGCACGGCGTCGCTGATCAGCCGGATTTGCGGACGCGCATCAGCGTCTCGCCGAATTCAACCAGCGCACCATCGAGGACGAGGATTTCGGTGACGGTCCCGCGCATGCCCGCCCGCACCGTGTTCATCAGCTTCATGACTTCGATGATGCCGACGATGGTGTCTTCGCTGACCTGCGCACCGACTTCCACGAAGGGCGGCGCGCCGGGCTTTGGGGCGCGATAGAACGTGCCCAGCAAGGGCGCGGGAAGCGCTTCGGCGTTGGGATCGGTGGGCGTCTGAGGCGGCCGAGCGGCTGTGGCAGGATCCGTGACGGCCGCTGGGAGTGCTGCTGCGGGTGTCGCAGAACTTGGCGCAGCTGCCCCGCGGCGCAGGCTGATTT
>Ga0210385_10000391_pt1 | contig 33533 bp, 32 predicted proteins | sample IncBWH26OmetaG_FD_160107 | JGI IMG/M metagenome (GOLD analysis project Ga0210385, IMG submission 160107) | Forest soil microbial communities from Barre Woods Harvard Forest LTER site, Petersham, Massachusetts, United States - Inc-BW-H-26-O ...
GCCGCCGCTTTGCTAGCCGCATACAGTCCCGCCGCTACCCCACTCAGTATCAGAGAACCCATTGCCACTGCAGCCGACCAGGGCACCAGCCGTGGTGGATCAAATCCCGGCATCTTGTCCGTCAACCCCGCCTGCAACAGCGCCATGAAACCTGCCGACAGCACAATCCCGATGAATCCACTCAATCCCGTCAACAAAAGCCCTTCCCAGAAAAACTGCGCAAGGATGCTCTTCTTCGTCGCACCCAGCGCCTTCAGCAAACCGATCTCGCGCGTTCGCTCCGTCACGCTCACCAACATGATATTGATGATTCCCACCGCGCCCAGCCCGAGAGTCACAACACCCACACCGCCCAGAAAAATATCCATCGCCGTGAAAATCGCGCCCACCATCTTCTCTTCGGTCACCGTGTCAAATTCGTCAAACGCGTCCTTCATCGAAACATCGAAACCGTGCCGCTCCGCAATCACCCGATGCACCGCCGCGACCGCCGAGCCAATCTCTCCCCTCGTCACCGGTTGATACTGAATCGACGTCAGCGCATCGTCTGGAATGTTTTCGCCCTTCAGCGGAAACAGCTCCTGCATCGTCGTCACCGGCATGTAAACCTTTTGATCGTCAAAATCATTGTTGCCGCGGCTGATCTTTCCCACCGACCCCACCACCGTAAACTCGATCCCGTTGATCGTGATCGCCTCGCCTACCGACGGCCTGCCATTAAACAAAAGATTCCCCGCCTTGAACCCCAGCACCGCCACTCGCCGCCTGCTCGCCAGATCGCCATCGTCGAGAAACCGTCCCTGATCCATCGGAATGTATCGCACAGCCGCGTAATTCGGCGTCACCCCGATCACGTGACTCGACGTGTTGCTCCACTGGCTCACTTCGTAGAGATCCGACCGCTGCAGCTCTACTGCCGCCGCGCGTAACTCGGGCAGCTTCAGCACCGCCGCATAATCGCCCATCGTCAACTGGTAGGGCCGCATGCCGGTGTGCTGGTTGGCCACTGCCGGAATCGTACCGTTCCACATCATCACCAGGTCATTGCCCAGCTTCGCCAGATTCTTCTTCTGCCCCGACCGGAATCCCTCACCCAAACCCACCAGCACCAGCAGCGATCCCACTCCCCACGCAATGCCAAACATGGTCAGGAACGTGCGCAGCTTATTCGCTGCAATCGCACGAAAGACTTGTCCGAGAGTGTCTGCAAATGACTGCATCGTCGATTCCCACTTGGTTCGCTCGCAATCCAGGTTCCACACCATGGATCGTGAACTCCTGCATCAAATTACGAATTCTGCACCATTCTTGTTCCAGGACTTCTGCTCCCTGTGCCTAGAATGGCCTCAGGAGTGTCCTCATGGATCAGGGTGCCAACTCCGCCCAGCCGGTAGCTCATGCATTCGTCCGGGCAATCAACCGTCAGGATCCCGATGCCATTGCCGCCCAAATGTCTCCCGACCACCGTTTCATCGACTCCCTTGGAAATACCGTTAGCGGACGCGAAGCCATGCGCAAGGTCTGGGCCGGCTACTTTCAAATGGTGCCGGACTATACCTTGGCCATCGACGAGACAGTCTCAAGCGGCCCAATTGTCGTCTTGCTGGGTACCGCGCAAGGCACCGTCGCGCGCGGCAATGAATTGAAGGCTGAAGATCAGTGGAGCACACCGGTCGCCATTCGAGCCGTCATTGAAAACGGATTTGTTGCCGAATGGCGAGTTTATGCGGACAATGAGCCGATCCGCAAACTCATCGCAAAAGCCTGAGCCTGGACTTGGAAAGACAACGATCTTCCCTGATCGCTTCCGAATCTCTCTTTACCATTCCAGCTTACCGGCCATACCCAATTTCCCGCGCTTCGTCACAAACGGCCAAAGCCCGCGGAACCCTCACGCAATCTTCTCCGTACCGCCCCCAGGAGAATTCGCTGTGAAGAATCCCGCACAATCGCTCGTCTCTGCCTGCTCCCTGTCCCTGCTGCTGGCCTGCACCTCCCTTTCCTGCCTCTCTCAGGATCCGCAGCAACGCCGCATCGACATCGGAGGCTACAAGCTCTTCACTTCCGAGTCCGGAGCCGGCAAGCCCGTTGTCGTCTTTGAATCCGGACTCGGCGAAGACATCTCCACCTGGAACGATGTGCAACCAGAGATCGCCAGGCTCACGCACACCTTCTCCTATGACCGCGCGGGCCTCGACAAGTCGGACCCATCGCCGCATCCTCGATCCGTTGAACAGCTTGTCTCGGAGTTGCATGCCGTTCTGCACGCTGCCGGTCTTCAGCCGCCTTACATTCTCGTTGGCCATTCTCTCGGCGGTGCCATCGTCCAGCTCTTCGCCCACACCTATCCCGCAGAAATCGCCGGCCTCGTCCTCGTCGATCCAGAAGACGGCAGGCTCCTCGACCAACTGCAGGCCCGCATGGCCCCTGGCGATTGGGCCGCGCGGCAAAAGGCGATGGATGCCGTCATGCCCACCTTCTCACCCACTCAAAAGGCCGAGCTCGATGCAACCAAGTCCAGCGGCAAAGCCCTCGCAGCTGCTCTTCCGCTGCCCGACGTGCCCGTCGTTCTTCTCACCGGCACACTCAAAGATCCAGGCTTTCCAGGCAATCCCCTCGAACAGGATTTGAAACTCGAGCTGCAGAATCAGCTACTCGCCCAGATCCCACACAGCCGCCACATTCTTGTGCCGCAATCGCGCCACTACATCCAGAACGACGCGCCCCAGCTGGTCATCCAGTCCATTCGCGACGTCCTCGCCGCCGCGCGGCAAGCAACCGCTTTGGCGGCTCCGTAGTGACCGTAGAAACCTCACTTCTCATACACGTAGAACCCGCGTCCGCTCTTCCGTCCCAGCCATCCCGCATCCACCATCTTCACCAGCAGCGGACAGGGCCGGTACTTCATATCGCCAAACCCCTCCTGCAACACGCGCAGAATATCCACGCACACATCCAGGCCAATAAAATCCGCCAGCGTCAACGGCCCCATCGGATGCGCCATGCCCAGCTTGAAGACCTGGTCCACAGCCTCCTGCGTTGCCACGCCTTCCATCACCGCAAACGCCGCTTCGTTGATCAACGGCATCAGCACGCGATTCGAGACGAAACCCGGTGCATCGTTCACCTCCACCGGAGTCTTTCCCAATCGCAATGCCAGCGCATGCACCTTGGCATAGGTCGTTTCGCCGGTCTGCAGACCACGCACCACTTCCACCAGTGCCATCACCGGCACCGGGTTGAAGAAATGCATTCCGATCACCTGCGCCGGCCTCTTCGTCAGCGCCGCAAGTTTTGTAATCGAAATGGAAGACGTGTTGCTGGCCAGGATCGCATCCGCAGGCATCAGCTCATCCAGCGTCCGAAATATCTCCGCCTTCAGCTCGAAGCGCTCCGGCGCCGCTTCGACAACCACTTCCGCCGTAGCCAGCGCAGCTCGATCCACCACGGTCACAATTCGAGCCAAAGCCGCCGCAGCATCCGCGTCGGTAAGCTTTCCCTTCGCCGCTTCGCGTCCCAGGTTGTTCTTGATTTGACCCAGCGCGCGATCCAGAAAGCGCTGCTCCACGTCGCACAACACCACACTGCATCCCGAGCGCGCAAACACGTGCGCGATGCCGGAACCCATCGTTCCGGCCCCCACAATACCAACTTTTGTGATGTCGCCCATCGACCCCCTCAATCCAATTCCAGAGGGAGTGTAGCAGGCCTTACTCTCCGATGCGGTTCGCCGTCTCCAGCCTCATATTCTCGGTCAGGGTCAACACCAGCACGTCCCCCGCATTGATGCGTGCCTGCGGATGGTTCACCAGCAAGTGCACGGTCACGACGCTCGCACCCACCAGGCCGCCTGCCAACGCGCCTATGGGACCACCCAGCGAAGCTCCCGCAACTACGCCCACGCCCACCGCGCCGCCGTACTCCAGCACATCGCGCTTGATGTTGTCATTGGCGCGAATCACGCCCTCGGCTCCTACATGCGTCCGCGACATCGGCGTCTGCGTCACAACCGCATTCAAGTGATAGCTCGATCCGTCCGGCAGAAGCACCCGCTCGGGACGCAGAATCATCGACCCCTGCCCGCCAAAATGACCCGTCGAAACATTCGTCACTCTGCCATCGATCTCCGCGCCCGCCGGAATAAGAATCTGTCCGTCCTGCTCCACATCGGCTGAAACTTGGCTGCGAAACGGCTGGCCGTCTGCGGTCCGCCCGCTCGAAAGATCGTCCATCAATCGCACCCGGATCTTCATCCCTGCGCCCATCACTCCGGGTGGCAGCGGCTCAGGGTGCACAATGTCCCCGTCCGGATCAAACGCATTCCCGCGCGACGTCAACATCGGCTGTCCAGCCTGGATCGAGGGAGGCGCCACTTGCACAATTCCATCGTCCGTCCCCGTCACCCACGGATTCGCCCGCTGCTGCATGGGCGGTGCCGGCATCGTCGCCTGTGGCATCGGCTGCACTGGCGCTGCAGGCGGCGGCTCCATCGGTTGCCCGGCCGGCGGCTTCGCGATCGGCGTCGCTGGCGGTGCAATCGGATCAGCCGTGATCGTCTCATCCGGCGGCGGAGTCGAAACGCCCGAATAGGGTGTCGATTGATTTCCCTCCTGCGCAACCAGCGCAGCGGAGGCGGCGGTAAACAATGCAATCACAAGAAGCGACCGGTTCATTCCCATCTCCTTCTCGCGGGCGGGGCTTTCCCGTGTCTTTAGACCCAGCCGGCGGCGAAAAGTTCTTCAGGCGACTGCTTTCATGCATGCTGCAGAGTTCACGCCCAAATCTATGCTAGTCCGTTGTGAATCACGCGCCGCAGACTGCAACAAAACAGGTGCCTTTGCCGCCACGAATCAATCCTGTCACCTCGCCCCGTAAGCTTCGCGCTCCCCGTTTCCTCATCGGACTGTGACTGCGGCCACACAAGATTACATGGCCCCGTTTGTTAGAATCCGTACGGAACAACCACGCCTTTTTACTGGGATGGAGAGAGGTTTTTTCGACGTGCCAGATTTTCTGCAAACCATTCAAAGTGTTGCAGGAGAACTCCTCCCCGTCGACCGCCGCCCCAAATTGAACGACCGTTTACAGCACCGCATTGTGAGGACTCATATGACTGAAATTGTTGCCGTTCGCGCCCGCGAAGTACTCGACTCGCGCGGAAATCCTACCGTGGAAGCTGATGTCATCCTCGAAAGCGGCGCTCAGGGCCGCGCCATTGTGCCTTCGGGCGCCTCCACCGGCGAGCACGAGGCTGTGGAACTCCGCGATGGCGACAAATCCCACTACCTCGGCAAGGGCGTCCTCCAGGCCGTCGCCAACGTCGAAAGCGTCATTGCCCCAGAAATCGAAGGGTTGGATGCAGCCAACCAGCGCCTGCTCGATCAGACCATGATCGCTCTCGACGGCACACCCAATAAAAGCAAACTCGGCGCCAACGCCATCCTCGCCGTATCCATGGCCGCTACCCGCGCCGTTGCGCAAACTCTCGAGATTCCGCTCTATCGCTATCTCGGCGGCATCAATGCCAGCATTCTTCCCACCCCCATGCTCAACGTCCTCAACGGCGGCGCGCATGCCGATTCCAACGTCGACTTTCAGGAATTCATGATCATGCCGGTCGGCGCCGAACGCTTCTCCGATGCCCTTCGCTGGTCGGCTGAGACCTTCCACACCCTCAAAGGCGTTCTCAAAAAGAAGGGTTACAACACCGCCGTCGGTGACGAAGGCGGATTCGCCCCCTCGCTCAAGTCCAATAGCGAAGCCATCGAGCTCATCCTCGAAGCGATCGAGGCCGCCGGCTACAAACCCGGCGAGCAGATCGCCATCGCCCTCGATCCCGCTTCCAGCGAGTTCTACGACAAGGACAAGAAAAAATACGTCTTCAAAAAGAGCGACAAGCGCGAACTTACCAGCGACGAGATGGTCGATTTCTGGGAAAGTTGGGCCCGTCAATATCCCATCGTCTCCCTCGAAGACGGACTTGCCGAAGACGACTGGGACGGCTGGAAGACCCTCACCGACAAGCTCGGCAGCAAGATCCAGCTCGTCGGCGACGATCTCTTCGTCACCAATACCCGCCGCCTGCAGCGCGGCATTGAAGAAGGCGTCGCCAATTCGATTCTGATCAAGGTCAACCAGATCGGTACCGTCACAGAGACTCTCGACGCCATCGAACTCGGCCGCCGTTATGGCTATACCGCGGTCATGTCCCACCGCTCCGGCGAATCCGAAGATACGTTCATTGCCGACCTCGCCGTCGCCACCGGCGTTGGCCAAATCAAGACCGGCTCCGTCAGCCGCACCGACCGCATCGCCAAATACAACCAGCTCCTCCGCATCGAAGAAGAGCTCGGCGCCGGTGCCGTCTTCCTCGGCATCGAAAGCCTCAACTACAACAACTAAGCCACCGCGCTTCTCACCCAAATGTCCGCCCAGGTCTCGATTCAGAGACCTGGGAGCGCATCAGAACCAATTCGAACATCAACGCATTCATCCGGAAACCCTGCGCATCCGCGAACATGCGCGCAGCGCGGCTAGCTCCGCTAACTCCGCCTACTGAGGAATCTGCCCGTGCCCTCCACCAAACACCCTCTCGTCCTCACCATCCTCGACGGATGGGGCTATCGCGCTGAAACCAACAACAACGCCATCGCACTTGCCCGCAAGCCCACCTATGACAAGCTGCTCCGCGAATTCCCAAACACTCTCATTCGCGCCTCTGAGCACTTCGTCGGACTGCCTGACGGCCAGATGGGCAACAGCGAAGTCGGCCACCTCAACATCGGCGCCGGCCGCATCGTGCAAATGGACATCACGCGCATCGACGCCCAGATTGCTTCCGGCGAATTCCAGAAAAATCCTGCCATTGTCCAGGCCATGCACCGCGCCCGCGAAGCCGGCCGTCAGCTTCATCTCTTCGGCCTCGTCTCCGACGGCGGCGTCCATTCCCACCAGGAGCACCTCTACGCGCTTCTCCGCACCGCCCGCGAATATCACGTGGACCGCGTCTTCGTGCATGCCTTCATGGATGGCCGCGATACCGGCCCCACCTCTGGCGCCGGCTTCATCGCCAAGCTCGATCAGAAAATGCGCGAGTACGGCGTCGGCAAAGTCGCTTCCATCAACGGCCGCTACTACGCAATGGACCGCGATAAGCGCTGGGAGCGCGAACGCAAAGCTTTTGACGCCATGGTCAATGGCAAAGCCGAGGGCGGTTCCTATCCGGATCCCGTCGCGCGGATCAAGGAAAACTACAACAACAAAGTCACCGACGAATTCCTCATCCCCTTCGTCGTTGTCGACGCCGTTGGCAAACCCGTCGGCCAGATCCGCGATGAAGACGTCTGCATCAACTTCAACTTCCGCGCCGACCGCGCCCGCCAGATCACCCGCGTCCTCGCCCGCGAAAGCGGTCTCAACAAGCAGGGTGGCCGCAACCTCGAAGGCTGGGAAAGTCTCGATCAGGATATTCCCCGCTCCGAGATTCCAAAAAACCTCCATTACCTCTGCATGACGCAGTACGACAAGCTCTATGAGTTGCCCCTCGTCATCCTGCCCGAGTCGATGGACAACATCCTCGCCAACATTCTTTCCGCGCACCAGCTGCGCAATCTGCGCGTCGCAGAAACCGAGAAGTTCGCGCACGTCACCTACTTCTTCAACGGCGGCATCGAAACTCCCTTCCCCGGCGAAGATCGCACCCTGATTCCATCCCTCAAAGTGGCCACCTACGATCTCGCGCCCGAGATGAAGGCTGAAGCCATCGGCGACACCATCGTCAAGGCTGTCGAAGACACGGCTTTTGACCTCGTCGTCGCCAACTTCGCCAATGCCGACATGGTTGGCCACTCCGGCCAGCTCGAACCCACCATCAAGGCCTGCGAAGCCATTGACGCTCAGCTCGGCCGCATCTACAAGGCCGTCAAGGAACGCAACGGAAGCTGGCTCATCACCGCCGACCACGGCAACGCCGAGCTCATGGTCGATCCCGTCACAGGCGGACCACACACTGCACACACCACCAACCCGGTGCCCATGATCTATGTCAGCGAAGACGCCCCCCATTACCGTCTGCGCACCGACGGCTCCCTGCGCGATATTTCTCCCACCTTGCTCAACCTTTTGAAGCTGGGACTTCCCAGGGAGATGACCGGCGGCGATCTCCGCATCCCCATCACGAAATAACCATCAACATCCACGCGTACCCAGACATAAAAAGGCCTCCCACGTGGGAGGCCTTTTCACTTCAATTCTTGTTGTTTCGTTCTTACCGGGGACGCAGGCTCTTGATCGCGTCCGGCAACCGCTCTTCCAGCAGCTTCGCGCGCTCCGCCGCAATGCCGCCCAGATACGTTGGTACCGGCGTCGCCATCAGCACCAGCGCAAACGCCGTCACTGAGAAGCACACACCCGCAATCGCTGCCGACACCAGCATGTGATACATGTCCGAGATGTCCAGTCCCAGGATGATAAACGCAACATGTTCCAGCGGCTTAATGTGCATCAGCACCGCGAGCGCAAACACTGAAAAGAAAACCGAAGTCGCCGTCAACGCGAACAACGACACGTCTAGCCCACGATGAAACTTCTGCCTTGCGCTGCAGCGGCTGCAATCGGCCAGATGCTGTTCGTAGTCCTTCCGCATCTCCGGCGAAATCCCGGAAATGTCATAACGCCAGCTTGCCAGGATGGCGCCCACAACTCGATCTGTGCACTTCGCTTTTGTCATAAATTTTTTAGACTCACTTTGCCAAAAGATGTGCGCAAACCCAAGATTTCTGCGCAGCTAGCGTGGCAGGAACGGCTTTCCCTGTGTACGATGCGCCGGAACCTTAGGACGATTCGCCAGCACTCGATTTTCCTTCAACTTGCCACCGTCCGGTTCTCCCGCACGGCATGTTCCTGGCCTGACATTTCGGTACAGAGTGTGCCTATAACACTATTGTAACCGAGTTTACCTAGAAGGAAACACAATTGAGGGGTTCATGTTGCGCTGCAAGCAACAGCCGATTGGCCAACAAACTCGCTCTCCCGCTCAAAGCTCGTTCCGCCGTCACGCGTGCAAGTTCTGGAAGATTATTGCTTTCAGAGAGATGGCCGAGAATCACGTACGTCGCCTGCCCGTCGTAGTCCTCTTCCAGAAAAGTCGCCGTCGCTTCGTTCGAAAGGTGACCTACGCGCGAAAGTACCCTTTGTTTCACTGACCACGGATAAGGCCCATCCCGCAGCATTTCCAAATCGTGATTCGACTCCAACAGCAGCAAATCCAGCTTCTTCAGTTGAGCCTTTACATTCGGCGGCATGTACCCCAGATCGGTGGCAATCGCCATGCGCACACCCTCCGCCTGGAAGACAAAACCCACCGGATCCGTCGCATCGTGCGGAATCGTAAAAGGGCTCACCGCAATGTCCCCAACCTGGAACGGTTGTCCCGCTTGAAAATACTCGACCGCCGGTAGCCACGTCGGATCCTTCGCCACCACAACCGTCTCCGCGGCTGCCTCCGCGGGAACCGGCTCCGCCGCCTCCGCCATCAATTCCACTTCGTCCGGATCGCCCTCGTTGGCATCGGCTTCCGCTTGTCGCGCTGCTGCCTGGTTCCTGCACTGCTCCAGCCACTGCGCATAACTCATCTGCTTGCGCGGCGAAAGCCATCGCCCCCACGCGCGGTGCGTTCCTTCCGTGAAGTACACCGGAATCCCCAGCTTCCGCGCCGTCACCGCAAGTCCGTTCACATGGTCCTGGTGCTCGTGGGTAATCAGAATCGCGTCCAGCGACGCCGGATCCTCGCCCGCCAGCCGCATCCGCCGAAATAGTTCCCGGCAGCTCAGCCCGGCGTCCACAAGAATCCGCGTCTTGCCTCCACACACAACCGTGCTGTTCCCCTTCGATCCCGACGCCAGCACAGTGAACCGCACCATTGCTTGAGCATACCGCTAATGCCTGTGCATACCCCGTCTCTGCCATTTACCGCCGAGGAACCGGCCGCCCCCGCACACACCTTCAAATCCATCCCCAAAAATCCACCGGACTTCGCCGCACCTGCCGTATCCTTGTCGCAGAGCACTCATCCTCGGAACACCATCCCCACTCTTCTCTCTGAGGTCGATCGATATGACTGGCATTCGCATTCGGGCCGCCCTTTGCGCTCTGATTCCTGCCGCCGCATTCCTCGCCCTCGCCCCTGTTTGCGCCCACGCCGCAGACAAGCCCGCCACAACTTCGCCTGCATGGGATCGCCAGGCCGCCGCGCACTATCTCGAAGGCCGCGAAGCCTGGTGGCAATCCTGGGACCGCGCACAAAAGGATCACGGCACTCTCTGCGTCTCCTGCCACACCCAGGCGCCCTTCGCGCTCGCCATGCCTTCTCTGCGCCGCGACCTCGGTCAACCTCAGCCGTCCGGCACAGAACAGGCCATGCTCGCCAGCATTCAAAAGCGCGTCCACATGTGGAATGAAGTGCAGCCCTTCTACAGCGACGCCGTCTACGGTGCCGGCAAGGAAGTCGAGTCGCGCAACGCCGAATCCGTGCTCAACGCCGTCATGCTCACCAGCTACGACACACCCGCCGGCCGCCTCAGTGACACCACACGCTCCGCCTTCGACCATGCATGGACGCTCCAATCCACCACAGGCCCTGACGCCGGCGCCTGGGTCTGGCAGAACTTCGACTACACGCCGTGGGAGTCAAAGGAGTCGCAGTATCACTGGGCCGCGCTCATGGCCGTTGCCGTCGCCGCTGCGCCCGACAACTACCGCAGCGAACCCGCCATCGCCGGCCATCTCGCCGCGCTCCTCGGCTATTTGCAAAGCCACTACGATGCGCAGCCGTTGCTCAACAAAATCGTCGCCCTGCGCGCCGCGGCGCAATTCCCGTCGCTGCTCACAAAGCCCCAGCGCACCGCCCTCGTCGATCTTCTCTCCACATTGCAGCGTCCCGATGGCGGCTGGTCTCTTTCCGACTTCGGCGCCTGGCAGCGACGCGACAAAACTCCGCTTGAAACTCGACCCGACGGCTACGCCACTGCCGTCACCACACTGGCGCTCGAAGAGAATGGCATCGCCAACGCTCATGTCCAGCGGGGCCGCAACTGGCTCATCGCCAATCAGGACAAAGCCACCGGCGCGTGGACGGCATGGTCACTCAACAAGAATCGTGATCCCGAATCCGATGCCGGCAAGTTCATGTCCGACGCCGCCACCGGCTACGCCGTCCTCGCCCTCGATCACCAGAAATAGACCTGGGCCATATCGACCTAGATGCCCTCCGGCAAATTCGCGGGAAACTCAATCGACACCAGCGTGCCCCGCCCTGGATTGCTTACCACGTTGAAGTGCGCCTCATCGCCATAGAGCACTTCCAACCGCTCCTGTACGTTCTTCATCCCGATTCCCGCACCCTCGCGCCGAATCCCCGGCTGCGGCCGGTTGCCCATCCCCACTCCGTCATCCGCAACTTCAATCCGCACTCGGTCGCCTTCCATCTTGCTGCGCAGCGTCACCGTACCGCCGTGAATGCGCGGCTCCAGTCCATGCTTGATGCTGTTCTCAATCAACGGCTGCAATAGAATGCTCGGCACCATCACCCCCAGCGTGCGCGGATCGATCTCTTTCTCCACGCGCAGCTTGTCCGCGCCAAAACGCACCACCTCAATATCCAGGTAATCATCCGTAAAACTCAGTTCATCGCGCAGTGCCACATACGTGTCGTGATCCTTCAGCAATGCACGCAGAATATTCGCAAGCTTCACTGTCATCTCGCGTGCCAGCTCCGGCTTCATTCGCACCAGCGACGCAATCGAGTTCAGCGTGTTGAACAGAAAATGCGGATTGATCTGCCGTTGCAGCGCATCCAGCCGCGCCTCCAGCAGCAGCCGCTTCTGCTCCTCCAGCTTCAACTCAATGCGCAGCGCATTCCACACCTTCAGCGCGATCCCCACCACAATCGGCGCGCTCAGCCATACCATCGCCTGAAGCCACAAAGGGCCCGCCAGCAGCGCAAACAGCCTGTGCGGAAACTCCCGCGCCAGCCAGTCGTGACACATCTCCGCCGCCACAATTAGAAACAGCATCACAAATTGCCGGTCAGTCCGCGGCCTGCTCAGAATGCGCCGTACCCAGCGATACAGGCTCAAGTCGATAAACGGCGTAAACGACCAGATCTCTTCCTTACCCACAAATCGTCCCAGCGATCCCGCCGCCAGGCCCACCACCGCATCGAACGGCATCGCCAGGTACTCGTGATGCAGCAGTGCAGGAAACCCCAGCGCCAGCCCGCCCAGCATCGCCCATGCCGGCCCCAACAGAAGCCCCAGCAAAATCGACGCCTCAAACGAAACATCGGCTGCCAGAAAATTCGGCACCCTGATCCTTACCCACACCCCCAGCGCCAGCGGAACCACGATGAACGCCAGCAATGCAAGAGTCTGCCGCGGCGTGCGCTTCTCGGCAAAGAACAGCCGCCGAAACGTCGTCACCCGCGCCAGCACGCTTGCTACTGAGGCAACAACGCCCAGCTTCACCAGCAGAGTGATCAGGATCAGGTTCGTGGTCACCCCACCAATGTATCGCGCCTCCTGCACCAGCCTCTAATCTTCAAATTCCCGCAAAACCCTCTGCCGCACTTCGGTTTAAGGTGGGTGCCGGCCGCTACACCGCCGCATTCCGGCGCACAGTAGAATAGAACCATGGCATTCGAGAGCGTGAAGAAGATCGCCGAGGCCGACTTTCCCACTCGCTGGGGCGGCTTCCGAATTCTCGGTTTTGAAGGCCGTCTGCCCGCCCCCCGTCCCTGCTGCGAGCAATCTACCGGGACAGAAAAGCAGGTCGAAGGCCTCGTCGCGCTCGTCATGGGCGACATCCATTCAGCTCCGCCCCTCGTCCGCATTCACTCGCAGTGCCTCACCGGCGATGTCTTCGGCTCGCTGCGCTGCGACTGCCGCCTCCAGCTCGAGCTCGCACTCTCCAAAATCGCTGCCGAAGGTGCCGGCATTCTTCTGTACGAGCAACAGGAAGGCCGTGGCATCGGCCTCATGGCCAAACTCAAGGCTTATGAATTGCAGGATCAGGGCCTCGATACCGTCGAAGCCAACGTCGAGCTCGGCTATGCCGCCGACTGCCGAGCCTACGAGCTTCCCGCAGAAGTCCTCAAGCTTCTCGGCGTCTCGAAAGTCCGCCTCATGACCAACAATCCTGAGAAAGTTGCGGCGCTCGAGACTGCCGGTATCACTGTCACTGAGCGGGTCTCCGCCGAAGTCGAACCCCAGGAATCCTTCGAACGCTACCTGCGCACCAAGGCCGAAAAGATGGGCCACATCCTCGACAACGTCAGCGAAATCGATACCCTCCGCTAGCGAAGCCGCCCTCCGCGGCTCATCACATCGCACCTCCAGGCCGGTAACTCAAGCAATCGCGCTCAAAGGTAACTGCACCAAAGCACTTTCGAGGAATTCATTTTCCTTCGCGGCGCATGCTACGCTCACCACCTCTCTCGCACCTGCGCAGGAATTTGTTCGCAACACCCGTCTTGCGTTCCCCAAACCCCTGCAAACAGCACATGTGCGAAAAATCGAGTGTTGCGGAGACCTCGCGATGCTGAAAAGTCTTATCCCCTTGGCTCAACCCTCTTTTTTGGTTTCAATGCCCGCCCCGGTTCGCTCTCGTCGAATTGTTTCGTTCGCGCTTGCCGTACTGCTCTGCGCATCTTCGCTTCTCGCGCAGGCTCCCGATGCGGCGCGAGCACTCCAGCTTCGCCATCGAGTTCCCGCTCGTCCCGCCGTGACCGGCACTGACGGCTCGCAAACCGGTACCGCCAATTTCCAGGGCAACTTCACCACCATTACCGCTCCAGGTGGCTCCGCCCTCGTCCTTGGCCGCAAAGCCAACTGCTCCCTCAGCCTTGCTACAGGCACTTACGTCCTGAACTCCACGCTCGCCTACAACGAAACCGAACTCGATGCCAACTACGAGCAAACCCTGCACAACGCGGCTGGCCTCACCACCACACCTGACGTCTTCGCGTCAGGATGCGCCAGGCAGCCGCCCCTCGGCATCGGTTCCAAACAGGGCGTCTACATGGGCACCACAACCACCGGCATCAAGGTCTTCGCCGGCATTGGCCTGGTCGCGCCGTCATTTGTTGAGGGCATCTATCTGCTCACAGGAAACACCACCTTCAACACCACTTCCTTCGCCTTCAACTCCGTCGGCAATCTCGCTACGGGGGATCTCAACAAGGATGGAAACGGCGACCTCATCGTCACAGACAATGCCATCGCCTCCGCCGCCCACGTTACCGTCTTTCTCGGCAACGCCGACGGTAGTGTGCAGAATGGCGTGGCCTATCCCATCGCTGGAAATTACTCAATCGCAGCCGACATCGACGACGTCAACGGCGACGGCAACCCCGACATCATCGCCGTCTCCGGCGACCAGCAAATCTCTGTCCTTCTCGGCAAGGGGGATGGCACATTCGAAGCAGCCCAGAGCTTCGCAGCGCCCACGCTTCCCGGTTATGCCAACTCCGCAGCCACTCCCATCGTCAACCTCATCAGCGCCGACCTCCGCGGCACCGGCAAGAAAGACATCATCGCCTCCAACGGCCTGGTGCTCCTCAATAGCGGCAGCGGCACCTTCACAGCAACCACCAATCCCGCCTTCCCCTTCATCACCGCTCTCACCAGTTTCAGCCCCACACTCTCCTCCGGCGATCTCAACAACGACGGCAAGGTCGACTTGGTCGTCAACGACGGAATCATTACGAGTCTGTGGCTTGGCAAAGGCGACGGTACCTTCACGCAAGGCGCCCGCTACGGAAGCATCAATCAAACTGGATTTACAGACGTCACCGATCTCGACGGCGACGGAAACGCCGATATCTTTGTCGGCCTCGGCGATGGTGGCTACCTCGGCGGCGACGAAGGCTCTCCCAATCTCGCCTACGCCATGATGGGTAACGGCGATGGGACCTTTCAGGCTGCGCCCGCCACAAACGCTGGTGCTTACAACGGAAGCAACCTCGGCGACGTCAACAACGATGGAATCGCCGACATGGTCGCCAACACCTTAACCAGCGGCTTCGTCGTTCAACTCGGCAATGGCAAGGGCGGCTTCACCAACAAATCCACGTTCTCAGCTCCGCCCAGCTTTAGCCTCGGCGGCAATACCTACAGCCCCGGCGCAAATGCCGGCTCGTCGATTTACGCAGTGGGCGACATCAACGGCGATGGCAATGCCGATGTCGTCTTCGCCATCAACGACCTCACAGAAGGAAACATCGATTCGTCGACCCCCATTTATTTCGTCGCTCTCAGCAATGGGGACGGCACCTTCCAAACCCCCGTTCCGTACCTGTTCCCGCAGATCGCCACAGGCAGCAACTACGACATCTCCTCCACCGTCGGCTCCATCCAGATCGCCGACCTCCAGCACAACGGCCGCCCCGACCTCATCTTCGTCTACAACGAAATCGAAGGCGGACCCGGCACCATCGCCACTCCCTACAATCAGGGATTCGCCGTCCTCACCGGCAACGGCAACGGAACTTTCAGCGCTACTCCAATTCTCACCAGCACCTACGCCGGCGCGTCCGCCCCTTCCACAGGTTTGGCTGACATCATCACCAACATCGTCGATCTCAACAACGACAATATCCCCGACCTCATTGTCAATGTTCCGGCCTTCTCTATCGCCACCAGCGCAACGACATCTCTCCAGACCTTCATCGGGAACGGCGACGGCACCTTCAAGGCTCCCAGCACAATCACCGTCACAGGCAATCCAACGGTCTCCATCGAAGTCGCTGACTTCAACAAGGACGGTAAGCCCGACCTCGCTTTTCTCGCCGAAACATCCGCAAGCCAGGCAGAACTCGCAATCGCACTCGGCAAAGGAGACGGCACCTTCGATACACCCACTGTCTCCAACCTGACCGGCGGAGACGCGATCCTCAGCGGAAGCCTCGCTGCGGCCGATTTTGATGGCGATGGAAAAATCGATCTGGCCCTGCTCAACAACGAGGAGTTCAGCGGCATCTTCTACGGCAACGGCGACGGTACCTTCTCCAACGTCAATACCGGCAACTTCATCGTGCCCAAAGACCTCATCAACATCGTGGCCAACGCCGGCCCAGGCTCCGCTGTCGCAGTCGATCTCAACAAAGACGGCAAGCCCGACATTCTCGACAGCAACGTCATCTTGCTGAACCATTACGGATCAACCACAACGCCCGTCGCCGCCACGCCGGACATCACCCCTTCCGGTGGCGTCTTCTCTTCCGCTCAGTCGGTCACCATCACCGACTCCACCTCCGGCGCAACCATCTACTACACCACCGACGGCTCGACACCCGGCACCGGCTCGACAAAGTACACAGCCGCCATCAACGTCAACATCAGCGAAACCATCCAGGCCATCGCCGTCGCCTCCGGATACACCAACAGCGCCGTCGCCTCCGCTGTCTTCACCATCTCGCAGCCCACGGCGGCCACACCCACTTTCACGCCATCAGGCGGCATCTTCACCACCACGCAATCGGTCACGATCAACGACACCACTTCCGGTGCTTCGATCTACTACACCACCGACGGCTCCATGCCCACCACCTCTTCCACCAAGTACACCGCGGCAATCTCTGTCGGCTCCACCACCACAATCAATGCCATCGCCACAGCATCCGGTTACAACAACAGCTCGGTCGCGTCCGCCACATTCACCATCCACCTGCAAAGCGCCGCTACGCCATCGTTCTCTCCCACCGCAGGCGTTTACACATCGGCTCAATCTGTCACCCTCAAAGACTCCACTTCCGGCGCAAATATCTACTACACAACCGACGGCTCCGTGCCCTCCTCAAATTCCACGCAATACTCCAGTGCCATCACCGTGGGCAGCACCGAAACCATCAAAGCCGTTGCCTACGCCACGGGTTTCACCAACAGTGCCGTCGCTTCCGCCACCTACACCATCAATCTGCCCCCCGACTTCTCCATCGCCGTCAGTCCTGCTTCGGTCACAGCAACTTCCACCACTCCCGGTACCGCCACCGTCACCATCACCCCGCTCAACGGCTTCAACGCGCAAGTTTCATTCGCCTGTTCCGGACTGCCCGCAGGCACAAGCTGTTCCTTCAATCCGCCCAACGTCAATGGGATGACCGGCGGTGCAACAACCACGACCCTTACCATCGCTTACTCGCCGACAAGGGCAGAACTCCATTCGCCCTTTTCGCCTTTGTTGCCCGGCGGAGCGCTCGCATTTGCAGCTATCTGCTTTGGATTCCGCGGTCGCCGGAAGTTCTCGCTCCTGCTCCTCGCCTTCACAGCCTCCGTCCTTCTCATAAGCTGCGGCTCAAACCAGAAAAAATCCGTCACTTCCACGGTCACCATCAATGCCACTTCCGGCTCACTGGAACACAACGCGACAGTGTCGGTTACTGTTCCCTAATCAGTTCCGGGCGTGGCTGGATTCCCAAGCCGCGCCCATGCTACCCTGAACAAACCAAGGCACGGCTCGCAGGTTCCCTTGCAATTCCTGTAATTTAGCAATCTATTTCGAAACTTCCTGCGCCTTCGAAGCACGGCCAATCCAAGCCCCGGAGTCTTCTCCATGTCGAACCACTGGACTTCCCCTGTCCAGGCGTCCGCTTTCAGGTCCGCCAATCTTCCCGCGCATGGTCGACCCCGTCCATTGCCCCGGCTGATTGCCTGTCTCGTGACCCTGGTACTGATTTCCTCTGCCGCCCAGAATTCCCCGGCTCAGAACCTGCGCGCCCTCGCCTCCGCCGCGCCCCGCGCTCTGGCTGCTTACGGTGTCGTCAGTGCGGGCGACTTCTCGCTGCACCTCAGCACCAATGTGATTGGCGCATCCGCCAGGCTGAACGGTACAGGCGTCGTGACCATCACCCCTGTCGATGGTTTCAGTTCGCCCGTCGCGCTCGCCTGCTCGGGTCTTCCCCTGGGCGCTCTCTGCACGTTCACGCCACAATCCGTCACGCCCACCGCCGGTCCCGCGACTTCCAACCTCTCCATCTCCTATTCCCCGGCAGCTGCTTCGGCGGTCCATCCTTCGCCTTCGCCTCTCGTCCCCGTCAGCGCGCTCGCCTGCGTCATCGTTCTCTTCAGAATCAGGAAGCAACGCAACTTGCTCCTCGCTGTCCTCGCGCTCTGCTCTCTTGGCGTCTTCGTAGGCTGCGGAAGTCCCAACTCCACTCTGCACACCTACAGCGTCACCCTTGACGCCACGTCCGGGTCGCTTGAGCACACTACTTCGTTTCTTTTGACAGTCGAATAACAACAGCGCGCTCAGCCGTGGGGCGCGCAGTGGCTTTGCATTTCAACTGCGCAGCGACTTCAGTACCTTGGCCGTCGTCACCACCTGGCCCACGTGCCTCTGCGTGTGATCCGCCACGTGGATCAACGCGCCGCCGATCGACGTCGGCAACTGCTTCCTCCCAACGCCCCGAAACACGTTGAAGTCCGCGGTCGCCAATGTCCGAATTCTTGCGTCGGCGTTTGCAAACGAAGCTTCCACTTCGCCCAACAGCTCAGCCAGCGTTTCTTCGCCCGTCTGTTCCGCCTTCAGCGTCGCCAATTGCTCCGCCGTCAACTGCCCGCCTTCCGCGTAGGTCAAAATCCGGTCCGTCGACCGCGCAATGTGCCGCAGATGAAATGCCAGCGACGGCAGCCCCAGTGGACGCTCGTGCGTCTCCGCATCCGTCAGCCCATCCGACCATTTCGCAATATCGTCCAGCGCCAGGTCCAGCGCATGCAGCACCGCGCGCCCCACCGCAGGAACATCTGCATACGTTCCGCGCAGCCACGGCTCAATGTAGGGGGTAGATGTAGGGGAAGTACTCATGAAACCACTCCTGACGAAAATCCAACCGGCTTGGCCAACGATGCCGGGTTTCAAACTGCCGCACGACTTCTTGCCTTGCGTATTCCAGAAACAAAGAAGCCGACCAGAAGCAGCAGCAGGCCGGAGGTCGCTGCAAGGAATGCTCCACCCAGAAGCAGAAAGCCAGGGAGATCCGGGCCGCATGGGCCGAACATGATCCAATGCATCTGCGTCCCAATCATGAGAGACATGATCAGAGCACCTGTGACGCCGATCAAAATCAGGCCCGCTCTCACCATGGTTCCTCCACCCGCCTCTTCGATCACCCACTCACTTGTGCGGCTTATGTCTTTCTTCGCTCAAGTTCTTCAAAATCGAAATGAGGTCCATGTCTCCGCCATCCTTCGGGTCGGCCCCAGGATAGTGAAAATTGATGAACTCCCATGCTCCGCCCTTTTGATCCAGCTCAGGATTGACCTTCTCATCCATCGCACCGCTCCGCAATCCCCTCACCACTGCGGTGCACTTGCCGTCCTTGACGCTCACCGTCTGCACGGCAAACTTTTCGCTTGGGTCCTGGCTGTTTAGAAATGGATCGAAGTCCAGCCCGACAATCTCTCCGGGATTCGCCTTGCTCGCCCGGTAGTCGGCATTCAGCAGCTTTCCCAACGAAGCGCTGATGGCGCGAGGGCGCGCCTTCGCCAGGCTGAACGAACGATCTCTCACAGCCGGCGTCGCTTCTGCCTTCACATACCAGTCGTAGAATTCCTGCACAAAGGCATGGCACGATGCCTCATCGGGCGACGTCGATGCCACCGGAATGGGTGTCGACGAGGTCTGTGGAGTCGCTGCCCTGTTTGGATCCTGGGCGCCCTTCTTGCAGCTCGAAACACCCGCTGCCAGCGCGATTCCGCACAAACAATATCCCGCGATCGAACCGCGCATTGCCTCTACCCCGCGCTCTTCACCCGCACCACTGTGATCTTCGCGAAGCCCTCTTCAAACATCGGAGCTTTCAGCTTCTCCGCCATCCGGCGCATCACTTCTTCGCTTACCGAGCGGTCCCGCGAGCGATTCCGCTCCAGGCAAACTTCCAGCGGCACGTCGAAAAAGACTGCCTGCACTTCGTACCCAAAACTCTTCGCCATCTTGATCCACTGCCGCCGCTCATGCACCGACAAATTCGTCGCGTCCACATAGTTCCATGGCATCTTCGCAATCAGCCGCGCGCGCAGCAAGCTCCTCAGCGTCGAAAACACCAGCCCCTGGTAGCGCTGCTCTTCCACATCGTCGAAAAGAATATTTCTCAAAAGATCGCTCGACAACGGCGTCACGCCCCGCCGGCGAAACCACGTCGTCTTGCCCGAACCCGGCATGCCGATCGCCAGCACCACGTAGCCCTTCGGCGCCTGCGGAGACCGCTCCGCGGCCTGTGCCTCCGGCGGAGGCACGCTGGGCAGCTCCGGCTGCGTCTCCATCTCCAGCCGGCCCGAGCCCTCCGGCTCATTCCATTCCGGCTGGCTCGGCCGTTCCTGCACCGCAGGCCTCTTCGGAGCCGCCTGTTGCCGGGGCGTCCTGCCCTCAGGAGCCGCCGCCGAAGCCCGCGCCGTCCGCGATTCTCCCGGCAAGCTCTCTTCCGGATACAGCGGCACCAGTGGCCGCGGCTGATTCGATGGGATTTCCTGGCCGATCTTGCCCGTGGACTCAGAAAGATTAGGGTTGCGTCTGGAGCGTCTTCTCATGCCGCCTTCAACACCTGTGTTTCTGCTTACGGTATATCGCACTACCTGTCGCCGCCGCAAACACCGCAGAACCAACACTTAAGTTCCTGTACCAAAACCGGCATTCCGCCCTACCCATTCCCATCAGAATGCTGTGCAGTCCGTCACATACCGTCCCATCGCGGCACCCGCAAACTGGTTATGAAACAAGTTCGTCCGCAACGCGCCGAAAAAGCCATTTCTCTTCGGACCGCGATGCCTCGGATGGTACGATCAAGGGTTTGGTGGAAGTGCCTGCTGAATCGATTTTCAGCCGCCGAACCGCACACTTTTATTCGATTTTCAGCTTCACCCATAACCAAGGAGAACATTGATGGCAGTTAAGGTTGGCATTAACGGCTTCGGCCGCATCGGACGCAACGTGTTGCGCGCCGCCCTCGGCAACCCCGAGATCGATTTCGTTGCCGTGAACGACTTGACCAGCCCCGCAACGCTGGCTCATCTCCTCAAGTACGACTCAATCCTCGGCAACCTCAAGAACGACATCTCCGCCGGCGACGACTTCATCTCCGTCGATGGCAAAAAGATCAAGGTATGGGCCGAACGCGACCCCGCCAAGCTTCCCTGGGCCGAAGTAGGCGCACAGATCGTCATCGAGTCCACCGGCCACTTTACCGACGCCACCAAGGCCAAGGCCCACCTCGGCTCCACCGTCAAGAAGGTCATCATCTCCGCTCCCGCCACCAACGAAGACATCACCCTCGTCCTCGGCGTCAATCAGGAGAAGTACGACCCCTCCAAGCACAACGTCATCTCCAACGCCAGCTGCACCACCAACTGCCTGGCCCCCGTCGTCAAGGTCCTGCTCAAGGAAACCGGCATCGTCTCCGGCATTATGACCACCATTCATAGCTACACCAACGACCAGGTCATCCTCGACTTCCCGCACAAGGACCTCCGCCGCGCCCGCGCCGCTGCCCTCAACATGATTCCCAGCTCCACCGGCGCTGCCAAGGCCCTCAAGCTGGTCATCCCTGAGACCTCCGGCAAGCTCGACGGCTTCGCCATCCGCGTCCCAACCCCCAACGTCTCCATCGTCGACCTCACCTACATCGCCGAAAAGCCCACCGACGCCAAGGCCGTCAACGCCGCACTCAAGGCCGCCAGCGAAGGCGAACTCAAGGGCATCCTCGGCTACGACACCAATGAACTCGTCAGCTCCGACTTCAAGGGCGACAAGCGCTCCTCCATCGTCGACGCGCCTCTCACCAAGGTCGTCGGCAACAGCGTCAAGGTCCTCAGCTGGTACGACAACGAGTGGGGCTACTCCAACCGCGTTGTCGACCTCGTCGGCTTCCTGGCCTCCAAAGGCCTCTGAGTCCTTCCACTGCGAACGGGGAACAGCAACCAATTTTGGATTTCTGTTCCCTGTTCCCTGCTCCCTGATCCCTGATTTAATCCCATGCGCACAAACATTACTGGCGGTTCACCCTACGAGCCCATCATCGGCTTCTCCCGCGCCGTCCGCGTGGGCAGCACCATCCACGTCGCCGGCACCGGTCCCGTCGGCGCTGAAGACGACGACGTCGCCGGTCAAACGCGCCGCATCTTCGCCATCGCCCAAAAGGCCCTCGCCGACGCCGGAGCTTCCTTCAAAGACGTCGTCCGTACCCGCATGTTTCTTACTCACGCAGATGACTGGGAAGCCGTCGGCCGCGTCCATGGCGAAATCTTTCGCGACATCCGGCCCGCCGCCACCATGATCGTCGTCGCCAAACTCCTTAATCCGTCCTGGCGCATCGAAATGGAATTCGAAGCCGTCCTCGCCGAAGGTCCAGTCCCTAGTCCCTAGTCCCTGGTCCCTGTCGGGGTCCCCGTCGAAGGGTCCGCGTCGGACGGGGTACCTGGTTCCGTAGCCCCTCTGCTTTCAGAAAGGTTTTTGTGCCATGCCCAAGCTCAGTATTCGCGACATCGAGTTAGCCAATAAGCACGTCTTCATTCGCGTCGATTTCAACGTGCCCCTCACCGAAGATGGCAAGGAAATCACAGACGACACCCGCATTGTGGCCACGCTGCCTACCATCGAGTACGCCCTGCGCCACAAGGCCAAAGTCATCCTCGCCTCGCACCTCGGCCGCCCCAAAGGCAAACCCAATCCCAAGTACTCGCTCCGCCCCGTCGTCGATCGCCTTCGCGAACTGCTCGACAAAAAAGAGAACAACTACTCCATCAACGTCGCCTTCGCCCCCGACTGCGTCGGCGAAATCGCCAATGAGCTCGCGCGCCAGCTCGAGTCCGGCCAGGTCCTGCTTCTTGAAAATCTTCGCTATCACGCCGAAGAAGAAGCCAACGACCCCGGGTTCTCCAAAGCTCTCGCGTCGCTCGCCCAGGTCTACGTCAACGATGCCTTCGGCTCCGCGCACCGCGCCCATGCCTCCACTGAAGGCATCACCCATTTCCTCAAGCCCGCCGTCGCCGGCCTCCTGATGGAAAAGGAAATCACCTATCTCGGCAAAGCGCTCGAAGCACCAGAAAAACCCTTCGTCGCCATCATCGGCGGCTCCAAGATCAGCGGCAAAATCGACGTCATCGACAACCTGCTCGACAAAGTCGACACCCTCGTCATCGTTGGCGGCATGGCCTACACCTTCCAGCGCGCCCTCGGCGTTACCACCGGCAAATCCCTCGTCGAAGAAGACAAAATCGACATGGCGAAGTCCGCCCTCGAGAAAGCTAAGGCCAAAGGCGTGGAACTCCTCTTGCCCGTCGACAACATCCTCGCCGACAACTTTGCAGCCGACGCCAAAACCCAGCCATGGGACACCTCAAAAAATTTCCCCGCCGACTGGCAGGGCCTCGACATCGGTCCCAAATCCATCGCAGCCATCGAGAAGGTGGTCGCGGGCGCCAAAACCATTGTCTGGAACGGCCCCGCGGGCGTCTTTGAATTTCCGCGCTTCGCCGTCGGCACCAACGCCATCGCCAAGGCGGTCGCAGCCAACAAGAATGCCATCTCCATCATCGGCGGCGGCGATTCCGTCAGCGCCATCAACCAGGCGGGCGTGGCCGACCAGATCACTCACATCTCCACTGGCGGCGGTGCCAGCCTCGAATTCCTCGAAGGCAAGAAACTTCCCGGTGTCGAAGCCCTCACCAACAAATAAGCGCGGCACACGCGCCTTCGTCACATGCATCCATCCAAGGCCGTAGCGGAAATTCTCCGCTGCGGCCGAATCTTTCCTACTTCCCCTTCTCCGGCGCCGCATCCCACTTCGGCTTCATCGCGCGGCCCCACTTCTTCGGATCCTCGTTGTGCATCTGCTCCATCTTCTTGGCCACCTCGGGATGATTCTCCATCACGTGCTTCGACATCGACTTCACCATCTCATCCCAGCTCTCGGCAGAAATCTCCTTGTCGCACGCTCCACCCAGCTCCCTGCATGTCAGCGATTTCATTCAGTACCACCCTTCGAATCCCCTCCATTCGATGACCCTCCTTCGCCTGCCGTTGTCTCCTTCCTTGCACCGTTTCTGAACGACCGGCTTCTGTTTTTCTTTGTTTTTTAAGCGGAGCCAACTCGCCATCCACGGTTCCCGCCGCCCTCTGCTGTAACCTGAATCCACCAGCGCGGATACCATCGCGCAGGAGCCCTTATGCCCTACTACACCCGCGTCCTCACCAAGCAGGAAGACTACCCCCTCTTCGACGAGGTCGCCGACCTCATCCGCGCCGAACATCCCCAGTTCAAGCTCCATCTCGAAGAAGGCACCGAAGAAGATTGGGAGTCGCTCCTTCTCGCCAGCGAGGACGAAGTGGAAGTCGCCCTCATCGAGCGCAATCCTGTCTACGACGGTTCCCTCGGTCAGGACGAAATTGCCGACTTTCTTGAGGACCTGCGCGACTGCAAACCCGACTCCGGCGTCGAGTGGCTCAAGGAATATCTCGCCGAAGTCAAAACCATCTACGCCTTCCAGCATCTTCAGGGCGCGGACTCCGAAGAAGGCTCCGCCGCGCTCCACGGCCTCCGCTCCGCCCTCTGGGATCGCGGCGAATCCATCATCCAGGCCGACCTCGAAGGCTTCACCAACGAAGAAGGCTTCCACATCGTCTGGCAATTCTCTGACACCGTCTCCGGCGCATGGAACATGGCCATTCTCCAGGACGGCACCTGGAACCACTTCAAAATGGATCTCGGCGACCCCGATCAGCGCGCCGCCTTCCTCCGCGGCGAAGTCCCTCCCGACGTGGCCTCCGTCCAGCTCGCCCGCAAAGAAGACTAGCCCCCACCTTCCGCCCACCGTCGCCCCACTCCCGATCTCTACCCTGTTCCCTCGTTCCCTGTTCCCTGCATTTCTAAGTGCTCTCCATCACCCTCCCGTCTCCATCCCATTCGATAAAATCGATCTGAGGATCCCAAACAACATGTCCCGCAAAAAACTCATCGCTGCCAATTGGAAGATGTACAAAACGCCCGCCGAAGCAGACGCTTTTGTTGTCGCATTTTTGCCGCTCGTTGCCGGCCACACCCGCGACGAAATCGCCATCTTCCCGTCGCCCGTTCTCCTCCCCGGCGTCATCGACGCCGCCCGCGGCTCCAACGTCGCCATCGGATGCCAGAACATCCATTTTGCTGAAGAGGGCGCTTACACCGGCGAAACCTCCATCGGCCAGCTCCAGGCCGTCGGCGGAACCCACACCCTCATCGGCCACTCCGAGCGCCGCCAGTACTTCGCCGAAACCGACGAAATCGTCAACAAAAAACTCCACACCGCGCTCAAGCACGGCATCATCCCCATCGTCTGCATCGGAGAAGTTCTCGCCGAGCGCGAAGCCGGCCAGACCGCGCAGGTCCTCAAAACCCAGGTCACCGGCGCCTTCGCCGGCATCACGCCAGAAGCAGCCGCACCCATCGTCATCGCCTACGAGCCCGTCTGGGCCATCGGCACCGGCAAAACCGCCACCCCTGCCATGGCCGTCGAAGCTCACACAATCATCCGCGCTGAAGTCGCCAAACTTCTCGGCGAAGACGTCGCATCGAAGATGCGCATCCTCTACGGCGGCAGCGTCAAGCCCGACAATGCCACCGCTCTCTGCGGTCAGGAAGAAATCGACGGCGCCCTCGTCGGCGGAGCCAGCCTCAAACCCGACTCCTTCACCGCCATCGTCAAGTACTAGCCGCAACCCCGCCCCCGCGGGTGGACCCCTCTCCACCCGCGCACCCACCATCCACCCGCCTACTTGTGGTCTTTATACGGCTCGCTGAAAAACCGATCTACCTGCCGGTCAAAATCTTCCGCATGCTCGCGCAGCGTGCCATGCCCCGAGTTCGGCACCACCCACAATTCGGCGTGCGGAATGTTCTCGAAAATCAGCACCGTGTGCGCTACAGAGATCAAATCGTGGTCGCCGCAGATAATCAACGACGGCGCCTCGATCGTGTGCAACTGCGCCAGCGTCATGTGCGGCTCGCGCCAGTCCAGCAGAAAAAGCTTGCGGTCATTCTTCTCCTTGGCCGTCGCATACGTCCTATGCAATCCCGCCTCGTACTCCTTCTTCTCCCCATCCCATAGCCCGCGTTGGAATGCATCCGCCGTCGGCCACAGGTTGGCTCCTGTCGAGGCCAGTCGCTTCACCTTCTCCGGATGCCGGATCGCCAGCAGCAGCGCGTTAATCCCGCCGTCGCTCCACCCAATCACATCCGCCGGCCCAAGATGCATCGCATCCAGCAAAGCCGCGTAATCGTCCGCCATCATTTCAAACGTCAGCCCATGATCCGGGTCCAGCGACCGGCCCTGCGATCGGCTATCGGCCAAAATCACCGTGTAATGCTTCGCAAAATACCCCACGTTCTCGGCAAACGCGCTCATGTCCCCGTTGTTGCCGTGAATCATCAGCAGCGGCGGACCACTCCCATACACCTCCGTGTACATCTTGAATCCGCGGATGTCGTAGAACCGCCCCGTCGCCGCGTTGTGGTCATACGGAATCGGCGCAGCCTGCTGCGCTCCCACCCGCGCTCCACAAAAAGGCGCCGCCAACCCCAGAACCACCCATACATACCCGCGCACCCTGCGCAACCTCTCCATCCTCGCGCCTCCCCTGCCGCATCCGCCGGCGTCTCTCGCATCCTACAAGGTCACCGGCCCCGCAGCGGCCCAACGCACACCCTCGACACTCCCGCCTCGCTCCCCATACCGCTCGCCGCAGCGTTACACTGGCTTCGCCACGCCCCTCCCCTCGTGGAACGAGAGCTACGCCGCCGGCCCGGTCAACGGCTTCGCCGCCGTTGCCCCTGACGCGCCGCGCGGCCGAAATCAATCCGGCAGGCGGCTGGCTCAACTTTCACCGGCGCCCGCAATTCGACCGGGAGGACGGATCATGAACTACACCCGCATCGCCCTGGCGGCTCTCGGAGCCACCTTCGCTTACTTTGGCTTCGGTTTTGCCTTATTCGCTGCCATGCCCTCCATGAAACAGGAATTTTTGAAGTACCCCAACGTCTACCGCTCCGAAAAAGACATGATGAAGGTGATGCCCTTCGGCATGGTCGCTATCCTTCTCAGCATCGTGGTCGTTGCATTCATCTATGCCGGCAGCCATCCCGCAGGCGGGGGCCTCCTCACCGGCGCGCTCTTCGGATCCCTCATTGGAGTGTTCGCAGTCTGCACCTTCGTCATCCACAACTATGTCAATCTCAACATCGGGCTGACTCTCACCGCCTATCAGGCAATCGCCTACTTCATCCAGTGGCTGGTCGTAGGCGCAACCATCGGCCTCGTCTACAAGCCCAACTGACGCGAGTGGCCCAAATCGGAAGGATACGGACTAACCTGCAAACCAAGGGTGCCTCAGGTCCGGGGTCCCCACAAACAGGTCTATGTACTGATCTTTTGCTGCCTCACGATTTATCCGGACGTTGTCGAGTCATTCGGCGACTGAGCTACCTACGAATACTCGAGCAATGTCCCTGTGGCAGGTGGCCCAGTCATCCGGTTTGTGCCCCGTTCATCGCGGCCTTATGGCGATGAGAGGACGGCATTATAACGAAGGCAGGCGCTCCCGATCCGTCGCCCTTGGGGATCGGGGATATGCATACGACTGGAGGGCCTACACCTACGACGACCGTCCGCACATGTCGCGCCAGCGCAGCGTCTCGTCGTACCGACAACTACCGCGCCAGATATTACAACCCACTCACCGGCCGCTTCATGTCCAGGGACCAGTACGATGGCCTCCCGTGGCTACCGGTCACGCTGCATGGATACTCTACGCAGGTGGAGAGCCAGTTAACATCACCGATCCAAGCGGAAGGGATACAGTCGAGTTCGCACTCCGAACGGAAGAAGCAGTACCAATGGCGAAATTGGTCGATATCTATGGATGTTTCGCCGGCGTAGCCTTTGCATCTGTATCTTTGGACCTTCCAAGACAGGATCCTGATTGGCGCACTGGCGTAGGGGCTGCTGGGGCTACCTTCGGTTGTGTATCACTGTATTTTCCGGAGAGTTCGGCGAATGCAGTAGTACAAGGAATTATTACCGCGACGCCCGCGGTTAACTATGCGTTTTGTGGCTTCGCTATCTATGGTCTGATACATGACCTCAATGAGGTAGCGGAAGGAAAGGAGAATGCATCAGTTGCGGTTAGCGACGCGTTTGGAGCCCTAACCGGATGCGTGGGTGCACGACTCAGTACGTTGATAAAGACACCATAGGAGAACGACAAAATGGCTCACGAGAACGATCCATCGCGCCTGATGAACGTACATGAGATAAACGCACAGATCCCTCGCAAGGTCCGATTCGATGGCAGTACAATCGGAGCCTTAAGTTTTGGGCTTGCCGTCTTACTTTGTGGGCTGGCGGTGCTGGCGTGGTTATCGCTCGACACCGCAAAGAAGTTGCACATCCAGAGCACTCTACTTCAGGACGGCCGCCTAGTGAATGGCACTATCACGGCAAGCTTTGTCAATCGGGGCGGCACGGATGTGAAATATAGGTTCATTGTGGACAACGTGCTGTACTCGGGTCACGCCGAAATGTCGGCGGACGACTACTCCGTGCCCGGTGACCCGCACCTTATTTCTATTCGCTATCTGCCAGCTGACCCGCGCGTCAATCAACCGGTGAACTGGAAATGGGCCTCGGTGTGGGATCTTTTTCCGTTCCTTCTTCTGATCTCCATGACAGCCGTTGGGGCCAAGGCCGTGATCATTGCACAGAAAATGAGCAATCTGGTCCGCAACGGGCTCGTTGTTGTCGGAAGAGTGACAGGATGCACACCCAAGAATAAACTCTTTACGGTCTTTTATGTCTTCGAGTCACAGGCCAAGGAAGAGATCGAAGGTAGCTCCGATCTCCAGGAAGAGTATGAAGCGGGGACTGCGATTCCAGTCATTTATCTTCGAAGCAATCCGAAGAGGAACGCCAAATATCCTGTGTCTGGATTCCGCACTATCCAATGAGGCGGTTGGCCCAGGTCAGGGGGCTGACGATTGAACAGATCTGGGCGCCTCAGGTCTCGCATTTGAGACTTGGGATAGCGTTACGACGAAGGATCTACCTCTATGACGGCTGTCGCGATTTGCGCAACCCGGGAAGTTTCGTGGGCTCCATCGTACCCCCGCCGCGAACAATACGACTCCGATCTTGGCTTCTACTACCTCCGGGCGAGATATTACAACCCGCTCTCCGGCAGATTCATGAGCAGAGACCCCGAGGACGGTCAGCCGTTCGTCCCGAAGACCCTGCACAAGTATCTCTACGCCAATGGTGATCCAATCAATGGCATCGATCCAAGTGGACGGGTGGACACGATTGAGACCCTCTTCACCGTTACAGTAGTCAGTTCGCCTCTAGAAATAGGTGCCGAGGAGGTTGGCTTGGCTTTGGCAAAGGCTTTCTGCTTTGTCGCAAAGACATTGGCGAGAGCCACGCTAGGAGTACCTCCAGGCATGTCCCATATACCTGGCCCTCCCGGATGGCCAGGTCCCGCGGCGGCGGCTTGCAAAGCGCTTGGATTTTAGCGAAGGGGCCCCGCACAACGATGAAACTTATTCGATCAGACTCATCGGAAGTAGCTAGCAGTATCGCCTCGACGGAAGCACTGGCTTGCTGGGGCTGGTCAGTTCTGACTCTCGTTTGCATCGCAAGTGCGCCCGGCCTGCTGCTCCTCCTCATGGCGAGCATGACTGTTTCGGTGCGGGCAGCGGTTTGGCTCGCTGTGCCGGTCGTCCTTGCATTGAACGCATATCTGCTCTGGCGCGGTAGATCTCCTCGCCTGAATTGGGTCATAGCGGGTTGCGCTGATCGGATTTTCATTCGTCTATTTGTGCAACGCGGGAAGGGTCCGAGAGACATCGAAGGGCCGAATGTAATCATGTTCGAAGCCTCCGACATTGCTTCGATGTCAGCCCGAACAGTCGAAGTATTCTTGTATGGGCCGAAGTCCAGAGTTGTCGAGCGTTTGGAGATCAAACCTGTTCATGCGGCAACGGAGAGCGTTTCCAACCACGTCCGTCCGTTGCTGAGACCTCCAGGTAAGCAGGTGTTCGTGGCCAATGAGGAGGGAATCCTGACCATCGAATGGAAATGGTGTCGCCCTGCTCTCCGGGTATTTCTCTCGCAAGTTGCTAGAGAATGTCCGGCCGTCGTCGTAGCCCGCGAAGAACGTTCTGAGTTGGATTTGAATGAGATTTGGCATGGGGTTAGGGAGAAACCGGATGCACAACAGCGTCGGATGCTCGTTCAGGCAAAACGCCTCGGGTTCGGTAGCGATTGTGAGAGGTTGCTACGCCTGTACAGACGCATGCCGTTCCGCGAGACTGGAGCATATCTGGCGCAGATTGAGCGAGAGGAAACCGGGAGTGATCCCTCCGTCGAATGCTCTAGTTGTTAATCCTGAGCTCTAGGTCGGGCTGAACCGCACGCTGCCTGCGGCATCGGGTTGACGATGACACGTCTCCCCCAGTTGGGAGCTGCAGAGTAACTTCAGTTGCTGCAGGGTAACTCGAATCGCGAAGTCAGCGTCTAAAGGAAAAAACGCCTCTCGGTGCTACGGGTCCCTGAGCGCGTGCGCACGCTTGCTCGGGGTGCACCTGGATGCGACTCCCTCACGATCCAAGACGCAGAGATTTTAACTTTAGCTGCCTGATCTCAAATGCAGCACGGGCCGCACGCTTGTCGTGCGGCCTTCGTGCGTGTGAGGGTTGGCGGGTGGCGCACCCATTCCCTTCGCGATGCTGATCGACGGCGAACTTGGGGTGCGAAACCTTCGACCTTTCCCTGCCGCCTTTCCGCCGACTCGCTGACTTGCTGACTCGCGCCCATTCCCAAAACGGAACGCGCACATGACCAACGGTTCGATTCCTTCGCGCACCCTTGCAATCCAATACCCTTCGAACGCGTAGACTTGGTTCAGGAGTAGAAAAAGAAACGCGGCGATCCCATCCGGGTCGCCGCTTCCTTTTGCGGCAAATCTCCGTTCGAGCCAATGCAGCAAATGTGCACATAAGTGCGGTATAGAACGCACTTTTTCAGCGTTAACCAACCGAGAATGTTCAGGATAAGGGCCAAAATGGGGTACCCCCCCTCCCCCCTACCCCCGGGGGGTATGCCGCTTCATAAAATCGCAATTCTGGCCCCCAAAAAATTGACCAGATCAACGGCACGCCCGGCATCTCTAACTCCGCTAACCCCACTAACTCCGCTTTTCGGGCTGTGAACCTGTGAAACTGTGGACTGCTGCGCGCAGCGCTCCCGCCTGTGCGGCCAGCCCCCCCGTGCGGCCAGCACCTGTGAAACTGTGAAGCTGTGAGATTCAGCAGGTGCGCGCAGCGCTCCCCCCGTATCATTCCTCATGCCCGTAGATCCGGACTCCGACCTCAAAATGCCGGCACAGCCCGCGATCCCCACCGCGCGCGACTTCTACATCGATCGCTTGCGCAGCGTCATGACCGTCTTCGTCCTCCTGCACCACACGGCCATCGTTTATGGAGCGCCCGGCGGCTGGTTCTGGAACGAACTCCATCCCTCCGGAACCGCAGCGAGCCTGCTGCTCACTTTGTTTGTCTCCACCAACCAGGCCTACTTCATGGGCTTCTTCTTTTTGCTCGCCGGTTACTTCACACCCGGCTCACTGGAGCGTAAAGGCTACGCGCGCTTCATCGGTGACCGGTTCCTGCGCCTCGGCATTCCGCTCCTCGCTTTTGGCTTGCTCCTCGGCCCACTCACGGCGGCCATCGTCAATCGCTTCGCTGAAGGCGGAAGCTTCATTGCCACCTTCACCTGGCTCTGGCAACACAAGCGCTTCATCAGTGGACCACTCTGGTTCGCGCAGGCACTGCTCATCTTCAGCCTTGCCTATTGCCTCTGGCGTCGCTTCTTCGGCTCCAGCCTCACCAACACCACGCGCGCCTCTCGGCCAATTCCCAGAGCCCTCACATGGCTTCTCAGCGCGCTCGTCGTCGGCGCTGCGGCTCTTGCCATCCGTCAGTTCATTCCCGTTGGCGAAAATGTTTTCGGACTCCAGCTCGCCTACTTCGCTGCCTACATTTTTCTCTTTGCCATCGGTATCGCCGCGTGGCGCTACAACTGGCTTCGTCAACTTCGATGGAGCAACGCCCGCGTCGGCATCATCGCTGCCATCCTCGCGTGGCCGTTGATGCCGCTCGCCATCGCTCTCGCCCGCGCGCTCAATGCACCCGGAAAATCCAACTTCGCGGGCGGCTTCACCTGGCCCGCCATTCTTTATGCTCTCTGGGAACCCTTCGTCGCCTGGGGCCTCATCGCCGCATGGCTATTGGCTTTTCATCGCTGGATGAACCGGCCGTCCAAACTCTGGTCGTGGCTCAACCGCCGCGCCTACGCGGTCTACATCATCCATCCTGTTGTGCTCGTTTCCATCAGTCTCGCTTTCCACTCGTGGATCGCGCCCGCGCTCGTCAAGTTCGCCGTCACCGGCTCACTCACCTGCATTGCCACGTGGCTCCTTTGTGATCCATTGGTCCGCTTGCCCGGTATCCGAAACATCGTGTAGCCGCAGTCAAAGGCAACTGCCGCACCCGCACAAGCCATCTCAGTTCCGAGGAGGAACGAGATGGCCACAAAAAAGAAATCCACGAGCGCGAAGAAGAGCGGCACCCGGAAGACCGCATCCAAAAAGCGCGAATCGCGCAAATACTCTCCCGCTGCCGGTAAAGATGTGGAGACAGAGATGCGCGCAATGAAAGAAGGAAAACTCCGCTCTGGGCGCAGTGGCAAGAAAGTCACAAACCCGAAGCAGGCCATCGCCATCGGACTTTCCAAGGCGCGCAAGGAAGGCAAGAAGGTGCCGGCGCCCAAATCCTAAGCCGCGCTCAAAGCCTCGCCTTCAGTTCGCCGCCTTCTACCTTCGATTCGAAGACTTCGGCCTTCAGCTCAGGATCGTTCTCTGTCGCGCCAGTCTTCGGATCGAATGCGTATCCATGCCACGGACAAACTACTTTCCCATCTTCGATGACGCCTTCGCCGAGCGGTCCGCCCTCGTGCGGGCACGTCCCATCCAGCACGCACACTGATCCGCCCACGTTGGCGACACACAAAGCGCGGCCTGCCACCATAAACTCCTTCACTCCGCCGGCTGCCGGCACATCCGCCTCAAGACAAATCCGCACAAACTCCGCCATGCTTCTCTCCTCCACGGCGCGAATCGTCTCCCCGTCCCCGCCGCATCCGCCCTTTAGCATACAGATAGGCCGCATCGCTTCGGCAACTCGTCATGAGCAAATCAAGATCAAGGTCCAAACCTCCAGCTCGCTCAAAACCGCACCTCATCGCCGCCGGCGAAGCCCCGACCGTCGTCTCTGGCAGCTGGCTCCTCAAAGCTGTTGTGGGTGTCGTCGTCGCTGCTGCTTTTTGCGTCTGGGGCACGCTTGGGCTTTTGTTTTGGCAGGGAAGCTGGCAGTTGCTCTATCACCCCCCTGCAACCATCACGCGTAC
>Ga0210385_10000392_pt1 | contig 33499 bp, 35 predicted proteins | sample IncBWH26OmetaG_FD_160107 | JGI IMG/M metagenome (GOLD analysis project Ga0210385, IMG submission 160107) | Forest soil microbial communities from Barre Woods Harvard Forest LTER site, Petersham, Massachusetts, United States - Inc-BW-H-26-O ...
TGCCATAGATCGGCTTGCCGGAATTCATGAACCGTTGCAGGGTCGCCAGCATGAAGCCGTCGCCGCCGAGCGCGACGACGACGTCGGCGGTCTCCGGCCGGGCGTCGCCGTAGCGGCGAACGAGCCGGCGGCGGGCCTGTTGCGCCGCCGGCACGTCGCTGGCGACGAAGGCGATGCGCTTGAAATGGGCTGCGGTCCGGCGCTTTGCCATAATGAGATCGGGCTATAAATCAGCGGCGGCGCGGCGCCACGGGGGTCAATATGGAACGCGCGGTGTTCGTCTATACGACCTATCCATCCATTGTCGAGGCGGAGGCCGCGGGCCGTACCCTGGTCGAGCGCCGATTATGCGCCTGCGTCAACATCCTTCCTGGCATGGTCTCGTTGTACTGGTGGCAGGGCAAGATCGATCGCGGCGACGAAGTGGTGATGATCATAAAGACCCGCGCGTCGCTTGCGGAAGCCGTGCGTGCGGCAGTCCGGCAGATGCACTCCTACACCACGCCTGCCATACTCGTGCTGCCGATCGAAAATGTCGATCCGGACTACCACGCTTGGATCGTCGAGGAAACGCGAGGGGAGAAGACGTGAAGAGGCTCGCCGCGATTGCGCTTTTCGTCGTCGTTGCGGCTGTCGCGACGCCGACATGGGCGCAAACTTTCCCCGATCACCCGATCAAGGTGATCTCCGGCTATCCGCCCGGCGGACCGAGCGACACGGCGGCGCGTCTGGCGACGCAAGGACTTTACGCCCAGCTTGGGCAGAACGTGCTGGTGGAAAACATCACCGGCGCCGGCGGCAGGATCGGCGCGCGCGCGGTCGCGCGGGCCACGCCGGACGGCTATACGCTGGCGCTCGGCGGCACCAACGACAACGCCGTCACGCCGGCGCTCTACAAGAACCTCGACTACGATCCGGTGAATGACTTTGTGCCGGTGGCGGCGGTGGCGACCGATTCTCAGGTCATGGTGGTGAATCCGGCGGTGCCGGTCCACACGCTCGCCGAGCTCGTGCAATATGCCAAGGATCATCCCGGCAAGCTGTCGTCGGGTTCGTCCATCGGCATCGCTCCGCATCTCTTGCTCGAATACTTTCGTGTGCGTACCGGCACCGATATCGTTTTCGTCCCCTATAAAGGCGCGGCGCCCGCCGTCGCCGATCTGTTGGGCAATCAGATTCAGATCAACGTGACGACCAAGGCGGTGCTGCTGCCGCATATCTTGGCCGGCCGGCTGCGCGCGCTCGCCGTGACGACCGACAAGCGCTGGCCGGAGCTTCCCGACGTGCCGACGTTCCGTGAGAGCGGATATGACGGCTTTCCGGCGCTGCTGTGGTTCGGCCTGTTCGCGCCGGCCGGTACGCCTGCCGGCGTCATCGCCAAGATCAATGCCGCGGAAAATGCCCATCTCAAATTGCCCGAGACGCAGGCTGCGGTGGCCAATCTCGGCCTCGAAGCGCAGCTCCTGAGCCCGGAAAAGTTCGGGGCCGTGATGAGCGAGCAGGTGCAGTTGTGGGAAAAAGTCGCGCGCGAGGCGGGCGTCAGGCTCGATTGAGGAAGGTGCAATGAAAATATTTCTCGCCGTCGTCTTTGTCGCCTCCACGCTGTGCGCCGCGGCGCCGCTGCGTGCGCAAAACTTTCCCGACCGGCCGGTCAAAGTTGTCGTGGCTTATCCTCCCGGTGGTCCGACCGATACGATCGCGCGGCTGGCTACGCAGGGCATCGTCGACAAGCTCGGCCAGAACATGATCGTCGAAAATGTCGCCGGCGCCGGCGGCAGAATTGGCGCGCGCGATGTCGCACGCGCCGCGCCCGACGGTTACACGCTGCTGCTGGGCGGCAGCAACGACAACACCATCGCGCCGGTGATTTACAAGAACCTCGACTACGATCCGATAAAGGATTTTGTGCCGGTGTCGGCGGTGGCGACCGATTCGAACGCGATCGTCGTCAATCCGGAGGTGCCGGTGCAGACGCTCGCCGAGCTTGCGAGCTATACCAAGGCCAATCCCGGCAAGCTCACCTCGGGCGCGACGCTCGGCATCGCGCCGCATCTCATGCTCGAATTCATCCGGGTGCGAACCGGCGCCGACATGGTGTTCGTGCCCTATAAGGGCGCGGCGCCGGCGATCGCCGACGTTCTGGGCAACCACATCCAGGTCAATGCCAGCGCCAAGTCGGTGCTGCTGCCGCTGATCAAGGACGGCAAGCTGCGCGCGCTTGCGGTGTCGAGCGCCGAGCGCTGGCCGGAGCTGCCCGACGTGCCGACGCTGCGCGAGAGCGGGCTCGACGGCTTCCCGACGGCGGTTTGGTTCGTGCTGATGGCGCCCGCAGGCACCCCGCCGGCGGTCATCGACAAGCTCAACGAGGCGGTCAACCTGCATATTTTGACCAAGCCGATCCGGGAAGGGATCAGAAAAATCGGTCTGGAACCCCATGTGCTGGCCCAGGATGTCTTGGCGAAGGTGATCGCCGACGAGACGCAGCTGTGGCAAGGGGTGGCGCGCGAGACCGGCGTGCACCTGGAATGACATTTTCAACGAGCTTGGCGGCGAGGCGAGGGCGGCGTGATGCCTGAGACCGTCACCTTTGCGTCGGACGGGCTGAACCTGTCCGGCGTCGTGCATGTGCCGGACGACTATCGGCCCGGCGAGCGGCGGCCGGCGATCATCATGATGCACGGTTTTGGCGCCAACAAAAACGGCGGGCCCGAATGGGTCTGCCGGCAATTCGCCGCCTGGGGCTATGTCGCGCTGCGCTTCGATTATCGCGGCTGCGGCGACAGCGAAGGCGAGCGCGGCCGCGTCATCCCGGCCGAGGAAGTCGCCGACGCGCGCAACGCCGTCACCTATATGGGGGCTCGTGCCGACGTTGACCCGGAAGCGATCGCGCTATGCGGATCGAGCCTTGGCGGCGGCGTCGCGGTGCAGGCGGCGGGTCTCGATCCGCGGGTCGCAGCCGTCATCGTCGAGAACGGTGTCGCCAATGGCGAGCGCATGATCAGGAGCATGCACAGCGCGGAATCGTGGGCCAAATTCCGCGCGCTGCTCGACGACATCGCCGCGCACCGCGAGCGCACCGGCACGGCGAAGATGATTCATCGCTTCGATATTTTCGAAATGCCAAAAGCGCTGCAGGTCAACTGACCTCGAACGGCTCGCTGATGCAGTTCACCGGCGAGACCGCGATCGGCTTCTTCATGTTCCGGCCGGAGGAATTCGTCGCCCGCATCGGCCCGCGGCCGGTTCTCATCCTGCACAGCGCGACCGACACCGTGACCAATTATGAGGAGGCATTCAGCCTGGTGCGGCGGGCCAAGCCGCCGGTGGAATTGCATCTCATCGACGGGCCTACGCATTTCATGTTCGTCGACGCCGATCCGCGCGTCGCGCTCACCTTGCGCAACTGGCTCGACCGCTATTTCCCAGCGCGCCGATAAAGTTGACTCGTCATTGCGAGCGAAGCGAAGCAATCCAGCGGCTTGCGCAGCCTCCTGGATTGCTTCGTCGCTTTGCTCCTCGCAATGACGGTTAATTCAATCCGAGCTCAAATCAATGCCGCGGCCTAGTACGTCCTGGTGCCGTCGATGACTTCCTTGAGCGCGACATATTCGTGGCACTCGGTGTTGCCGCAGATCATCGCCACCTTTTCCAGGTCGTCCTTGGCCTTGAGCAGGTTGCCTTGCTCGGCCTGCCACATGCCGTAATAGGACCAGGTCAGCGCGTGGTTCGGATCGGCGGCGAGCGCCTTGTCGTACCAATATTTGGCGTCGTCGTAGCGTCCGAGCTTGCGGCTGGCGTAACCGATAAGCGTGGCGACATCGACGTTGTCGTCATAGCCCATGGCGCGCAGCACTGCGATGCCGCCGACATAGTCGCCCTTGTCGTAGACCAGCGCATAGGCCTTGTGCCAGTCGTTGAGGAAGCTGCTCTTGGGCTTCTTGGTCTTCTGCTTGGTGGTCGTGGTGCCTGACGGCTGCGCGTTTTGCGGCGGCGCCGGGCTGTTGGTCTCGACGGCGGCGGCAAAGCGTGGGGCGCCGACGGCGATGCTCAGGACGATGGCGGCAAGCAAGGGGGTTTTGCGCATGAGCTCCTCCCGGTTCGGGTTACGGCGATAAGAACACCGCCAGCATAGCAATTCATCCCGATCGCGGCATCACCCAAAATATTCCCGGAATTACCGAAAGTTCACGTAGGTGAACGGTTTCCGCTGGCGCGCTTCAGGGGGCATTCAGCGCGTGCGGCGTAAAACTCTCCTCGACAATCGGCGCGACTCGCATTCGACGCCGTCGAACAAACGAGGAGAACACCATGTTGAGGAACTTTACCGCAGCCCTGATCGCGACCGCCCTGCTCGCCGGCCCGGCACTCGCCGCGCAGCCTTCGGGCGATGCCGGCGCGGCCCCTGCCGCTGCCGCGGCGCCTGCCAATACCAAGGGGCAAAGCGCGGCCACGATCGATGCCCCCAAGCCGGTCAAAACGGTCAAGCACGCGCGGATCCATGTCCGCCATCGCGTTGCGCACGTGGCCAAGCCCGCCAAGGCGACCAAGAGCGTGAAATCGTCTGCGTAGCGGAATTGCTTGCGACCCGGGATCTCAGGAACCAGTGATGAGGTCGGAGCCCGGATCGTATGCACCGACTTGCGGGCGTTCTATGTGCTCGCCGTTCGCCCGCAAGTCGGACCATAGTCGTCCCCGGCCGTGCGCGGCTCGCCACGCCGCGCTCGAGAGCGAATAATAAAAGCCGCGGGGATCAGGGAGGCCGGTTCAAAAGCCGGCCTCCGATCTTTTTGCGTCACTAAAGGTTCGGCTGCCACGGCACCGGAACGTGCTCGTAGCCGCTCGCAGTCTTGATCAGGTGGCCACAAGCCGGGAACGGGAAGTGATAACCGGTCACCAGCATGCGATCGGCTGCGGCGCGATCGAACAGTTTTTTGCGCGTCGCCACCGCGGCGTCGCCGTCGATATCGAAGGCGGCCTGCCAGTCGGGATGGCGCGCGAACACCGCCGGATGCTGCGCGGTGTCGCTCAGTACCATCAGCGATTGGTCGCCGGAATGGACGGCAAAGACGGTGTGGCCCGGCGTGTGGCCCGGCGCCGGCAAGGTGACGATGCCGGGCGAAACCTCCTGGCCCGGCTCGTATCGCGTCACCTGCTTGGCGATGTCGGCGAAAATGCGCCGCTGGTTGAGGAAGGTGAGTTTCAGATCCGGCGCTGCCGCGTTCAGATTGGCGTCGTCCATCCAATAGGCCCATTCCGGCGCCGGCACCAAAATCTCGGCATTGGGGAAGATGAGCGCGTTGTCCTTGTCCTTGATGCCGTTGATATGGTCGGGATGGAAATGCGAGATGACGATCTGGTCGACCGCCTTCGGATCGATGCCGGCGGCAGCCAGATTGGCGACGATCATGCCTGCGGTCGGCGAGATCTGGCCGCCAGTGCCGGTGTCGATGAGGACGAGTTTCTTGCCGGTATTGACGATCAGCGTGGTGAATGGCGTCTCGAGCTTGTCGTGCGGCATGAAGGCTGCATCGAGCGCGTGCTCGACTTCGGCGAACGGTGCGTTGCGGATGAACTTTTCCGTGATCGGCCGATACCAGATGCCGTCATAGAGCGCGGTCAGCTCGAACGCGCCGATCTTGTAGCGATAAAGGCCCGGCGCTTGCTTGTCGGCCGGCGGCGCCGCGGCGGCGGCTGGATCGGCGCCGGCGACCAGCGCGGCAACCGCGGAGCCGGCGAGAAGAGAGCGGCGGGTCAGCATCGGCGTCCTTTTGGCAGCCCGTGAGCGATGGTAAGAAGGCGATGGTAAGCATACTCGCAATGCATTATGGCGAAAAACGCAAGGGTTTTGCGACCGTGCTCAAGTGTCGCTGGATCGTGTTTGCTGCTTTCCTTGCCGCCGCCTCGGGCGAAGCGGCCGCGCAAAGCGATGCCGGCATCTGCACCGTCGCGAGCACCTGCTCGGAGGCTTTTTTCCAATGCGTTGCCACGCGATGTCCGGCGATTCAGAACCCCAGCTGCACGGCCGCCTGCAAATTACAATTCGATGACTGCCAGAGGACCGGCAAATTCGCCAGCCGCGACTGCCGGGGCAAGACGCTGCAGCGGAAATAAGCCGCATAAACGCATTGCCGATTGCGGCAATCGCATGTAGGACCGGGGCTCCACCGAGGAAGCAAAGCGACAATGTCGAAACAATCGCAGCGCGACGAAGCCGAGCGGCTGGTGCGAGAGGCGCTGGAGCGCAAGACCGTCGCCGTCAAGCAAGGCAACACCCGCATCGAAGCCATCTGCGGCAAGTGCGGCGCCCCCAATCGCGTCACCGCCGCCCCGGGCGAGACCCGCGTCGCCTATACCTGCAAGGAATGCGGCGACAAGCAGAAGACGCTGTAGCGCGCGGCGGCCTGCGCGAGCGCGATCTCGTCGCGCTCGAAAACCGGTGCCGGGTGCGCGGATCGCTTTAACCGACTCTGCGATGTCAAAAAGGGGGATACGATGCGGTGGCGAGGAATTGCGTCGCCGCTAGCGACATGGCTGCTAGCGACCTGGGCCATTAGAGGATTGAACTCCCGACCAACGTTTACAAAATCTAATTCTCCGATTTAGCCGGATTGCCTATATTGCTTTGGTGCGCACAGGCGTCCCAATCGATCTGCTGGAAATTCTTTACGAGCAGATCGATCAACGTACGTACCTTGGCCGGCAAATGCTCACGGTTTGGATAAAGTGCATCGATCGAAAGCTGCTTTGGTAGAAACTCGCTCAGAATCGGCACCAGAGCACCCGCTTGCAAATCGTCAAACATCAATGGTGCCGGTGCCAGGATAATTCCCTGGCTGTGAATAGCCGCCCCACGGAATGCAATGAAGCTATTGGTTTCCAAAGTCCCCGACAGTTGCACTGAAAAGTCGCCGTCGGGCCCCGTGAATTGCCATTCCCTGCCATGTTTGCCCAACGTAGGCGCATCGTAGAAAATTACGGCGTCATGCTTGGTCAGTTCGGACGGGTGTTTCGGCCGGCCGCGTTTGGCGAGGTATTCCGGCGAAGCACAAATTATCATGCGATAATGCGCGAGGCGGCGGACGATAAGGCTCGGATCCGCTACGGCAGCGAACCAAATCGCGAGATCGAACCCTTCCTCCACGAGGTCGAGCATTCGGCCCGTCGCGGCAAGATGAACTGTAACGTCCGGATAAAGGCCACTGTATTCGGCAATCGATGGAGCGATCAGCTGCGGCATTCCAGGAGATGTGTTGAGTCGCAGAATGCCTCGCGGCTTCGATTGAAGCACTTGGGCGGCTTCTTCCGCATCTTCTATCTCCGAAAGAATTTGAACGCAGCGCTCGTAATAGGCTCGGCCTGCCTCAGTCAGGCTGACGCTGCGCGTGGTGCGGTTGAGCAGGCGAACTTGAAGCCGCTCTTCCAGAGATTTCACATGCGTGGTGACAACGCTCGTCGCAAGATTGAGCTGTCGAGCCGCGGCGGAAAAGCCGCCCTGTTCGACGACTTTGACGAATGACAGCATCGATGAGACGCGATCCATGTCTCGCCTCGTTCTCTGCTGCAGATTGATCCGGCAAAGGCCCGGCCCCGACCCGATCGATACGGCGCCGGTTGTCGGCAAACATCCGCTGCAGCACCAAAGCCGGAACCGGATGACGACCTACGAAGAGTCGGTCCGTTCCGATGCTGGCAATTGTATCGTGCTGCATCGGGCACTCAAGCCGTCAGCCCTCGACCGCAGCCGCGTGGCCTGCTGACCCGCTCGACTTCTTGAAAATGGCGAGCAGTCCAAACAGAGCCAGCGTGGCGATCAGCAGCAACTTGTAATCATCAATGTAAGCGATGACTTGCGCCTGCTGCGTGACCAGGGCATCAAGCGCCGCTCGGCCGGCATCGGTAAGGGGGCTCAAAAACTGCGTGACGGTCAGGTCTTCGAAGCCGCGATTGACGGCGCTGACGTTTGCCGAGATGTCAGCATGGTTGACCTCGGTTAAGGTGGTCAGCAGCGCGCTGAAGACGGAAATGCCGACGCTTGAGCCTATGCTGCGCGACAGGCTGAAAACGCTGGCTCCATCCGCGCGATCCTCCGGAGCGAGCGTCGATAAGGTGACGGCGCTCATTGGCACAAAAAGAATGCCGAAACCGGCGCCTTGCACCAACCCGGTGACGATAATTTCCTGCTCTGAAACGTCCGGGGTCCATCCCGTCATGATATAGAAGGCCCAACCGGAACAGCCGAGGCCAATCGCCAGAAGCAGGCGCGTGTCCACCTTTCCGACGAACCGGCCGACGACGATTGTGCCTATCATCGTTCCCACGCCACGCGGTCCCATGACCAAACCGGCCGTGAGGACCGGATAGTTCATGAGGTCTTGCAGATAAGGCGGCTGCAGCGCCAGCGAGGCATAAAGGGTGATGAAGGCGATCACGCTGAAGATCACGCCGGCGGTCAGATTGCGGTCGCGAAACAGCGCCGGCCGCATGAAGGGCCGCTCGGCCGTGAAGGTGTGAATCAGAAAAAGATAGAAGGCCGAGCCGGCAACGAGCGCTTCGATGACGATTTCGCTTGAACCGAACCAATCCTTGATCTCGCCGCGGTCCAGCAAGATCTGGAACGCGCCAATTGCCAAGCTGAGAGTGCTGAAGCCAAACCAGTCGAATTTCTGCGCTCCGCTCCGCGGGCTCTCCGGCAGATACGCCATCATGCCGAGAAAGGCGATGATTCCCAGCGGTCCGTTGATATAGAACACATAACGCCAAGTGTAATCTTCAGTGAGCCAGCCGCCGAGCACGGGGCCGAGCACGGGACCCACCACGACGCCCATGCCGAACAGCGCCATCGCGAAGCCCTGGCGCTCTTTCGGGTAAATCGTGAGCAAGACCGTTTGCGACAACGGTATCATCGCCGCCCCGAATGCGCCTTGCACCAGCCGGAAAACGACGATCTGCGCCAGCGACTCCGCCATGCCGCAGAGCATTGAGGCAAGCGTGAAGCCGAGCGTGGAGACGACAAATACGCGCTTGAGGCCGAAGCGGCCGGCCAAAAAACCGGTCGGCGGCGTCATGATGGCGGCGGCGGTGATGTAGGAGGTCAGCACCCAAGTGATCTGATCCTGGCTTGCCGCCACGCTGCCCTGCAGATAGGGCAGCGCGACATTGACGATCGTCGTGTCGAGCGTCTGCATCATCGCCGCGAGCAGCACCAGGGCGGTGATGATCCCGCGACGGCTTCCAGCCTGGGCAGCGTCATCGGTCATGACACTTTGCCATGCGAGTGATCGAACAGCGCGGTCAGGACGTGCGGCAGGCCGCGGGCGTGGCCGGTGTCAACATAGATCTCGACGCTCATGCTGGATCGCAGCGGCGGCATGCCGGCGTCGCCGGTGTCGATGCGCACGCGCAGCGGGATGCGCTGCACGACCTTGACAAAGTTGCCGCTGGTATTTTGCGCCGGCAGGAGCTGAAATGCCTGCGCACCGGCCGGGCTGATGCTTTCGACAGTGCCGTGCCATTGGACGTCAGGGTAAATATCGATCGACACCGTCACCGGCTGGCCTGGCCGCACATAGGTCATTTGCGTTTCTTTGGGATTGGCCTCGACCCAGGCGTGGTCGGTGGCGACGAGATAGAACGCGGTCACCGAAGCCGCCAGGTACTTACCGGGTGCGATCGAGGGAACGCTGGTGACGACGCCGGCGAACGGCGCCTTCACCACGGTGTGGTCGAGCTCGCGCTGCGCTTCGTCGACCTGCGCCTTGGCCTGCAGGTATTGCGGATGGTCGGTTACCGCGATGTCCGGATTGCCAGCGAGCCGTGCGAGCTGCACCGCGGCCTGCTGGCGCAGGGATTCGAGCTTGTTCTTGTCGGTTTCGAGTGTGTAGCGCGCTTGGTCGTAGATGGCCTTCGAGGTACTGCCGCTCGGCAATAGCGCGGCGTTGCGGTCAAAGGTCACCTGATCGAGCGCGACCTGCCCCTGTTCCGCGGCGGCGTCACTCAACATGCGCTTGTAGTCCTGCTTCATCGCGTCGATCGTCAGCGCCGTCTGTGCCAAGTTGGCCTTGGCATTGTCGCGTGTGATCTGGAATTGGCGCGGATCGAGCCGGTACAGCACCTGTCCGGCGGCCACATGCGCGTTGTCGCGCACGTCGACGTCCTGCACGATGCCGGAGATGTCGGTGGAGATGCCGACCGTGTCGGCCTCGACATAGGCGTCGTCCGTCGACATGACTTGGCCGCCGGTGACATACCAGTAAGCGCCGGCAGCCGCAGCGATCGGTAGCAGCGCGAACAGTGCCCATCGGACCCGCTGCTTGCGCACCGTGCGTGCCCCTCGACCCGCGTCGGCCGCGATCGCGTCCGACCGCTTCGCAGGATCGATCGGCTTGACCGATGGCGATTCGCGACGGTCCGTGCGCAATTCAGCAGCTCGCTCGCCAGCGGACGAGTTGCTTGGGCTTTCAATCCGCAACTGAGCCGGTTGATCTTTGGAACGCTCGATGTCCTCGGCCTTCAGCATGATGGCGCTCCCAACTGTCAGGTGCTTCATTGGAAGGCGCTGCGCTCGGGCGGGCGCGGGATAGCCAAGGATTTACGCTCGTCTCGGGACACCGCTTTCCCGACACGAAAATGGAGGTGCCGCCGAGTTCTTTAATCTGGTGGAATGGAAACGCTTTATTCGCGATTACGAAACAATCGATTTCAGTGCTTCCCGGGCGCTTGCCACCGTGGCGCCATCGGCTACTCCCCACTCAAATAATGCGGATTTATAAGGGTTATGGTGGTGCCGGGTGAGAGGATTGAACTCCCGACCAACGGTTTACAAAACCGCTGCTCTACCGCTGAGCTAACCCGGCTTTTCAATGACTTAACATTTTCCGGGCACCACCCGGGCCCCGAAAATGCTCGCCTTGGATTCACGGTGAATTGATAGTCAGCGCATGCGCAAGTCAAGCACCGGAGCGACCGGTCGGTCGCCGTCATGTCCGTTATTGGGGGCAAAGCTGCCGCACCAGCGATGACGCGGCGCGACAGTGAATGACTCAACTCAGACATCGCAGTGCTTGACACGGACCGGGCAGCAGACCATTTTTGTCGCAGGTGGATACGACCTGCCGCTTGCGCCCTTCGGGGTACGGTGAACGTATCAAGCCGCTTCAGGCTTCCTTTGCCCGAGCGAACGAGTCAGCAACGCAAGCACCTGACATCTCTCTTTCGCTCACGCAGAGGAGTCATCCCATGCGCGACTTTCGCGACGCCAAAGCTATGGCGCACACCTTGCGTGCGGCTCTCGCCACCAAGGGTTTCAACATCACCGTCAGCCAAAGCCTCGAACTGATTGCTGAGGCATTCGGCGTGGCCGATTGGAATACCCTCTCAGCCGCAATCCGGGGGGAGGCGGCTGGTTCCCGCAACAACGCCCACTCGCCTCAGTTTCCTGCCACCGCAACGATGCGGGCACTCGCCTACGCCCGTCAGCGAAAGCACCAGTATGCGACGCTGGAGCATCTCCTGCTCGCGCTGATCGACGACCTGGACGCTTCCGCAGTGATGAAAGCCTGCAAAGTCGATCTTGGCGCGCTTGGGGAAAAGCTCACCAATTATATCGACATTGACCTGATAACACTGGCAATCGACGACGGCGGCGAGCCCAAGCCTACCGCCGGCTTTCAGCGCGTGCTTCAGCGCGCGGCGCACTATGCAGAGGGGCGGGGTCTTCCCCACAGGACCGGCGCAGAGCTCCTTGTGGCGATATTCGCCGAGAGCGAGAGCCCCGCCGCGCGGCTTCTCGGTGAGAAGGGCATGACCCGCCAAGACGCCCTCAACTTTATCATCCAAGGCGTCGTAAAGGGAGGCGGAGAAACCTCACTTTAGCCGGCGTCCGCGCCAGATGAAAAGCCTCGGCGCGCCGGACGCCTGACAGGGCGATTTAAGAGCCGGCGAGGCGATGGAGGCCACGCACTCAGTGCTGAATGAGTGGATCGCGCTAATCCGGCGCCGGGCCGCATCTCGTGCAGATAACTTGAACGGAACTTTTACACGACGGATTCCGGATCAAACAAAAGGGCGAAAATGAGACCCGCGCGGCCGCTCTGCTGATACGGGCTATGCAATCGCGGGCCGTGTGAACGACTCCATTGGTGCTATGACGCCTCTCGCTTTGCGTTGCTTGACCCCGCCATCGCCTCACGGTGTTGGCGGGGTTTTCATTTGCGAATGAGGACAGCGCGAGGCGTCTAAATGTAACGAGTAGGAGTCTATCTTATGAAGTTAACGACAATATCGGTCGCCGCTGCGGCCATAGTGGTGTTTGCGCAATCGGCGCAAGCGCGCGAGCATTATCGCCATCATCGGTATCATGCCGCGCATTTTGTCCGGCATTATTCGCCGCCAGGACACGGCGATTATGGCGCGCAAAACATGTTTGCCGATCATGGGCAAAGCGATTTCAGCCGGAATTATTCGAGCCAAAATTACTCAGAGCAAATCTATCCAGAGCGAAGCGCCTTTGGCGGCCAAATCGGTGCCCATGTTGGCGGTCGTCCATCAGCGTGGTGCGGTTGGGAGATGCGGCAGCTGGTGTCCGGCGATCCGGGGCCTTCGTTCAACCTGGCGCGCAACTGGGCGCATTGGGGACAGGCCGGACCGGCGGGCGTCGGCGCAGTCGTGGTCTGGTCGCACCACGTCGGCAAGATCGTCGGCCAGGAGGGCGGCGCGTGGATCATCGAGTCCGGCAACGACGGCAACCGGGTCCGCACCCGGCCGCGCTCGCTCGCCGGCGCCATCGCCATCCGCTGGGGATGATCGGACCACCCGATACCGCAACGTTGCGATGAAAGCGCGAGGGCCGCTTGGGAAACCGGGCGGCTCTTACGCGTCGTGCACTTCGTGCACCGCGACCACGCCGCGGCGCCAATAGCCGGCGGCGCGGGTCCATTTCGGATTGGCGCCGTGGTCGGCGATCAGTTGGCGGCGCAGCGCCTTGGCGGTGAGCGACTCGCAGGCGACCCAGGCGTAGTAATCGCCCGCCGGCAGTTTTAGCGTCGACAGCGTTTTCGCCAAAATGTCGCTGGCGCCAGCCGCGGCGCCGTTGCGGTGCGCCCAGGTGACGGTCGCATTCGTCTTGGTCTCGAAGGCAATCTCGTCGGCCGCACCGTCGACCTCGCCCACGACGACGACCCGCGTCCCCGCCGGCAGTTCGGCAAGCCGCCGGCCGATGGCGGGCAGGCCGGTCTCGTCGGCGATCAGCAAATGCCAATCGTAGGTGGTCGGGATGATGAAAGAGCCGCGCGGGCCGCCGAGGTCGAGCGTCTGTCCCGGCTGTGCGTTCTCCGCCCAGCGCGTCGCCGGTCCGGCATCGTGAATGGCGAAGTCGATCTCAAGCGTATTTTTGATCGGATCATAGCGGCGCGGGGTGAAATCGCGCCCCAGCATATTGGGCGCGCCTTCGGCGTTGGTGGTGCCGTCGGGAAAGAACAGCTTGACGTGGTCGTCGAAGCCCAAGCTTTTGAAGCCTTCGAGATCGCCGGTCAGCGTGATGCGGATCATGTGGGCGGCGATCTTTTCGACCTGCGTGATCGTCAGCGTGCGGCGGCGCGGCTCGTGACGCACGCGCTGGGGGCTGCGCGGATCGGCCGGCGGCGCGGCGACCGCTTGGGTTGCCGCTGGGGCGGAAGTGGACATTGCAAAAAAACTCCAACGTTTTGGCTGTTGCAGCGGGCAGGTTGCGCGTCAGCTCTGCGTTTCATCCGGCGACGGATTGGTATCGTCCGGCGTGGGATCCATTTCGGCGCGGCGCGCCTTGCGCAGTGCCGTCTTCTCGTCCTTCTTGAGCTGTTTTTCCTCGCTGCGCGTGCGTGCCGTTCTGGCTCGCTCGGCGCGATCTCTTCCATAGTTCGGCTTGAATGCCATTGCGACGCTCGCTGGTTGATTCCGCACTGATGGGCGTTATATATGCATCCTGCGCTGCCGTCGCAGCACGATATGGTTGCATCGAACCCCACAAAATCTTAGCGGCACGGATCATCAGGATCGCATGGCGACACGGCAAGAGCGAATCGGCGCCTTCACCCATGACGGCGTACCGCCGGCGGACCAGCCCCTTGAGCTCCTGTGCGAGGATCACGTCGGCACCTATGTGGTTCCATTTCCGTGCCGCTGGAAGAGCGGTGTTTGGGAAAGCGCGGCGACGAGCACGCCCATCGAAGCAACAGTGCTTGGCTGGCGCGCGCGTTGAAGGCATTGGGTGTACCTTGAGCCTTGCGATCCAGGGCAGGACAAACGAGGTCGAGAGAAATGGCCGGCTTTAAGAATCCGAATCTCCTTGAGCGGCAAGAGGCCGCCGCCAAGGCCAAGAAGGCGGCGCTGGAGAAGTTTCTTGCCAAGGCCGCCGATCCGGCGCTGGCCGAACGGCTGACAGCGCGAACGGCGAGTGCCGCCGACCGCAGGGCGGTCAGAAATGTCCGCGAGGCTAAGAAGGCGGAACAGGAGGCCGAGAAGGCAGAGCAGAAAGCGCGAAGCGCCGAACGCGCGCTGCAGGCGGAGCGCGACGCCGCGATTGCGGCAGAGCACGCCAAGGCCGAACGCGCCCAGCGCGAGCTCGCGTTGCAAGCCGAGCAAAAAGCGGGGAGGGACGCCCGCTATGCCGCCCGCAAATCCAAATCGAAGCGCAGGTAACTGAGGTTAGCCATGGCCGCAGCCCGTCAGTTGCACCTCGGCGCCTTCATGCGGCCGGCCAGCATCCATACCGGTGCGTGGCGCTATCCCCGCGCCTGGCCGGACATGAATTTCAACTTCGCCCATATCAAGCAATCGATCCAGGCTTTGGAGCGGGCGAAGTTCGATGCGTTTTTCATGGCCGATCATATGGCCGTGCTCAATATGCCGATGGATGCGCTCAAGCGCAGCCACACCTCGACGTCGTTCGAGCCGTTCACGCTGTTGTCGGCGCTCTCACAAGTGACTGAGCGCATCGGTCTCGTCGCCACCGGCTCGACCACGTTCGACGCGCCGTATCACATCGCGCGGCGCTTCGCCTCGCTCGATTGGATCTCCGGCGGCCGTGCCGGCTGGAACATCGTCACCACGTCCAATCCGGACGCGGCGCTCAATTTCGGCCTCGACGAGCATATGGAGCATGGCGAGCGCTATCGCCGCGCGCGGGAGTTCTACGATGTGGTGACTGGACTCTGGGATAGCTGGGCCGACGATGCCTGGGTCCGCGACGTCGAGGACGGCGTCTTTTTCGATCCGGCGAAAATGCACGTGCTCAATCACAAGGGCAAATATTTCTCCGTGCGCGGCCCGGTCAATATCGCCCGCCCGATCCAGGGCTGGCCGGTGATCGTGCAGGCCGGCGCTTCGGACTCCGGCCGTCAGCTCGCGGCGGAGACCGCGGAAGCGGTGTTCACCGCGCAGAGCGATCTGGCCGTCGGCCAAAAATTCTATGCCGACGTCAAGGGCCGCATGGAAAAGCTCGGCCGCGCCCGCGATCACATGAAAATATTGCCGGCCTGCTTTGTCGTGGTCGGCGATACGGTGGAGGAGGCGAAGGGCAAGCGCGCCAAGCTCGACAGCCTCGTCAATTACGCCAACGCCATTGCTTCGCTATCGATCGCGCTCGGCCACGACGCCTCGAAATTCGATCCCGATGGGCCGCTGCCGGAAGTCCCCGAAAGCAACGCGTCGAAGAGCGGTCGCGAGCGCGCCATCGCGATGGCCAAGCGCGAGAACCTCACCGTGCGGCAGCTGGCGCAGCGGCTCGGCGGCTATTCCGGCCTCGCCATGGTCGGCACGCCGGCGACGATCGCCGACGAGATGGAGGAATGGCTCGAGACCGAAGGCTCCGATGGCTTTACGATTATGTTCCCGTATCTGCCGGGCGGCCTCGACGACTTCGTCAACCTCGTCGTTCCCGAATTGCAGCGGCGCGGCCTGTTCCGCCGCGAATACGAAGGCGCGACCTTGCGCGAGAATTTAGGCCTGCCGCGGCCGACCAACCGGTTCTTTCAGAATTAGTCCTCGCTTCATTGCGAGGAGCCAACGAGTCCGGCCCGAAGTGGCCGGCCCCGTTGGCTCGCAGTGACGCGGGATTAAGCCGTATGACCGTCGAAGTCGCCCGACTTCGGGATATTCTTCGCCTGCTGCGGTGTCATCTTCGTCGGGCTTGGCTCGCCCGGTATGCCGCGCGGTCCGAGTTTCTCGCGGGCGATATCGTCTTCGCTGGGGCGATTGTCTTTGCGCGGTTCGCTCGTCATGGCGGCGCTCCCGAGCTTATTGCACAGCCGCGAAGTCCGTCGCGTCGAAGCGGACCCGCTGCTCGGCGCTGAGTTTTGTTTCGAAATCGGCCAGCGCCGTCTGGATGGACACCAGCGCCCGCCACGTCGCGTCGAGGCGGGCCTCGGTTGCCTCCAGCCGTGCCAACGGGTCACCCGGCAACGACAACGGACAATTGGCATCGAGCTCGCTCGCGGCATTGCGGAAGGCCTGCTTGAGACCGTTCATGGCGTCGCCCTGGGCGTCGGTCGGCTGCACCGCGAGCGAGATTTGCTCGATCGAGGCGTCGACCTTGGTCGGCGCCGCGGCGCAGGCCGGCGCGATGGTGTTGGTCCGATCGGGGTGGGTGGCCGCCGCCGTCGAAAGCGGCACGCCGAAGCGCGCGCGTTGCGTGTCGTTCAACGATTGCTCGAGCTCCTGCAACGGCGGGCGGACAAAATCGAGCGCCTCGGCGAGTTTTTCGATCTGCCATTCCATCAGCTGCAGGCGCGCGGCGGGGTCTTGCGGGATCTCGCTCGGGCAGGCTTTGGCCAAATAGTCGGAGGCAAAGCCGAACGCGCCGCCGAGCTTTTGCATCTGCTGCATCTGATTGCCGGCCGGCCTGATTTCGGCGCGGATGCGCTCGGCGACGGCGGATTGGCGATTGGGCTGCGGACAGGCCGCCGCATTCTGATCCGTTGCCGTTTTGGCGAACGCCGTTTGCAAAATGGCGTCATAGCTGAACGGCCACGGCGACGACGAAGACGGCGAAAAGATTTCGTCATAGACCGCCGGCAGAGCCAGGACGGGGTAGAGCAGCGGCGACGTCAGGCCTTGCGGCGCTGGCCCCTGCGCGCCCGCCGCCCCTTGTGCGGGCGGGGCCGTCTTGAGGCTCGCCTCATCGCGCAGGGCGGGGGCAGCAGCGTGATGACGGTGCCGGTAGCCGAAATACGGTATGCCAATATGGAATGGCCCGATACGCAAACCAAAGGCTGCGCTCGGCGACGGCGAAAAGGCGACTGCGGCAAGCGCGGCAATCGTAACAATCGCACTGATTTTCCGCATGGTCAGGCACCCGAAAATAGCGCCCTCAACGGTAGGCAACCATTAACGCGCTCAGGGGCGAGACGGTTCCACGGGATTGATGCTTGGCGCCGGCTCACCCTGCCGCTTGTCGCCCAAGCGTAGCAGCGGCACCAGCACGAAGGCAAACGCCGTCACCGCCGCCGATATCAAGACCAGCGGCCGCACATTGTGGTCGAATGCGTGGGTGTAGAGGAACGAGCCGACATTGTCGGCGAGTGACGACGCCAGATTGCTGACCGACATCAGCACCGCAAAGGCAAAGCCTTCGGCGCGGGGCGGGCAGTAATCGGCGGCCAGCGTCAGCGACGCGACCATCGCCAGCATCGACGCCAAGCCGACACAAAAATAAATCATCGCAGCCGAGGTCTCATTCGACAGCATCACGAAGGCCGCGGTGGTCAGCGTGCCGAGCGCGATGCTCAGATTCAGGAGTTTTTTCAGCGTCAGGTCGTGGAACAGCCGGCGATAGAGCAATGCGGCGATCACCCATCCGGCCGCCGAGATCGAACTCAAAATACCGATATAGCCTTGCGAGAACTGCAAGTGGTCGGTCATGGTGAAATAAAGCGGCGTGCTCAATCCGGGACTGAAATTGTAGAGAAACAGGAATCCGGCGATGAGCCACAGCTCGCGTCTTTGGAATGATGCCTTGAAGCCGGCTAGCGTCTCTTTCATGCCCTGCAGGTTGACCGAAACTTTTTGTTCGGGGACCAAAAACAAAGTTCCGACAATGACGGCCAAGGGCGCCACCGCAATGATCGCGGCGGCGCCGTGCAGCGCGCCGGCCGGCGACAGATGCTCAACCAGCTGGCCGCCGAGGACCGCGGCCGCCATCGCGGCAATGTTGAACCACAGCCATTGCTGATTGACGAAGGTGCCGCTCTCGTGCAGCCGCTGCCCGTTCTCCACCAGCACGGCGCCGCACAGCGTGCTCGATATCGCCATCGCATACGCGGTGATCGTGAGCGGGACGAAGAGGTCCCCCGGTGCCGTGAGCTGCGTTACCCAGATGAAGCCGATGATGGCGGCGACGTTGACGAGGAGCAGATAGCTTTTGCGCCGATAGCCGAACAGCGGCACGAAATCGGAAATCAAACCGTAAACCGGCTTGATGATCCAGGGCAGATTGAACAGCGTGATGAAGCCGGTGATCTGCAACGGCGTCCAGCCTTGCGACGCCTTGAGGTAATAATTCAGCGGCTGCGCGATCAGGCCTCCGATCTGGCCGAGGCCCTCGACGACATAGACCAGGGCGAAGAACAGCAGCAGATGGTCGAAAGCTTTCTTGTCGCCCGCCACGCGCGCGGCCTGCGGCTGTGTGGTTTGATCATTCATCGGGTCGATGCCAACAGCCGCCGGGCGCCTGTTCGAGGATTGCGTATTCGGTATAGCATCGGTGCGGACGACTGTCGCAATCGCACAAAGCCGATCACCAAGGGAGCAACGTCATGAATCATGCAGTCAAAATACCAGTGATACTCGCAGCGGCGGCGTTCGGTGCATCGGCGGCTTTGGCGCAGACGCTGCCGACCCATCGCATTCCCGCGGCACTTGCGACCGAGGCGGCGAGCGAGGCGGTCGCGGCGTGCGCCAAAGGCGGCTACAACGAGACTGTCGTGGTCGTTGACGCCGACGGCGCCACGATCGCGGCGGTGCGCGGCGACGGCGCCGGCATCCACTCCCTCGATAGCGCCCACGACAAGGCCTATACCAGTGTCACCTTCAAGAACGATACGATGGTTCTGGCCGACCGCGCCAAGGGCGACGGTCCGATCGCCGCGCTCGCCAAGCTGCCGCATATCCTGTTCTTTCCCGGTGGCGTGGTGATCAAGCTGAACGACGAAGTTATCGGCGGCATCGGCGCCGCCGGCGCGCCCGGCGGCAATCTCGATGACAATTGCGCCAAAGCCGGGCTGGAGAAGATTCGCGACCGTTTGAAGTGACGTTCGCCGGTCTCTCACACGCTGGGTATCGCGTGCAGAACCGGGAACAGCATCCCGGCCAAGGTCGGCGGCCACGGTATAGCCAGCAGCTGATCGAACACCACGTAGATCAACGCCACCACGCTGGCCGCCATCGGGATGACGATCTTCCACGGCTCGCGGCCTTCGACGCGCATGAAGGCGGTGATGAAGACCGGCACGGTCGGAATAAGCCCGATCAGCGCCATGCAGGCGGCGAAGCCGGCCATCCAGCCGAAGAACAAAAACCCGCGGATGAGGATGGTCTTGGCCGGCAGGTGCGCGGTCTTCGACGCGATATCCATGTGGATTTTTTTCGATTTTTCGGCGAGGACGCCGCCGCCGTTGCGCTCGTGCAGGCCGAACACGTCGTTGATCAGGCTCAACGAGCAGAACAGGATCGCGCCGGTGCCGACGATGGTCGGAATGATGCGGGCGGCGAAGGACCACTCGAAAGACGTCCCAAGCATCACGATGAACAGGCAAAGTAGCGCGCCGGCAAAAAGATTCTCGAACGAAAACATCGGATGGCCCCATTGCGAGACCATCCTCTTCAAGCCGCCGTGGCCGCGGACGTCCGCCAACAGCGGCCGCAGCAGCGACAGTCCCGCCATGATGAACATCACGACAACGACGGGGCGGAGCATCCAGGAGACGCCGTAGCGCTGGATCGAGATGAACATGTAGCGCTCGATCACCTCGCCGAGGATGAAGCCGAGCACCAGCGGCGGGCGCGGCCATTTGAAGTGTTTCATCGCCCAGCCGAGCATGCCGAAGAACATCAGCGAGAATACGTCGCCCCAGTTCCGCGACGCCTCGAACGCGCCGATATAGATCAGGCTCAGCACGCCGGGCATGAACAGCGTGTAGCGCAGCGTTGCCACCTTCGCGAGCTGGCCTGAGAAGGCAAAGCAAAGCCCGGAGCCGAGGATGTTGGCGATGGCGATGCTCCACACCATCGAATAGGTGATGTCGAGATGCTTGGTCAGCATTTCCGGACCCGGCACCAGGCCGTGAATGAGAAACGCGCCGAGCAGGATCGCCATGCCGGCGCTCGACGGCACGCCGAACGCCACAGTCGGGACCAGCGCGCCGCCTTCGCGGGCATTGGTGGCGCTTTCGGCGGCGATGACACCGCGCACGTCGCCGGTGCCGAAGGTCTCGCTCGCGCCTTTCTCGGTGCGCAACGCGTGGCCGTAGGAGATCCAATCGATCACCGAGGCGCCGATGCCCGGAATGGCGCCCATCGCCGCGCCGATCCACGAGCAGCGCAGGATCAAGAACCAATGTTTCATGCAATCCTGGACGCCGAGCAGCATGCCGGTCTTGGTGTCGAGCGTCATGCCTTGCTGGACCACCGCCATGCGGCCGATGGCGAGATCGCACAGTTCCGGCAGCGCGAAAATGCCGAGCGTGAGCGGCACCAGCGGCAAGCCGTCCCACAGATACAACGTGTCCATGGTCCAGCGCAGCGTTCCCGATTGCGGATCGGTGCCGATCATCGACAGCATCATGCCGAAGCAGGCGGCGGTGAGCCCGCGCAAGGGCGCGTTGCCGGACAGCACCGCCACCATCGAAATGCCGAACACGGCAACGCCGAGGAGCTCGGGCGAGCCGATATAGAGGATGATCGGGCGCAGGATCGGCAACGCGACCGCCATCAGCAACGCGCCGAACAGCCCGCCGATCAGGGCGGCCATGTAGGAGGCGCCGAGCGCGCGGCCGGCCTCGCCGCGCCGGGTCATGGGATAGCCGTCGAGCGTGGTGGCCGCGGACGCGGCGTGGCCCGGCGCGCCGAACAGGATCGCGGCGATCGGGTCGGCGGTCGTGGTGGTGGCGCCCAGCCCCAGCAGCAGCGCGAACGCCGTCGGCGGATCGAGGTTATAGGTGAACGGCAGCAGCAGCGCCGTGCCGGCGATGCCGCCGATGCCGGGCAGAATGCCGAGCGACAGGCCCATGCATACGCCACCGAACAGATACATCAAGCGCGTCGGGTCGAGGATAATGAGCAGGGCATGCGCTGCGGAATGCAGCATGTCCGTTTCCATTGACGCTCCTCGCTGGCGGTACGGTGACGAACGCCAGACTGCCCATGCGTTGCCGGCAAACGCAATCGGCCTTAAGGAGCCTCATTGCCCCCACGCTGACCGGGGCGATGTTAGTGGACTATTCCGGCGCGGGCCAGCGTGGCGGGGCGCCGCAGCGCGTTCGCCGCCGCAACCCTCATGACAGCCGGGTGAAGACGGAATAGGATTGCGGCGATGTCGAAATGCCATCCTGAGGAAGCCAGTGATGAAGATCGTCCAATACGATGACATCGAATGGAAGCGCGGCCTGCAGCATCGCGGCGGCACGTTCCACTACCGGCACCTGCTCAACGGCACGCCCGGCACGCTCGGCAATTTCCAGTTCAACATCGGGCAGCTCGAAGGCGACTTTGCCTCGCCGCGGCACCGGCACAATTTCGATCAATTCCGCATCCAGCTCCAAGGCACGATGAATTTCGACCGCAACGGCAAGATGACGGCGGGGTGCGTCGGCTATTTTCCCGAAGGCGCGCCCTATGGGCCGCAAAGCTCGGAGGGCACTTCGGTCACCGCGGTGCTGCAATTCGGCAGCGCCAGCGGCTCCGGCTATCTGTCGCGCGAGGAAGTCTATGCCGGCACGGAAGAGCTGAAAAAATTCGGCACGTTCGAGGGCGGCATCTTCCGCCGCCATGACGACGTCGAGGGTCGCCGCAATACCGACGGCTATCAGGCGATCTGGGAGCACATGAACGGCCAGCGCATGGACTATCCAAAACCGCGCTATCGCGATCCCATCGTGCTCGATCCCGCCAATTACGAATGGCTGCCGGTCGACGGCATGGCCGGCGTGGCGGAAAAGCCGCTCGGCACCTTTACCGAGCGGCAATGCGGCGCGTCGATCATAAAACTTGCCCGCGGCGCCACCTATCGCGCCGGCGAACGCAGCGTCTATCTGGTGCTGTCGGGTTCGGGCATCGCCCACGACGCGCCGTATCGGCAATATACCGCGCTTCACGTCGGCGACGGCGAGGCGGCCGACATCGTGGCGCGCGACGAGACGCAGCTCGTGCGTCTCAAGCTGCCCGATCTCTCCGGCCTGCAGGCGCAGCGGCCGGTCCAGGTCGAAGCCGCCGAGTAGGATGCCGCTGCCGTCGCTCTATGTCTCGGGAGACAAGCCGCGCGAATGGAACATTGCGCGCGCGGCGGCGTATGGTGCCGTGCTTGGCATCGTCGCCGGATTGCTCAAGACGCTGGGTCTCATGCACCAGGCGATCGCGACAAGCGTTCCGGAAATCGCCGGCGCCGCACTGGGCTTCGCGTTGTTGTGCGCCGGCGCAACGGCATTGCGCAATTTCATCGCGCGACGGCTGATCTGGCCGGAACTGTCGTAAGCAAAAAAACTCCCCCGCGGCACGAAGGGCCGACGGGGGAGGGCAAGACGAGGTGCGGGACGGCTGAAACCGCCGTCCCGCTTTTCGCTTTACATTTTTGTGATGTCGCGGTCCTTGGTCTCGGGCAAGAAGATCAGCCCGATGACGAAGCTCATCGCGGCAACACCGATCGGGTACCAAAGGCCCGAATAGATGTTGCCGGTCGTCGCCACGATGGCGAACACGGTGGCCGGCAGGAAGCCGCCGAACCAGCCGTTGCCGATGTGATACGGCAGCGACAACCCGCTGTAGCGGATGCGGGTCGGGAACAGTTCGACCAGCCACGCCGCGATCGGCCCGTACACCATGGTCACGAAGATGACCAGGATGACGAGCAGCAGGATCGTCATCGGATAGTTGATGTCGTTCGGGTCGGCGCTTGCCGGATAGCCGTGGGTCTTGACCGCGGCGGCGATGGCCTTGGCGGCGTCCGGCGTATCGGCGGCGATGGTCTGGTCGCCGATCTTCACGCTCGCCTTGGTGCCCGGCGGCGCGGCGATGTTTTCGTAGTTCACCGACAGACCGACCAGCGCGGCTTTGATGATATCGCAGCCGGTGGTGTATTTCTCGACGCCGGTCGCCTTGAACTGGAACGAGCATTCAGCCGGATCGGCCGTGACCGTCACCGGCGCACTGGAGAGCGCCGCTTCCAGTTTTGGATTGGCGAAGTGGGTGATGCCCTGGAAGATCGGGAAGTAGGTCGCGACCGCCAAGGCAAAGCCGGCGAGAATGATCGGCTTGCGGCCGATCCTGTCGGACAGCGCACCGAAGATGATGAAGCCCGGCGTGCCGATCAAGAGTGCAGTGGCGATGAGGATGCTCGCCGTGACACCCGGGACCTTCAATGTCTGGGTCAGGAAGAACAGCGCATAGAACTGTCCGCCATACCAGACGACGGCTTCACCGGCGGTGGCGCCAAAGAGCGCGGCGAGCGCGATCTTGGCATTGTCCCACTGGCCGAACGCTTCGGTCAGCGGCCGCTTCGATTGCTTGCCTTCGGCGACCATGCGCTGGAACACCGGCGATTCATTGAGCTTGAGCCGGATCCAGATCGAGATCGCAAGCAGGATCGCCGACAGCAGGAACGGCAGGCGCCAGCCCCAGTCGCCGAACGCGGCTTCACCCATCCAGGTGCGGATGCCGAGGATGAGCAGGATCGCCATGAACAGGCCGAGCGTTGCTGTGGTTTGAATCCACGACGTGTAATAGCCGCGCTTGTTGGCCGGGGCGTGTTCGGCGACGTAGATCGCAGCGCCGCCATATTCGCCGCCGAGCGCAAGGCCTTGCACCAGCCGCAAGCAGACCAGGACGGTCGGGGCGAGGATGCCCCAGGTCGCATACCCGGGCAGCACGCCGATGAAAAACGTGCCGATGCCCATCAGGCTCATGGTGATCAGGAAGGTGTATTTGCGGCCGATCAAGTCGCCGAGCCGGCCGAAGATCAGCGCGCCGAACGGGCGCACCGCGAAGCCCGCGGCAAACGCCAACAGCGTGAAGATGAATGCGACGTTGGCCGGCACGCTGGAGAAGAAGAATTTCGCCAGGAACACCGCGAGCGTGCCGTAGATATAGAAATCGTACCATTCGAAGACGGTGCCCAGCGAGGACGCGAAAATGACGAGCCGTTCTTCGCTCGTCATGCCGCCCGAACGAGCCGGATTTAGAGCCATAGTGGACATGGACGGACCCCCCTGATGTTGGTTCGTTAGGAATTGCTCCGCAGCGCCGGTATCGCCGTCGCAGAGCCACCCCGGGGCAAGGCTAATCCGCGGCCCAGCCGCTGTCTGTCCGCCAGAGGTCGTAAGCCGAAAGTCGTGGGTGCCGCGGGTGAGGAGAGGTCACGGCGCCCGGACGCGGCGTCGCGCGAGGCCACACGTACAATTAATGTTACCGCCGAATTAAGCAGCGCAACGGCCCGGTTTTAAACGAATTCGCCCTCCGGGTTGCCTACAATCCGCCGGACTTTGTTTGGCGCCGATCCGGGTTGCGCATGCGTTTTGTCTATGTGGCACTGCTACTTGCCGTGACGACTTCGCCTGCTTTGGCGCAGCGCGAGCCTGAGATCGTCATCCCCGGCAGGCCGGACGTGCCGGTGATCATCAACGGCATTGACGCCTCATGGGGCGTGGTCGTGGGCGAATTCGGTCTCGACAGGCCCGGTGCGATGGCGCCGGTCGTGATCTACCAGCCGCTGCTCGCGTCGACGCCCTATGCGGTGCCCAGCTATTTCCCGAAGACCGGTAAGAAGCCCGGCTATGGCCGCCTGGAAATCAATCCGCCGCCGGACCGGCCGCTGCCGCCGCCGGCGCCGACCTACTATCGCAGCTGGTCGAGCCAATCCGGCGCTGTTCCGGTGACCGAATACCCGAATTATCCGATGCCGCCGGTGATCGTTGAGCCGACCTTCGGCGGCCGTCGCCATGGGCCGCCGCTCAAACACAGCGTGGGTCCGCACGAACCGGGTCCACCGGGTCCGGCTGCTCCAATCACTCCACCGATAGGTCCGTAACAGAGGTTCGTAACGTCGTCGGCAGGCCGCGCCTGCTTCCATCCGCCTCCTCATCGGGGCTGTTCACTGAGGGAGTATCATGTCGTTCCAGCGTTCCATCCTCGTGGCGATCGCCACATTGATTACGATGGGCATGACGCAGGTTGCGTCTGCCCAAACCGGCTGCGGCGGTTGCGGTGGCGTGGCTTACGCCCCGGTTATCTACGCTACACCGATTGCACCACAACCGATTGCCGTCGGCTGCGGTAACTGCGGCGCGCCGGTAACGTGCTGTGCGCCGAGCGTTGCGGCCTCGTATGCCGCGCCGGTCGCCCAATGGGGCGGCGGCTGCGGCGGCTGCGGAGCCCCGGTCGGGTACGGTGGCTACGGCGGCTACGGCGGCTACGGTGGGGGATATGGCGGCGGCTATAGCGGCTGCGGCAACTGCGGCGGTCCCGCGGTCTACACAACGCCGGCGCCGCTCTATGTCGTCAACCAGGGTCCGGCCTTTGAGGGTCCCGGCCTGATGGTGCCGTACCACAGCTACGCGCCGCCCGTGGAATACGCTCCGCCCCCGGTCTCTCCGCCGTATGCAGGCGGTTATGCGGGCGGATACGGTGGTGGATACGGTGGCGGTTATGCGCACCGCTACTACCCGCACGTCGCCTATGGCGGCGGGCAGGGCTACTACCATCCGCATATGATGGCGCCGCACTACGGCTACGGCGCGCGGCCCTACATGATGCATCGCCCGTACTGGCGCGGCTAATTCAAGCCGACGGCCGATCACCAAATGCGAAGGCCCGCGCCGTGCGGGCCTTCGTGCTTTTTGGCGTCAGCTTTGCAGTTGAGCATGATCTCATCCGAAAACCGGTTTCCACTTTTCGGGATCATGCTCTAGTCGCGCGACTGGCGATGTAGAGCGCGAGCGCGGCGGCGTTCGACACGTTGAGGCTTTTGATTGCACCTGGCAGATCGAGGCGGGCGAGGCGGTCGCAGGTTGCGCCGGTCAATTGGCGTAAACCCTTGCCTTCCGCGCCAAGCACCAAGGCCAGCGGCGCGCGCAGTTCGATGGCGGCAAGATCGTCGGGCGCGCTGCCGTCAAGCCCGATGGTCAGGAAGCCACGCTCTTTGAGCGCGACGAGGCCGCGCGCCAGGTTTTGCACGGTGGCGATCGGGACCAGTTCAAGCGCGCCGGATGCCGCTTTCGCCAGCACGCCGGTGGCTTCCGGACTGTGCCGCGCCGTGGTGACGATGGCTTCGACGGCAAACGCCGCGGCGCTGCGCAGGATCGCCCCGACATTGTGCGGGTCGGTGATCTGGTCGAGCACGAGCACGATGCCGGCGGCCGGCAAGTCCTCGATGTCGGGCGAGGGCAGGGGATCGGCCTCGGCGATCAGGCCTTGATGCACCGCGTCCGGCGTCAGGCGGGCGGCCAGCGCATCGGGCCGCACCAGTTCGGGCGCAAGCGGGAGCGCTATGCCGTCCTCGGCGAGGCGGCGCAGCGCATTTTCGGTCGCCAGCAGGCGGCGGATGCGGCGCGCCGGATTGGCGAGCGCGGCGGTGACGCTGTGCCAGCCGTACAGGATGACCGGCCCCGAGCCATCGCCACGCCGTTGCCCGGGCGGACCGCGATGCGGCGGCCGGCGGAAGGACTGTTTCCGCCCGCTCAATTGCGCCGCCCGCCGAGATTTAAGGCCATCATGGGCCGCATCCTTAACCCCAGCCAAGTTGACCGCCAAGCCGGCTCAAGCATGTCCTGCCGCAGCACCGGGTTAGTGCTTGATTTCAACGCGCTGCCGGGCGTGTTTCATTGCGGTTGACTTCGATATCGTCTCGGTGGCCTTAGCGACCATGTCCGTCTCCCCGGCGAACGATTTGCTGCAAGAAGGCTTGGCGCTGCACCGCCGCGGCGCCGTCGACCAAGCGGCTGCGCGCTACGCCGAAGTTTTGCGCGCCGATCCGGCCAATGCGGATGCGCTTTATTATCTGGCGTTGATTTCCTGCCAGCACGGCCGTTTCGAGGAGGGCGCGGAGCTTGCGCGAAAATCGCTCGCCAGCGATCCGAAACAGGCGCGCAGCCATGTCATCCTGGGGCGGGCCTTGCACGCGCTCGGTTTTCACGACGACGCTTTGTTAAGTTTGGACCGCGCCACGGCGCTTGCGCCCGAGTTGGCGCCGGCGCACGCCAATCGCGCCGATGTTTTGAGCAAGATCGGCCGCAACGCCGAGGCGCTCGACAGCTACGACCGGGCTTTGGCCTTGGCGCCGGATTCGGTCGCCGATTGGATGAACCGCGGCGTGGCGCTCATTGCGCTCAACCGGCACGACGAAGCGGTGACCAGTTTCGATCGCGGTTTTGCGCTCAACCCCGATTTCGTCCAAGCCGACGATTTTCGCGCGCCGCGGCTGCTCTCAAAGCTGCGCGTTTGCGACTGGACGGATTTGGCGGCGGAGACCGCTCGCCTTCTGGCCATGGTCAGAGCCGGAAAGCCGCTGAGCTTGCCTTTTGCCATCGTCGCCATCCCCTCGTCGCCCGCCGAGCAATTGCAGTGTGCCAGGCGTTATGTGCAGGAGGAACCGGCCTATGCGCCGCTTTGGCAGGGCGAAGCTTATGCCCACGACCGCATTCGCGTCGCCTATCTCTCGGCCGACTTCAACGAGCATCCGACGGCTTATCTGACGGCCGGCCTGTTCGAGCAGCACGACAAATCGCGCTTCGAGATCACCGCGCTATCGTTCGGACCAAACGACAATTCGCCGCCGCGGCGGCGGCTGGAGGCGGCGTTCGAGCATTTCATCGATGTCGGCGGCAATACCGACCAGGAGATCGCCGCGCTCATGCGCCGGGCCGAGATCGACATTGCCGTCGATCTCATGGGATTTACCAAGGACCATCGGCTCGGCGTGCTGGCGCGCCGCGCCGCGCCCATTCAGGTGAGCTATCTCGGCTATCCGGGCACGATGGGCGCTCCCTATATGGACTACATCCTCGCCGACGCCACGGTCATCCCCGAAGATCACGACGCGTTCTATGCCGAGCGCGTGGTGCGGCTCCCCGGAACCTATCAGATCAACGACAACCGGCGTGCGATCAGCCAGCACACGCCGACGCGTGGCGAATGCGGCTTGCCGCAAAACGCTTTCGTGTTTTGTTGCTTCAACAATCCGCAAAAAATCACGCCGGAGATTTTCGATATCTGGATGCGGCTCCTGCGCGCGACCGAAGGCAGCGCGCTCTGGCTGATAACGGGCAATGCCAAGGTTGCGGCAAACTTGCGCGCCGAGGCGGACAAACGCGGCGTCGCAGCGGAGCGGCTGATTTTTGCACCGAAGGCCAGCGTCGCCGATCACCTGGCGCGGCACCGGCTGGCCGATCTGTGCCTCGACACGCTGCCGTACAATGCCCACACCACGGCGAGCGACGCGCTATGGGCAGGACTGCCGGTTTTGACCTGTCTGGGCGAAACCTTCGCCGGCCGCGTGGCGGCAAGCCTGCTCAAGGCGATCGGGCTCGACGAACTGATCACGGGGACGCTCGCCGAATACGAGGCGCTGGCGCTGCGCCTATCCCGGGATCCCGTCTATCTTGCGAGCCTCAAAGACAGGCTGATCCGCAATCGCGACGCAAGCTTGCTGTTCGATACGCAGCGCGCCTCGCGCCATATCGAGACCGCCTACCAGAGCATGGCGGAAATCGCCCGACGCAATGAAAAGCCGCGCAGCTTCAACGTCCAGCGAACGTAAGTGCGATCTGGGCTCGGTAGAGGCTGAGGCCTTGGCAATTCGGCCCATTTTCGATTGACTTGGCGGCAAGCGCCAACCATATAGCGGCCCTCAGGCCGGGCCGCCTTTTGTATCGCGCCCCAGCTTCGGTGCGGGGGAGTGTCCCGAGTGGCAAAGGGGGCGGACTGTAAATCCGCTGGCTTACGCCTTCGTAGGTTCGAGTCCTACCTCCCCCACCAGTCTTCGCCCGCTGCGCGGGCTTCGACTTGGCATGCCAGTCTCACAGATCGCGCGCAACGGGCGAAGACTGCCACGCCGTAGCGTAGCGAAGGCGGGCTACTATGAAATACGTTTACATCCTCGAAAGCATTGATGATCCGACGTGTCATTACACCGGTATTACAGACGATTTGAAGTCGCGAATAGTCCGACATAATGCAGGTGAAGTTCCACATACCTCAAAGTTCAAACCGTGGCGCTTGAATACATACATCGCCTTTGCCGATAAAGAACGTGCGATAGCATTTGAGAAATACCTCAAATCCTCTTCTGGCAGAGCTTTCGCAAAGAAGAGATTATAATTATCGCGTTTTGCTCTACGACTTGGTAGGCCGTCGCAGAGCGGGCGGACACAGCCATGCAGTAACGTAGCGAAGGCGGGCGACTCACGCCGTGACCTATTTTTTCTTTCTAAAATTCATCCACATCATCGGCGCAACGGTGATCCTCGGCACCGGAGCCGGCATCGCGTTCTTCATGCTGATGGCGCATCTGAGCCGCGACGTGGCGTTCATTGCGCGCACTGCGAGCTTGGCCGTGCTCGCGGATTTTATTTTCACCGCGACGGCGGTCGTTGCGCAACCAGTGACGGGATACCTGCTCGTTCGCGAAATGGGAATGTCGCTCGCAGAGGCTTGGATCGTTGCTTCGCTCGCTCTCTATGCCGTTGCCGGAATCTTCTGGCTTCCGGTCGTCTGGATGCAGATCAAAATGCGCGCCATCGCCACGGCGGCGGTGTCAGCCGGCGCGCCGCTGCCGGCAACCTATCACCGGCTGTTCCGGCTGTGGTTCGCCTTCGGCTTTCCAGGTTTTGGATCGGTGCTGCTGATCGTCTGGCTCATGATTGCCAAGCCTATGAGCTTTTCCTGACCAGCCATCCGTCGTATCGGATGATCAGGCCCGTCAGTGGATGGCTGATCCTGACATGGAAATTAAAGCGTCCCTGCTCGGCGCTTTCGTAGGATTCTGAGCGCGGACAAAGCCACATCGGCAGCGGCAAGCCGAAGATGCTCCAACGGCGTAACACGAGCGAAAGGCGTTCTCCCGCAACGACAAGCGCCATGGCGAACGTCAGCGCACCGAAACTCTCGCATAACAAGCGTTCGGATCGAGCGCGGCCGGCAAACTGGCGACTGCTGAAGCGGTCGCTGCCGAATGTTCTGGTCCAGGTCTCGACACCGTTCGACACGTCGAATTGCACACCAACCGAGGTGTCGAGATTGGTTTGCGGAAAGCCAATGAGCGCGCAGGCAAGACGCGCAAGAATACCGCGGCCACGCTCGATGCGCGCCCGCCCTTCGGCTGCGGCTATCTTGCCAACGTCATGCATATTGCGAATTTCCGCCGGCAGCTCGTGCCACGCGTCGCCGAGAACGCGCGCATAGAGCGGCGGCGCATTGCCGGTATCGTCCTGGCGCATTCCCGTATGGATCGTTCGCCCGGCAAACAATCGCTCGTAAGCGTCGAGCTCCAATTCGCGCACCGCGGCACGGGCACCCGGTTGCGGCGCGCGTCCCTGCAATACGTTGTCGACGATCGCTTCGACGGCCATGGCGGGAATCAAGGGGCCGTCATCGCCCTCGGCGAGGAGATGCCAGCTTCTCTTGAGCCGCGCGCCGGATGCTTCGACGCCGTCGACTTCGACGAACATGCCGCCACGATGCTCGCCCCAGCGAATGTGGTTGGTGGCAAAATGCATCAAGGGAGCGATCGGCGACAGGGTCGGCAACAGACGCAAGCGCACGAGCCACGCCAACGCGGCCAGGAACCGATGTAAAAGTTCGGGAACGGGCGCGGCGCCCATCCAAATCTCGTCCGCTTCCGGCCACAACACGGCGAGCGCCTGCAGGTCCGGCACGTCGACCAGCGAAAACATCTTATTGTGCAGCGGGACATGGCCGGGCGGCGCAATCGTGTAGCGCAGATGTTCGGTGAACGGGTAGCCGGTGCAAAACACGCCGTCGCGTTTGCGCCGGATCGGCTGGCCGGCATATCCAGCGATGGCGCGGATGACGTTCTCCCCGACGCCGGCATAGGGGGAGGGGGCAATGCCGCCGCGGATCGACTTGACCGCAGCCATGCCCGCCGATAGCCGCCGCACCGCCGCCGCGGTGAGCACCGGAAAGCTGGAGGCACCGGAGATGATGTAGAGGCCGGCGGTCTTGGCGCGATCGTCAAATGCGCCGACACCGGCGACGAAGTCCGATCCGTCGGCGAGATCGAGATAATTGGCGCCGTGGGTCAGGCACGCCTGGATGACGCGATAGCCGTCGTCGCCGTAGGTCTGAAACGGACCGCTGGCGTCGATCACGATATCGGGGCCGATGGCGGACAATTGCCCGCCAATGTCGCCGTTTCGATCGATCGCGGCCGGCACGAGCTCGGCTTTGGCAAGGCGCCTCGACGCGACAAAGGTCTTCGCTTTCGCGGCCGAGCGGCCGCCGACAACCAGAGTCAATCGCGAATCGTTTTCCAATAATTCGACGATACGGCTGCCGAATACGCCGTAGCCGCCAACGATGAGAACCTTGAGGCCGGTCGTCATGAAATGAATCGATCCGCCTGAGAAGGATCCGGGAGATAACAGGTCTGTCGCCTTCCGAACCAACGGAAACGATTTCGCGCGACGAAATTGTACAGCCCGTCGCGAACCCGAAGCGGCAGGACGCGCCCGACGCAGGCGAGCCGCCACGGACCACCCAGTCCCTCAAATATCCGGATCGCGGCTTCGGATCTGAAAAAGGCGCGGCCTTCTTCCAGCAAGATATACGTCTCGTACTGAACCGGATCGAGACCGAAGTGCCGATAGAGCGCGTCGCCAATAACGAATTGGGCGGCGAGCAGCCGAAAGCGTCCTGTGCGGTCGGTACGCAAGACGAAGCGCGCGAACCACGAGCACAGCACGCACTTTCCGTCGAAAATGATGATCGGGCGCTCATCGGCGAAGCGGGGGACCGTTGGATCGGCCCGGTAGTCGTAAGGCGTGCGTTCCACCGCGTATGCCATTCACAATTCTTCCACTTGAAAGCGGCATCCTGGAGATAATGGCGGGCCGGATTGGGTAAATAAATGGTCTAAGAATCCGCCACAAATCAATGCTTAATCGCGCCTCCACCAAAACGAATAAACCCTATTTTTAGCCTGTTATTTAAACTGATCTTAGACCCTGACCGCTAGGGTGACGCCATACGACGGGAACAGGGCCCGTCGACGACAAACAAAATAAGTTTGGGAAAGGCGTCAACATGAAAGCCGTCGTCAAGACGGTCGAGCCCGCCGACCGCGAGGCGCGCTTCGACCACATTCGGCCGCACTATCTGGAGGCGCTCACGCTTGTCGAGCGGCTGCACCGGCGTCTCCTCGACGTCATCAAGGACGAATTCGACCGCCGCGGCCGCGCCGACATCAATTCGGTGCAGGCGCTGCTGTTGTACAATATCGGCGACAAGGAGCTCACCGCTGGAGAGCTGCGCACGCGCGGCTATTACCTCGGCTCCAACGTCTCGTACAATCTCAAGAAGCTGGTCGAGATGGGCTTCCTCGATCACCAACGCTCGCGCGTCGACCGCCGCTCGGTGCGCATCAAGCTCACCGACAAGGGCCGCGAAGTACGCGACGCCGTCGACGCGCTCTACCAGAAGCATGTGCGCACCGTGGAGCAGGTCGGCGGCATCAATGCCGACGAGTTCTCAGTGCTCAACAAGGCGCTGCACCGGCTCGAGCGGTTCTGGACCGATCAAATTCTCTACCGGCTCTGACAAGGAGCGGCTGGCCGCCAGATTTTCCGTCGTACTGGCGTAACTCAAAACCCCGGCGTCACCGCCGGGGTCTTTTTTCGTGATGTCCCGCGGCGCGGTCGGCCATAAATTTGCCGGCCATGGGCCGTAGCCCGAAATGGGGCGGCGTGATCGGGGACAGGGACCCTTTGGCGGCATGTCGATGACATGCTAGATCGACCCGCCAAGGGACAGCTTCATGAACCAGACTAGGCGCAACCGCAGCCGCATTGGCGTCAATCGGCGCCGCTTTCTGGCGCAATGCGCCGGCGCGGCGGCACTGAGCGGTGTTGCGAGCCGCGCCTTCGCCGACGACCCGCTCGACGCGCTCATGGGCGACGGCCGTGCCGGCCAGTTCGGCCAGGATTTCGACCAGGCGTCGCGCACCGTCCATATGCCGAAAGCTACGGCGCCGATGCTGTCGCCGGCGACCGAGCAGTTCACCCAGAAGGCGATCGCGGCCTACGACGAGATC
>Ga0210385_10000393_pt1 | contig 33478 bp, 27 predicted proteins | sample IncBWH26OmetaG_FD_160107 | JGI IMG/M metagenome (GOLD analysis project Ga0210385, IMG submission 160107) | Forest soil microbial communities from Barre Woods Harvard Forest LTER site, Petersham, Massachusetts, United States - Inc-BW-H-26-O ...
TGGCGGATCGATCCCTCTAGGTGGCAAGCGGACTACCGGCATCGCGCCACGCCTTCATGCCGCCATCGAGCGCGACGGCGCCCAGGAACCCCATCGTGCGCAGGGTCGCAGCGGCAAGGGTGGAAATTCGTCCGAACTCGCAGCACACCAGTATCCGCCGCGTCGGATCCTTCAGTTCGTCGTTGACCCGCAGCTCGAGTTGTCCGCGCGGCAGGTGCTTGGCCCCGGGTATATGGCCGGCCTCGTACGCGTCGCGTTCCCGAACATCCAGCACCAGGATCTCGCCAGGGCGGTGCTCAAGGGTTGCCTTGAGCTCATCGAGCGACATGAAGGGAACGATCGCGGCGGCGTCCGCCAGCATCTGCGCCACGGTCTTGCCGCCGCTCATGTTCGTTCGCAGGGCTTCGGTGACGTGGGTGGGCATGGTCAGATTGAGGTTCTGCATCATTTCGATGAATGCGCCGCGATCATTCTTCTGCAGCCTGGGGTTTTCGGCGAGCTCCCGGGCCAGAGTCGAGTGCGTGCGACCTTTGTACTCATGCGCCGGAAAGACCATCAGGGCCGGGTCCAGACGCAGCAGGCCTCCGAACAGACTGTCGTAGAGACTTCCGGCATCGCCCGTTGGCAGGTCAGTGCGACCGGTCGCTCCAATCAGCAAGGTATCGCCGGTGAAGACCCGGTCCTGAAGCGTCAGACACATCGAGTCGCGGGTATGCCCGGGTGTGTGCAGCGCCTGGAGTCGCAAACGGCCCACGGCCAGCATTTCACCGCCCTCCAGCCGCAGATCGACGAACGGCGCCGGGCTCAGGCGATGCATCACCACGGGGACATCGAACTGGCGCGCCAACTGTCGGGTTCCCGAGAAATGATCGGCATGAGTGTGGGTGTCGATCAGGTAGTGAATGCGCAGGCCATCCTTGGCGGCCAGCGCCTTGTAGCGGTCCAGTTGGCTTAACTCCGGATCGATCAGCACCGCGGCGCAGGTTTCCTCGCACCCCACGAGATAGGACCGACAGCCTCCGGAAGATACGGTTTCAAAGATCACGGCTATTGTTTGGCACGCTGCGCTGCACCAGTGATCGCCGGCACGGCCGCGATCTTCGCGGCCTCTAGGAACCTCCGCCTGGTGATCACGCTACCCCCTTGCTTTTCTCCAGGAAGTTTAACAAGGAATGGCTGACTCAAGGGATTTGAGGAACATCAGACGCTGCAGCACAAAGTCCCGATCGGTCTGCAGCCGGCGCAGCGCCACGAGCGCGTCCTCGAGTTGCTGGCCGCCGCCGTTTGCATGGTAGATGAGGCGCTTGTTGGCCACGGCCTGGGGAGAAATCCGCTTCAGGAAAATGTCGCGGCGCGTGTCGGAGTACTGATCGAGGATCGAAGGGTCAGCCCCCCGCAGAACCACCGCGGCCATCACCGGATACAGCGCGAAGCAGTCGAACAGGCCGGAGGTCAGGCCCAGGCCGCCGGTCGGGTTGGTGACGTGCGCCGCATCACCTACCAGCGCGACACGGCCCACTCGATAACGGGAGGCCGAGCGCTGGTGCATGCGGTAGGGTGTCGCCCGATCGATGGTGTATTCGGCGCCGGGGAGTATCGCCTCGTAGACGCGCGGCAATCGCTCCCGTACCGACTCCTCCGGCAGGCTCGCTTCCTCCATATAGGTGCAGCGCCACAGCCCGCTGTTATCCAATTTCGCAATGACAGCGCCATACCGGTCGTCAATCAGAAAGGTTGCGCGAGCGTAGCCGTACTGTTCGAAATCGAAATAGACATTCGTTGCTACGAAGCGCTCGGGCCACGTCATGCCGTCGAATTCCAGCCCCAACTGTCGACGTACGGTGCTGCCCGCGCCATCGGCGCCGATCACCCAACCGGCACGGATACTCTCCGCACCTCGCGGGGTCATTACCTGGAGCGTCACCCCACCGGCGTCCTGAGTCATCCGTGTCAGACGGGTGTCGAAACGAATGCTTGTGTGCTGGTATCCGCTGAGTCTACGCAGCGCAATGTCGGCCAGATGATGCTGCCCGAGATGAATATTGTAGGGGTAGGGCGTGCGGCCGTTCAGGACCTCGAGGCTGAAATTGATCTTCTCCCCGGTCCTGTGGACCAGGTAAGTATAGTCCTGCTTGGTAATCCCGGTGTGCTCCACTTCTTCCCTGATGCCAAGCTTCTCGAGTCCTTCGATCACGCTCCAGTGGTAGACAGCCGCCCGCGGCGAATCGACGATTTTCGGTTCCGCTTCGATCACGGTCACACGAACGCCCGCCTGCGCGAGTCCCAGGGCGCAGATGAAGCCGGTCGGGCCGCCACCGACAATGACCACGTCTTCCACTGAGGGGCTCCTTGGCGCTTTGCGACAATGCGGATGATAGGATAAGGCATGGCTCACGGGGACGAACCGCACGACTACAGCTCCCCCGTATGCTATGCCGCAGACATCGCGGCCGTTGCTTCGACCTGGTCCGAAATCAGAGCCTGGCGCAAGGCCACACGCGCGGAACTAATCGCCCGTCGAATGGCGCGCGACCCGGCCGAGCGCAAGCGCCTCAGCGAACCCGTCATCGACCAGCTTCATTCGCTGATCAATGCCAGGCGTTATCCGGTTCTGGGCCTCTACTGGCCAATCCGCGCTGAAATTGATCTGCGTGAGTTTGCACGCCAGCACGTTGCGGCTGGAGGCATTGTGGGATTGCCGGTCGTGGTGGAGGATGCCGCTCCCTTGGAGTTCTGGCGTTGGCGACCCGCAGTCGCGCTCAAGCGCGGGCGGTGGAACATCCCCGTCCCTCCCGAGCGCGACCTCGTGCACCCGGATGTTCTGGTGGTCCCGCTGGTGGGCTTCGACGCGCAGCGCTACCGCCTGGGGTACGGCGGCGGCTTCTATGATCGCACGCTTGCCGCCGCCAAGCCGCGTCCGCGCACGATCGGCATTGCTTTCAGGGATGCGCAGTTGCCGAGCATTTTTCCGCAGCCGCATGACGTCCCAATGGACACCATCGTGACGGAACACTCCCCTTCGGGTCTCGGTTAGACGGAGAACTTATCCAGAATTTCCAGCGGCACCGCTCCCGGTAGCAGAACGGCGTCATGGAATTTGCGGATGTCGAACCTCGCGCCCCGGCTTTTCTGGGAGCGGTCACGCAGCTCCAGAAACTTGAGCTTCCCCAGCATGTAGCTGCAAGCTTGGCCGGGCCAAACGCAGTAGCGCTCGACCTCGGTGGTGGCGTTGGCTTCGGGTTCGCCCAACAAATCAGAGAAGTAGTGAATGGCGCGCTCGCGAGTCCACTTCATGCTGTGCAGGCCCGTGTCGATGACCACGCGCGCCGACCGCACCAGCGCCGCATGCAATTGTCCGTAATGTCCGATCGGGTCCGAATCATACTCCCCCATCTCAAAGGCCAGCTGCTCGGCGTAAAGCGCCCATCCTTCGCTGTAGGCACTGAAGGATGTGGCCTTGCGAATCAGTGGCAGGTCAAGTTCTCGCTGTATCGAGAGCTGCACATGATGGCCCGGGATGCCCTCATGGTAGGTGACGGTTGGCAGGAACCATTTCGGTGATTCGCCTGTATCGCGTAAGTTGATCCAATAGATGCCCGGGCGCGTGCCATCGAGGGAACCCGCAGAGTAGTAGCCGATCACGCTTCCGGCTTCTCTTTCCGGTGGCGCGCGTCGGATTTCCAATTTGGCCTTGGGCAAGGCACCGAAGTACGTCGGTAACTTGCCCCAGACGCTTTGTACGCGTCGATTCAAGTCGGACAGCAGCATTTCCCGGCCGGCGTCCGAATCGGGGTATAGGTACTTAGGGTCTTTGTACAATGCCCGGGTGCGCTCACCCACGGTCCCCCGAGTCAGTCCTTGTCTGCGCATGATTTCATCAGCGCGGGCGGTGTATTCCCTGACCAGCTGCAATCCCCGCTGATGCAGCTCCGCGGGATCCTTGCTGGTCGTCGCGTAGTGAAGCAGAGAGGCCTCATAGTAGTCCCGTCCCGCGGGAAGCCTCCAGACCCCGGCGTCCTGAGTGGCGATTTTCTGCATCTCGCGCACCAGGGCGATTTGACGATCCAGCGCCGGATAGACCTGGTCACCCACCAGCTGTGCTGCGAGCCTGGCATAGTCGCCCGAGATGTTGTGTTCGCGAGCCCGGCGTACGAGGGACTGTGTCAGGGAAGACGCCTCCGGCGCCGGCGCGCGCAGCTTCTGCATCTGCAGCAGTGTCTTCGCCAACGAGAAGTCGGGAGGCACGACGCCCAAAGCCATATCGTGACGTGCGACTTCTATTTCCTGGTCCATCGAGGCGGCGAAACCGCCGAGTCGTGCCAGGTAGGCGTCACAGTCCGCCTGGGTCGAAATCGTATGGCTGCTATCCAAAAACGACGGAATATACTGATAGTTGCCGTCGCCCTGGGACAGCACGTATGGCGCACCGACTCCGCCGGTGCCGTAGGAAAAAGCGCTATTGGCCTTGGCTTCGGCGCGCAAGACAAACATCACCACGTCATAATTGACGGCATCGACCGGGCCCAAGGACGTGCGATCGAAGGCCGCCAGCCGCGACAGCTGACTGGCGGTCAGGGATTTCTGCCGGGCAATCCCGGCTTCGGAGCTGTCATCAAGCTCACTTTTCTGCCTCGCACGCTCACCGCCATCCAGTCCGAGGGAAGTGGCCCATTGCGGGGCGAGATCCAGATTCTCCTTCATGAACTGATCGAACAGTTCATTCAAGCTCTTGGAGCCCGGGTTCCCTTGGGCGAGAATCCTGGTCGGATGATTCGCCAGAGCGGCGGCGGTACTGAATATCATCGTGCGACGGTCCATCGAGCCTCCCGGGAACAGACGTCGGACTTTTATTGTGTACTCAATTGCGCACCCGCCGTGTCCGCCACGGCAGTTTCACGACCGGATCTATGCCGGCGAGATTGTGCGCCTGGATGCCTTTCAACAGTATAACAAGGTAGTAGATTTCACCCGGGAGTTCCTCGAGGAGCGTTTTCACCCGCACATACCGGTCGAGATTCACCGCCACCTGTCGCACGATCAGCAGGTGCGACAATTCGCAGCGGCGACCCGAGATTACGCGCGGTCGGATGAAGTCAAGCGACTCTGGCGTGAGGCGTTCGCAGCAGTCGGGCTGGACCCGTCTGCCACCGTGAGCGATCGCCTGCACCTGCGCTTCCAACCGCACCAGGCGCCGGAACAATCGGTAATCCGCACCCGCTCAACGGCCACCGTGAGATTTCATCGCGACACCTGGGGTACGAACCTTTATGCGCAGGTGAATTGGTGGGCGCCGGTCTATCCCATCACGCCGGGGCGGACCATGGCCCTGTATCCGGCGCTGTGGTCGCGGCCGCTGAAGAATTCGAGCGCGACGTTTGATCTCGCGCGGGTGCTGGAACGCTCCCGCTCGGGAGAGAACGTCTCGGCCACGGATGGTGGAATCCCGCAGTTGCTGGAGGAAGTAGCACCCGAGCTCGGCATCCCCGTCATCATCGACCCAGGGACGCTCATCGCGTTTTCGGCGGCGCATGCCCATGTCGGTGTGCCCAATCACACGGGCCTGACGCGCATCTCGCTGGAGACCCGCACGCTCTGCATCGAGGATTTCTGCGCTGGACGCGGTGCGCCGAATGTCGACGGGCGCGCAAAGTGGATGTCGCCGGGTCTGTTTCGTCGCCTCAGCGACGGCGTCAAACTACACGAGCTGGTGGGCCTGGCTGAGCTGCACCCGTCTGAGTTCGGCAAGCCGCTGCCGAGTTTCGCGAGGCAGGCAGCAACTACTGGCTGAGGGCCCGTTCTGGAGCGTTAGCGGCGGCCGGCGGTATCTTTTCCAGCGTTCTGATCATTTCCACCAACCGCCGGACATTTGCGCTGCGCTCAACAATGATTATGGCGTTGCGCTCCATGAGCGCGTTGACCTGGCCGTTGGTTGGGACGAGCGGTCGCAGAATCGTGACCAGTTGAGAGGCAGACAATCCCTTGAGCGGAACGATCGTGGTGACCCACTCGTCGTCAGGGCCTTTGATACTGTCCGGTGGAACGAGGGGAGTCGCTGCGAATCGAATGTTGGCGTCGGGGACCACTTCTAGGGTATTGGCATCGGCAATGACGGCGAAACCATACAATTGCAGCACGGCAAGCAATTGCGGATACGTCACTTCCTGACGTTCCAGATTGCCCAGATCGATCATCTGCGGCACTCGGGGATCGCACACGATGTGCTTGTGCTCCCGCGCACCGACTTCGCGCAGCAGCGCTCGTAGATCGATGTCCCGTGGGTTATGCACCGGCGTTTCGCTGGCACCCGGGGTGGAGGTCGAGTCAGCCGCGAACACCATCACGGGAGCGCAGCAGATGGCGGCCAATATTACCGTCGCGCATTTCATGGTTGGGTCTCCTTGCCCAGTCCTAACCGGTTCCCTCTATCACCGCACCGTCCGGCGTCCGGAATTCATTCGGGTGCTCATCATTGATGGGGTGCTTGGCGGCCAGCGCCTCATCGACTTCGATGCCCCAGCCCGGCTTCTCATTGATCCAGGCATAGCCATCCTTGATCTGCACCCGACCCTGGAAGATGTCCTGCACGACGGGCGGGTAATCAAAGTGTTCGTGAATGCCGAAATTTTCGTGCGTCAGACCCAAGGTCAGATTGGTCATGTGACCCACGGGTGAGTTCGGCGCGCCGTGCCAGGCAAATCGCACCTCGTAGTTCTCGCAGAAGCTGGCGATCTTGCGCGCTGCCGTGAAACCGCCGATGTGGGAGACGTGGTGGCGGACATAGTCAATCTGGCGCGCCTGCACCAGCGGCTGCCACTCATGCGGGTTGTTCCACAGCTCGCCGATGGCCATGGGCGTGGCGCATTGCTCGCGCACCAGTTGATAGTGACCCGCCTCCTCCGGTGAGAACAGGTCCTCGCAGAAAAACAACCGGAACTGCTCCAGGTCCTTGGCGAACTGCAGGCCACGGATCGGATCGAGGATCGAGTGCGCATCCAGCCCCAGGCCGATGTTCGCGGGCATTTCCTTGCGGAAGGCGGTGAAGGCATCGAGGATCTTGCGGATTTCCTTGTCGCGGTCGAAGGCAATCGAGCCGTCATCGAACTTGGGTTGGCCGTAAAGATTGTTCACCGCACCGTCGCGACCAAACATGGCCACCAGCAGGAATCGGGCGCCCGTCTGAGTGAGCTTTTGTGCGTTTTCGATCAGCTGCCGGCCGGGATCCTGGGCGCCCATGTTGACGTGCAGATAGATGTCAGCCGCATCGCGACATTTGCCGCCGACCAGCTGGTACACCGGCATCCCCGCCTGCCGCCCCTTGATGTCCCATAGCGCATCACAGACGCCGCCGATGGCACAATTGAGGACTGCGTCGTTCTTGTAGTAGGAACTCATGTAGCAGATCTGCCAGATCTGTTCGATGCGATCGACGGTGCGCCCGACGACGATGGGTTTCAGATACTGCTCGACCGCAGCCTGCACCAGCTTCGCGCGACCGCCGGGAAAGGTATTGGTCGCACAGCCGTAGCCGTAGAGCCCGGCCTGATCCGTCTCGACCTTCACCACCGTCGAGTCATTGACCCCGCCACCCCCGATCTGGATGACGCGGATGTCCTTGACGCGGGGCGTGGGCATGCCACGCGTGGCGCGATCCACGGCGCCGTGCGCCTGCTGGTCCTTGGCCGAAGGCTCGGCGTCCGCCGTCTCCTGCATCAGCCCGGCGAGGGCGGCACCGCCGCCCAGCATGGCCATTTTCAGCAGCGCGCGGCGGCTTCGGGTGTCTTCATTGTTTGGCATTGGGGTCTCGCTTGACATCATGGTCCATGAATTCCACCCAGAATCCCTGCGGGTCCGGCACGAAGAACGAGCGCACGGTGGGACTGATGAAGGTCGCATCGTTGGCCTTGCTCAAGGTATGCGCGTTGATCGCATGGACCCGTGAAATGATGGCGTCATCATCCTTGACCATGAACAGGAAGTGCGCGGTGCCGGGATCCTGGATGAAGCCACGCTTGAACGAGTGGTCGTGATCCTTGTACTCGATGAGTTCGAGGGCCACCGGGGAGCCCGGCACCATGGCCTGCGCCATCTTGAACTGGCCTGCGGTGTGCGTGAGCTGCGCGTCGGCCTTATCCCCCATGAGCGGGCTCACCCAGAACTTGAGCTCCGGTCCGGCCAGATCCTGATAGAACTTGCAGGAGGCTTCGAGGTTGTCGACGATGATGGCGACGCGTGCGCCCAGTACCTTGGAATCCGCCGGCGCCGTACTCGCCGGAGTGGGCGTGATCTGGATCAGCTGTACCGGGTAGCCGTCCGTGTCTTTCAGCATCACCGCGCGCACTTTTCCGGAAATGCCGGGCCAGCTCGCAAGCTCCACCGGGTCGCCGCCGTCCGTGATGACGGTGTACCACTCGCTCTTCAGCACGGCCAGCGTCTTGTCCAGATCCCGAACCAGGATCTTCAGATACGAGGCGCCCGGATCCCGCAGCGCCGGGTGATACGGGACCGACTTGATGCCCTTGATTTCGATGGCCTCGATGGTCATTTCCGGACCACCGGCCGTGGCGGCGGTTCCGGGAATCGGCAGCAGCGCAACGCGGCTCGAGGACTTGTAGACGTCATCGTCCTCGCCGAGCTCGGCAAAAACCTGCAACCCGCGGGCCACGAAAAAGGGTCGCGGCGCCGTGCGCGCGCCGACCAGTTCCAATCCGATCAGGTCCGAGTAGAAATGTATGAGCGGCTGCGTGTCGCCGATTTCGCGACCCAGATGACCTGCCCGCAGCACTTCACCCGTCGCCGGCACCAGCGCCGTCGGCGGTGCATCCAGCGTTGCGCAGGCGGCCTGCGCCGATGTCGCGCCAAGACTCAAGCCCAGACTCATTGCCACGCAGGCCACTGTGACACTCTTTGTATTCCGCGACATCTGTCCCCCTCCTGATGCGTTCCAACCTATTGCAAACCAAACGCCAGCAGTACATTGCCGGGCGTTTCCGAGACCACCCCATAGCCGGAACCGACGAAAACCATACCGGCGGCAACCGTCGCTCCAGCGGACACGATGGAGCCGCCATGCGCGGGCACGCCATTGACGGTCGGGAACGCGGTGGCAGTTTGATACTTCCAAAGCGTATGACCGTCATCCGTGGACAGAGCCCAGAGGCTGCCATCGGATCCGCCCGCGATCAGCACGCCCGGTATGACCGTGATGGCCGCGCTGTAGCCGACCTTCGGGTCGGTCGTGGTATCCAGGTGTGCGCACCATTGCTGCTGACCATCTGCCAGCGTCACGGCGGCGATGCCATTGGTGCTGCAGGGAACATAGGCGTAGTGCTCATCCAGCGCGCCGCCCCAGATGGGTCCGCGATTGCGTGGCGCGCCCGCCGCGGGTTTGTCATGATCATCGCGCCACACCAACGCGCCCTTCTTGCCGACATCGAGTGCCAGAACATCGCCGGTCTTCATCGCGAACACGGCCAGCGTCCGGCCATCATCGAGGCGGGCGAGCATCGGCGACATGGGAACGTCCCAGTCGGGACCGAGTTGCGGCGGGCAGTTTTCGGTCTTGCCCGCCCCGGCGCAGCCCACAATGAAGGAGTCTCCTGCATAGATCTGGTGACTCCACAGGCGTCGACCGGTCGCAAGGTCGAGGGCCATGATGGCGTCCGTCGTTGGCGGCGCGGGGTAAGTCGACGCATCACCGGTACCGAAGTAGACGGCGTGATGAATCGAGTCGATGGTCGGCGTGTTCCATACCGGAACGCCGGCCGGCGCCCACTGCTGCACACCCTGCGAATTCTTGTGTGTCCGCTGCGGCGGTTGGGCGATGGTGTAGGTTTTCCAGATCTTCTTGCCGGTATTGGCATCCAGCGCGGTCACACTGCCCACCGCCGTACAGCATGGGTAGTCCAGCACCCGTGCCTGAAAGCCCTCCCACGCCGATATCGGAACATACAGGCGCCCCTTATACAGCGCCGGGGCCGCGGTCACTCGCGTCGCATAATGCCTTTCGACGTGCGTCTTCCAGATACCCGCGCCGCTGTGCGCATCGATGGCATAGGCATTGGCCTTCAGGTCGCCGAAGTACACGGCGAGGTGGGTCTCGCCACCGGTTCTGATCGGGCCGACGGTCATCGCGTTGCGGACGCCGGCAGCCGCGCGGTACGACCAGTAGACACATCCGGTGGCGGCGTCCAGCGAGTACACATAGCCGATGTCCGAGCCGACGAACACACGACCCGCGACCACCGCCGGCTGACCGAAGGCCGAGGTACCACCGGGGAATCCAAACGCCCACTTCAGTTTGAGATTGGGAACGGTCGCAGCACTGAGGCCCGCGGCCGCTGCCGACTGATAGCGATTGTTCGCCGGCCCATTGCCCCAACCGTTCCAATCCTGGTGGCTCAGGCCATGCAACGGTGGATTGTTGCTGCAGCGATTCTGCATCGCGGAGACGTCACCGGCTTTCTCGGACCCCAGGAATTGTCCGGCGAGTGACTCGGCGACCCGCCTGCGGTCCACGTCAGTCAGGGTATCGCCCACCGGCTTCATGATGCCGGTGGTCAGCGCCGTATAGATGCGCTCCGGAGACATCGTGCGCAGAATGGCGGGGGTCGGCGCGCGCTCGAAGGCCGGATTGCCATGACAGGACACGCAATGCTGCTGGAATACCGCGAAGCCCAGTTCAGTGCCGCGCCGTTCCGGCCCGCTGCTGTCCGCGGCCATCGCCGTGTGCAGGCCGATGGCGCATATCAGCAATCCGGCTCCTGCATGATGGTCCCTTTTCGCGCCTCGCCGAAACACGCGTACCCCCTCGCAATGCCAAGAAGCCGGTCGACCGCAATTCTACGGCAGTTGATCCGTCAAAGGAGGTTTGCCTTCGCAGGGTGTTGATGCTTGAATGGCCGCCGCAAAGAGGGGGAGGCGATGAAAGTGCGGCAACCGCGGTTCCTGCAGATTTCCGTAGCGGTCGGCATATTTGCTGCGCTGCTGTCCGCGGCGTCGTCGCAGGCGCAACGACCCCGGGTCGATCCCGCCCCCTTGGCGAGTTACACCGCAAGCCAGGCGACCCAGGGCAAGACGCTTTACGCGCAGCAATGCGGCAACTGTCACGGCAAGAACTTGAGTGGGAGCGAATTCGCGACTGCTCTGAACGGCACGGCCTTCAGTCTCAACTGGGGCGGTAAGTCGGCCGGGGCGCTCTTCACCTTTGTGCATACGCGTATGCCGCCGGCCGCCGTCGGGTCATTGACGCCCGAGGCGACTGCGGACCTGGTCGCGTACCTGTTGCAGGTGAATGGCGCGAAGGCAGGGGACACCCCCTTTGCGACCGATGACACGGTGCTCGCCGCACTGCGCATCCCGCGCAATCCGGCCGCGAAGGCCTCGCCGATGATGCCGCTGTCACCCTTGTCACCGCCGGTGCCCAAGGTGTTCCTGCCGAATCCGCTCGATGACATCACACCCGTCACCGAGGCCATGCTGCGCCATCCGGCCGAGGGTGACTGGCTGCTCTGGCGGCGCACCTACAGCGATCAGGGGTTCAGTCCGCTGCGGCAGATCACACGAGAGAACGTGGAGGAACTGCGGCTGTCATGGGGATGGACGTTGCCGACAGGGCGCAACGAGACCACGCCGCTGGAGCACGATGGGGTGCTCTTCGTCGCGAGCTGGGGCGACCACATCCAGGCACTCAACGCGGTCACGGGGGATCTGCTGTGGCAATACTCGCGCGTCATGCCCAGCGACGCGCGGCTGTCGGTACGGCGGAACATCGCCATCTTCGGCAGCCTGTTGTATGCACCGACTTCCGACGACCACGTTGTGGCGCTGGATATGAAAACCGGCACAGTGGTGTGGGACGTTCCCGTGGCGGATTACCACCTGGGCTGGCAGACGACCGGTGGTCCGCTCATCGCCAAGGGTAAAGTGCTGCTCGGCATCGTCGGCCAGGCGCCCGGTGGCGGCGCCGTCGTCGCCCTGGATGCCCAGACCGGCACGGAGGCCTGGCGCTTTCATACCATTGCGCAGCCGGGTGAGTTTGGGGGTGACAGCTGGAATGGCCTGCCCGTCGAGAAGCGCAGTGGGGCATCGGTGTGGACGGCCGGCAGTTATGACCCCGAGTTGAATCTGGCGTTCTTCGGCGTCGGTCAGACCTATGACACCGGACCGTTGCTGCATTCGATCAACAAGCCGGGCATCACGACCGACAGTTTGTACACCGATTCGACCCTGGCTCTGGATCCAGACACGGGCAGGCTCGCCTGGCACTTTCAGCATGTCCACAACGATCAATGGGATCTCGACTGGGCGTTCGAGCAGGAAGTGATTGACCTGCCGGTCAATGGACATACGCGCAGGCTCATCGTGACGGACGGGAAAATGGGCATCATCGAGGCGATGGATGCGGCCACGGGGAAGTACCTGTTCTCCAAGGACATGGGCATACAGAACGTGATCAGTGCCATCGATCCGATGACCGGCGAGAAGTCGATCAATCCCGATGTGATCGTCGGCGATGGCAAACCGCACACCATCTGTCCGCATCCGGGCGGCGGCCGCAACTGGAACGCCAGCTCGTACAACCCGGTGACGAAGGTGCTCTACACGCCGATGGTGGAGTCCTGCATGGATCTGATCCCGGCCGGGCCGGGCGAGCGGGGCAATCTGTCATCGGGCTATAACTGGACCATCCGTCCGCGACCCGACACGGACGGCAAGTACGGTCGTGTCGAGGCATTGAACCTTGAGACCCGTCAGGTCGTGTGGATGCATCGGCATCGCGCGCCGGATACGACCTGTCTGCTGGATACCGCCGGCGGAGTCGTGTTCTCCGGCTCGCTTGACCGTTACCTGCGCGCCTACGATGACGCCACCGGCAAGCTGCTCTGGCAGGTGCGAATGAACGACGTGCCGAGCTCCTGTCCCATCTCCTACAGCGTCAAGGGTCGGGAGTACATCGCGCTGGTGGTCGGCAACGGGGGCATCGAGAGCCAGACCTTTCCGACCATCGTGCCGGAGATCCAGGATCCCCAGGAGCATGCCGCCTCAATCTGGGTGTTCGAGTTACCCCGGCGATTTCACTAGACCGTCACGACCACTTTGCCGATCTGCTGATTGGATTCCATGTAGGCGTGCGCGTCCGCGATTTGATCGAGCGTGAAGGTCCTGGCAATGACCGGCTTCAGATGCCCTGAGGCAAGTCCGGCCAGAATCGTGTCCCGGACGCGCGCATAGCGCTCGGGCCTGTTCGAGATCGACGAGAATACCCAGCCGCGAATGCTCAAGCCCCGCAGTGCCACGGTCCAATGCGGATAGGGAGTCGGCTGCCCGCTCAGGCTGCCGTAAATGAACAGAATGCCCTCCTCGGCGAGCGCGCTGCACAGCTTCTCGACGAATGGGCCGCCCACCGGATCAAACGCAGTCCGCGCGCCTTTGCCGCCGGTGATGCGCATGACCTCGGCCACCACGTCGGTCTCCTCGGTCGCCACCACATGCTGGGCGCCCTGTTCGCGTAGCGCAGCCGCCTTGGTGCCATGCCGGGTCAGTGCGATCGGCACGGCGCCGGCCCAGTTGGCGAGCTGGATGGCCGCGAGGCCCACGCTGCTGGAGGCCGCGGGGATCAATACGTGATCGCCGATCCCGACTTTCGCCACTTCAATGATTGCATAGGCCGTCAGGTATGCCATCCAGATGGCGCTGGCCTGCACCGGCGTCAGTCCCGCGGGCGCTGCGACAACGCTGCGCGCCGGTACGATGGCGGAATCCGCATAGACGCCATACTCGCCCAACCGATAGGTGGGTACCACGCACACGCGATCGCCGGGCGCATGGCCGATCACACCGGCTCCCACCGCGTCGATGGTGCCATATGCTTCATAGCCCATCAGTGAAGGCAGCTTGGGCGCGACCAGATACTTGCCGGCCCGATAGATAGTCTCAGAACGATTGAGACCGATGCTCTGGACCCGAATCCGCAGCTCGCCCGGACCCGGATCTGCGACCGGTAGATCCTCAAGCTGCAGGACTTCCGGTCCGCCGGTTCGATGAATACGGACGACCTTGGCCATTTGGGGTCTCCTACCCTTGGTTTGATTCCTTAGCGCGAATCCTCGCATTTGTCGCGGCCTGAGCAAAGTCCGGAATGTGGTCCGTTGCCTACTTGAGGGGAATCGGTTCCCGTACAGACTCACCCGGATCGCGGGGTTCACAGTGACGGCCGACAAGGAGAGGCGTCATGGGAACAATTCTGATCATCGTGCTGGTGCTGTTGCTGATCGGCGCGATCCCAACCTGGCCGCACAGCAGATCCTGGGGCTACTACCCCAGTGGCGGACTGGGGCTCATCCTGATCATCGTGCTGGTCCTGGTGTTGATGGGCCAGATCTAGACACCGTCAACCTGCAAGGCGCTCCCGTTCATTGGCCGGGAGTGCCGCGCGGTATCGTTGGCATTGCTCGACCACCGCGTCGAACAGGCAGTCCTGAGCGCGATGAATCACCGTGCGCGCGGGCCGCGGCACAGCGATAATGTCGAGGATCGTTCGCAGGGTCGTCTCCAGTGTCACTCGCTCATCCGGACTCAAGAATACCTGCCATGTTTTGGAGTCGCAGGCATCGAGCAATAGCACGACCTCAAGTCTGATGGTAAGGAGCTGGATCTCCGCTGCCGGCACATTGAGTCGTTCCAGCTCGAACCAGAGCCGGCCGTAGAGTTGAATCGAGGCCGCAGCGAATGCGATGGCTGCAAGCATGACCGCGCCACTCCTGCACCAAATGGTGTCGCAGCGATCATCAGCCCGGGCGATTACCGCAAAAAGACAAAAGGATGTCCGTTTACGACCGATCAGCCTTCAGACCTTGCTGGCGTACGCATCCATGACCCGGGCGGAGTACACCAGGGCGGCTCCGGCATTGACCGCCACCGCGACACTCAGCGCCTCGGCAATTTCCTCACGAGTGGCGCCCTGCTTGACGGCGGCATCGGTGTGAACGGTAATGCACCCGTCACATTGGCGGGTGACGGCAACGGCCAGCGCGATGAGTTCGCGAATCTTTGGGCTGAGAACCGCATCTTTGCCGTTCCCCGCGCTGAGCTCGGAGTACCCCCGAACCGTCCCCGGGATGATCTTGCTCATTTCCCCAATCGTCGTCTGCAGTTGTTTTCGATAGGTGTTCCAATCGAGCATCATGATCAGTTACTCCTTGAGCGTCGCGAGGTAGCCATTTAAGGATTCGACATTGGTCGCGGACGCCACCGCCGCGACATAGCCGTCGGGGCGAACCAACCACACACCGCCGTCCTGGCAGGCGGGCCGCAGTTGTGCAGAAACCAGAGTTGCGAAGCGTCCGATCAGACCATCGAGCGCAGCGCTGCGCGCTGCGTGCAGGGTGTATTTTGGCCCGACCTCGGTCGGGCCCGGCTGCGGCGCGATCCGTTCGCCCGGCACCGGTCCGCCGATACCGCGAGCCGCCGGTCCGGTCAGAGGACTGTGTGGGTAGCTGATGTCGATCTCCGAGAAATTCTGCGCCATCGCCTTGCGCACTGGAGTGAGACTGAGCAGCAGATGGCCGAGGGAATTGCGGATTGCCTGCGCAATCGGGTTTCGCATCAGCGCCAGCGACGTGAGACGCGTCGCGTCGTCCAGGACTTTGCGGCCCACCGCACTGCGCTCGTTGCTGTAACTGTCCAGCAGTACCTTGGGCCGGACCCCGCCGCGGCAGACCAGGGCCAGTTTCCAGGCCAGGTTGAAGGCGTCCTGCATGCCCGTGTTCATGCCCTGGCCACCGGCGGGACTGTGCACGTGCGCGGCATCACCGACCAGAAAGGAGCGGCCCTTGCGATACGCGGTGACCTTGCGCTCATTGATCCGAAAACCCGCCAGCCAGATCGGTTCCAGCAGCGCTGCGCCACCCGGACCGCGCTGGTCCACGATGGCCTGGATTTGCGCCAGGTCCGGATCCGCCGGCTTGGGGCCGCTCGCCGGACCGATATCGGCAATCACGCGAAAACGCCCCGGCCCGATCGGAAATACCGCCAGGACGCCCTCAGCATGCCAGTAGACCCCAAGTTCGGTCTCCGGGACCGGCCAGTTCCTGACATGCACATCCGCCAGCACCCAATCGGTCTGCAGCGTGCTGCCTTCGAAGGCGAGGCTCAAGCCGTGGCGTACCCGGCTGTGCGCGCCGTCGCAACCCACGAGCCACGGGGTGCGCACGGTCTCGGTGCGACCCTGCGCATCGCGCAGCGTCGCTTCCACGCCATCCGGTAACTCCCTGAAGTCGAGCAACTCGGTTTCGCGCTCAACCTTGAGGCCGAAGCCTGCCAGATGGGCTTCCAGCAGTTCCTCGGTCTTCGACTGCGGCAGCATCAGCCCGAAGGCGTATTTACTGCGTATGGCGGTGAGATCGATATGCGCGATGCGGCGCGAACCGGAATACATGTTGGCCGCGACCAGCTGCCGCCCGCTCGCGACGAAGGGCGTCACGGCCCCGGCCTGCTCCAGAAGTTCAAGGGTACGGCTCCATACGACCAGCGCCTTGGATTTGTCGGTGCGCCCCGCATTGCTGTCGATGACGCGCACCGGCGTCCCATAGCGCGCCAGTTCGCATGCCATGGTCAGCCCGACCGGGCCGGCACCCACCACCAGGACAATGTCGGGCATCGCAGCTCCCTACGCTGATACGGTCTCCGAGGACGCCGCGTCCTCGTGCGCCCGCTGATCCAGTCCCGCGCCAAGCGCAGCAAGTGCGCGCATCGCGGACTCGTTCGCTTTGATATCCCATTTTCCGGGGGCGACATGTGTCAGGCCGTAGAGTGCGGCGTTGGGCATGGGAAAGCCCAGCTGGAAGCGTCGGAACCTGATCATTGCCGCATGATCGATCCTCTCGAAGCCCCACATCTGCCAGAAGAGCAGTGCCATCCACATGCCGTGTCCGAAGATCACCGTGCCGTCGGCCAGGTTTGGCAGCCACAGCGTGCGCACGCGCGCAATACGTTCGTGGAATTCGCGGAACGTCTCGGCGGCAGGTCCGGCGCGGTGATCGGGTTCGGCCATCTCCCAGAAGCGCACCACGGCCGCATTGCGCTCCGTGAAGGCGCTGCCGCGCATCTGCAGGGTGTCGATCACCTCAAATTCACGCAGCTCATCGTGGCGAGCGGCCGGCTGGGCCATGCGCTCGCAATACGGCGCCGCGGTATCCAGCGCGCGCCTGAACGGCGAGGACCAGATGCCCGCGGTGGTGCTCGGCAGTAATGGCGCGAGGGCCCGCGCCTGCAGTTCGCCGAGCTGCGTCAGAGGTACCTGTGGATTTTCGAGCGTGACGCCGCCGGCATTGGCCTGACTTTGGCCGTGGCGGACGAGCAGGATCGTTGAGTGCGGCATTCGCGCATCTTATCAAATCGGGTCTTTGCGCCGCGCTTTGGCCGCTTTCACCTGCTCGATCAACTTGGTATTGCGTTCATATACCGCCAGGGCGTCCACCGCCGCGGTCGCGAGTTTTCCCGTCTCCCTCTCGATGATCGCCAGCAGCCACTCAAAGGCGGACTCCGAGCGGTGCAGCGCTGCGGCACGGATCAGCGCGCCGCGCGCCTCGGGGCTCACCAGCTCATCCCAGGCGTCGTGCAGCGGTTTGAAGGCCTCGGGCCGGCGCGATTCACCCAGGGCCAGCGCGGCATATTCCCTCAGGCTTTCATCTTTCTGCTTGAGGTACGCCGCGACGAATGGCAGCGAGTGTTCCGGCGCAATGGCCAGCAGCGCGCCGAAGCACTCGCCGATCACCTGCGGCTCCACATCGCCGACCTGGATCTTCAGGCGCAGCACGGCTTCGGCCTCGAAGGGATTGCCACAGCAGATCGCCCGCACGGCGCCGCACCGGACCTCGACTTCCGGATCGGCCAACAGGCCGGTCAGCTCCGCGACGGCGCGCACATGACCCGAGGCCGCCAGTCCCATGGCACAACTGCTGCGGATGTCGGTGGCCGTGTCGGCCCGCCCACCCCACACCGGCTCGAGCTGCCGATAAAGTATGCCGGCCTGGTAGAAGCCGATGTCCGCACACTCCAGGGTGACCAAGGCGCGCGTGATCGCGTTCTTGGCCTTGCACAGCGGATCACGCTTGACCGGATCGTGCACAAAGCGCGCATAGGCGCTCTTGAGATCGGGGATGAGTTCGTGCAGGAGTTTCTCGGCGCTGAGTATCGCCGCGCGGGCCACCACCATGAAATGACGATCCGTCAGGGCTTTTTTCAGCGCTTCGATCAGCGCGGAGCGAGGTGTGATCGGGTCCAGCGCGTTCAGAACGTCCAATGCGGCCTGCGCCTTGGCATCAGGACTCTGCCGCGCGCTCGGCGTCATGCGGGAATCGGCTACAACCGAACCAGGCCGCGTTTGTGTGCCACGGCGACCGCCTCGGTGCGGCTGATGGCATCAAGCTTGGTGAGAATGGCTTTGACGTGAGTCTTGGCCGTCCCTTCCGTGATACTCAGGCGCCGGGCGATGTCCTTGTTGCTGCGGCCCTCCGCCAGCAACTGCAGGACGCCCAACTCGCGCTGCGTGAGACTGGGTTTGGCCATGCGCTGCAGCGCCTTGCTGGCCACTGAAGAGGAGGCATAGGGACGGTCCTCACTCACGGCACGGATGGCCGAGAGGATTTCGGTACGCGGGGAATCCTTCAGCAGATAACCCTTCGCGCCCTGACTCAGACAACGGAAGATGTCCTCATCGCCATCGTAAGTGGTCATCACCAACAGCCGTGCGTGGGGATGCGCGGCGAGCACCATCTGCACCACCGCGACGCCGTCACGCTTGGGCATGCGCAGGTCCAGCACCATGACATCCGGCTGATGTCGGTTGTAGAGCTCGGTTGCCTCTTCGCCGTCTGCGGCTTCGGCGACCACCTCCATATCGGGCTGGCGATTGAGGATGGCGGCGAGGCCGTCACGCACCACGGGATGATCGTCGGCCAGGATGACGCGGATCTTGTGCGCCGGCGCGGCGGCCGTCGGCGCCGAGATCTGCGCTGCGCTCATGGTATGTTCCGGCGCGGCAGGCGTACGCATACGCGGGTACCGTGGCCCTTTTGGGTTTCGATCTGCCAGGTACCGCCGATGGCGGTGGCCCGCTCGCGCATATTCGTCAGCCCGAAACCATGCTCGGCGCTGTCATCGGGCGAGTCCTCCATGCCCAGGCCGTCGTCCGCCACGGTCAAAAGCCAGTGGGCCGCCTCGCCGATCAGGCTGATGCGCACATGTTGCGGATGGCCATGACGCACGGCATTGCTCACCGCCTCCTGTGCGATGCGCAGCAGCGCGTGCTCATGTTCGGGGGCGAGACCGGTGGCCGGGGCGCGACCCTCAAAGCTGCAGACCGTGCGCCCGACGACCGAAGAGCGCTCCGCCAGTTGCCGCAGCGCGAGCTCCAGGCCGCCGCTGCGGGTCTGGTCCGGACGCAGCGCCATGACCGAGCGGCGTGCCTCCGCCAGGCCCTCGCGTGCCAGATCGCGGATGCGTTCGGCGATGAGGCCCTGGGTGGCGCACTGTTCGGCACCTTCGAAATCCTCCGCGGCCGCCAGCTGCATGAGGATGCCCGTGAAGGCCTGGGCGAGACCGTCGTGGATTTCGCGGCCGATGCGATTGCGCTCGACCAGCACCGCCGCCTCCTTGGCCGAGTGCGCGAGGCGCATGATTTCAATGGCCAGCGTGGCCTGCTGGGCGAGCGCGACCAGCAGTTCGCTGTTGACCAGTGTGGCCGCTTCGGGATCCTTGAAGTACAGCGTGATGAACCCGACGTTGCGGCCGCCGAACAACAGCGGGAATACCACCATCCCGGTGTGGCCGGACTGCTCGTGGAAGTTCATCAGACCCGGCCACTCCGTGGCGTTGTCCTCCTCGATCAGGCTGCAGAACATCGGCTGGTCGGTGCGTGAGAGCTTCTCACCCAAGGCATTGCCGTCCGCCGGAATGTTCGCGGCGAAAGGCGGTGGTGCCAGCTGTCCGCCTTCCACGTGCGCGACGATCTCCCAGATGGCCGGCTGGTCGTGGCGGACGATGACATTGCCGGCTGCCGCATCGAACTGGCGAGTCGCCTCCAGCAGCATGTGACCCAGAAATTTGCGCGCATCGGGTTCGGTGGCCAGCCGCTCGAGATTGACGCGAATGACCGCATTGGCCTTGGCCAGCTCCGTCATGCGCTGCTCGGCGGCCCGCTCACGCTCCCGGCGCACCGCTTCGATGAGTCGCTCGCGGTGCAGACCCGCACCGATGACGCCGGCGGCGGTCTCGAGCGCGGCTACCTCGGCGGGATCGATCGACCGTCGCTGGCGGGTGTTGTCGAAGGTCAACGCACCAAAGAATCCATTGTCGACGAAGATCGGTACCACGGCCTTGGTCAGCGTGTTGCCATCAGCGCCACTGTAGTCACCCCCGGCATGGCGCGCGGGATTGATCAACACACTGCGGCCCGAGCGCAGCTCGCGGCAGGTGGAGAAAATGGTGCTCTCGGGACAACCGCTCTTGCTGGGGTTGCCGAGGTACGCGGTGATCCCTGGGGCGGCCCATTCACCGGCGACCACCATCCAGGGCAAGCCGTCGGCGCCGGACTCGGCGCGGATCAGATTGACGCGATCGGCGCCGGCGGCCTCGCCGAGTTCGCGCAGGACCGCGGGGATGGCATGCATGACGTCGGTGGCTTCGAGCAGTATGCGGCTGGCTCGAGCCGAAGCCGCGAGCAGACTTTCGCGGTGCTGCAGGGACTCGCTGATCTGCGCGAATTGATCCGCGCACGGTATCGCCGCCGCGGCACGTGCCGTCTCATCCGCGATATCCGCACAGTCGACGCTCATCCGGCCCCCTCTAAGGTTCGATGTAGACAAGTCTACCGCTGCGGCGGCACGGCTGTCGTGATCCGGGCCATCGGCAGGGGTGCCCCCTCCCAGCCGCCGCCGAGGGCCTTGTACACCGCGATCAGGCTGGTGGCCGCATCGGTGCGGCTCTGCGCCAGCTGATCCTGCGCCGTCAGCTGCGCCCGCTCGGCGTCCAGAACGTCCAGAAAACCGACCAGGCCACCCTCGTAGCGGGCCCGGGCGATTTGCGCCGCCGAGTCGCTTTCGCGAGCCGCGGCAGTGAGTTGCACCAGCCGGTCGCGGGCCCGGGCATGGCTGACCAGGGCGTTTTCGGTCTCCTCCAGGGCCTTCAGTACGGTCTGCTGGTAGGCGGCGAGGTCCGCGTCGGCCCCGGCCCGGGCGCCGGCAATGCGGGCCCGTACCCGACCTAAGTCAAATGCCGCCCAGCTGATCGAGGGGCCAATCAGGAAGGTCTTGCTGCCCGAGGTACCCAGTGCGGCCAGATCCCCGGCGGCGTAGCCAAAATTGCCGCTGAAGGTGACCTTGGGGAACAGATCTCCCACTGCAACGCCGATCTGCGCCGTCGAAGCGGCCAGGTGCCGCTCGGCAACGCGTATGTCGGGTCGCCGCCGCAGCAATCCAGCCGGGTCGCCGACTGCGGCCATCTGCGGCAGCTGCGGCAGATTCCCTGGAGGTGAGAGCAGCGCGCTCAACGCGTCCGGCTCGCGCCCCGTCAGCACGCTCAGTCGATGAATCGATTTTTCGATCGTAGCGCGCAGAGGCGGAATTTCGGCGAGCGTCGTGTCCAGTTGGGCCTTGGCGCGCGCAGTGTCGAGCTCCGTGCCGCGACCCGCATCCAGGAGTGAGTTGGTGAGGTCAACGGTCTGTTGCTGATTGTCGGCGTTGCGCTGCAGAACGGCGAGTTCGGCCTGTTCGCCACGCAGTTCGAAGTAGGTGCGCGCCACTTCCGCCGTCACGCTCACCTGCGCGTCGTGCAGTGTCGCTTCCTCGCCCTCGACGGTGGCGCGGCTGGCTTCGACTTCGCGGCGCACACGACCGAACAGGTCCAGCTCCCAGGCTGCATCGAACCCGGCATTGTAGTAACGCTCATCCAGGCTGGTGCCGGCACCGAAGGTCTGCGAGGCGGGGTACTGCTGATCGGTGTAACCACCCTGGGCGGTGACCGTCGGCAGCAGGTCCAGCTTCGCCTGGGTGCGCAGCGCCCGCGCCTGCTGCAGATGAGCCAGCGCAATGCGCAGGTCATGATTGGTCGCGAGGGCTTCGATCACCAGGCCATTCAGCAGCTCATCGTTGAACTGTCCCCAGAAGGGGCCAATGCTGTCCGCAGCGGAATAGAGCGCCGGCTCGGCCTCGACGAAGCTCGGCTGGGTCTGCACCGTCGGGCGGTGATAGTCGGGGCCCACCGCGCAGGCCGCCAGTGTCGCAGCGATTACCGCCGCAATGGGAATCGAGACAAGCTTACGCACCGTGCACCTCCGGCTGCTGGCCGATCATCGCCGGGACCTGAGTCTGCGGCGCGTCTTCGTCGCTGACCCGGCTGCCGGTCAGGCGGCGCAGCAGGACGAAGAACACCGGTGTCAGCAGCAGGCCAAAGCAGGTCACGCCGATCATGCCCGCGAATACCGTGACACCCATCGCGTGACGGACTTCGGCACCTGAACCCTGCGCGAGTACCAGCGGTACCACGCCCATGATAAAGGCGAACGAGGTCATCAGGATCGGGCGCAGCCGCAGATGCGCAGCCTCGAGCACCGCCGAGCGCGCATCCATGCCGCGATCCTCCTGCAGGTGTTTGGCGAACTCGATGATGAGGATGGCGTTCTTGCAGGCCAGCCCCACCAGCACCAGCAGGCCGATCTGCGTGAACACGTTGTTGTCACCGTGATCCAGATACACGCCGGTGATGCCCGCGAGCAGACACATCGGCACGATCAGAATGATCGCCAGCGGCAGCGTCAGGCTTTCGTACTGTGCCGCGAGCACCAGGAATACGAACAGCACGCACAGCGGGAAGACGATGGTCGCGGTGTTGCCGGAGATCAGCTGCTGATAGGCGAGATCGGTCCATTCAAAGGTCATGCCGCGCGGCAGATTCTGCTTGAGGATGCCCGCGAGCGCCTCCTGGGCCTGGTCGGTGCTGTAGCCCGGCGCGGGACCGGCATTGATGTCGGCGGAGCGATAGGCGTTGTAGCGCTGCGCGGCGTCCGGGCCGAAGGTCGGCGTGACGTTCAGCAGCGAGCCCAGCGGCACCATGGCGCCGGCGGCATTGCGGGTCTTGAGCGTGCGGATGTCCTCGGCCTGGGCGCGGAACGGGCCGTCCGCCTGGGCCAACACCTGGAAGGTGCGCCCGAAGCGGTTGAAGTCGTTCACGTAGGTCGATCCCATGTACGTCTGCAGCGTGTCGAACACATCCGAGAGCTTCACTCCCTGCTGCTTGACCTTGTCGCGGTCGACGGTCACGTCCAGCTGCGGGACGTTGATCTGATAGGTGCTCAGAAGGCCCGCCAGCTGCGGGCTCTTCGCCGCCTTGCCCAACGCATCCTGAACGGCGGCGTACAGCGCCTCCGGTCCCGCATCACCGCGGTCCTCGACCTGTGCCTTGAAGCCGCCGAGGGATCCCAGCCCCAGCACCGGGGGCGGGGTGAATACCACCACGTAGGCATCCTGGATGCTCGCAAGCTCGCCGTTGAGGCGGGCGGCGATGGCAGTGCCCGACAGGTTCGCGCCCTTGCGCTTGGAGGGTGGCTCCAGGGCGAAGAAGGCGATGCCGGAACTGGAGCTTTGCGACCAGCCGTTCACCGACATGCCGGCGAATTCCACGGCGTGCTCGACCCCGGGTGTTTTCAAGCCGATCTCGGACATGCGCCGCACCACCGCCTCGGTGCGATCAATCGTGGAAGCGGGCGGTAGCTGTGCCACGGCGATCAGGTACTGCTTGTCCTGCGACGGGATGAAGCCGCCGGGGACGGCGTTGAAGCCGACCCACGCGAGCACGATCAGCCCGCCGTAGATCGCAAGGGCGATCCCGCTGCGGCGAATCGTCAGCTTCAGCGCCCGCGAGTAGCCATCACCCGCCGCAGCGAAGGCCTTGTTGAAGCGCCTAAAGAATCGCCCGAGGATCTGCTCCATCCAGCGGGCGAAAAGGTCGGGTCTGGCACCGTGGGGTTTGAGCAGCACGGCTGCCAGTGCGGGGGACAACGTCAGGGAATTGAACGCGGAGATCACCGTCGAAATGGCAATCGTCAGTGCGAACTGTCGATAGAACTCGCCCGTCAGGCCGCTGATGAAGGCCACCGGGCCGAACACGGCGACCAGCACCAGCGTGATCGCGATGATCGGCCGGCTGACCTCGCGCATTGCCATGCGCGCGGCTTCCTTCGGAGACTCGCCCTTGGCGATGTGCCGCTCGACGTTCTCGACCACGACGATGGCATCGTCGACGACGATGCCGATGGCCAGCACCAGGCCAAACAGCGACAGGGTGTTGATGGAGAAGCCGAATCCCAAGAGCACCGCGAAGGTGCCGATGATCGACACCGGCACTGCGACCAGCGGAATCAGCGAAGCGCGCCAGGTCTGCAGGAAGATGATGACGACGATCACGACCAGCAGGATCGCCTCGAGCAGGGTATGCAGTACGGCCTCGATGGACTGGCGGACGAACTGGGTCGGATCGTAGGCGATGCGGTAGTCGACGCCGTCCGGGAAGTCCTTCTTGAGCTGCTCCATGGTCCTGCGTACATCGGACGAGAGCTGCAGGGCATTGGCGCCGGGCGCCTGCATGATCGGCAGCGCGATCGCATTCTGATTGTCCAGCATGCTGCGCATGCCGTAGTCCTGGGCACCCATCTCGATTCGCGCCAGGTCTCCGAGGCGTACCAGTTCGCCATTGGCACCGGTCTTCACGATGATGTTGCGGAACTGCTCGTCCGTCGTCAGTCGGCCGGCCGCGTTCAGGGCGATCTGGAACTGAGTGCCCTTGGATGGCGGCGCGCCCAGCTGGCCCGCAGCCACATCCACATTCTGTTCGCGGATGGCGGTGACGACATCGTTGGCGGTGAGATCGCGCACGGCCAGTTTTTCCGGGTCGAGCCAGACGCGCATGGCATAGTCGCCGCCGCCGAACACCTGCACCTGGCCCATGCCAGGCAGGCGCGCCAGCACATCGCGGATATTCAATGCCGCGTAGTTGCGCAGATAGAGGGCGTCGTAACGCCCGTTCGGGGAGATCAGGTTCACGAGCATCGTGAGATCGGAGGAGCTCTTGACGGTCGTGACACCGAGGTCCCGTACTTCCTGCGGCAGCCGCGGCTGGGCCTGCGCGACCCGGTTCTGCACCTGCACCTGGGCGCGATCGACGTCGGCACCGAGCTTGAAGGTCACGGTCAGGCTCAATGTGCCGTTCATGGTGGAGGTGGAGGACATGTACAACATGTCATCGACGCCCACGATCGCCTGCTCCAGGGGTGCCGCCACGGTGTCCGCGATCACCTTGGGATTGGCGCCCGGGTAATTGGCGGTCACGACGATCGAGGGTGGCACGACTTCCGGGTATTCGCCGACGGGAAGCTTGATCAGCGCCAGCGCACCCGCGATCGTGATGAAGGTCGAGACGACGGCCGCGAATATCGGCCGGTCGATGAAGAACTCTGAGATTTTCATGACATACCTGCGCGATCAGCGAGCGTTCTGCGCCACCAACCCGGAACTGGCTGGTGTGTCCTTGAGGTGTTCCTCGCCCATTGCAATGCGCTGCGGCGTGATCGTCATGCCGGGACGCACGTGCTGCAGGCCGTTGACGACGATGGTGTCGCCGACGTTCAGCCCTTCGCGCACCACGCGCAGTCCGTCGACCACGGGGCCGAGCTTCACCTGCCGGTACTCGATGCTGTTATCGCCGCCGACGCGCAGCACGTACTTGAGACCCTGGTCGGTGCCGACCGCACTTTCATTGATGAGCAGCGCCGCGAAGGTCTTGGTGCCGGTGATCTTCACGCGCGCGAACATGCCGGGCGTGAACTGGTGATCATGATTGTCGAGGCGGCCGCGAGCGCGCACGGTGCCGGTCGCGGCATCGATCTCGTTGTCCACGAATGCCATTGCGCCCTGGTGCGGATAGCCCTCTTCATTGGCAAGGCCCACGAACACCGGATGAGTGAGCTCGGCCTCGCCGCCCTTGCGGGCGTAATTCATGAAGTTCAGGAAGCCCTGTTCATCACCCTGGAAGCTCACGTAGATGGGATCCACGGAAACGACGGTCGTGAGCAGCGTCTGGCCGCTGGTCACGAGGTTGCCCGCGGTGATCTCCGCGCGGCTGACGACGCCGGTGATCGGCGCCGTGACGCGCGTGAAACTGAGGTTCAGCGCCGCCGTGTCCACGGCCGCCTGTGCGCCGGCCACATTGGCATTGGCCTGGGCAAAGGCCGCGTCGCGGCTCTCCAGTTCCTCGCGCGAGATGGCGTGTGCGCCCAGCAGCTTGGTGGCGCGATCCTGTTCGGACGTGGCCAGGGTCAGCTGCGAGCGGGCCTGTGCCAGTTGCGCCTGAGCCTGTTTGAGGTCGGCCTCATAGGGACGCGGATCAATGACGAACAACACGTCGCCCTTGGCGACTTCGCGACCCTGAACGAAATTGACGGAGGCAATGTAACCGGAGACGCGCGGCCGGATCTCGACCCGTTCCACGGCCTCGAAGCGGCCGGTGAACTCATCGAAGTCCGAAATCTGCCGCGACACGACCGTCGCCACCGAGACGGCGGGGGGCGCCGTGGCGGCGGCGGGCGTTGCGGTCTCACCGCGGGTGCAACCGGCAAGCTGCACGAGGATCACCAGTGCAAAAACGACGGCCGCGAACCAAAAGGAAATAGACTGGCGATTATTCATACCGGACTCCCCGTTCCCGTGAACTCACTGGCGGCTTTCGCAGCCAGTGCTGATGGGGGACATCATCGGTTGTGGGGCACAAAGTGAACATTCACCTCATGCCCTACGCCCAGGTCCTAAGGGTAGGGGGGCCGATCTACCCCTTTTGAGATAGGCGCCGCCCTGGGGGCGGGACGCCTACCGTTCGCTGTCGAGGTGTTCCAGCGCGGCGGCCGGGTAGCGGCCGCCGGCCGCAGCATTGGCCGGCACGGCGCGTGTGAGGGCCGCCAGCTGCTCCGCGCTCAGTTGCAGGGACAGGGCGCCCAGGGCCTCTTCAAGACGTTCCCGCGTTCGGGCGCCCACGACAGGAATGATGTCCGCACCCTGGGCCGCGACCCAGGCGATGGCTAGCTGCGCGACACTGGCACCGATGGAAGCCGCGACGCCGCGCAGCTTTTCCACGAGCGCAAGATTGGTCTTGAGGTTCTCGCCCTGAAAGCGCGGACTGAACGCGCGAAAGTCCTTGCCGCCGGCGCCGTTCGACGCTGACCAGTGGCCACTGATGAGCCCGCGCGACAGCACACCGTAAGCGGTGACCCCGATTCCCAGTTCACGGCAGGTCGGCAGGATCTGCGCCTCGATGCCGCGCGAGATCAGCGAGTATTCGATCTGCAGATCGACGATGGGATGGACGGCTGCCGCGCGTCTCAAGGTGGCAGCGCCGACCTCGGACAGCCCGACATGCCGCACGTATCCGCCCTTGATGAGATCCGCGATGGCGCCCACGGTCTCCTCGATGGGTACACCCGGATCGAGTCGCGCCGGTCGGTAGATGTCGATGTAGTCCGTGCCCAGTCGCTGCAGCGAGTAGGTCACGAAATTACGCACCGCCGCCGGTCGGCTGTCGTAGCCGAGCCAGGCCCCATCCGGGCCGCGCAGAGCGCCGAATTTGACGCTGATCTGCAGCTTATCGCGCGGCTGTCCGACCAGTGCGTCGCGTATCAGCAGTTCGTTATGGCCCATGCCGTAGAAGTCACCGCTATCGAGCAGGGTGATGCCCGCGTCGATCGCGGCATGGATGGTCGCGATGCTCTCGGCCCGATCACTGGGACCATACATACCCGACATGCCCATGCAGCCCAGACCCAGGACCGAGACCTCGGGACCGGTTCCGCCAAGCTTGCGGGTTTTCATGGAAACGGTTTGTTACACCAGTGCCTTCTTGAACAGGGCCAGCTGTCGTGCCCAGGCTTTTTCCGCCTGGTCGTGGTCATACACATGAGAGTCCGTCGGGCACCAGCCGTGCTTGGTACCCGTGTAGACCTCAATTTCGGCAGGGAGACCAGCGCTGTCGAAAGCCTGGCGCAGCAGATCCTTGGCCTTCGGGTCGCTCTGATCGTCGCTGGCGGCAATCGCGATGAGCGCCGAGGCCTTCATCTTCGGCACCAGCAGATGGGGGCTGTCCGGTGCGTTGCTCGCCAGGGCGGCGCCATGGAAGGTCGCGATGGCGCCGACCCGATCCGGATACTTCGCCGCCACCCGGAACGTGAACGGGCCCCCCATGCAATAGCCGGTCGTCGCCATCTTGCGCTTGGTATCCACGGCCGCCTGTTGATTCAGCCAGGGAATGAAGGCCGCCGCGTCGGTTGCCACCGTCGCCGGTGACAGCGACTGCATCTGCCCGACCAGCTTCTTGCGGGTATCGGGATCCGACATGTCCGCGCCCTCGGCGGAGGTCGGCGCCTTCTGCAGCCGGTAGAAGGGATTGACGACCAGCACCGAATAGCCGGATTCCGCCAAGCGCGTGGCCATCTGTTTGAAGGCCGGCCGCAGACCGAAGATATCCGGCCAGATCAGTACGGCGGGGTGCTTGCCCGCGGTCGGATGCACGAAGTAGGCATCGCAGCTACCGTCGGTGGTCTTGATATCTACGTCCGCGCCCGTGGTCGCGGCCGCATACGCACCGGCCGGCGCCAGGGATAACAGGCCCGCGCCCATGGTGAGGCCTGCAAATTCGCGGCGCGACAAACCCGCGCGGCGGCGCTGCTGGTTCTGAACCATCTCGTCAAAGTCGTCCTGGTCGCACATGCTCGCACTCCTCACAACGCAAAGGATTACCGGGGCACCGAGTCTGGCGTTGCGGCGGCAACCGCGCAAGCCCGACTACCCGTGTCTGGGCAACTGGACTAGAGTTCGCAGCAAAGAGGGGGGGTTCATGACCGTGCAAACAAAGACGGGACGTGCCGCAGGACGGTTGCTGGGACCGGTATTGGTCAGTGCACTGCTGCACTGCGCCCCGGCCCGCGCGGACGGCGCGGCCGCCGTCGATGCCGCACGGCTCGGCAAGACTGCTGCGGAGCCTGGTCAATGGCTGACCGTCGGCCGCACGACCGACGAACAGCGCTTCAGTCCGCTGAAGCAGATCAACACCGACAACGTGAGCCAGCTGTCGCTGGCCTACTACCTGGATTTCGACAGCAATCGCGGCCAGGAGGCGACGCCGCTCGCCATTGATGGCGTGCTGTACTTCTCGACGGCTTGGAGCAAGGTCAAGGCAGTCGATGCCCGCACGGGCAGGCTCCTGTGGGCCTACGACCCGAAGGTGCCCGGCGAATTCGCCGGCCGCGGGTGCTGCGACCTGGTGAATCGGGGCGTCGCGGCCTGGAAGGGTCGGATCTACGTTTCAACCTATGACGGCCGGCTCGTGGCGCTCGACGCCAGGAGCGGCGCGGTGGTGTGGACGACGCTCACCCTCGATCATGACAAGCCCGTGACGAGCACCGGTGCGCCGCGCATCGCGAACGGCAAGGTCATCATCGGCAATGCCGGTTCGGAGTTCGGCGTGCGCGGTTATATCTCCGCCTACGACGCCGAGACCGGCAAACCGCTGTGGCGTTTCTACACCGTACCGGGCAATCCCGCGGACGGTGAACAGGCCCCCTACCTGAAGCAGGCCCTGACGAGCTGGAACGGCGATTTCTGGAAGTGGGGCGGGGGCGGCACGGTGTGGGACGGGATCGTCTACGACTCGCGCCTGAACCTGCTGTTCATCGGCACCGGCAACGGCTCGCCGTGGAATCGGCAATATCGCGGTGATGGCGGTGGCGACAATCTGTATATCGCTTCGATCATCGCGGTGAATCCGGACACCGGCAAGTACGTCTGGCACTACCAGGAAACACCCGGCGATGAGTGGGATTACGATGCGACCTCACCACTGATGCTGGCGGATCTGAAGATCGACGGCCGCTCGCGGCGGGTCGTGATGCAGGCTTCGAAGAATGGCATGTACTATGTGCTCGACGCCAAGACCGGGGCGGTGCTCAAGGCGAATAACTTCGTCCATGTCACCTGGAGCAGTGGCATCGACCCCGTCACCGGTCGACCGCTGATGACGCTCATTGACCGCTACGACGTGACGCGCGAGATCGCGATCGTCCAGCCGGGCGGGCAGGGTGCACACGCCTGGCATCCGTTCTCCTACAACCCACAAACAGGGTTGGTCTATTTCTCGATCATCGAGACCAGTGGACTGATGAAGGCCGCCGACACCTTCAACGGCAAACCCATGTCCTCGATCACCGGCCTCGCCACCGGGCTGCCGCAATCGACCTATGATGAGCGGCATTCCACGGCGCCGCGCACCGCAACCTCACAGTTGATCGCCTGGGATCCCATCCGGGAGCGCGAGGTGTGGCGCACGCCGCCGCACGGCAGCATCGGCGGCGGCACCCTCTCCACCGCCGGTGGCCTGGTGTTCCAGGGCACCAACAAAGGACAGTTCATTGCGTACCGCGCGGACAACGGCCAGCCGCTGTGGACATTCCAAGCCCAGACCGGCGTGGTCGCGGCCGCCTCGGCCTTCGAACTGGACGGCCAGGAGTACATCGCGGTGGAAGCCGGCTACGGCCTGGTGCCCTTCGGCATGAGCAATCAGTCACGCCTGCTGGTGTTCAAGCTCAATGGGGGCGCGATGCTGCCGCCGGCGCCGCCCCCGCCGCCACCCCTGGTTCTGAATCCGCCGCCTTCGACGGCCTCAAAGGAAACCATCGCAGCCGGTCGGCAGTCCTTCGCTGATCACTGCGCGATGTGCCACGACACCTCCTATGCCAATCGGGGTGCGTTCCCGGATCTGCGCTATTCGGCCGCCATCAACACGCCTGAAGTCATGAGAACGATAGTGATCGATGGCGCCATGCAGGAAGGCGGCATGGCTTCATTCAAGGGCAAGGTCAGCCCCGAGGAGCTCGAGACCATCCGCGCCTACCTGATCGAGCGTGCCAATCAGGCCAAGGTGGCGGCGACCGCCGCCGCCGCCAAGGCAGTCCCGGCAGCGGCACCTGCGCCGGCACCCAATCACCCCTAGCATGCGTGATGCGGGACGTCCTGGTTGCCGTTGTGGTGCTGGGGTTGGCTTGGATCCAAGGCGTCGCCGCGGCTTCGCCACAGGAATTCGATTCGGCGGACATACGTGTCAGCGCGCCCAACACGCTGCCGGGCATGCGTCGCACCTTCACCCGCGGCCGCTACGAGCTGCGGGACGCGACCGTCCTGGATCTGATTCAGGCCGCATGGGATGTCCCGACTCAAAACATCGACGGCGGGCCCGCGTGGCTTGATACCGAGCGCTTCGACGTGTCGGCCAGTACGCGTGCCGACGCATCGCCCGATGAGCTCAAAGTCATGTTGCGCAAGTTGCTCGCGGATCGCTTTGACCTGAAATTGCGCAGCCGCAGTGTAGCGGTCTTCGCCTATGCCCTGACTTTGGGGCCCCGGGCGCTGTTCAGTCGGGCGCGCGGCGATGACGCGCCCGGCTGCGAGCTGAAATCAAGCGCGCAACTGCCCAACCCGCCGGGTTTCACGCAACCGGCGGTGACTCTCGTATGCCGGAATACCAGCGCCAGCGCGTTCGCGCGGGAATTGCCCACGCTGCGCGAGGCTTCCGGTTACCTCTTCGGCTACCCCGTCGTCGATCGGACGGGGCTCGCCGGCGCCTGGGACTTCCGCCTGTCGTGGACGTCCCGCAACGCCTCGCACCCTGACCCACTGACCGTTGATGGGACAACGATATCCGATGCGCTGGATAAGCAACTCGGTTTGAGCCTGGCGCCAACCCGGATACCCGATGTAGTCATGACTGTCGAACGTGTCAGTACGCCCGCCACGCAGTCGTTGCCGCGCGCGCCGGTGCGATTCGAGTCTGCCGAGATCCATGCTGACGAACCGCACGCGCAGGCGCTTGCCTGCGGACATATCGCCATTGAACCGGGCGGGCGCGTACTGCTCGACATGACGGTTCGGCAAATGATTCTGGAGACTCAAGGCGATTTGAATTCTCACCGCATCGGCGGCGAAACGAGCACCATCGATGCGCCCTGCTGGCAAATTCAGGCGCAGGCCCCCCTCAGGGACGACGCCGTCAGAGGGCGGGATGGCGCGTTGTGGAATGGTGTGGACATCGATGCCATGCGCAGCATGCTGCGCGCGCTTCTGGCCGAGCGCTTCAAACTCTCCGCCCACACCGAGGATCAGCTGCTGGATGGCTTTGCGCTCCTCGCGGCGAATCCCGTTCTTCGCAGCGCCGCAGCCTCGAACCGGTCCGGATGCGGGGAAGGGCCCGGTGCGAATGGCACGCAGCCCGAGTGGCAGGACCCGCGGCTCGCGAATCCACTGGCCTCGCGCCTCGTGACCTGCCGCAATGTGACGCTCGGCCAGTTTGTCCGGCAGTTGAATCAGCTGATGCCAGGCCTCGAAGGCCCCATGATGGACCGCACCGGCATGACCGGCCGCTTCGACATCCAGATCAATTTCAGTCCCGATACGACGGCGACCCGTGGCAGAAGCGGGGTCATTCCCTTCTCACAGGCACTGAAGCAGCAGCTCGGGCTTCAGTTGCAACCGGCCCGTGTACCGGCGCCAGTGCTGGTCATCGATCACATAGCCGAGGAGCCGACGGCCTAACGCTGCATCTTCATCAGCTCGTCCATGCTCGGCATGATGTAAGTGAGATTGTGCATGATGAGCATGGAGCCGAACACGACCAATCCCACGATGAAAATGCCGAAACCGAGGGCGAGCGCGGTGTTCTCGCCTTCCTCGGTGGCATTCACGTGCATGAAGAACACCAGATGAACGCCCATCTGCGCCACCGCCAGCACGGCGAGCAGGATCGGCAGGCCGGGCGCCCAGACCAGGTGGGTGAGCGCGGCGCCGAACGAGGCCAGCGTGAGCAGGATCGCCAGCGCCAGGCCGCCGAGGTAGCTCGCCGGATGGGTACTGCCGTCATCCTCGACGTGCAGATTCGGATCGCTGTGGGTGCCGTGATGGACGGCGCCTTGGTCATGTTGCATGGACGCTACCCAGGTAGACGATGGTGAACACGCCGATCCACACCAGGTCGAGGGCGTGCCAGAACAGGCTGAAGCAAAACAGGCGCCGCACCACGGTCGTGCGCAGGCCCAGTGTCGCGACCTGCGCCATCATGACCAGCAGCCACAGCAGGCCGGAGCTGACGTGGCAGCCGTGCGTTCCGACCAAGGTGAAGAACGCTGACAGGAATGCACTGTGGGTCGGGCCGAAACCGCGGCCGACCAGGTCTGAAAATTCAGTGACCTCGAGGCCAATGAACGCGGCGCCGAGCACCCAGGTCACCACCGCCCAGGTGTAGAACCGCTGCACCTGGCGCCGCTCGGCCGCGATCAGCATCAGACCGCAGGTGAAGCTCGATGCCAACAGGCAGCAGGTCTCGATGAAAACATTCTTCA
>Ga0210385_10000394_pt1 | contig 33372 bp, 52 predicted proteins | sample IncBWH26OmetaG_FD_160107 | JGI IMG/M metagenome (GOLD analysis project Ga0210385, IMG submission 160107) | Forest soil microbial communities from Barre Woods Harvard Forest LTER site, Petersham, Massachusetts, United States - Inc-BW-H-26-O ...
GTCGTAAGAGCCAGAGCCGCTTTGACGAGTTGCCATGATGGGATGCCTTTCGGGCCCCGCCTTTTCGGGGCCCTGTTTGGGTTGACACGACTCCCTTTAGCAATGGCTGGGCCGCGGCAAAAGCCCAATGATTCCAGGGTGGGTCAGATCCAAGTGTCGCGAAAATGCCGTGGCGCGTTAGCACCGGTGTGGCGCGTTACGACAAGCTGAAACCCCTTTGAAACAAGGGGTTTTAGGCCGTGATGACCTCGACGTTGACGGTGTAGGTCATGTAGACGACATTCTGGTTGCCAGCCATGACGTTCTGCACGAGGAGAACCCCCGAGCCCGGGGCGGTCGCTTTGAAGGTGGCGCTCACCCCATCGGCCGAGCCCAACTCTTGGATGATGCTGCTGGAGCTCACGGGGCTGTAGGTCCACACCCGAGCCACGGGCGGGTCTCCGGCCATACTCGGCGTGATCTGGATCGTATCGCCGACCTTGAGGAGAAAGCTGGCGGTCGCTGAGGGGGCCTGCCCGCTCAATGAAAGCTGGTAGGTCGTATCGGTCAACGTCGCGAGGTGGGCGGCGTTGGCGGCGGCGGCCGCGGCGGCGGCTTGCTGATCGGCCACAAAGGCGGCGTTGGCCGCTTCGGCGACGGAGTTTCCCGCGCCGCCGGCCTCGGGGTTCGTGATGGCGGGGCCGGTGAGCACCGCGTTGTTTGCGGCCGTTGTCGCCGCAGTGGCCGCGGCGTTCGATGCGCTCTTCCTCGCCGTCACGTAGACGACTGTACCCGTCGCCGCAGCCGCGAGGGCAGCGATGAGCCACACGGCTAGCTCAATGGGGTTCTCCCGAGCGCGCGCCATCGGAAAAGATCAGAATCCGAATTGAGAAGCTGCGGTGTTCACCGCGTTGCCGGCGCTGCTCGTCGCGTTATTCACCGCGTCGGTGGCTTGGCCCGTAGCATTATTGATCGCGCTGTTCGCGGCGTTATCGACGTCGGAGTTCCCGGTGTTCACGGGGCCCGTGCTACCACCGTTGGAGGGGGCGTTCGCGCTGGTGGAGGCCCCCCCAAGTTCGTCGAACTCCGCGTTACCCTGATCGGCGATGTTCGACTCGATCGCGTTGAGGCGTGCTTGCGCCGCCGCCTGCACCGCGGCCGACGAGGGGGTCGTCGTCGCCGGGGGTCGCGTCGCGAGGTAGACCACGGTGCCGGCCCCGAGAACACCCAACCCAGCGAGAATCCAGAGGAGCTCGGGGCCGTTCTCTTGAACTTCAGTCTTACGGGTGCGCTTGCGTCGACGGGCCATGGGGGTTTCCGATCAGGAAGTGAGGCGGGCGGTGTAGACCATCGGGATGGCCGCGCGGTGGGTGCTTGGGGGGAGTGCGCCGGTGCCGGTAGTGCTTGTGGTGGCTGTCGGTCTGGTAAAGAAGTAGATGCCGGCACCAAGCAAGGCGACGCCTGCGCCGAGCGCGAGCCACACATCCACTCCGGGGTTCGCCCGCGCGCGACGCCGAGCCATCAAGCTGTCACGTTCACGGTGAAGGTTGCGGTTTCGGTGTTGCCGGTGGCGGTGCTCGTCGTGCTGGTTGTATCGGTCGTGTCGGTGTAGTTGACCGTGCACGTCGTGCTACCGACCGCGATCGGTGAGTAGGCAAGGTAAGCCCCGTTGGGGTTGGGGCCGACGATGTTCGTGGGGCTGAAGGTCACGGTGGGGAGGGTGCCGCCCGCTGGGGGCGTGAGGCTCATCTGGTCACCCTTCGAAAGCGACATCGTGATGGTCGGGAGGGAACCCGAAGAGAGCTGAACGTTGTAGGTCGAGCCGGCACCGGAGGGGAGCGATGCAGCGGGGGCGTTCGCCTTGTAAACGAGGTAGCCCAGCACACCGACGGCGCCGATTGCACCCGAGATGAGGAGCCATTGGGCCCCCGTAGGGTTCGCGCGAGCTCTGCGGCGGCGTTTCATCGAATGAACCATCCCTTGATCGCGAGCAAGCCCGACTTGAGGACGGTGCTGACGGCTTGACCCTTAGCAAAAGCATACACCGCGGTCCCGGTGAGCGCCGCCCCACCGACGACGGCGGTACCGGCCGCGACGTTGGCGACGGCGGTACCGGCCGCGACGTTGGCGACGGCGGTACCCGCGGAAGTAGTAGGGGCCGAGGCCGCGGGGGGCGTCAGGGGTGGGTCGGCGACGGTGATCGCGATATTCCCCCCTTGCTCATTCGAGACCTGGGTCAAGAGGTACTGAATGGGATCGCCCTGCCACGCCATCCACTGCCAATAGAGCGGGGGCCGAAAACTTGTCGGAAACGACGTGTTGCTCAACGCCTTGATCTGGCCGTCGACCGCGGTAGGCCCCAGGCCGGCGATGTTGATCTGACGCTTCGGCGCGTTGGGGTACTGCGCGTTCCACGCCCCTACGAGGCCCTTCAAGAGCGTGGTCGCCGTGTTGTCCGGCGGCACCTTCTTACAATTCATCCAAAGCTCTTCGGCGTGGATGATGATCCCGCCGGCCCAGTTTTCGAAGGCCCCTCGCGTGTACGGGGTCCAGTAAGGCCAGTTCGCAGGGGCGCCGTACGTCGGGTTACCGGCGAGGCTCTTCAACGTTTGGATGTTCGCCGCTTGTTGGGGCGCGTAGGGGCCCCACGGTGCGCCAAGCTCCGGGCCCGACAACCCCATGTACGTTTGCCAGTTCGGATCTCCGGGAGATGTTCCGTACACCGCGGTGTCGCCGCCGGAGCATGGCGTGGGGCTACCGCTCGTGATCCCGAGGATGTTCTGTACAAGGGCCCCAATCGCGTACCCGGCCCCCCATACGACCGCGCAGAGTGGCGCCACGATGGTCGCCGCAGCCGTCGCGGTCGCACCGAGGGCCACGGCACCGGCGGTTGCCGCAACGGTGAAGGCCCCTTGGAGCTGGGCATCTGTCGGTACACCACCGCCGGCAGCCGTAATCATCCCCTCGGCCGCCTCCGCCGCCCCGGGGTAGCTCTCGATGGCTTGGATCTCGCCCGCGTACCCCTGGAAAGCTGCCTTGGCTTGGCCGGTGGCGGAGCCGATCGCGCTTTGAAGCTGCTGCTGTAGAGCTGCCGCGGGCTGGGCCGAATTCACCAGCGAGTTGAACTGAGCCGTAGCCTGCCCCGGTAGATCTTGCGTCGGATCATCCGGGTTGAAGACTCCGGCATTCGCCTCGGCCCCAGCGCTATTCAAGAAATCCGGGCAATTGCCGTTCGCGTCGAGCGGTACGGGACAAGAGTCAGCCCCCAAGGCGGCCCCCAAGCCTCGACGGGCCGCGCTACCGTACGACGGCCAATGGGGCGTCACCACCACCGAAGCCTATCACATGGGCCGGCTGCGTTCGACCCACCACTCCAGGCAGGCGAGGGCCATCATCGTAACCGGCGCCGACGCGAACGAAAGGGCGATTTCGGCGAGATCGCACCAAGTCACGGCGCTTGCCAACCGTCGGGAATTGCTTGCGGCGTATCATCTGAGGCCCCGACCGTAGCGTCGACGGCGCCGGCGGGGATCGAATGCACCACGTGGGGGCTCGGCTGCGGCGGTGCGCCGACTCCGGGTTTCGCCCCGAAGTTTTTGATCGCATCCTGAAGTGCCATCCCGAGGCCATTGGCAACGTCGATGAGCTTTTCGGCCACCGCGGGATTCGCAAAGGCGAGGCCCATGGGATCCAACTTCCCCGTCTCCTTGTTCATCGCGATCTTGACGGGGCTTCCGTTACTCCAGTTGGCCCCGACGTCGCCGACCTTCCACGGCACCATGTCTTCGGGCTTCTCCGGCGGAACGATCTGCGCCGGCGGCGGCATTTCCTCGCCGTCATCGTCGTCGGTCTGGGGGATCCCCCCGATGCCGATGGAGCGAGTCACGCTCTTTTCAACACTCCCGAGGGCGGTGTCGAAGATGCGCTTGGTCATGCCGGCGACTGCGGTACGCATCATCCCTTCGAGGCTTGAATCGGGAGGCGGCGCCGCAACCGTCGGGACGGGCGGAGGAGGTGCCGGGGGGGCGCCGACTGTTTTTGCAACCGCGCCCATCATCGTCGCGACGCGTGCGGCAATGCGATCGACATCGAGATCGGTAAGGCCGCCGGTGCCCGTGGGGGCCGCGGGGGGCGGTGCTGATCCGGGGAGATTCGGCTGACGCCCCTCGCGTGCCGCGTTGAGGGCCTCGCCCAATGCGCCACGGAGATACGCGAGCTCATTCATCACCCCGGGATCCATTCCGGGGGCCGCGAATCCTTGCGGCGCAGTGGGTTGCGGAGGCGGCCCGAATTGCGCCGATGGATAGGTTTGGGGGTAGCCGGTCCCTTGTGAAGGCCAAGGGTACCCCTGCGGTAACCCCGGGCCCTGCGGATACATCGGTGGTGGTTGCCACATCTGTTGCGGCGGCGCGCCCGGGGCCCCCAAACCGGCTTGCTCGCCGGCCTGCAACATCGCCTGGCAATCTTGAGCCGAAGGCAACGCCAAGCGGCCCGTCGCGAGCTGCGCGCCGGTGGCCTTGCGCATGAACATCAGATCGTAGCTGGCCGGTGTCTGGGTGAGGGGCATGTGCATGTAGCGCATGACGAATTGCACAAGCGCAGAGCCGGGGGGCTCGGTGTTGTTCCCGCTCACCATCTCGCCGCCGAACGCGCGACCGATCGGGAGGGGCTCACCGGAGGGCGCGGGGGGCGCGACGCGGCGCACTTGGATCGCGATGTCACGCGGGGTCAATCCCGCAGAAGGAAGCCACGCGACGAGCTCATTCCATACCGCATCGGCCTCACTTGCCTGGCGGCGGAATGGCGCGGGGGCCCCGGGGGCGACGCCGACAGCCGCCGGCAAGGCACCCGCGTTTCCAACCCCGCGCTTCGGCCGCATCGACTTCCGCGGTGCGGGCTTGGGGGTTTCCTCGGGCTCCTCTTCCGACGTGTCTTCGAGATCCAAATCGTCGCTCATCGGTAATCCTTCGGGGTCGATGGGCCCACGGGCGGCTTCTTGGGGAGCAGATCCTTGTTCGACATCCAATCGGGGCGTGGGTGTTTCGCAGGCGCGTCGTCGACGTTCGGGCCCGCGATGGCGCGGCGGCGGGTTTTGAACGGGTGATTGTCGGCCGGCTTCACGCGATCATCACCGGGCTTGCGAACACCGGCCCCATGGTCGCGACCTCGAGTGCCGACGTCATGAGTTGCTGAAGGGGGTAGGCCTGATCGCCCGTGGAAGGGAAGAGGGCCTGAAAGGCTGGGGTGAGCACTACCGTCGGTGCCGAAATGTACCCGGTGCCACCACGATAGAGTTCGATGTTCCCAACACCCATGCCGGCCGTGATGACCGCGCCCGAGCCGGTCCCCATCGGATCGACCGCGAACACCTGCGGGATCCCGGTGTAGCCATCGCCTGCGGTCGTGATAGCCACGGCGGTGATGACGCCACCCACAATCGTGGGGGTAAGTACCGCTGGGGTTGCGCCTTGCTCTTGTGCACCCACGACGCTCAACGTGGTGCCGGCGGAATAGCCCGAGCCCCCCGCCGCGATGTTGGTGCTTACCACCTTCAAATAAGCCTGGGCGGCTGCGGGGCTGTTGGCCGACACCGCCAGCTGATTGACATCGGTGGAAAGCGTTGGGAAACCTGCGACCACCACGTTGGCGGGGCGGCCTCCAGTGAAGGAGACGATGGGGGGCAGGACATACCCCGAACCCGGGCTCGTGACCGTAATAGCTCCGACTGCGCTCCCGGAATTCTGGGTCGCGAGGGCCGCGGTGGCCGTTGCGGTACTGGCGGGATTCAACGCGAGCACAATCGTCCGGACGACCGGGTTGGCCACCGGCGTGTTGTCGGAGATGACCCGCAGGCCCAACGCTGATAGAACCGAGGGGGGCACCGGCACCGCGCTTATGAGGGCCGTGAGCTCGGCGTCAGTCGCACCGCCGAGGAAGGCAGTGTACGTGAGGGTGGCCGTCGACGTCATTTATCGGGGTTCCGTTGTGGAGGGGGGCACGGGGGCAAGAGGCACCGGTGTTGGTGGGGCAGAAACCGTGGGGGCTGCGCCGACGGGATCCGTTTCCGGCTCCTCGTCATCGTCATCGTCGATCTCGCGGTGTTGGAGATCGCCCAACTGCTCGACGAGCTCACGCACCGGCGTGAGGGGGCTCGCGGCTTCAAGGAACTCGAGTACCCGCGACAGCTCCACGTCGGCGCTGGCGGAGGCTTCACCAAGCTCGTCGAACTCCGCGACGATAGCATCGGCGATGGCATCCATGCTCGGGAAAGCCTCAGAGACGTAGGTGGGCGCCACCCGGGTTAGGGTCCAACGCGAAGGGGGGCGGATGCGCCACTTGTCGTCGGGCGTGTTGGGGGGTTTGGCGCCCGGAAGCTGATAGATGCGGATCGTATCGTCGCCCTGGAAGATCGCGAAGATGGTCGAGTAAACGTCGAGGGGGTTCGGCTTGAACACCTCGAAGTACATGAAGCCTTGGTTGGGCCCGAACCATCCAACGGTGCCGCACTTCGGCAGCTCGTCGATGTCGGATGCGGCGCTGTCCTGGATATACTGCCCGAACTCTTTGACGTCCGTGATCGGCATCTGGTGGTGGTTCCCCGGGATGAGAAGGTGAGGGAGGTTTCTTAGCAGGCCTAGGATATGGCCGCTACCGAAAAACGCAAGCCATCAGCACTTGTAGAGCTTCGACTCGCAGATCGAATAGGCCTGCCCGATGCCGATGACCACGTGATCGATGAAGCACACGTCTTTGCCGTAGGGCTTCGTGGCCTCCGCGATGAGGCGCGTAAGATCGCGATCGGCTTTACTCGGCATCGCCTTTCCGCTCGGGTGCTGATGAACGACTAGGTAGCCCTCAGCGCCGCTCGCGATGACCGGGCGGAGCACGTCGGCAACACCGACCGTCACGCGAGAGCGCTGCCCGCGCGCTACCTCACACACACCGCGGAGGTTCCCGCGAAGGTCGAGTAGCACGACACAAAATACCTCTTGGTCCTCCTTATTGAGGGCGTCACCCAAGAGGTCGTAGACCTTGCACGTATCTTTGATCGGCCCGATCTTGTCGGCCGTCTTCACCGCAGCGGAGTAGCGATCCACATCGCGGGTCACCTTCACCCACGGCACCGCGTTCGACACCACCGGTTCCGCCACCGCCTCGATGGTTTCCATCGCGGAGGGGTCACCGGCACATTCTCCGGCGTCGGCGGCACTGCTCAACTCCGCCGGCACCGAGTAAGCGCCCTGCCACCGGTGTTTCTTCAGCACCTTCCGGATCGTCGCGTCGTTCGCGTTGGTGGTCACGATCGCGCCGTGGGTGGTGCCGCCCATGAAGGCCCCAATGTTTGAAGCTTGCTTTTCGATCAGCTTCATGAACTTCTCGGCGTCTTCGGTCTTGGCGAAGGAGACGTCGATCCACTTGAAGCCCACCCGATCTTCGGCCTTCTCATTCGAACCCGGAGCCGCGGCGCCACCCACGACCCGCACTTGACTGAGGATCGACCCTTGGGGGCCCGGAAGGCACAACTCGCGATCCGCCTTCGAGAGACGCCCGAGCCCCCCCTCCGGTCGAAGTTCGAGCTCGCCCTCTTCGGTGTAGACCTCGAGAAGCTTCCAGGCGCGCGTTTTCGAAAGCGAGTACGGCGGGGCCATCATCGCCCGCACGACATCAGGCACGAACGCGAGACCGATCGAATCTTGCTTCGATCGCACCAGGTCCGTAAGCCAGTCACTCTCGTTGGCACCCGCGCGATAGAGTTCGTTGCGGGGCCCATACACGGCGATGAAACCACCCTGCGCGAGCTTCCGCGCAAACTCTTTGGCCCGCTCGTCGTCGTAGAACTCGCCCCAGATGATGTTGCGGTCCGTGATCTCGTCGGGCTTACGGCCCGCGACATCCTTCATCTTGGCGAGGGAGTAACCGCGGTGGCGATGCACACGCACTTCCCACTCTTGGCCACGGTCCGTAGGCGCGGCTGCAGATGGTTCCGAGGCCATGAGCCCGACGTTTTCACGAAGCATCACCGTCTGGTCATGCCGATGCCGCACCGTCTCATAAATCAGGGCCCCGCAAACCTCCGGGGCGATCCGCACGCTTTGGCAGTGCTTCCAATAATCCTTCGTCTTGATGAGGTCCCCGTCGGGGTCAGGGGAGCCAAACCGAAGCAGGGTTGCACGCACCACCCCCTCATACTCACGGTTCGCACGGTTGGAGTCGGGGGCGATCACCACGGTCGGGGTTTCGCGGTCGCCGCGGTCGTTCGATTCGGCCATGGCCTCAGTATACCCTCAGTTCTTTCGCCCGGCGTTCTCAGCAGCTACCGCATTGGCGGCTTGGAGAACTTCATCCACCACCCCATGAAGGCCCTCGTCCGGGAGGCCCGTCTTACGCCAGCACGTCACGGCCAGGTTGATGAGGGCGTAGGCCGCAACCCCGACGTTGTACCCGACGAGGCAGGCGCTAATCCGATCGATCAACGGCCGAACCGCCTCGAGCACTTCCATGCGGGCCTCCTTACGTGCGGCGCTCATGAGCCCTCGCTCGTGCGCCGGTGTTGCCCGTATTCAATGTCGACCGCCACCTGGTCAAGGATGGCGGCCCGCGCTTCGGCGTCAATCGCCAACGAGAAGACGCGAGCGCCACGGAACTTATTGGCCTCGCGGGCCCAATGCGCCGACGAGCCGCGGATGAAGCGAAGGACCGCTTCTTTTTCGGCGTGGGCCCCGGCGATGATACCGTTCGCTTCACTCGGATCTTTCCGGATCGCGGCCGCGGCGGCCTTGAGGAGAGGATGCTTCACCGTTGCACCATCTTGAAGCCGGCGATCTCGGCGAACTGCTCGACGGTCTCTTGGAAATCCTCTAGCGACCGATCGTTGCGGATGATGCCGTCGACGTGGAGGTCGACGATACCGGTTTCACTCGTGTGGGCTCCGGCGCTGCCGGTAAGGCCGGCGCCCGGGCGATCGATACGCCACACGCGGCCGCCGACGGAGCGGATCGCAGCGACCTCGTTTTCAAACCTGACGTCGTCAATCACGACCCCCGGGGGTGGCGTACCGTCCGCTTGAGTAAGCCCAGCGTCCGGGTGGTACGTAGCGTAGCCGTTGAGCACCACACTGGCGTTTTGGATCGTGCGACGAACCCAAAGATCGGGGTGCATCGCACGACCCCATTCGGTACCGAGCTGTTGAAGAGCCTTACGCGCAGTGAGGCCATCCCAAAGGGGATCCGGTGCGTTTCGTTTTTCGGAAGGCCCCCACAAACGATCGCCGCCCCACCCGAATACGTCAGCGCAGATCCGCTTGATCTGATCAGCGAGACTGATCTTGACGAACCCAAAGCGCTCGACGAGCACTCGCGCCGCCTCACCCTTGCCGCTCCACGCCAAACCCGAGAGGCCGATGATGTTCATCCTCCCCATCCTTGCTTCCGGAGCTCCCCGACGATGTCGGGCGGGCTATAGTTCGGGCCCTTCATGATCTTCCCATCCTCGCGCCGAACCGGTTTGCCGTCGGCCCCGAGCTTGCTCATGTTACTGCGGTGCACCTCGGCGGCGATCGGGTCACCGTCGATGCCGAACTCGAGGCGGGTGCCTTCCACGACGTAGTCAAGATCTGCGAGGGCATCGACAAACTCGGGTAGGTCGACACGAACATGCGCAGCCTTGAGGAAGTCGGTCACGATGCGCAGTTCGTCTCCGACCTCGAACAAGTCACTGACCGAAGCCGCCAATAGCTCTACGAACTCTTCAGCGATGAGTGCCAACCGCAAGCGCACCCGATCGTCGCTCGGCACTTGCGGCCGTTTGAGGATCGGTTGGTCGTTCGCGACATGGAACGCGACCACTTGCGCATGAACACTTTCGGGGTCTCGGCTCATCGCTTCCTCCAATCGTCAAGCTTCTGGATCCCAAGGGTCAACAGCGCCGAGGCGAGATCCGCGAAGGCATCCTTCAACGGCGGCCGACTCGGTTGCGCCGGCGGCATCGCCCCAAACCCCGATGGGGGCGGCGGCGGGTTTGCGGGCCGATCCGAAATGAACGCCGCGCCCGAGGTATGAACCGTCCGCGGGCCCGCCCACGGATCCGGCGGCGCCACGAACGTCGGGCCCGGCACTTTCGTCGGGTCGATCGCGATGATAGCGCGGTGGTCGCACGGCTGCGGCACCAAGTTGAGGCACCGCCCGCAAACCGGTCGGTGGGTTGACCCCTGGTCCAAAAACCACGAGGCCGCCGCACCGCATTGCTTGCCGCCGTCGGGCCAATCACAAACCCAAATCGAACTCATTGCAAATCCTCCGCGCTCGCGTTCAACTTCGCGAGCGCCGGCCGTGTGTACGCTCGGATGACCACAAACCGAACCACCCCGTAGACCAGAAAGGCGCCGCCGCCGAACACGAGAGGGCCGACGTAACCGCCCCAGATGATCTGCGCCGTGACCGCGAGCGCGATCGTCATGGCATCGCCCCAAAGCACCCACCGGTTCGTCATGTCCTCGGCGTTTCGATGAACCCTCGAGAGGGCCACGGCGCGAGCGAGGCTCTGATGCATCTTGTCGATGTTGGCCCACGCTTCTTGGGCTTCGGTCATAGCTTTTTCCTTTCCTGATTCGAATCCTCGCGCCAGTGCGGTCGCATCGCTTGCGGTTTGCTTCGCCTTCCGAGCTGCATCTTCCGCCGAATCCCGCGCCATCCGCATGGTCTCGACCTGGCCCAGCAAGTATTCACGGGCCGGGATCAACTCCAGCAAGCTGAATTCGACCACCGCGAGCTTGCGCGGGCCCTTCGCCGCCAGGCGGTAGGCCGTCGCGCACTCGTCGCATATGAGCCGCGTCGCACTAGCCGAGCGGTAGACGTGGGTCGCATGGCCGGCGCATTGAACGCCTTCGACCTTCGTTTCGCAGGGAAACGGATCGTTCACGAGGGGTCCTCCACACCGCCGTAAATCGCCGGATCGACCACTTCGACGTCGATCGAGTGACACGTTGGGCACTTGTCAAAGAAGCCCGGAACGCACCCGGGTTGCGCGTGGTATGACGCCGTACGGCTTCCACCCGCACTGCAGTGGCAGCACCGGAAGTTGAGCCTTGAGTGAAAAGGCGCCGGTGCGGCGTCGAGACAGCCCATGTTTCCGAACGGGTTCATTTTGATCCTTTCGCCCACGACCACACTTCGTAGCCGGGCTTTGGGCCAAACACGGCCAGGATACAATCCTTTGGGTAAGGTGCCTTACCGTCGAACGAGATCCGGCCGTTGAGGAGAAGCACCAACGCCTTGCCGTCGACGTGCTGCGCGAACCAGTTGGACCCGACGGCGGCCGGCACCAGAAAGTAAATCTGCCGAACACGGCCGGAGTCGTACTTGAAGCCCGCTGACGCTGCGCACTTCTCAGCCCACGGCGCGATGTGCGCATAAGGCGGATTCAACCACGCATCGCCCCGAATTTTTCGCCAATCTTGCTTGAGGCTATCTTCCTCCTCGCAGAAGAAATGCTTCGCCTTGGTGTTCTCCCGACTCGCCGCGAGGTCGTACGCGAATTCGTGAATCCCGAATCGGCGCTTGACCGCGTCGATGAAGATTTTCGGCGTAGCGTAGTCTTGCTTCGAGAGGCCGGGCTTTTGCGCCGGCATCTTGCGGCGGCCCATCGCGGCAGCGAGTGGTATCTCCGGGACCAACGATGGCTCTTGGAATCGCTCAGACATTCTCATAGAATTACCGTTAGCCTCTCCACACCGCGAGTCGCGGCCGTATACATCCATTTTCGCCAATCGTCGCTCTCCGGCTTCACCGGCCGATCGACGTACACGATCGCATGTTGGAACCCACTCCCCTGCGCCTTATGCACCGTCATCGCGTACCCGAAGTCGAAGAACATCCCAGCCCCATTGATTGACTGGGTCACAATTCCGCGGTCGCGCATCTCCTCGACCGACTTGAAGACGGTTTCGCGGCAGAACTGCGGTGCGCACATCCCGTAGGCGCTCGGCGGCAACCCCTCGTCGGGAAACTCGAGCACGCCGTGGAGGATCCATCCCGCCTCGACGGAATCTTCGGTGAGCAAACCGCGCATCCCGTTGAACACCGGGCTTTTGTTTTTGAGGCAGATCAGCGGCTCACCCTTACGCGGCGGGCCCTTGATACCCAACGCCTTGCGGGCGGTCATGTTGAGCTGCACCCTCGACCGGTTGGTCCAACAGAGCACCCCAACGTCGAGGGGCGGAACGCCGGTGAGGGCATCAGCGATCACCATAGGCGCCGCATTCTTGGAATAGTATGCGATTGAACCCCGCGTTACGCGATCCAGACGCCCCGTGGTGCGCACCTGATGCGCCAACGCGATGATTGGATTATCCGAGGCCTGGCGATGGATCTTCTCCAACCGCAGGTCCGGGTTCTTCATCAACTCGCCCGAATCCATCACCGGCGGAAGCTGCCCGTGGTCGCCGACCGCGAGGATCGGAACCCCGTAGGCCTGAAGGTCACGGAGCATCTCGCCGCCCACCATCGAGGCTTCGTCGATGATGATCAGATCATACTTACGATCCAGGGCTGTCCGTTTAGTCCAGCCGAGCACCTCCTCTTCGGGTGAGAGGATGGGGCGGTAGCAAAGCCGGTGGATAGTCCCCACGAACGCGGGGCCGCTCGAGTAGGGCAGGTGGGGATCAACCCCGGGGCCGCCACCGCGGGAGTTTTCGGCGGGCCGCATGCAATCGGTGGTGGCCGCACCAGCCGCACGAAGCTTGCGGCGCAGAATCGAGGAGGCTCGGCCGGTCAAGGTCACATACGCACAAAGCAGATGGGTTGTTGCCGCGAAGACACCAAGCAAGCTCGTCTTACCGCATCCGGCATAGCCCCCGACCGTAAGGAGCGCAGGCGCGCCGGCCGACTCGTACCCCTCGGTCCAATCCAACATCCCGTTGTAAACGGTGAGCTGGTCCGGCGAGAGATCATCGACCGTGAGCTTCTTGTCAACCACGATCGACCCCGAACGGCGGTTCCATGTCCGGCTCGTTGCCACCCTCGCCATCGTACGCAGGTTTCTCATACGGTGTGCGGTGGATCGACCGGCCCGTTCGATTTGCCCGACCCTCGACGGGGAAGAGCCCAAGGAACAGATCGTCGTTCCACGAGAGAGTCACGCCGATGTTGAGCGAGATCGAGATCGATCCGTCGTCGTTGATCCAGCCTGCGCCGACCTTGTTGCCCGGCCGGCCATCGCGCGGTTTCGCCGAGAGGTTGAAGTCGGGCTTTCTGCCGTTAGCCATGCGCCGCTCCTTCGGTGAGATCCTCGTCGCTTACCTCCCACTCGTCCCGAACGACTCCGCCGCCCCACGGCTTGGGCCCGGCGATGCGGTAGCCGTTCAAGTAGATGGCCGTCCCCTCGACGCCGGCCACGAGGCTAAGGGTGTGCTTCTTGCCCACCCGCGCAGCCTCGCGCCCGGGCTTCTTCGGTGCCTTCTTCGCCGCCATTGTCGCCTCCTATATTGACCAGCCCGGTCGATTCGTCAAGCAACATCTAACCAAAATATGACCAGCGGTCGCCGACCTTTCGGTCGATCGGTTGCATGAACGTACGGCCGTCCGGCAACTTGACGGGTTCGGCCCAAACCTCCTCGAGTAAATCCTCCACCTCCTTGACGCGCGCGGAAGGCACCTCGTAGATCGCGGCGTCGTACGCGTAAATCAACTGGTGGCAATTCGGGGGCAGCCGCGACTCGATGAGCAACAGCCGTTCGTTCATCGTATCGGCAACGCTACTTTGGATCGGGCCGGCCGCAATCTCGGTCGGCTTCGGCCAATATCCGTACCAACGTTTTCGTCCCAGAATGGGGGTTCGGAGAAAGCCCTGCTTTTTGCAGAGCCGCACATTCTCTTCGACGAACTGATAGTAGCGCCAGTAGGCCTGGTGAATTCGACTGATGATCTCTTCACACTGCGCCAGGTCAACGTTGAACCCGTGCTCAATGAGGTGCATGAAAAGCTTCGGGGCCTCGGCGAGGTAGCTGATAGCGAACCCCACGTTTTTGGCCACGTCCCGAAAGCCCTTGCCGGCGCCCTTGGGATCCTTCTCAAGCGCCTCCACCGCACCGGGGATACCGGCGAAGATGACTTTTGCGTTACCGGCGTGCACGTCTTTACCGCACGCCGCAATAAATGCTTCATCGCCGCTAATGTTTGCTGCGTACCTCATCTCGCATTGGCTTAGGTCGTAATAGACGAACACCGAACCCTCTTCGGGGATGTACACGTCGCGGATCTGCGCCTCCGGTTGAGGATCTCTCCGCTTCTTTGGCTTGCAGGTCTCTTTGTGGGTCATCCCGTCGACGAGCATCGAGCCGCACCCGGGGCAGTACTCCATGCGGGGGGTGTTCAACAGGTTCGGCCCCCTACAGCGCGGCCTTCCAGTGACCGGGCCCAAACCCCAACCGGCATGCACACGCCCGTCGGCCCCGGCCACGACGTTGTCGAGATACTCCGATCTGACATCGTTCGCGCTACGCCACCGGATGATGTAGTCGGCCAGCGTGGCCGCGTCGTTGGTGCCGGCCTTCAACTTCTCCAGAACAGCCGCGTTGGCTGCGGGGAGGCCGGTGGGGGTCGGCGGTGCGAGGTAGGTCGGTGCCTTCAATTGTTGGAAGAGTGCATGCCTTATGTCTGCGACTCGCCGGGGATGAAACTCGCGTTGGTTGAGGAGGGACCGCATCTCACCAAGCAACGCGGCCGCGCGGAACTTCATCTTTCGGGAGAGCTCGCGCCGGCGGCCCTCGTCGATGCGGATCCCCCGCTCGGTCATGCGGCGGTACATCTCGGCCATCTTCATGTCGAGCTCGTACACACGCCGTTCGGGGGCCAAGTCGGGGGCCATGCGCTTCCACACGAGGGCCGTAATCCGAACGTCGGCGGCGCAATACTCCGCGAGGTCTTCCTTCTTGACCCCAAACCCGGCGATCCCCTTCTCGGCGCCATCTTTGAACTTCTGTTTCCACGGGCCGCAGTCGGTGTAGACGCTCCCCATATGCGCGAGGCTCTTCGGGAGGTGGCTAGCGAACGCGTGGTGGGCTACGAGCGTGTCTTCGTTCTTCCCGAAGTGAATCCCGTAGCGGCGGAGCACGATCGTATCGAACTGGGGCCCGTTCTGCGTCACGACGGTGCGGCTCCTCAGGAAGTCACGCACGACAGGGACGAAGGCTTTCTTCCACGGGTCGAGAAGCAGCGCTTTTTTTACGTTGCCGACGTCACAAATACCCACGCAGGTCATCTCCGCCGTGGTGGGGTCGACGCCGTCGGTTTCGATATCGACCACGACGGTTTTGCTAAAGGACACCAACGCCGCCCGAGCGGCCTTCGCGGTCGTTACGACTCGGTAGGGCCCCTTGTCGACGAGCGGGAAGGGTTTGCGGGCCCACCGGACAGCGCGGTCGATATCGATACGCAACAGCGGCAAGTGGCCGTCCGCACCACGGAGAACAAACGCCGGGTGGATGCTTGGAATGACTACACGGCCGGCCAACAGAGCGCGGGCGTGAAGCAAGGCCGCCGAATCCAAGGCCTTACCGAGGCTAACCTCGAGCTTGGCCTTGGTTTTTTTCGTGGCCGTCTCTAACGCAGCCTTTGCCTTTTCGATCCGGCGGTCGACCGCGCGGAGCGCCGTCTCACGAATCTCGGGTGAGTGCCACACGAAGCCCCGTGCCTTCATGATCCCGGCCTTGCCTAACGTCACGCGTGTGGCCGGAGCCCCAAGGGCGAGGATCGGCACTTTCGGATCCAATTGGGATAGTTCCCGCGCGAGTCGGGGGGCGCAACACGGGATCGCCTCTTTTACATCCGAGTCGCGTTCGGGCTTGCAAAGGGTTGCGTTCGTGATCCAAGCTTCGGCCCAGTCGAAACCGACCTGGCGGAGCACCCTGTTGAGCATACGGCCCGACGGACCGATGAAGCACTCGCCCCGGTTCACCTCCACGCTGCCGGGACCTTCGCCCACGATGATGAGGCGCGGCTTGCCGTTCACCGCCGGCGTAGGCGGCACCGGGGTCGCATCCCGAAGAACGCAACGATCGCACTGGGCGCCATGGGCACGCGGATCGTAGGCCATCAGAACCCGGGATCGAGATGGCCGAAAAGCTCTTCGGCGAATTCATCGGCACAAGCTTTACACACCCAACGGGTAGCGATAGGCCGAACGACCTCGACTTTTTTACAACACTCGCAAAGTACCCGTCGAGGTGGTTGAACCTCCGGGTCATCGAGATTGAGGTCGATGGTAGGGAAGCGGCGCGGAAGGGGCATCAGATTTCCGGTAGCGACGGTACCAGATCACGGCGAGGGCACGTCGCGCAGCGGTAGTGGCTCGGGTTATAGCTCACCCACCGAGCAAGAGCGCCGCAGATTTCGCAGCGCGGCGGCGGCGGAGCGCGGAACCAGCCTCGCTTGGCCTCTCGCTCGACGTTCTCTAATTTCTGTTGGGCGACGCAAGCTTTACATTCGGTCTGCGTAAAGGGGCAAGTGCATGCGCTCATGGGAGAGGCTTGCTGCAATCGAGGCAAAACCGAGGTGCGCCCCCTTCCGTCCGATGGGACGGCGCAACCTCTTTCACACGATCCGGCGGATGGGGGCATTCCGCCTGCGAATCCTCGACGCATCTCTTGAGGAACTCGAAGCTCCGACGAGCGTTCTCACATGAGCGAATGAGCTGCGCGTTGCGCGTGCCCATCTACGGCGCTCCGGCGTCACGCGGGGGTGGGCACGGCGCCGACGCGGGCTTCATCTGGCCAAAGGCGACCGCTCCGAAAGCGAGGATCCACCCGACCGTAAGCCAGATGTAGAAAATCCGGTTGCTCACCGCAACCCTAACTTTCCGGCGAGCCCCAAAAACGCCTTGCGTGCCTCCCCCGGTGACCACGGTTGGATCCGTGCTTTCCACGGCTCGGCGTTGCCCCACTTGAATGGCGGCGGCACGAGCAAGTCCCGCTTTTCGGTCATGAGCGCTCGTTCGTCTGCCAGCTTGACCTCGGGTGGAAGATCGCAGAGCTCCAACCCGAAGCGATCCCCGATGGCCGCCGCGAGCCGTGCCTCGATCACCTCGTAGTTCACGAGGTACTTCTTGATGGGCCTCGGTACGTCGACAAGATAGGCTTCGGCAGCATCGTGGAGAAGCCCCTGCGTTCGAAGGTGTTGCGGCAACGAGAGAGCCACCAACACCGAGTGCTGCGCGACGGAGTAGGCAACATCGCCTTCGATGTGGCCCCCGAAGCGGCACAACTTCGAGAGGGCCGATGCGATATCACTCAACCGAATCTCGGCGGGCAGTGGATCGAGCGGCCAGAAGGCAACCCCGGAGGCCGTGACGATGCGGTCGCCGCGCCGAGATTGGCCCCGCGCGGCCGGGTAGGGCACCGGCGGTGTCGGGCGATCATCTTGAATCCCAACGAGCGTATCCGTTCTCATAAGCGCGCCATCGCCTCATCGTAGACGCGTTGGATCTCGGCGGCATCGAGGGCCGCTTGCGGATCGGCAGGGGCCGGCGCGGGCTCCGTCGGAGCGGCTGGAGGCGGCGGCTCGGTCACCCGTTCGAGTGTTCCATCTTCGTAACACCCGGGTTCTTCCAGCCACCGCCCATGCACGGGATGCGTCGATGGGTCCACGTGAGTCACCGGCGGCGGCTCGGTGGCAGTACCCCAAGGGGGGCCCCCGGGCGTCGAGTGCCCGTCCTCTTCGGCCGATGCCGGCGGCGTCGCCAAAGCATCGAGCGCCAACTGCCGCTTGCGCGCTTTCAACCCACCAATCCGCCCGGCGGCCTTCGCCTCTTGGCTCGAGAAGCGATGGGCCGTACCCGCGGCGTGGGCGGCTTTACCGCCGGCGGATGAAATCTCGCGGCGACGTTCGGGGGTGAGCGATCCGAATCCTTTGGGCATAGAAATTCCTTGGTTGAAAGCGCAATCGTCGGAGGGATCCGCCGGAGTCGAACGCGGCGCCGGGCCTTCAAACCCAGATCCCAAACCCCCGAAGGGGCCTCCCTCATTCGCGCCTGGAGGGAGGAACAGGCTTGGCCTCGGCCCGATGGCGGCTACAGCGATCTCTCTCCGGGTGAAAGTAGGAAAGACCCGGTAAACCCTCGCCGCAGTACCTGTCGAGCCGAATGCGGATTTAGCGGCGGGCCCCCTTGACGGCCTTCGCCGGCGCGGGTTTCTTCCCCGCAGCCTTCGTTGCCGGCTTCGTCTCCTCGACCTCGGCCTCTTCGTCGCCCATCGGAGCCATCGTCGACGCGCCGCGCGGGGCCGCGTAGTTGATGTTCGTCCGGACGTTGCCGTCGGGGTCCGTGTTGGTCGAGATCCAGACCTTCATCGACTGGCCCTTGAGCGCGTTACCGAGCTCCGCGAGGTCGTCGAATGAGCTAATCTGGGTCGGGAGCACGTCGGGGTCGAGCCCCAAAGTGTCCCGGAGGACGCGGAGCTTGACCTTGCCGCGGTTCCCCGACCGGTCGTTCGCGAGAACGATCCAGTCGCGGACCTGGGCGCCGATGCTCTTTTGGCAGTTCTCCGAGTCGTCCTCGGTGCCCGTGAGTTTCCACGTGAGCTCGATCATCGGCTGGTTCTTACTCTTCGTGCCCTTAAAGGCGACCTTTTCAATCGTCGCCTCGTACTCGCCGTCGTAGGCGTCCGGTTGGATCTCCTCGACGTCGTAGGACATGGGCTCGAAGTTGGCGCCCGCGTAGGTGCCGCCGCTGTTCTGGTGGTTCTGAGTCTGGGTCATTGGTGTTTGGTGTGTGTTCCTGATGATGGATGCGTTGCAGTAGCTCTGGCGATGGCCGAAGCATCTCGCCAAAGTTTTTAGGGGTTGAGATCGACGATATCGTCGGACGAGCCCGTGATCGTAGTTGATAACACCCCCGCGCGGGGGGCGGCGGGGCCAACGACGATGCAAAGCGCAGCCGCCTCGCCCCGCCCATGGTCACCGCGTCGGGGCACCCAACTCTCAGTGCGTGGCCCCGCCGAGAACGACTCGATATCCCCATCGGTATCGGTCACTTCGACTTGATACCCGATTTTCGACGCGGCCTCGGCGATGAACCGGGCCATGCTCGTTTTACCTTCGCCTTGCTTACCTTCGATAGTGATCTTCATATTGTACTCGGTGGTTTTAGGAGGTTTAGTCGTCGACGGTCAACGTTGGGTCGGGGCGAAGCTCGAGTTGGGCTCGAAGCCTTGCGGTCGCCTCACGTTCGGCAGCTTCCGGATCGAATGCCGCTTCCTCCGTCGCCTTGAAAGCATCCGCGAAGGCCTTCGCATCGGCCGCCATCCGCTTCGCCGCCGCGATTTTCTCGGCGACGTCGAAGTTGCGGGTTTGGGCGTAGGTGACCGCGAGCTGGGCGGCGGCGAGATCGTAGAAGTGTTGCCAGCGATTCATCAGAAGGGCTCGAATTCGACGGGTTGGGGTTTCTCAAAGAACCGGCTCACATCCGTCGTTCCCGATTGGAGATGGAGCCACGAGAGGGCCTCGCGTTTCAGATCGGAACCGAGGATCGCTTGGAGGGCGATACGCTCGATCTCCGATTTCACCGGCCGGCGAAGGTCGATGACGATGTGTTTGCGCCACGGCTTACCCGAGGGCGATGGGGTCTCGCGCACGATCTCGACCTGCTGGCCTCCCTCTCGGAGGAGGGCGTAGCCCGCTTGAAAGGTTTCGTACGCGAGTTCGCTGTCGATGTCGATAAAGAGTTCGTTCGGCTTCGGCATGACGCATACGAGGCCTTTTTCGCGGGCCTTCTCTTCGGCTTGGTCGACTGTTCCGACGAGGCTCATTTCGTTTGCCTCACGAAGATTCGGGCGAACTTCTCGTTGATGGCCGGCCCCGACTTTGCCGGAACGGATCCTTCCGTTAGTTCCCCATCGTAGAGATCCACCGAGAATCCCATGTCGATGAGCGTCGCCGCGACGTGAGAAGCGAGGCGGCTTTTACCCTCGCCTTGTTTGCCCTCGATGATGATCTTCATCGGCGGGTGTTCCCTTCCTCGTCGAGGCCGAGCGCGTCGAGCACCCCGCGCGTTTTCAACTCGACGTTGACTACGGCGTCTCGGAAATCTCGGAGGGCGGTCCATTGAGGTTCATCGAGGCTCCCGTCGGCCCCACCGAGCGGCGGGGTGTTTTGTGCTGCGTCGATGAGGGCGGTCATACGCCAGAGAAGATCGGTAGGATCCCCCTCGCCGGAGAGATAGCCGCGGATGTAGCCGCCGGCGAGCTTGCGTTGGGTCATGATCGACGGAGGGTAACCCCGGCGCCCATCTGTTTTGATCGCCATTATCGACGCACCTGTTGCGGTTGTGGCTTCACCGCCGGTTTCGAGGTGACCGCGGCCCCATTCGTCTTGGCCTTCGGCGCATCCGTCTTCATCGCCTTGATGAATTCCCCGATGTGGGCCGGTAGCTTGTCGTTGACCGCCAGGGAGCGACAGCCCGGGCCCCAACAACCATCGGGGCCGGTGACAAAGGTGCGGCCTCGATACTCGGGCTGGCCCGCCTTGGCGATGTCCATCCACACGACGTCGTAGAACATCGCGCCGAGCTTCGTGCGCGAGGCGGTGTTGGGCATGAGCGGCACCAACCCCATGCCGAGCTTCTTCCCATCGTCGTCACCGCCGGTCTCCATGTGGTGGGCGATCACGACGAGATGGGCCGGAATCGTCATGAGGAGGTCAACGAGGTGCACGATGCGCTTGGTGAACTCGGGATGGGCCTTGCGGCCATCTTCGTTCCCCTCTTTGGTGAGGGTCGCGTGCACGCACTCAGCGAGGAGCCGATCGGCGAAGGTGGTGATGGGATCGACCACCACGGTTTTGATGGTGCCGGCCTTGGCATCACGCTTTGCCTCGACGACGGCTTTCATCATCGAATCCCATCCGGTGATGCGCTCGAAGTCGAAGTTTTTCGATTCCCGTTGGGCCCCCCGGAGGGCCGTATCGGATTCGCAGAGCAGAACCCGCACGGGGCCCGGGCTCGTGGAGATGACGTGGGTCGATTTGCCGACCTTCGGAGGGGACATGAGAAGCATCCGGAGATGCGTGTCGAATTCGAGGGCGGTGGCGGAGACGGGCATTAGGCCTTCTCCGAGTTGCGGAGGTGTCGAATCACGTGACGGATCTCGATGTGGATTACCCCGCCCTCACGACCCGGCCATGTACAAGATCGAAGCTCGTGGAACAATTTTGCCTCGGCTTCGGTATAGAAGATGTGGATCTCGCCCGCGTTGAAGATTTGCCACTCCTCGCGAACGAGGTGGCCGTCGACGGAGGCCCACGTGCCCTCTTTGTGTTCAAGCTTGATCGGCATCGACTTAGGCGCCCGGCGTTTCGGGGACCCCCATCCCTTAGGATGCTTCGCCATCAGTTATCCCCGTTATCGACGCGGTCGGCACTCAACCGAACCCACCGATCTTCCTCTCCATCGAACTCCCAGACGCCCCCATGCTCGTCGAGAGCAAACAAGCTCCCGTCGTCGGCCATGATCTGAACGAACTTCGCCTTATCCTTCGGCATCTCGATTCCTCCGGTGACTTTTCGGTGGCTCGCTCAAAGAAACGAAGGCGGCGTGTTCGGCGGCCTTCGTGCGGGGTTCCATCCCCGCCGGTGAGATGTGAAGCTAAACCATCGCCCTAGCGGGCGCAAGTAGAAAAACGCAACGCCTCAACGAATCGACCGCCACTGCGCCACATCCCCGACGGTAACCCCCGGCGATTGACACGCGGTCGACCAGCACATGATCGTGCCGGGCCCGGTGTGCGCCAACCCCATGCCATGCCCGAACTCGTGAGCGAACACCTGTTGCAACGTGAACCCGGGTTGCCCCTCAAGCCACGTGTCGACCGTCACGACGGCAAACTCCCGGTCGTAGTTCCGGTAGTAGTAGGTCAGACCGCCGGTGCCTTCGTTGAGGGCGCCAGGGGCTACGTCGATGACCGGGCCTCCAGCGTTCTCGAGGGGGCATTCACCGCTGACGATCGGCACCAACCGAAGCTCCGGGATGTTCCAAACCCAATCGTCGATGGCCCCAAGCCCTGCTTCGATCTCGGCGGGGGTAAAATTCGAGGAGAAGCAAACCCGGTAGGCGGTGGCCGGGGCTGCGGGCATGCACCCTACCATCAACAGCCCCAGGCCGGCGAGCCACCAACTATTTTGCACGGCTGGTCGAATCCTCTTCAACCTCACGACGCCGCACCTTGATGCAGTCAGGGCATGCGGCCAACGCCGTCGGGGGGATGTTCCGCACCTCCCGGTCGTAAGCCCCCACCGCGTAGTCGGCGTCGGTGAAGATAAATTCCTTCTCGACCGACCGACCGCACTTACTCACCGAAAGCCGATGCTGCGCCGCCGCAATGCAGGCGGTGATGGGGCCGATCGGGATGACCGGCTCGGGCTTTTTCTTCGTCTGGTCGGTATCACCCATGGGGCCCTCAGTCTTTCTCGGTGGGGATCGCCATGACAGCGACCCAAACGGCAATCGTCAAGATCAACACGAAGAGGGCCCCGGGGTGTTCGACCACCTAGGCCCCAACCCGAAGGAACCGGTGGATCATGAGCGCCACCCGCCCCTCGGCGGTTGGAAACAACCGCCGGGCGTTCGCCCCATATTCGGGGGCCGGCACGAAGTAGGCACGTCCGGCGGCTACGAGGGCCTCCGCGGCAACCCGTTGGTCGCGGTCGGCGATGACCCGAATCGTCGGGGGCGACGCCGCGAGGGCCAACACCTCGGCTTCGAGGGCGGTCAACCCGCGCATCAGGGGCGCCAACCGAACCAACGGGCCACGATGAGAACCCAACCCCAACGATGCATCGGGGTTTATGGTACCGCCCGGTTATGGCTGCGCAAGGCTTGGCGGATGAAAAAGCAACACCCCCCAGGCGGCGAGGCGTGGGGGGTGTCGAGCGAGCCGCCGAAGTCTCCCGGGGAAAGGAACGTCGAGCGTCTGGAATTGAGACTACTTTGAGACGGGCGGGGCGTCAAGGCGCCTTCGGCATCGGGCTGTTGACGTGCTCCGGGCACCGCACTCGGAGCTCCGCCGGAGCCCCTAAGTCACTCGGCGGCAAGTGCACGTCGACATCTTGCGTACGACCGCAGATCCGACATTGCTCACGAGCGAGGAGGGTCCGGTAGTGCAAGTAGGCGGTGCGGAGGTCGAGGGGCGTGGTCATTCGTCGCCGCTTTCATAGCGCATGTCATCGTCGAGGTCCGACCGGAATTCGCGGGCCCCGGGGCGTGTCGGTTGCGCCTTCGGCATAGGTTCGTACCGGTAGCGGCACCCCTCGGTGTGAAACCCCTCGTCGGGATTGCAGAAGGCCCCGCACGGCCTACGCACCTTCCTCGGCGGCCCGGGCGCGGCCCGCGCTTCCTCGCGGGCCTCAAGCGCTTCGATCCGTTGCGCCAGAGGCCTTACGTAGCCTTCGACGTAGGAGCCCCAACGGGTCGTATCGGGGTTCTCGAGCGCTTCGACTCGCCGCGCCAGCTCGAGGTACCGCTCGATCGTCGACGGAGCAGTAGCCTCACCACGAGGATCAGGGGCCCACCGGAAGTCGTGCCCAACGGCCGTATGGCCCCCTTCGAGCTCGCGGAGGCGCGCCACCGCCCGCCGAGCCAAAGTGATGCCGTCGGCGATCCGCGGGTTTCGGAGAATCCACTCCGGGGCCGCAACCTGCTCTGCGACCCATTTTTCGATTTCTTCAATGATCTCCATGTTTTGTTCCTCTACCGCTGGTCTAGGGTGTCTTGGGGGTGTCTAACCCCATTTTCGTTGTAACTACGCGAGATGATTCACGAGTCTAACTTGTCTAGCTGTCTAGGCGATTTCGGGCTGGAGCTCTCCAGAACACACCACCACCCCGCCACCTATGTCTCTTGGAACAGTTTCTATAAACACCTTAGACACCCTAGACTCTAGACAGAGCATCAGTTTTCGGCCGGATTTCGACCATTCGTTCGTCTAGAGCTGTCTTGGGTGTCTAGATTTTTCTCGGCTAAACGCCCCAACGGGGTTACGACCCGCAGCCCCGAGCCAGCGGCCGCCGGCGGCGCGAAGTACAGGTAGTCACGCTTTCCGTCGGGGCGGAGGCTCTCTTTCCGGCCATCCTTCGTCCACCCGAGGGTCCGTAGGATCGCCGCGATCGTCTGGGTGTCCCCCTGCTTGAAGTCGGCGGTGTGCTTCTGGAGGGCCCCCTTCAAGATGTCGTTGACGGTGATGCCTCCCTTCCGCCGCGGGGGCGGGAGTTTGGCGAGCCACTTCGCTACCTCCTCCTCCCAGGGGTGGATTTGCCGCCGCTCCTCGACGCGGTCGGCGAGCTTCTTTTTCACCCCGGCGTCGGTGATGTAACAGGGCTCCCCCTTCTTGTAGCGAGCCACGGCTTCGGCCCAGAGCTGATCCCGCTCTTTCACGATCGCCTCCACGTTCACCGCCCGGGTGATCGTGACGGGGTAGAAGCGCGTGTTCCCCGTCATATCCTTCAGGTAGTCGTGCTCGTTCGTGGTGCCCCCGAAGCCGCACTGGCGGGGGAATAGGATCGGCCCTTTGCCGTAGCTCGGTCGGTACTTGTCGGTGGGGTTGGAGATGAACCCTTTGATCGCGCTGGTGCCGGTTTTGTTGAGGGAGTCGAGCTCGGCCAACTCGACGAGCCAAGCCCCCCGCAAAACCTGGTAGGCATCCTTGTCGGCCATGTTGGCGGTGAAGGCCATGAACCACTCGCGGTTCGGCACCAAGGCTTCCAACGCAGACGACTTCCGCGTGTCTTGCTCCCCTTCGAGGATCAGCACCATACGGAAGATGCACCCGGGTTCGTAGATCCGCTTCACGAGGCCGATCATCCACTTCGCGGTGACGGATCGGATCACGTGCTCGTCGACCACCCCCGCATGACGTATCAGGAAAGCCCCGAGCCGCTCTTTGCCATCCCACTTCAACGACTCGAGCCACTCATGGACCGGATGGAAGGGCCGTTGCCGCGCGAGGATGATCAACGCATCACGCACCTCGTTCTTGCCGATCGGGATCCGCAACCGCTCGGTGAGCCACATCGCGAGCCGGATGTTGTCTTCCTCGGTCCAGTACCGACGCACCTCAGTTTTGGTGGGGGCCTCGCCCGGTTGGAGGCTGCGGGGCCACGGCGGCTCGCGGAGAGCCTCGATCTCGCCGACGAAGGTGTTGTACGCAAAAAGACCGGCCCATTGGGGGTCGTTCTCGAGCGCGATCTGGACGTTGAGGGCACACGAGACGGGTTCCCCTCGCTTGGTTCGGATGAGGAGGTCTTGCCAATCGACGAAGGCACGCGCGCCTGTTGGGGGGGCCGCCTTCGGGCTCGCCTTTGAGGGGGGCTTAGCCACGGGCAAGGATCTCAAAACGGATCATCCGGCCGATCACTTCCGCGCACTGCGGGACGACGGCGTTGCCGAGGGCTCGGAGTCGATCTCGGCGGAGACGGCCGTCCACCCCGCCGAAAAGCCCATAAGCCACTCGACCCACGTCGGGTTCAGATGCCCACCAGCCTCCCGCGGGAGATTGCGGCCCCCTTTGGTGGGGGCGCCCTTGGGCCCCTTCTCGTCGCTCCGGCATGGCGTCGCCCACTGATGCCGAGCCAAACTTTCGAGGGAGTGCCGCACTTTCCCGATCCGACCCGCTGCGCCCCCTCGGTTGCTCCCGTAGCTGTTGGCCGAAGGTGTCGGCAACAACGAAGACTCTTCGTCGGAGGTGGGGCGCCCCGACATCGGCGGCAGAAAGTGCGAAGGCACGGGTTCGGTATCCAAGCAGGTGCAAACCCCGGTGCACCTCGGGCAGCCATCGTCGTTTTCCGGAGGCGACATTTTCGATGACCGCGAGCCCCGGCCGCATTTCGTCGATGATTCGGAGCATCTCGAACCAGAGGCCCGATCTTGCCCCGGCGAGCCCGGCCCCTTTCCCGGCGGACGAGACGTCTTGGCAGGGGAACCCCCCCGCGACGATGTCAACAGCCCCGAGGTTTTTGCGGCCGGCTTCTCGAACATCGACAACGCTCCGATCCACGTTCGGCCAATGCTTCGCGAGCACCCGCCGACAAAAGGGGTCTGACTCGACCTGCCACACTGTTTCCCCGAGGTTGGCCCGCTCTAACCCGAGCTCAAGGCCGCCGATCCCCGAGAAGAGCGACCCAATCCGGAGGGGCTTAGCCACGCACCACCATCGTCTCGCCGCCTTTCAGAGAAAAGTTGCCCGCGGCCCATTGACGGGCCCGCCCGAGCAAGTAAAGCTACCGAGCACACCCGCCGTGCGCAAGGCTTTTCCAACGGTTGCAGGGCCCCGCAGGGTGGGTCGAAAGAAGCCCACCCCGCTCTGGTCGGAAACCGCCACCGAGACCCGAATGAGACTCCCGCCCCCCTGTTTCAATGGCTTAGGCTTGACCACCGTCGAGGTGGAGTTTGTGATACGTGCCGCCAAAATCCAAGGCATCACCCCGGCCGATTTCATTCGGCTGGCAACTTTGGGCAGGGCTCAGATTGTCATTGAATCCAGGGCCGGCAACCCCATCGCCGCGCCTCCGATGCCCGAGGTTCGTGGGCTGGCTTCGAAAAAACCCGCGGCGGCGAAAAAAGGTGAATCCGAGCCGTGGGATGTCCGTCAGATGAAGCGGCGGCTCAAGGGGTTGCCGGAGTTGAAAGTGATCAAGGGAGGGAAGGGCGCATGATCAAGAAGGCCGACCGAGACGCGATATTGGCGATGCTCGAAGACCCGATGGTTCGCTACAAGGAGATCCTTGTCCGGCTGGTGAACGCTTTGCCCTGCGAAGCGGGCACGGAAGTGCCGGTGGAGGAGGAGAAGCCAACCGGACCCAACTACCCTGCGCACGAGGAGCGTGCGTGGAACGAGGCGTGGGAAAAGAAATGCCTTCGGGAAAGAGGCGTTTCGCCCGCGCCCGACTTCGCGGCGATGGGCGCGGAGCTCGCGAGAGCCTATAACGTAGCTACTCTCGAGCACAAAATCAAAAGCGCACTCGCCGCCCTCGCCGCGACGAAAGAGGAGAAGAGCGAATGACGCCGGAGTATGTGTCGACAATGGCCACTGGCGAGCTCCTAGGCCGCATCGAGTGGTATGTGAAGGAGAACAGCCGAGCGCTTCTGCTGAGCCTATGCGCTGGCGAGATCCCGGCCGCGCTGAAGCGTTTGTTGGCCCTCGAGCAGCTATCGGCGCCCGTACTTCCCGAGGAGGTGGCGGATATGGTGGCAGCCATCCGGTTCCGCAACCCGGACGACGAGCCGATCGCCTGCCTGCTCCAGCGGCTTGCGGGGGAGGCCGCGGAGGCGAAGGTTGAACGGAACCGGTTCGCGGAGGATGCGCTCGGAGCAATGGCGGATGTCGCCCAGCTAAACGTGAAGCTCGCTGCCCGCGACGCCGAGCTGGCCGACGCGGTGTACGGAACGTGCAACGGAACCGGAGACGCCGCTTACGGCCCTTGCCCCGAGTGCGAGCCACGATGACCAGAGTGTCGGCCCTCGATGCCCCATAATTACACCCCCCGCCGTGCATCCCCCGAAGAGCGCGATCTCGTCGACGGCATCCGCATGCTTTTGGGCAAAAACCCCCTTTACGAACGGGCGTCGCCGGGTCAAGCTGGACCATCATTCCTGGAGCATCCCTACCCCCTCCCCCACGCCGCTCGGTTGAACCCCCGATGACCCTCAAACTGGTTGAATTCGAATCGCCGGATGTTGCGCCCCTCACCCACGAGCAGATCAACATTCTCCAAACGCTCGAGGAATTCGGCGCCTGCAAAGCCAGCTTTTTCGACGCCGTAGAAGACCAGCTCGACGATCTGTTCAAGATGCGCCCTCGGTTGATTGTGCTGGTGCCGGGCCACGAGGATGCGGTGGTTTCGATCAGCGCCGCCGGCCGTGTCGCTCTTCGTCGCGCGCTCTCATGAAGTATGGGCTGGCGGCTTTCGTCGTGACGCTCGCGATCATCACCTGGGTCGAGCCGCTTTCGGTGCTGCAATCGATCCTGGGGATGAGCGCCCTGTTGTGCGGCATTCTCTTGTTGAGGCCATGAACATGATGGGTTGGGTTTTAGCGGGCCTACTTTGGATCCTCGGCGGTGGGACTTACCTACGCGCCATGGCTGGCGATCGACAAGAGGGCGATCCCCCGGTCGACGGTTTAGATGTGGGGATCGCTACGGCATGGCCCCTCGTTGCGTTGGCTGCCCTAGTCTGGTGGCTCCGCGAATTGGCCGTCGGAGTGCGTCAACCGTGGCAAAAATAAGGCTCCGGGTCGTCGACGGGTCGGGCCCCCGCAAGATTCCCGCGCGGGTTGCATCGCTATCCGGCGAGCTCGCGGAATCCCTCGCGACAGATTCGACGGACCCGCCGGCGGAGTTGGTTCGGCTCGTGCGGCCCACGATGTCAAAAACCGACCTCTTATTTGCGTGTTCGTATCCGTGGTTCAAGTCGGTCCACGCCGAGACCGTCGGTGAACGCACCCGATTCGGAAGCGCCTTCCACGAGGGGGCCGAGGCGATACTGCGGAGGAAGCGCTTCAATGCGAAGGCGAGCGCCAAAAAGTGGGATGTCGACGTCGATGAGCTGCGCGATCGCGTGGGTTCCACATTGCCGGTGTTGCTCAAGTGGCTCCGCGGGTCGAATATGTGGGGCCTCGACTTCACCCGCGGCAAGGTTTCCACCGAGGTAACCGCCGCACTGAATATGGCAGGGGGCCCCACGCGTTTACTTCCGGGTGGGCCCGGTGAGCTTCATGACTACCCCGAAACGGGGCCGGATGAATTCCCCGGCACCGCGGACTTGGTTTCATTTGGGGTCACGTTCGATAGCGGCAAGAAAGTGTTGCTCGTGCTCGACCACAAGTCGGGGTGGAACGTCGCCGCCGATTGGCAACCCCGCACCCCCGCCGAGAACGGCCAATTGCGGAGCCTCGCGACGGCCTTCGCCGACCTGTATGACCCCGATTTGGTCATCGTCGCGTTCTTTCACGCGCCCCTCGAAGGCCTCCCCCAGGTGATGGCCGACGAGTTGACGGTTTCTGACTTGTGCCAGCACCGCACGGAGTTGACCAAAGCTTGGAGGCGTCTCGGCAACGGGTGGCTCCATCCCGGCGATTGGTGTTCGTACTGCCCCGCCTGGAGTACGTGCCCGACCAACACCACATCGCTGACGGTATTGCAGCGGGCCGGCGGTCCCCTCACGGCTCAACGGGTGGGCGCTATCCACGCCGCGTTGAGCGAATTCAACCGGCTTGGGGATAAACTCCGTACCGAGATCCGCGATTGGGTGGCCCGGAATGGACCCGCGGAGAGGCCCGATGGGAGCACCGTGGAGCTCGTGGAGAAGATGGTCGAACGCCTTTCCAAGTCGAGCGTGCTCGCGGCGTTGGGCCCGGATAAGGGGAACGCGATGCTGGATTCGCTACGCTCTTGCGGGGCCCTCGCGGAGAAGGCCCAACTCGAGCTCCGCGCGGTGAAGAGCCGGTGAAGGCCTTCGGGCTTCTCGCGGCGGCCTACGGCGTCGGTTGTGCTCTAGCCCTCGCGCTTGGAGCACAACTCGGCTTGGTGCTAACCCCGCGGGATTGCCTACCGGGATTGACCCAGGTGTCGGAGGGCTACGGCGCCTACTGCATGACGCCGGAGACGGTCCGGCGGCTCGAGGTCGGGTGGTGCGGCGCCGCGGGGGCCTTTGTGAAGGACCGCGGCGTGGCGTTGATTGGGCGATGCGTTGATAGATGATTTGATCTTAGGCAACACCGTAGAGGGTCATCTCGAGAATCTCGAACCAAACGGCCGTTGGAATGGCGAGGTATGCGCCGTAAGGGGCGATCTGTAGGTCCCCCGCGCCGTTGATCGTAGTACCGATGCCGATCATCGGGCCGCCGAATGTCCCCGATGTTACCACGGCGCTTGTGTCAGTTACCATAATATATCCCTCGCAAGGGCCTGAGACCGTTGGGGCCCCAGAAGTGACGACAGCCATACGGAATTTGATCACGAGCAAACGCCCAGCGACGGCCGTTACCGGAATAGGGCTAAGCCCGGTCGTGAGGTGAACAATGATCGGCTCCGGCCCCGACACTTGAGAAAAGTACGTGGGCGGCGGAACGGGATAGCTTTGCTTGTACATTGGGGTGTTCTCCTTTTTCTATGATGCGATGAGATGCATGCATTGGCCTACGGGGATAGACCCGTCCCCAAAGCCACCGATGCCGTATTGATCCGGCGCCGTCGTAAAGACGGCCGTGACGGCGAAGCTGACCCCTATCTGAACCCAATTTTGACGATCGCGGCTAGTCTCTATGAAGATATTAGCGGTCGCTCGGCGGAGCCGAATGAAGATAGGGGACCCTGTCGCGTGGTCGGCGAGGCTGTATTGGGTAGGGGCTCTAGTGGTGTTATTAGTCCACGTAGAGATCGCAAGGAAGTATGGGCCTGCGAGCCCAGAAGAGCCTGGGAAATCTGTCGATTCGATCAGTTCCGCCATAAGCATCTTGCCGGTGGCCGATTCGCGCATGACGAGCGTAAAACTTGGAAATGCGTTGTTAGTGCTCGATGTTGCGTTACCGATCTGGGCGAGTGAGCCCTCGACTGTATTCGTATTGGTTGTCCCGCTCGGCCATGACTGTACATAGCCGCGAAAGACGTTTGTTGTATTTCCGTCATTGACCCCATTGTAGATCAACGTACCGTTCGCATCGGTGAGTGTGGAGATGCCCTGATTCACCGCCGTGAACGTGGCCGCCAACGGCGGTCGAACTCCCGGCACCATCCCCCCCAACATCGGCCGCCACGCCGTTCCATCATCCACCTGGAACCCCACCGCCGAGTCGGTCGCGATATAGACCCTCCCCGACGTGCCCGCAGCCGGCATCGACGCAAACGTGCCTACCGTGACGTTCGCACTTCCGGAGGCTCCAGTGGCCCCCGTGGCCCCATTCGGCCCGGTATTGCCGGTAGCGCCGTTCGTTCCGTTTGCCCCGGTGGCTCCGGTTGCGCCTTGGGCCCCACCACTGCCGGTGGCCCCGGTGGCGCCCTGCGTTCCCCCCGGCCCCGTAGCGCCCGTTGCGCCAGTGTTTCCGTTCGGCCCTGTAGCCCCGGTGATTCCCACTGCGCCCGTGGCTCCAGTGGCGCCGAGCGGCCCTGTCGCGCCGGTGACACCCGCCGGGCCGGTGGGCCCCGTCGCCGCAACCGGTCCCGTAGCCCCCGTAGGTCCGGAGGGGCCTTGAATCCCCTGCGCCCCCGTGGCGCCAGTCGCTCCTTGGGTTCCGGTGGGGCCCGTCGGTCCAGAGGCGCCCTGCAAGCCCCCGGGGCTAATACTTGAACCGGCGTTGACCGTCGTGCCGGGGCTCACATTGACGCTATCCCCCACGTTGGTCAGGTTCACGATCGTGCCGCTGGCGATGCCCGCCACGGTGTAGTCACCCCCGGTCTCTACGAACACGGGTTGGCCGAGCCCCATCCAATCGGTGGTGTCAACGTTGACGCTGACGTCACTCCCGACGGTGGGTTGCACAAAGCTTGCGGTGGTCACCCCGAAGGCGTTGGCGCCGGAAGCCCCGGTGGCCCCCTTCGTTCCGGTTGCGCCCGTGGCCCCGACTGTACCTGAGGCCCCAGTTGCGCCCGTTGCCCCTTGGCTCCCGGTGGCCCCGGTCACGCCCGCACCTGTTGCGCCGGTGGCCCCCGCGGTTCCGGCAGTGCCGCTCGCCCCCGTCGCACCCGTAGCACCAGAACCGGTCGCACCCGTAGCGCCAGGGGACCCCGTGGGGCCGGAAGGGCCGGTGGGCCCAGACGCGCCGCCGCCGGGGCCTATCGGTCCGGTGGCTCCGGTAGCTCCCCCCGGAGTTCCGGCCGGACCCGTGGCGCCGGTGGGGCCCTCGGGCCCAGTAGGTCCGGAGGCTCCGCCGGTAGCGCCTTTGAGGGCCGCCTGATTACGAAGTGCGTCGACTTGGGATGACCCCGGGATATTTTGACCCATGATTGTAGCTTCTTACGATTCCCAGCGAGGTAGTTAGATCCCAACGACACTAGCACCAGTGGTTACATCGTGGACGTTGAAACCAAAACCGCCTGATCCGATGGCGGCCGCAAAATTCGCCCAAGTTGTAGCCCTCGTGGGGTTAGCTCCCGGATCCGTATAGGCCGCCGTCGCCTCATCCCACGCGCGACCGACCGCCACGATACCCGTGGGCCCTTGAAACGCAAAATCCCCCGCGGCACCGGTGACGCTAATACCCGTCCCGGCTGCCCTCGATACGGTCATAGCCCCGCCTGGGTTGAGTACAAGACCGTATCCGGCGTTGCCGTTGCCCCAAATCAATTGGTCGGTGGGTGAACTATTGGTGGATACGTCGAACGTAAGCGTTAGCAAGATAGCTCCGAGGGCCGAGGTAGTGTCTTGCACCTGAATACCGGCCCCAATCGAGGTAGTGAAAATGTACGCATCCGCTAAGAACCCATTACTCAACGTCAAGGTAGCTCCGGTGATATAACAGTCGTCACCGAGGGCCGCCGCGGCGTTGGAGTTCTCAGCCCCGGTAGTAACCAAGACACCGGCGCTCAAAACGATGAGGCCTACTGGAAGGCCGGCAAACTCCGTAAGGCCAACTCCGAAGTAGCAGTTAGAGAAGGTACCCCCCGATTGGAGAGGCCCCTCCCAGCTGCAATTTATATAATTAGCACCGTTGATCCCGATATGATTTGATCCGAATGCGAAATTCGAAAAATTGACGCTCGCGTTGCTGTCCTCGATCGGAGGGGAGCTTCCGACAACGTTCAACGTTGAGCCTCGCATGATTCGGTACGAGTCGCCGATCGTGAACGCCCCCGCCGTAATCGACGTTGTGATCGGCCTCGACATCGACGCCGACGCGACCCCGGATACAACCCCAGCTGTCGTACCGGTATTTCCACCGGTGAGATCCTCAACCCATTGGGGGTGAGTAGAGCTTCCCCCGAGCCCCGTAAACACGTAGGGGTTGAAGGTTCCCAGATCGGTCGTATGTACAACCTGTCGCTGCCCGCCGCCGACGGCCGTAGGGTTGATCGCGATCGTGCCCGTATTGAATGTTCCCCCCGTGTGGGTCACTTGGGGTGTCCCGTCGAAGTTGAGCGCATGGCCGCCCAGGTCGACGAGTGAGTAGTTGAGGGGGGTCGATCCGGTATCGTCGCTGAGGTACGTAATCGTGACGTCGCCGGGGAGCGTCCGGAAAAACAAGAGCGTGTTGAGGTGTGCCGTCGTGAGGATCGGGCCCGTGCCCGGCGGGCTGTTGGTGGGGTTGGCCCCGGTGTTGGAATCGGATGCACCCCCGCTCGAATTGGCGGGGTCGATATACCGTACAGCCCCTAGCGGTTGGAATGCTGTCGGCCCGGTAGCCCCTGTGGCTCCCTGGGGGCCTGCT